>Ga0326728_10006795_pt1 | contig 30358 bp, 23 predicted proteins | sample MB3enrmetagenome_FD_207602 | JGI IMG/M metagenome (GOLD analysis project Ga0326728, IMG submission 207602) | Lab enriched peat soil microbial communities from McLean, Ithaca, NY, United States - MB31MN | ecosystem: Environmental > Terrestrial > Soil > Wetlands > Peat | place: USA: New York...
CGGCCGGATGGAATTGGCGCTGCTGGACGGCCAGGTCGATCTGACCAACAACCAGGGCACTCTCCAAGTCCAAACCGGCCAGAAAGCGGTGGTTGAACCCGGCCAGGCCCCCAAAAAATCGCCTCTCCTTGACGCCGTCAGTATTATCCAATGGACTCTTTATTATCCGGCCATATTGGATCCGGACGAACTGGAGTTGAGCGCGGACATCAAAGAGGCGCTGGGGCCGTCTCTGGACGCTTATCGCGGCGGGGATTTGCTGCAAGCCCTGGCCAAATATCCCGAGGGCCGCGCCGCCGCGTCGGAATCCGAGCGGGTGTATCGCGCCGCTTTGCTTCTGGCGGTCGGGCAGGTGGAGGGGGCGCAGCAGTTGTTGCAAGAGACAAACCGCGAGCCGCGCGCGGCCGCGTTGGCCGGCGCCCTGCAAGAAATGATTGCTTCGGTCAAAGGCCAGCCCTGGACGCGCAGCGCGCCCCGCACACTGGCCACCGAATGGCTGGCCGGTTCTTATCAAGCACAAGGCCGCCGTGACCTGCCCGAAGCTCTACGGATGGCAAAAAGCGCGGCGGCCAAAGCGCCTCGTTTTGGCTTCGCCCAGGAACGGTTGGCGGAAATGGAGTTTGGTTTTGGGCAGACCGAACCGGCCCTGGCCGCGCTGAAGAAGAGCCTTGCGCTTTCGCCGCGCAACGCCCAGGCGCTGGCTTTGAAAGGTTTCGCCCTTAGCGCGCAAAACAAGATCACGCAGGCGGGGCTTTATTTTGACCAAGCCATCGCGGCGGATGGTTCGCTGGCCAATGGCTGGCTGGGACGCGGCTTGGTGCGCATCCGCAACGGCCATGTGAACGAAGGCCGGAAAGATTTGGAAACCGCCGCCGCTTTGGAACCCAACCGCGCCTTTCTGCGCAGCTACCTGGGCAAAGCCTGGAGCCTGGACCAACCGCTGCGGTATTCGTGGAACACCCATCTGGCCACCAATGAACTTGCCCTGGCCATGCGCTTGGATCCGAACGACCCGACGGCCTGGCTTTACTCGGCCTTGCTGAACGACCAGCTCAACTGCATCAACCAGGCGATCAAGGACCTGGAACATTCCGAAGACTTGAACGGCAATCGCGCCGTGTTTCGCTCCAAATTTTTGCTCGATCAGGACCAGGCCGTGCGCAGCGCCAATCTGGCCTTGATTTATGAAGACGCCGGCCTGAGCGACGTGGCCGTGCGCGAGGCGACCAAGGCGCTGGGCGACGATTACGCCAATTATTCCGCCCATTTGTTCCTCTCCGAATCTTACGACGCATTGCAGGACCCCAAAAAGGAGGACTTGCGCTACCAGACCCCGTGGCAGGATGAATTGTTGATGGCCAACCTCCTGGCCCCGGTCGGCGCGGGAGTGCTTTCCCAAAATATTTCCCAGCAGGAATACTCCAAATTGTTTGCCGCCGACGGGCTGGGCGTCAGCTCGCAAACCGAATACTTCAGCCGCGGCGCCTGGATGGAGAACGGCTCGCAATTTGGCGTCTCCGGCCCCCTGGCGTATTCACTGGACGCGTATTATTACACCGATCCCGGCTGGCGGCCCAATAACGGCATCGACAACTCGGATTACTCGGTGAAACTCAAATACGAGATCACGCCCAAAGACACGGCGTTCCTGGAGGTGGAACGGACGGAACTCCAGACCGGGGACCCGTTTCAATATTACAATTTCAATACGCCCAAGTCCTCCACCCAGACAGGTTACGATCCCACTTTGGAGGAGTATGAAGAGCAGGACCCGAATATTCTGCTGGGCTACCATCGCAACTGGGGCACCGGGAATCAGACCCTCTTCCTCTATCGCAGCCTGCAAGACCATTTTTCATCCAGCGATGGGGATTTTGTCGCGCCTGTTCTACAACCGGGCTTGACGCCCGTTTTTCTCCCGCCCCCGTTTGCACCCGCCAGCACAATCAGCCTGCAAAGGACGACGGAATTGAACTCGTTCGAGCTTCAGCATCTTTATCAAAGCGAAAGACAAAGTGTGATCGCAGGCGCGCGGTATCAAAATGAGAGCATGCAAACGGCCAATACAATGGTTGCCACACCGTTCGTCCCTGGGCGTTTGACCAGTTATCAACCTTACCTGCCGGGCGAGACCAGCCATTTTGACCGGTTGAGCGGCTATGGTTACTACCAATTGAAACTGGGCGATTCGCTCAAGCTCACGGGCGGCGCCACTTATGATTGGGAGCATTTCCCGCTCAACATCGGCTCTCCGCCTCTCTCCAACCAGGAGGATGATAGAGGACGCCTCTCCCCCAAGTTCGGCCTGGATTGGACGCCGGGGGACGGCACCCGCGTCCGCGCCGATTTTGCGCGCTCCATGGGCGGACTGATCAATGACAGCAGCACAACAATTGAGCCGAGCGAAATCGCCGGTTTCAATCAATCGTTTCGCAGCCTCATTCCGCAATCGGCGGGCTTTGGCACTCCGCCGGCCCTGTTGTTTGAAACCTACGGCGTGGGCGTCGATCATAAATTCCCCACCGGAACTTATATTGACGTTGAGGGGCAATGGCTGACTTCGCGCGGCAACCAACTGATCGGCGCATGGACCGCCACGCCCGCCCTGGCGCTGAATGATTTGAACCAGGCGCAGTATTTCCAGGAGCAGGACGCCTTTGCCAGCATCAGCCAGTTGATCGGCAAGGAGGTGTCCGTCGGGGCGCGTTATACTTTGACCGCGGTGGACGTTACCGCCAACGACTTCTCTCCGGTGACGGGGCTGGCATACCTGCAGAATCATGAGAACTCGACGTTGAATGAATTCAGCCTGTTCGGGAATTTCTATGTGCCCTGCGGCTTTTTCAGCCAGTTCCAGGCCAATTGGTGGATCCAGCACAACGCCTATAACAACTTCGCCGCAGGCGGATTATCGGAGCCGGGCAACAATTTCTGGCAGTGCAATCTTTACGCGGGCTACCGGTTTCCGCGGCGTCATATCGAGCTGATGGTTGGCCTCGTCAACATGTTCAATCAAGGTTACAACATCGATCCGGTGACCTACTTTTTGGAACAGGCCCGCACGCGAACGTTGATGGCCAGTCTTAAATTCAATTTCTAAACCGGCCCATGAGTCAGCCCGGCGAAGAGACAAAGCAGGATCGCTTCAATATTCGCGGGGGCTTTGAAGAGTTTGTTTTCCGGCTGAAAAAGAACTGGCGCGCGGCCCTGGTGGGCGCGCTCCTCTCCGCTGCCGCAGGCTGGGCGTTGTTGACCCCCATGGGCCTTAAATTGGTCCAGTGGAGCTATGATCTTCCCTTTCGAGTGCGCGGCGTGGTCTATCCCACGGAAGCCGCCTTGGTCTATATGGATGAGCAATCCCACCTGGAATTGAAGCAACCTTTTGACAGACCATGGAACCGCTCGCTGCACGCGCAACTTTTGGATCGGTTAACAGCACAACACGTCCGCGGCGTCGTCTTTGACATCGTATTCTCGGGGCCCGGAGCAGACCCCAAGGCGGACGAGGAGTTCGCCAAAGCCATTAAGAATAATGGCAAAGTGATTCTAGCCGCTGATTATCGAAGTGGAGGTTATGGCGGCTCGGCCACTTCCAAGACTGCAAAAAAATTCGATCCTCCCTATGATCCCTTTTATGATGCCGCCGATGGCCGTTGCGGGTCGGATTTCGTTTACCCGGATGGCGACCAGGAGGTTCGGCGTCATTTGCCCGCTGATCCTGACAACGACAATTTTACCAGCGAAGGCTGGGCTGCGGCTTCCATGCTGGACGCCGCGATAACCGGAAACGTCTCGAACAAATACGTTCCGTTCTACATTAATTATTATGGGCCAAGCGGCACGCTTCCAAACGTCAGCTTTTACAAGGCCCTGGAGAGCGCCGAAATCGCAACAAACTTCTTCACGGATAAAATGGTCTTTGTCGGGGCGCGCCTTTTTACGAAATACTCCGGTGAACGAAAAGACGAATATCCGACTCCCTTTTCTTATAAGAACCCGGATACTCCATTTACCGGCGGGGTCGAGATTCAAGCCACCGCCTTTCTAAACCTGCTCCGCAACGAGCGCCTGATTCGTCTCCCGGTCGCGGTGGAACTGCCTTTGATTGTCCTGTGCGGCGCGCTCGCCGGCTTCGGCCTGACCTTGTTGCGGCCCATGGCGTCAAGCCTGGCGGCTCTGGCGCTCGCGTTCAGCGCCGCCGTCATCAACTATGTCATGTTTATCCATTTTCACTTGTGGTTCGCCTGGGAGATCATCGTGCTCGCGCAGCTTCCCATGGCCTGGGCATTTTCCGTGGCCGTCAATTCAGTGCAACTCTACGTGGAAAAGCAAAAGGTCGAGCAATCCCTTTCCCTGTATCTCTCCCCGAAACTGGTCAAGAAATTCGCCAAAGACCCCAAACTCCTCAAACCGGGCGCGGAAAAGCAATTGTTGACCATTCTCTTCAGCGATATCGCCAGTTTTACCAACATTTCCGAGGGCATGGATTCGGATGAGCTGGCCCGGAGGATGAATGATTACTTCCAGATGGCCGTGCATAATTGCATCCATGCCACGGACGGCACGGTAGTCAAGTATATCGGCGACGCCATCTTCGCCTTTTGGAACGCGCCGGACTTGCAAAGCGACCATTCCTTCCGTGCCTGCGAGGCCGCCCTGCGCTTCCGGGACCAGCCGGCCCAGTTTATGAACGGCAGGGAATTGATCACCCGCATCGGCTTGCACACGGGCGTGGCCAATGTCGGCAACTTCGGCAGCCAAACGCGGGTGGATTACACCGCCCTCGGCGAAAACATCAATCTCGCCTCCCGCATGGAGGGGCTCAATAAATACCTGGGCACCCGCGTCCTCATCACCTCTGACACCCAGCGGGTCGCCGGCCCGAAGATCATCACCCGTTTCCTCGGATTGTTTCGTTTGAAGGGATTCGAAAAAGCGGTGGGCGTCCATGAACTGACCGGGCGGGTGGAACAAGAGGCCGAATCCCGTGAGTTGCGCGAACGCTTCGCCGGGGCGCTGGCTGCGCTGGCCGCAAAAGATTTCGCGGCGGCGGAAGCGGCTTTTCACCGCGTGCTGGAAATCAGCCCCAAAGACGGACCGTCCACGTTTTACCTCGATCAAATTGAAGATCTCCGCGTCACGGCGCTGCCCGCCGATTGGAAGGGCGAAATCACGCTCAAGGAGAAATGAGGCCGGGGGGCATTTCGTTTTATCCTAATCTTTATCCTAATCTTTATCTTAATCTTAATCTTAATCTCCGTCAGATTAGGATTAAGATTACGATTAAGATTAAGAGGCAGAAACCGCCCCGCTCAGAACACCTTGAAACCGAGAAACGCCACAAACAAGCCGAAGGCAAAACGGACGGCGCTCCCGACCCGGATGCGTTTCTCATTGGCCGTGCCCCAGTAAAGCAGGTCGCGCAGGCGCCAGGGCGAGATGGTGAACCACATTCCGGCCACCACCAACATATAAGCCCACACTGCGATGACCAGCCGCCAGTCGCTCTCCGCCCAGCGTTCGGCATCAACCATCAATTTGCCCAGGAGCAGCATCAAAACCGCCAGCCCGCGCACCGCCAGAAAATCCTGCACAAAAAAACAGGAGCCGACGCCGACGCCGACAAACAGCATGAAAAGAAACGGCTTGAGCGATTCGAAGTCCGAGAGCGATTCGTGGCTGACATTCCACATGAACCACGCCGTGGCTGAGAGCATGAACAAATAGCCGGCGGGCAGCGAGCGGGGCAGCTTGCGGAGGACGTTCCTGAATTCCGACGGCTTGAGCAGTCCATACAAATTGACCGCCGCCACGCAGAGACCCAGCCAGATCGCCAAAGTTGAAAGTTTAATGGCCATTATCGCCCCGCAAGGAGACACGGAAACCGCCCCGCGCGCAACAACGAAAACGCGAAAAATTCAGGCCCGCTTATTGGAACGACATAACGATGGACTGTTTATTGATGCCCGTGTTAAGGGGGCCGGGGATTTCATTAGCCGGATGCCCGTTCCAAGCGGCAGCAATCGCTTTCCAATAGGGTCCGAAAGACCAAACAATGGCCTCTCCCGGTATCAGCCAGGGAGCAGTCGGATGCGGGACATTATTGGAGTACATCCAGTTTATGGCATAGTCCATGCATTTGCCGTCGTAATTCAAATCCAGTGTGATGATGTAGGGGCTTCCCCAGGGATCGATAAAAACGTTGTTCGTCCCAATGCCGGGGGAATTGGTGGTATTCGAGACTTTTGCGTTATAAAAGGGCGTTTGCTGTGGATTATAAATATGCTGGACACTATTGCTGGCCTCCGGCCAAAAGTTGTCGTCCCGCAGGATCGCAATCACTTCGGAATTATAGTTCTGATAGGACGAGCCACGCCCTTTCACGGCTCCCGTTTCAATCGAATCAACTTGAGGAAGGGGAGTGTTGCCGTTGGCATAACCCGCAGTGTTGGACACCGTTCCAAAGGTAAAGTCAGATCCGCTGGCGGCGGCCGCAGCGACGGCCATGCTGGAGGCGGGCAGGCGGCTGTATTGGGCGTTATATTGATTAATGGCCGCAACCAGACTGTTTTCTTCGGCATTGGACATTTTTTTCTGAGCGTTTATTTTCGCCTTGCTCAACGCGGGCAACAACATCCCGGCCAAAATGCCAATGATGGCAATGACAGTCAGCAGTTCAATCAGCGTGAACGCGTGCTCCACCTTGCGCGCCGCGGGAATCATTCTCTTCATAGCTTTACTCCATCTTAATTGTTTATCTCTCTGATGTCAAACGGCCATGGTGAGATGGTGCGCGATACAGGGATTGAACCTGTGACCCCCACCGTGTCAAGGTGATGCTCTTCCACTGAGCTAACCGCGCCCCCGCTTGCTCCAAACGTAAGCCCAATGGACCCCCTTTGGCAAGCGAAGAAAACGCCAAGAAAATGCTAAAGGCCAGGCTGGTGGGGCGAGACTCTGTCGAGCCGTGACTCGATTTGTCTTTGCCTTCACTTCAGCCTTCAGCCTTCAGCCTTCAGCCTTTCCACCGCCCATTGTGCGTGTTCTGCGATGAGCGGTTCCTCATCCGCCGCCGCTCGGGCCAGGGCGGGCAACGCGCCTGAATCGCCGCAGTTCCCCAGGGCCACGCAGACGTTGCGCAGAAAACCCCGCCGTTTGGCCCGCAGAATCGGGGTGCCGGCAAACCGCCTCTTGAACCCCGCCTCGTCCAAGGAGAGCAATTCAACCAAATCCGGGGCCGCCAATTCGGCGCGGTAATGCGGACGCATCAACGCGCCGTCTTTGGCAAAGCGATTCCAGGGGCAGACGGCCAGACAATCGTCGCACCCGTAAATCCGGGTGCCGATGGCGGCCCGGAATTCCTCCGGGATTGGCCCCTTCAGTTCAATGGTCAGGTAGGATATGCAGCGGCGCGCATCGAGTTGGAACGGGGCGGTGATGGCGGCGGTGGGACAGGCGTCAATGCAGCGCCGGCAGGAGCCGCAGCGGTTTTTTTCCGGCGCATCCGGCTCGATCTCGAGTGTGGTGATGATTTCGGCAAGGAAAATCCAGTTGCCAAGCCTGCGGCTGATGAGGCTGGCGTGCTTGCCGATGAAACCGAGTCCCGCCCGCTGCGCCAGATCGCGTTCGAGCAACGGGCCGGTATCAACATACCACAACGAGCGGCTCCCGCCCGGGCCGGTCTGATCAATGAATCGGGCCAGGGTTTTGAGGCGTTCGCCCAGGACGCCATGATAGTCGGTGAACTGGGCGTAGCGGGCGATCTGGCCGCTTGCGCCCGCTTTTGGCCCGGGCGCGGCCGGTTCCATATTATAACTGACAGCGAGCGTGATGATGGTCCTGGCCCCGGGGAGGACGCGGGCCGGATCAATTCGTTTGCGGGCACTGCGCTGGAGATACCCCATTTCCCCGTGGCAACCGGCGTCGAGCCAGCGTTGGAACGCGGCGGCGTGGTCGGGCGGGCGGGCCGTGGTGAACCGGCAGGCGTCAAAACCCAATTCCCGGGCGCGCTGTTGGATGAGAGGCTTCAATTGACCCGGCCGAATAAATTGCGCCACTCGAAACGGGATCACCCCTTACGGCGAGTAATGGACAGCCCGGTAGTACTGTTGGGGGTTTGTCCCGCCCACATTCGTGTTTAGGACCAAATTGCTCAAGGTCACGGCACCCGCCGCGCTCCAGGAGCTCGCATCCAATATGTTTGTGGTGGTGAGTATCTCGTAAGTCGTGCCGGGATTGCCATAGACCGTCAGCACGCGGTTGAAGTTCGTGTCCACATACCCTCCCACCAGCGACTGGCTGCCGATCACCACCACCGTTCCATGTTGGCCGATAAAATGCGTCACCGGAGAATTGTTTGAGGCATCCGCAGCCATGTTGGTGGGCGCCAAAGGCACAAAGGCGGAGGGGCTGCCGGAGAATGTTGCCATGCAAATCGTGCCGATGACGCTGGAGCTTGGCAACACTTGCCCGTTCGTGACCCCAACGTTGAATACGGTTTGGTAAGAACCCCCTGGCGTGGCGGAGGCCATCGCGGCATTGCTCGCGGTGAAGGTCCAATTGGTGAAATAGCCCCACGGATCGGCCAGCGTAAAACTCAAGTTGGTCAAATTTACCGTGGTAAACAGATTCACCGGCACACAAGTGCTGTCGCCTGTCTGCACTACGCTTGAGCCAATGCTGACCTCGACGCATTCGCTGACAATGACCAGGAAGGTCATCGAGTTGCTCTGCGGCGGGTTGCCGCTGTCGGTGACCCACACGGTGATGGCGTTGGTGGTGCTGCCGTCGGGGCAGGAAGGCGTCCATTGGAAGACGCCGTTGCTGGAGATCTCCCCGGGCGAGTCCTCACTCAGGCTGAACGTGAATGGGCCGTTGGCGCCCGAGGCTTGATTGGTGAAGAGAATAAGGCTGTCAACCGCGACAGAAAGATTGCTGACCTGAACAATCTGGGGCGGAGCAACCAGCGTCACCGTCCCCAAGGCGGCTGTGGTGGCTTGATTGCTTCCCGGAGGCGAGAAGACCCGCCATAATTTAAGCGATAGGGACGCGCCGTAGAGATTGCCCACATTATCCCAGGCCGCGCATGAATATTGATTAGGGTAATCTAAATTGGTCAGGGCCTGGATCGTGGCGCCGCCGCCGTTTGTTACAGTGACAACGGAGCCGTCGGTGGCGTTGAGCACTCGAATCCCTGGATAGCCGTCATTGCCCGACAGCATGGGCAGCGCCACCATTGTTGGATGTTGACGATTATTGATGACGGTATCCTGCACGCTCTCGAACGTGGCGTCATTGGTTCCAACGCCCCAATGCACTTGGTTGGTTGCCGTGCCATAGGCGTAATTGGTGCCGCCCTTTTCGGGGGGGAGAACACCGCGGTTCCAATTGGTGTACTCCATGGTTCTTAGAAGAGGATCGTTGTAGTACGTGTTTTGAGAAACGAAGATGTCAAGATTGTTATCAATCATACAACCACCCGATGAACCCTCGCTAAGGTCGGAAGTGGCGCTTTGGATCACAGGTTGGGTTCCTTCGGTGTCTGCCGGATCAGCCGCCCCGTTTTTCAGATGGTACATCCAAATGCCCCAATTATCGGGTGAATCAATGTCACAAAGCCAGACTGCCGCATGGGTAGTGGTCGTGGATGTAACATCAAAATTGTTAATACCGTAAACGAGATCGTCGAAGTCCGGGTTGTTGGTATAATTATTGGGGCCGCCAAGAGCGCCTTTGTATCCATCGTCTATCACGATCTGGTTGGTTGTCACCTGCATATCGAAAGCGATGATCGCGCCCAAGGCGCTGTAATCCAGCATGTAAATCCTGTCATCGTCCCCAATCCTCAGCGTCCAGGGAACATTGTCGTAAGCGCTGACGGGCATCTGTCCTGGATTGCTGGAAACATCGCCGGCATCGTCCATGGCATATCCCCCATTGCCAAAGCCGCCTTCATCGGCATAACTGCCGTCGGCGTTCATTTTGTAAATGCCGTCCATGTTGGGAGCCCCCGATATCGGGTTGACACCCCCGGATAATGAGCAACCCACCACGACACGTCCGTAATATGGGCTGTTGGTGTTGTTATCAACAGCCATGCCGTTCGGAAAATAGATATAATTGCCGGCATTCGTATCATCGCTGGTTTGCGTCCACATGGGGAAACCGGCGGCCGCCGCCGTAATGCTGACAGAATAAGTTCCCGCAGGCACGTTGCTCCCGCCGTTGCCCTGGCCGTTCCATATCACCGTATTGCTGCCCCGAAGCGTTCCGGCGCTTCCGGACGCAATGTTGGTCGTGGCCACCGCGTTGGTCCCTGAAAGAATGTTGATCGTGGTGCCCAGCGTGGCGGCTTCATTGAGAATGAAGCTGATGCTCAAGGGATCGCCCGCCCCATTGGTTATGCTGCTGGAACTGCCATTCACCTTGATGTCGGTGGCATAAACATTGGCGCGGGCCGTGGTCGCGGCGGAAATCAAAGCCAGGACCAGCGCCAGACTTCCGGCGATCCATCCTAAGTGCGCGGGTTTAATAAATTTCATAATCTTGTTTTGGATCCGATGACAGGACCCGAGTTGCTCCTTCCACAGAAAAAGCGCCAATGGGCACGGAGGCAAATCCCATTAAGAGTTCCAACTCTGAGATGGTTATTCCCGTGTTCACGCGCTTCCAAGTGCGGAAAAGTATTTCACAAAAGACACCTCTTTGCAACGCTCTTTTTTGCCTTTTTTCCTCCCCATTCCGCCCCGGCCTGAGCGTCAAGCCTCTTTCTCATCGGGCCGGTTTTTGGGCAAGGTGAAATTGGTGCAACACCTGTTGCACGACCTCTTTCGGCGAACGCTGGCCGGTATGGATGAGCACGTCGGCCTGGCGGTAAAGGGGATCGCGCAGGGCAAAAAGTTCGCGAATTTTGCCCAATGGATCGGCGGTTTGCAGCAAGGGCCGGTGGGTCTGTGTTTGCACCCGTTCCCAGATGGTTTCGGGCGAGGCCCACAGGCAAACGACCAGGGCATGGGTTTTCAGGCTGGCCAGATTGGCCGGGTTGGCGACCAGACCGCCGCCGGTGGCGATGACCGTCTTTTGCCGCTGGCTCAGGTTCTGGACCACTTGCTGTTCCAATTGCCGAAAGGCGGCCTCGCCCTGCCTTTTGAAGATGTCCTCGATGGACATGCCGCATTGGGCCTCGATGAGTTCGTCGGTATCAACAAACTCAAACTGCAACAACTCGGCGGCCAGGCGGCCGACGGAGGATTTGCCGGTGCCCATGAAACCGACCAGCGCGATGTTCTGTATGTTGCGCACGAGCCAAAGGCTAAAGGCTCAAGGCTCAAGGCTAAAGGCTGAAATTATTGAAAAGACTTCCGAATCAGACTCAGATACTTCAGCCTTCAGCCTTCAATCTTCAGCCTTTCTTCAGCATCCACCGATAGGGGCGCTTGCCGTCGTGGCTGCAGAAGGCCAGATAAACCTTGGCGGCGTTCATGACGTTTTCCGGGATGGCCTCTCCGGGAATCTGACTGGCCATGTGCAGAATCAATTGGGCATCGTTGGTTTCGGCGTTGATGTCCCGCGCGGTGGCGCCGACCAGGATGAACGCCATGAATTGTTCCTTCTTTGTCATAAAATTTTCCGTTTCCCGCCATCTTGGACCCGCCGGTTGGACATTGGCTGTCCATGTGAATAAGTTTTTCCGGTCCGCGGCAGATGGGCCGGCGTCTGCCGAACCGTTTATCAACAACTCATTCCCGTAGGAGACGACGTAAGGAGTCTCTGAATTACGGCCTTGTTTTCAACCGGATCTGAGACTCCTCACCCCGTCTCCTGCATGATAATGTATAAAAGCGTCAACCCATGCTTTTGCTTATTTTGGGGCTTGCGGCCCCCCGCGTGTTCTGCGGGCCATTCCGCCCCCGCCTGATTTCTGCTTTCCCAATTTCAGCGTGATTTGTAAATACTAAATTCATGCTGTTTTTGTAAATACCTTGCTGACAACATGTTGTGACTATTCAAAATGTCGAAAATTTCACTTTTTGTTGACAGCCCGCCGTCGCCAAAGGCTTTGGCGCGCCAAGGGCTTGTCGCGGCTGAATGGCTTTTGTCCCGTTTGCTATTTGGGGCGGATGCGGAACTGGCTGGCTTCGACGGCCCGGACCAGGTCCCCGCCCAGGAAGAGTTTGCGGTATTCCCCGGTTTCCAGGAGGTGCTGGCGCACCTCGGAACTGTCGCGCCGGATGAGATATTTGAGCTCATCCATGTCATCGGACCAGCGGACGCCATTGAAAAACTGGGCGCCGGCGAACTGCGTTTTATAGAGCGCGTTGCGTGTATAACAACTGCCAAGGTGGAGGTATTGACAGCCGCGTTCCTTGAAGAACGCCACGGCCGACGTCATCATGAACATCCCCAGGTTCCGGCTGTAATAGTCCAAGTCATAGAACGCGTAGTAGTAGTACGCCAGGCGATCGGCCTCGAGGAACAGCGTGACCGTGCCGACTTCCTTCCCGGTTTTGAGGTCGGTGAACACCAGCAAGTGCGATGTGATCTTCCCGTTGAACAGCGCGTCGAGCCGCTCGCGGGTCATGATGTCCTTGCCGAATTTGAAGTCCGCGTAAGTCTGGTAAAACTCGCGGCGCCGGGCGTTGTAGTCGAACCCGGCGCGCGGGACGAGGGTGGCCTGGATGTCCCCGCCTTTGCGGAGAATCCGCCGGTTTTCGGAGGAGGGGCGGTGCCGGCGGAGGTCCACGCGCACATTGCGGCACAGATAGAAGCGGTCCATGTCCCGCGACGACGGGAGGAACCCCTGGCAGAAAAAGTCCCCCGCGGTTTCCCCCTCCTCCGGGACCGCCCAGATGGCGTAGGGGAAAATGTAGTGGCCGTAATCGGACTTGTGCTCGGAGAAGAGCAGCTTCATGGGTCCTGATTCCCGTTGACGTGGATGCGCGGCAGCCGCGCCCGCCAGCCGGCCAGCACATCGTACGAGACTGAGTTCTTCCACTGCGCCACTTCGTGGGCCGAAATCTCATCGGCCCCCTGCCGCCCCATCAGCACCACCTCCTCCTGCAGCCGCACCTCGGGCAAGTCGGTGGTATCCACCATGAACGCATCCATGGCCACTCCGCCGACCACTGGCGCGCGCCGTCCGCCGATCAACACGCAACCCTGGTTGCGCAGACGCGGGTAACCATCCCCATACCCCACCGGGATGATCGCGATGCGCCGCGCGGACGGGGCCCGGTATTTCATCCCGTAGCCCACGACGTCGTCCTTGTCCAGGTGCTGGATGCCGGCGACCCTCGCCTTCACGGTCATGGTGGGTTCAATGCCGGCGATCCGGCGGCAGACCTTTGACGGATACACCCCGTGCTGCAGCATGCCGATGCGGACCATGTCGAAATGCGCCTGGGGCAGGTCGAGAAAGCCGCCGCTGTTGCACAGGTGGCGATACTTGACAGCGATGCCCCTGGCCGCCATGGCGGAGAGCACCTCGTTGAAGCGGGCCAGTTGCTGCAGCGCGAAGGTTTTGTCCATTTCGTCGGACATCGAAAAATGGCTCATCACTCCTTCCAGTTCGAGCGCTTTGTTCGCGCCCACGGCCTGGGCCAGCGACAGGGCTTCGGACCAGCGCACCCCGTAACGGTTCATGCCGGTGTTGATCTTGAGATGGACCGGGGCGCGCTTGCCCGCACGGGCGGCGATCCGCCCCAGCTTCTCGACCATCCGCCGGTCATTGACGCACACCGTCAAGTCATGCTCGACGCACCAGGGCAGCTCCTCTTCCTGGCGCTCGCCGAACAGCAGCATCCGGGTGCGCAGACCGTGATCGCGCAACCGCATCGCTTCTTCGAGCGTGACCAAACCGAGGAACGACGCTCCGGCCGCCAGCGCGGCCCTGGCCACGTGGAGCGCACCGTGCCCGTAGGCCTCGTCCTTCACCACCGACAGGATCTTCAGCGGCTTGGGTTTGTCCTGATTGATGACCTGGTAATTGTGGCGGAGCCGGGCGAGGTCAATCTCAATCCACGCCGGGCGATGAGGGAGGATGCCTTCCCCGCATGCGGTGGGCGGTTCTTCTTGGGCCAATTCCGATTGTGTGGCGGTGTTCATGGTGTGATGGCGCTTTGGTTTGCAGGTTCGTTGCGGTCTCAGGCATGTCCCGGCGGCCAGAGCGTCTGGCCAATGTCCATCCGATGATAGCTGCCCAGGCTGCGGATTTTGCGAATGTTTGCGGAGGCCTTTTTGATCGCGGCAGCGAGCGAGGCGCCGAAACCGATTACATCGGCGATACGATGGCCCGTGGTGACGAGGCGGCCGTCCTCGCCGCAGGCGACCTCGTTCCACCACAGGTCGCAGCCCTCGTCGAACGGGCCGGTGGTTTCGACCGGCAGTGACGGGCCAGACAATTGCACGTAGGGATAGCCGTAGCCGGCGAGAGTGATGGAGCACCCAAATCTCATTCGGCGTTTGAATCGAGGCTGGAGCTTCTGGTTTCGTCCCGTGCGAAGGAGCGTTTCGGTGGGGTTGGCCAGCATGCGCAGCAGCATGGCGCCCGAGGTGACGCCGATGCGGATGTTGTATTCAAGCACGTGCCAGCGGCCGCGGCGGCGGGCGGCGGTCACTTGGATCGGGCCGTGATACTTCACGGCGCGGAACCAGGGGCGCAAGGGCCGCAGCAATTGGCGCGCCAGACCGTACTTGTCACCCGGATCCTGTTCGACCAATCCTCCCATCGGCGCTCCGGCCACGATGCCCATGTCGCCGGTGAACGCGCGTTTGTACTCCTGGTTGGTCACGACCGGATAAATCTCGCCGCCGCTGACCAGCGCGATGTGGCCGGCCTCCGCCCGGCCCATGTATTCCTGGAGGAAGACTCCCTCCGCATAATCAATGTGCTTGAGCCAGGAGCGCGTGTCCTCGATCTTCTCGCAGAGGATGGTATGCACCGGGCTGGTCGGGGAACACAGCGGGTTTTTGATCACGTACGGCATCGGCTGCCGCCGCAGGATTTCCTCCGCTTCGAGCCGGTTGGCCGCAACGTGCGCCGTCGGAAACGGAATTTTGAACTTCTGGCAGAGCTGGCGGGCGAAATCGCGCTCGCGCTCGATCCTCATGCCTTCGCCGGTGGGGCAAAAGATCGGCGTCGGACCGGCCAGTAATTCCTCCTTCCAAGGGGCCTGCGCCCAGTCAATGGACATGGGGATGATGAGATCGAACTTGTGCGCTTTCAGAAGGCGGCAGGGATTGGGATGCTGCCCGCCATTCCAGGTCGGCCCGGCAAGCGACGGCGCAAAGTGGCCGTAATGGCGCGTGAGGTAGGTGGAAACTTCGGCGCCGTCATCCTTGAGAATCCGGGCCGTGCTGTAGGCGAACGCGCCCACGCCAAGGACCATGATCGAGGCCGGGCGGCCGGCGGAGTTGGTTCCGGTTTTCATGCCGCCACCCTGGTTCCACCGCTCCGGCCCTGTCGTGTCGCGCCATGACATATATTTTGCCGGCTGCATTATAGAAACGAGCGATGTGATTACAAGCGGCCTTTTCAGGCAGGAGGTTTGCGCGAATTAAATTGCGGCGGAGGGGACGGGCATGGATGAAGATGGACGGAGGCGGCCTTATTCGCTTTCCAAACTGTTGCGAACGATCTCCACAAGTTTTTGGGGCGGGTACGGCTTTTGCAGCAAGTTGACACCCTCGCGCAGGACAACTTCCTTGCCCATCAAGTCCGGACTGTAACCGGTGGTAAAAATGATTTTGAGATGGGGGTTGTCGGCTTTCAGTTTCTCGGCCAATTGACGGCCGGAGATGCCGTCGGGCATGACCATGTCGGTCAAGAGCAAGTCCACATGGGTTGTGTTTTCCTTCCAAAGCTCCAGGGCCGCGAGGCCGGACGACGCTTCAATGACTTCGTAGCCGCCGCGTTCGAGCACTCGGCGCACCAAGGCGCGGAGTGTCGGTTCGTCTTCGACGACAAATATGGTGCGTTTCTTGGACGCCTTTGAATCCATAGCGCTTCAGTCTCTCATTTGAGCGTCACTTGGCAAGTTGATTCAATTCGGGTGACAGGATTCAGAGTGGTGGCGCAAAGCCGGGTTTCATGTTTAATTAGACTGGATGCAGATTGGCGCGCTCCATTTAAAGTCGAATTTGTTTCTTTCGCCGCTGGCCGGTTACACCAACCTGCCGTTCCGGCTCACCTTGCGCGAAATCGGCGGGCTGGACCTGGCCACGACCGACCTGGTCAACGCCCGTTCCCTTCTGGAAAAAAACGCCAAGGCCCTCAAACTGATCGAGACCCGCCCCTCCGACCGCCCTTTGGCCGTCCAATTATTCGGCTCGGTCGCGGAGGAAATGCGCGATGCCGCCGTGTATCTCGAGTCCATCGGCATTTCAGCCATCGACATCAACATGGGCTGCCCCGTGCGCAAAGTGTGCCGCGTCGGCGGCGGCTCGGCCATGATGACCGAATTCGGCAAAACAGCCGCATTGGTGCGCGGCATGGCGGAGGCGGTGAAAATTCCCGTGACGGCAAAAATGCGCCTGGGTTGGGACGATCAAAATCTCACCGCGCCCGATTTGGCGCGGGTGCTGGAAGACGCGGGCGCGGCGGCGCTTTTTGTGCATGGGCGGACGCGCGAACAAGGGTTTGGCGGTTCGGTGAATTTGGCCGGCATCCGCGCCGTCGTGCAGGCGGTCAAACGGATTCCGGTCATTGGCAACGGCGACATTACCACGCCGCAGGCCGCGCAAATGATGTTGACTGAAACGGGCTGTGCCGGCGTGAGCATCGGGCGCGGGGCATTCTACAATCCGTGGATATTCCTGCACACCGCCCATTACCTGCGCGGGGCCGGGCTGTTGCCCGAACCGGACTTTGAGGAACGCGTCCGCGTCATGCGCCGGCACCTGGCGTTGATGGTCGAGGTATTCGGCGAGGAGCACGGCTGCCGGATGTTCCGCAAAATCGGGCCGTGGCATGCGAAGCGATTCGGGCCGTCCAGCGCCTTCAACAAACGGATTGTGAAACTGTCAAGCATCGTTGAGTTTGAGGAAATTCTGGAACAGTATCGCGCCTGGCGCCGGCAATTCCTGGATGAGACGGGCCAGCTCAAGCCCAACTACCGTCCGCCGCCGCTGGAAGCGTCCTTCATGCGCGAGCCGTCCGTGGCCGGCCGACAGGACATTCCGGTGCCCCAAGGCCCGGTGGAAGTCTGGTGAAGATTCGGCATGCAAATGGGCTGAATTATTGCCGCAAAAAATCACAAGGAGCACAAAACTTGAATTGTCCCATGGCCCGAAAAAGGCTTTCAGTTTGCAACCCCAGAAGTAATTCGGGGCAGGTGCATTAATTTTGAATTTCTCAAGAAAATCTGCCCCGAAAAAAACCGTGAAAATTTCAACATTTTATCCTTTCAATTGTCACAACCAGTTGTCAGCAAGGCACTTACAAATGTCTTATTTTGTTCTTCTCATCAAAATGACGGCTTGCTTTCTGCATTGTGGTGAGTAAAAATACTCAGTGTATTGAGTAATTTGTATGATACGCCGGACCATCTATGACGAATTGTTGAAACGGCTGAAGGAAAAGCGCCGGTTCCTGCAGGTCTTGGCAGGCCCGCGCCAAGCCGGCAAGACCACGCTGGCCCGGCAGGTCATGGAGGCGTCGCCCCTGCCGGCCCACTACGCTTCCGCCGATGAGCCGTCGTTGCGCGGGGACCGCACCTGGCTTGAACAGCAATGGGACATCGCCCGGCTCAAGGCCGGGGAAGGGAAATCCGGCGCGTTGCTGGTTCTGGACGAGATTCAAAAGATCAGCGGCTGGCCAAACGTGGTGAAGCTGCTTTGGGACGCGGACACGCATTCCGGCGTTGCGCTCAAAGTAGTGTTGCTTGGTTCAGCCCCCTTGCTCATACAGAGCGGCCTTGCGGAAAGTCTGGCCGGACGTTTTGAAGTGATTGCCGTGCCGCACTGGTCATTCACCGAAATGCGCGAAGCGTTCGGCTGGAATCTGGAGCAATATATTTTTTACGGCGCGTATCCCGGCGCTGCCGGGTTGATTGACACGCCGGAACGCTGGCGGCGTTACATTCTGGATTCACTGATTGAAACCACCATCTCGCGTGACATCCTCTCGTTGCATCGCGTGGACAAACCGGCGCTGTTGCGCCGTGTGTTTCTGCTCGGTTGCGCCTATTCCGGCCAAATTCTGTCGTATCAGAAAATGATCGGCCAGCTTACCGAGGCCGGGAACACCACCACCCTGGCTCATTATCTGGAATTGCTGCAAGGAGCGGGGATGCTGGCCGGGCTGGCCAGGTATTCCCACGGCCAGGCGCGTCAGCGCGGGTCCAGCCCCAAATTGCAGGTGCTCAATACCGCCCTGATGAGCGCCCAGAACCATCGCTCACTGGCGGAAGCCAGAAACGACGGCGACCATTGGGGACGATTGGTCGAAACCGCTGTCGGCGCGCACTTGTTCAATTCCAGCGTTGGCATGAACATCAGTGTCACCTATTGGCGTGAGCGAAACCACGAAGTGGATTTTGTTTTGCAGCAGGGAAAGGCGGTGGCAGCCATTGAAGTCAAGAGCGGGGGCCGCCGCGAATCGCTCCCCGGCATGGCAGCCTTTGCCCGGCAATTCAAGCCGAGGCGCCAATTGCTGGTGGGCGGGCAAGGCATTCCATTGGGGGAATTCCTTTCCGAACCGGCGGCCCACTGGCTGAGTTGAAACAACAAGCGAACCGCGCGGGGCTTTGAGCCGCCACACCGTCACAACCAGTTGTCAGCAAGGTGTTTGCACAACACGCCGCCGTGCTGATTCAAGACTGGTCGGACGGGTGGGACGGGTAGGACTACAGGCGACGGCACAGGGCAAAGGCTGTCCGTCCTCCGCAGTAGCTCTGCTACGGAGGGTGGAAAGGCTAAAGTTGAAACCGGCGGCTTGGATGCAGGACTGAAATTCACGCTTTACGTTTAGGCGTCTAATCGTAAAGTATGGTTGCATGCTGTGAACGCAACGTGAACGGGATGAAAGTGTCGTTCGTTTCGCCGGGCGAATTGAGATTGTATGCACAACCAATTGAAGCCAAGGCGCTTACAAACATTGCGCCACAAAACTTCAGCCTTTCGCCAGTCGCACCATCTTGTCCGCCGTAACCGCTGCGGTGAAGGAGGAAGCCCCTCCCCCCCGCGACGGCGGAAGCCTTCCCTTCCCGCCTCCACTCTGTTGCATGAAAAACGACGACGCCAAATTTGTGTCAATAGTGACGATTGACACGGGCACGTCGAGTTCTCCTATAACTTACGGGCCTCGCGATCCGCTTCGTGTCCGTGGATGGACGTTTGGTTTGCTTTTTGTCGAACAAAACAAGCTGCCTCTCATCTCGCTTAACAGGTTTCGAGGGCTGGGTTGTCCGCGCATCAAACAGTCGCATCGCAGCTAAATCCAAATCAGTCAGGCTGCTCGACAGGGCGTCAGAAAGTTGCTCAGCAGAACGCCCAGCGCACGTTTCGACCAGAAATTGGCTGATGAGAATGACACGCCGGTCATTGATTGAAAGCGCAAGGCCGCACTCCTTCAATCGGTTCGCCTTCAAATTGGCGCGCTCGACTGCCCGTTGAAACGCAATTTTGGTGTCAGATTTTTTTCGGATGTCGGCAGTTTGCTTCCGGCAGACCAAAACAATGTCGAGCTGGATTGGCTCTTTGGCTTGGGACTTGGGTGTGGCAACGGACATCTCGGATTTCACGGGATGGCAGTTCACGAGTGCGAAGCCAGCCCCGACAACGGCGTCAGCCAATGATGTCCAGCCGTCCATTCGCGAATGGTGGTAAGTGAAGACGAGCAAACCGTCCTTCCGGAGGACGCGGCGACATTCAGCAACAACAGCTCGCAGCTTCGCCGCGAACTGCTCAGCACTGGTGTCCTGAACTTCTTCGGCATGGCGCGTGGTCAGACGCTTGCCGACAAATGGCGACGGGCCGAGTTGTTGCCAGGCAAAAAAGAAGTCAGCCAGTTCCGAGTAATGCACGTTGTCGAAGAACGGCGGGTCGGTCACAATCAAGTCAACACTCGTGTCGGCCAAACCGGTCGAAGCCGAACTGCCGCACGAAAGATAAATGGCGCGAGATGCCAGCATCTGCGACGGAGGCCACTTCGTTTCGACGCGCCCAGTGAATGGGGCGCTCCCACCGAAAACGCGCTTGCCTTTGTTGATGCCGTTCGTTCGCTCAATTTCCAATTCAAAGGGCGCTGAATGATATTCAATGGCGCGCAGTAGCCGTGATTTGAAAAGTGTGGAAAACGAGCCTGAACTCTTGGACGTTCCCCATACGTTGCCTTCAATCGGGACCCGTTCGGGTTTCAAAATATGGTGCGAGAACATGTGCCGGATTGCCCCCGTGCCCTCGCCTTTGTAAGAGGCGAACATGTTGTTGAACTCCAAGACCCCGGAGAAAACGGTTCGCAAAGCGGCTCGCGTTACGTCGTCGGGCAGGTCGAGGATAGCGGCGTGCAGCCAGCCGAGTGCGAGCAGTTGGCGGTCGTTGAAGAATTGGCACCACGAGCGGTAGGCGTAATTCAGCACTTGGCGTGTGTTGTAGCCGACCTTGAGTTCCAACGTCGGTAGCGGGAGTTTGCTCCGATGCAACTCCTCCGAACATCGCTGGTAGGCCAGTTCATCTTTGCGAGTGACTGGCAAGTAGAGCTTTTCGCCCGAACTGTTGAGGACAAGCTTGGCGAACATCCGGTGCGCTGGCGGGTGACCAATCGCCTTGGCGGTTTTTGCAATAGGAAAAACGTGGCGGCACTTCTGGCAGGTTGCAGACGCGCCGCTTGCCGGACCTGCGTGTAAATGAAACCCGTGCTTGCAGAGAGGACAGCAAGTGTGCTGGTCGTTGACATCCGCAGAGAAAATCCCCGCACATTCCGGGCAGACCACGCGGACTTCTGGCTTGCGGTCGGGATAAGCGTTTCGTACAAAAATGTAGCTTGGAAACAAATCCACGTTTGCCAAGCAGGCAGGACAGGGAAGTCTCTTGACCCAAAAAAAATAGAGCGCGTCGCAAATGTGTCCCTCTGCGTCCGCAGTTTGGTAAAGCGCCCGGATGCGCTCTCCAACACCGGCCGAAAGCTGGGCGAACGCTTTCGTCAGCCCATCGCGGTCGAGTGGGCCGAGCGATACCCGCACGGATTCACACGCGACGGGATTGATGTCGCGCCCCAGGGCCGTGAAGCCAAGCTTGTGGGCTTCACCAATCGTCGTCCCGCTTCCCATAAACGGGTCTAACACCGTCACGCCAGCAAAGTCATGCCGCTTATAGAACGCTTCGACAAGGTTCTCGGAGTCCGGCAAAGCCGAGCCGAGCAAGATGCCTCGAAACACAGAACCAAGACGCTTCGCCCACCACTTGTGAATGTGGTAAATGGGCCGATAGACCTCTTTGCGCCAACTCTCCATCTGCGCCAGTTCCGAGATGAACTCAAAGGGAAACAAATCCGACTCGATGAGCCGGCGTTCGCCCGGATGTCCGTTGGATTGAAACTGATTATTCATCTTCTTCCGCAGCTTCCGCGACCTCCGCGATGACCTCATGCGGCGTTCGCATCGCCACTTCCTCAGTTCTTGAACCCTTGAGGCGATAGGCAATGAAGTTGTGCTTCGTACCCGCTGCCGGGTTGTCCACCGACTCGGGCTTCAAGGTGTTAGTCCGCAGATCAAAGGTGTAGCCTACGATCAGTTTCTTGGCCTCCCGCCGCACAAGCTTTCCGACCGCACGGAAACGGGAGCTCAAACGAAAGTCGGCGGGAAGAATCAGCGTTTGGTTGTGTGCTGTTCCAGTCGTCAGGCCAAACGGCGTGGGGGCGACATACATTTTGCGGTCGCGAATCATGATGTCGCCGTAGCTGCCGAAGCCCTTCACGCTTTTGTTCTTGTGAATGTAGTCATGGTCAGCATTGAGGAAGTCGCCGTGGCAGACCACGAGGTCGAGCACAGGATACGAGTCGCCATCCGGCTCGGCTGGATAGCGCCCAAAGACGTAAAAGATTGTTCGTCCGTTATGACTCCCGGAAGGAACTTGGCTGTTGCAGTCATAATTGGCTTCGCGTCCTGGGTAAGCCAGTCCTTTGACTTCAAAGCCTTCAGGCGAAGCGACCAAGCGAAAGTCAGGATAGGTGTTTCGACCGCCAACTTCAAAGTTCAAACCCGTTTCGCCAAGTCGTGCCTTGAACCAATTCTGGAAGTGAAACTCTTTGTCCTGCCTGCTTTCACGGCTAATCAACTTGTTCGCGTGTATCGCGTCGGCAGAGCGAATAAAAACTTCAAGGCATGGATGGCTGGCCGGCATGTTGTAGTTAACGGCTAATCATCAACTTCGAGCGATGCCGGGTTCGGCGGCGAATTTGCGGACGTCTTCGGTGACTTTTCATCGAGCAAGAATGCGCCTTTCTTGTGCTGTTGGCCATCACAAATCCGGCTCTGCCCTTTTCATTCAGTGCGGAATGGAAAAGTTGAATCCAGAGGTCATTAATTTTGTCGGCGTCTTTCGCTGTGGGCGCGATCCAAATCATGCGTCAGTCTCGTTGTTGATTGTTGGCGTGAAAAAACCAATCCATCCATTGCTCGGCAACCAGACGCAATTGTGCCAAACAGGCGGATTTGCATCAAGAACATTATCTCTCACCGGCAATAGCCGGGGCAAACTGGGAAGAGGAGATGCTGACATTGGGAAATATGACGGTGGGGCGAGACTCCGTCGAGCCGTCCGCCTTCGCCCCGCCTCGGCGGGACAAGTGACAGAATCGAATCAGGGTTCGACGGAGTCTCACCCTACCGGCCTTCGACGACGGGGGCGGGAGGATTAGGATTAAGATTAGGATTACGATTAGGAAATGCTTATGAGAATGCTTCAGTGGGCGGATGGGGCTGGTATGGCTCTTCGAGACGGGCGATTTCTTTGTCCGATAGTTTGACTGAAAGGGCGGCGACGGCGTCTTCAAGATGATGGGGCTTGGTCGCGCCAACTATCGGCGAGGTGATCACGGGCTTGTGCAGCAGCCAGGCTAACGCGATTTGCGAAGGGGGCAGCTTTCTCGCGCGCGCGACTTCGTCCACGCGGTCTATGACGGGCTTGCCTATGTCGGCGGTCTTGGTGAATAGTTTTTTGGCGAAGGCATCAGTCCTGGAGCGGTCGGTTTACGGTGCTTTCGACCAGGGGCGGGCCAGCCGGCCACGGGCCAGCGGGGACCAAGGGGTCACGGCCACGCCTTCGGATTGGCAGAGGGGAAGCATTTCACGCTCTTCTTCGCGATAGAGCAGGGTGTAATAGCTTTGCATGGAGAGGAACGCGGCCCAGCCGTGGGCGCGTTGAAGGCCGAGCGCCCTCATCAGCCCTCTTCCGCCAAATCCGGCAGCTTCTCGTCAAGCGCCGCGTGGCGTATCACCCGGATCAGATTGCCAAGCCCGGTTTCGGGGCAAGTTTTCGCTTCCACTGGCACGCCAGCATGCCCAGGCCTGCCGCGAACATCAAGTCGGTCGTCGGCTCGGGTACGAGCGAAGGTGTCGAGTAGGAGAACGAGCCCACTTGTTCGGCGCCATCGAAGCCAACGATTGTCCCAAAAATGAATTGCCCAGGCGCAATGGACTCAATGGGGGTATTCAATATCTCGGCGTTAGCTGGCATATAGGCAAATTGCTCCGAAATAAGGCCTCCCCCCGTTTCGAGCTCGGTGGTCATCTGTGCCGCAGAGGGCAGGTTATACCCCCCGGTGTAAGCGGGCGAGAGTCCACCCCAACTTGTTCCATCAGATATGAGGGTGGCCGCCAACCCATTCGGCAAGGACATGGCGACGCCTGAGTTCCCGCTTGGATCCGTAAACGTCGCGAGAAGTGTCAAATACTCATAGGGATAGAAAGGAAGAAATAAAGACACCTGACCTGCAACGAAGGACTGGCCAGGAGAAATGGCGACCGGGCGAACACCCGCGACAATCTCCCCAGGCTCCATGGTAAGAAGATAGGCGTCGGCCACTGTATAGCCTGGGTTGATTGTGAAGTTATAATCAACCATTTCCTGCGCCTGCTGCGCCTGCGCGCGCGCGGAGCATAATATCGGCATGAGAACCACTGCAAACAAGTATTTGAGTTTCATATTATAAATTTGGTTTACAAACTTTCAATTGCCGGCCAACCCTGTTTCATTTTGACGACGCCTGCCCACGCCCCAGCTTTGCTTGGAAGCGGTTTCGCCAGCCTGCATTCAAGCGCATGAATGCTTTTTGCCTTCTGAATTGCCTGACTCTCAGGCTTGACCACTTATAAAGCCGTTTCCAGTTGGAAGCAAGCAAAATCCGGGTTTTCTTCAAAGTATAAGTGTGGCTTAAATAGGTGCATGGACAAATAAGCCCTAAAAATAATTTTCGGCGCAATCAGTTCTGAATGGCTGTTAGTAAAGCCCAGCCAAAAGGATTTGAAATTCTTAACCACGGATGGACACGGACGGACACGGATTCAGAATCTGAGAGATAATTCGACGAGATTTCAATGGTGAGAATTTAAATCATCGGACATCAACGTGATCTATGAGTCATACAGCAGTTTCACGAAAACTGTAGCCGCATTGCAAGGCAGGGCGGGCACTCCGCTGCCCGCCGCGGCGCGCACGGAGTGCGCGCCCTACCCCCCTCGTTTCGGCTACACTATTTCTTAAACCGCTCAAGGGGCGAGAGGATTAGGATTATGATTAGGATTAGGATTACGATTAGGAAATGCTTATGAGAACGCTTCGGTAGGGGGATGGGGCTGATATGGCTCTTCGAGCCGGGCGATTTCTTCGGGCGTCAATTTGACTGAAAGGGCGGCGACGGCGTCTTCAAGATGATGGGGCTTGGTCGCGCCAACTATAGGCGAGGTGACCACGGGCTTGTGCAGCAGCCAGGCTAACGCGATTTGGGAGGGCGGCAACTTTCTACCGCGCGCGAGTTCGTTCACGCGGTCTATGACGGGCTTGTCGATGTCGGCTGTCTTGGTGAATAGTTTTTTGGCGAAAGCATCGGTTCTGGCGCGCTCGGTTTGCGGTTCTTCGGACCAGGGACGGGCCAGTCGGCCACGGGCCAGCGGCGACCAAGGGGTCACGGCCACGCCTTCGGATTGGCAGAGGGGAAGCATTTCCCGCTCTTCTTCGCGATAGAGCAGGTTGTAATAGTTCTGCATGGAGACGAACGTGGCCCAGCCGTGGGCGCGTTGAAGGCCGAGCGCCTTCATCATCTGCCAGGCATGCATCGAGGATGCGCCGAGATAGCGCACCTTGCCGGCTCGAACGACGTCGTTGAGGGCTTCGAGGGTTTCCTCCAGCGGCGTGTCATAATCGAAGCGATGGATGATGTAGAGGTCAATGTAGTTGGTGCCAAGGCGCTTCAGGCTCTGATCCACTTCGAACAGGATGGCCTTGCGGGAAAGGCCGCGACCGTTGGGGGTCGGCCGCATGGGGGAGTTGACTTTGGTGGCGACAACCAATTCGTCGCGGAGGGCAAAATCGCGGATGGCGCGTCCCAGCACCACCTCGCTCTCGCCGTTTGAATAGACGTTGGCGGTGTCGAAAAAGTTTACGCCCAGTTCCAGGGCGCGGGTGATGAAGGGGCGGCTGGCCTCTTCGCTCAAAGTCCAGGGCCAGGTCATCATGCCCGGAGTTTTGGCCTGGCCGTAGCTCATGCAGCCGAGGCAAAAGCGCGATACTTGCAGGCCCGTATTTCCCAGCTTTACATAATTCATAGGAATCTCTTTTTGTGCATTAACCGGCGTTCCACTGTAGGATTAAATTCCAAAAAATTCCAGCGTGTTTTATGAAGGCGATGTTCACCGGGGCTGTGATTGCAGCTTGCTTAACGGGAATTTTTGTGGAAAATTGGGAGCATGAGCGCTCAGGAGATCATTGAGCAGATTAAAGCCTTGCCATCGGAGGAGCGGGCGCAGGTGACTAAATTCGTAGTCGAATCCGATGATTCCTGGATTCCGGAAGAGTTCAAAGAAGGCATGGCTGACATCGCCGCCGGCCGCGTGGTGGATTTGGACACCGCGTTGAATGAGCCGTATCCAGGCGGCCAATGAACTATCGCTTTCGCGCCGCAAAGTCGTTTTGGCGCAGTTGGAGCAGGCTGTCAGAAGTCCAGCAGCGAGCGGCGCGGCAGGCGTTTCCGATTTTCAAAGCCAATCCATTCGATCCGCGGTTGCGGGCGCACAAGATTCACAGGCTTTCCGCTCAATATGGCCGCACCATTTACGCCGTGGACATCGCGGGCGATTTGCGAGCGACATTCTACGTTGAGGGCGAAACCGTCTGGTCCGTCTCCATTGGCACGCATGACCTTTACAAGGGATAGAGCGGGCGTGCTTTGGTTTTGTGGGTATTCCGACCGTCTGCCGCAACTTTGCCCGCGCCTATTTGCCACCGACCACGGGAGGATTAAGATTAAGATTACGATTAGGAAATGCGGCTCAATCGCGGAGAAATGTTCGCTTTTGTCCGCTGAGTATTTACACTTCCCCCTCTTGAGCCAGGATACTCATTTGACGCCGATGCTGGCGCAGTACCGCCGAATCAAAGGGGAACTGCCCCGGGATGCGTTGCTCTTTTTCCGCCTGGGCGATTTTTACGAGATGTTCTTCGAGGACGCCAATATCGGGGCGCAGTTGCTCAATGTCGCCCTGACCAAACGCGGCGATATTCCGATGTGCGGCATTCCTTTTCACGCCGCCAACGCTTATATCGCCCGGCTGCTGAAGGCGGGCCGCAAGGTGGCCATTTGCGATCAATTGGAGGAGGCCCGCCCCGGCCAGTTGGTCAAACGCGAGGTGACCCAGATTCTCAGCCCCGGCACGCATTTCGATGAACGTTTGCTGGCGCCGGATCGGAATAATTTTCTGGCCGCCCTGTGTCCGCGCGGCAAAATCTTCGGCCTGGCCCTGGTGGATCTGACCACGGGCGATTTCAAAACGACGCAACTGGAGGGCGAAGCGGCGTTGCGCGCCGAGTTGGAACGGTTGCGTCCGGCGGAAATTATTTATCCGGCGGCGGCGGAATCTTTGGCCAAAGGGGCGGGCCACGCTTCCTGCATTCTGAATCCTTATGAGGATTGGGTTTTCGCGCCGGAAACGGCCGCGTTCACGGTGCGGGAACATTTTAAAGTCGGCTCGCTGGATGGTTTCGGATTGAAGGGCGCGCCGGCGGCCATCGGCGCGGCGGGGGCGGCGCTGCATTACCTGACGCAGCATCTGCGGCGCGACGTTTCCGGGCTGACGCGCCTGTCGTTTTATCAGTGCTCCGAGTTTATGGCGCTGGACGCGGTGTCGTTGCGCCATTTGGAAATCCTGGAGCCGCAGCACCATGACGCGCCGCGCCAGGCATCGCTGTACGGCGCGATCAACCGCACCGTGACCCCGATGGGCGCGCGGCGATTGCGGGATTGGCTGAGCCAGCCGTTGGCGGCGGAGGCGCCGATTGTCCGGCGGCGGGATGCGGTGCAAGTGTGGGTGGAACAGGGGGGGTTGTTGGATGATTTCCGCCGTGAATTGGCCGGGGTGCGGGATTTGGAACGGACCATCGGACGATTGAGCGCCGGTTCGGGCAATGCCCGGGACTTGTTGTCGTTGCGCGCGGCCCTGGAGAAAATTCCGGGGCTGAAGGACATTCTGGCCCGGGCCGCTGCGCCGGAGGCGGTCCCGGACAGTTTGCCGGAATGGCCCGTGTTGCAGGAGAAAGGGGCGGAGGCCGGAGCGCGCGGGCCGGGCTTGCTGGATCAATTGGCCGGCCAACTGGCGGAGGCGCCGGATCTGGTGGAGTTGATCGGGCGCGCCATCGTGGATGAACCGCCGCTGGCGCTGAAGGAGGGCGGACTGATACGCGAGGGGTTCGATGCGCATCTGGATGAATTGCGCGCGGCGATGCGCGACGGCAAGGAGTGGATCGCCCAATTGCAACAGGACGAAATCGAGCGCACGGGAATCACCTCGCTTAAAGTGCGGTTCAACTCCGTTTTCGGCTATTACATCGAGGTGACAAAACCGAACCTGGACAAGGTGCCGGCGCAGTACATCCGCAAACAAACCATCGCCAGCGGCGAGCGGTTCATCACCCCTGAATTGAAGGAAATGGAAGGCAAAATCCTGGGGGCGGAGGAGCGGAGCGGGAAACTGGAATACGACTTGTTCCAGCGGGTGCGGGAAGAGGTGCTGGGGCAATTGGCGGCCTTGCAGCAGACGGCGGGGGCGCTGGCGGAATTGGACGTGCTGGCGGCCTTTGCCGAAACGGCGCGGCTGTATAATTATTGCCGGCCAGAAATCGGGCGGGACGGGGTGTTGGAAATCCGGGCAGGGCGCCATCCGGTGTTGGAGCAAACGTTGAGCGAGGAACGGTTCGTGCCCAACGACGCGCGGCTGGATCATGCGGGGCAGCAGTTGCTGCTGATCACCGGCCCGAACATGGCGGGCAAGAGCACCTTCATCCGGCAGGTGGCGCTGATCACGCTGCTGGCCCACACCGGATCGTTTGTGCCGGCGGCGGCGGCGCGGATCGCTCTGGTGGACCGCATCTTCACGCGCATCGGGGCGAGCGACGATCTGGCGCGGGGGCAATCGACCTTCATGGTGGAGATGAGCGAGACGGCCAACATCCTGAACAACGCGACGGCGCGGAGCCTGATTATACTTGACGAGATCGGGCGCGGCACCAGCACCTTTGACGGCCTGAGCCTGGCCTGGGCGGTTGTGGAGCATTTGCACAATGCCGTCGGGGCCAAAACGCTTTTTGCGACCCATTATCACGAGTTGACCGAACTGGCCGGGCGCTTGCCGCGCGTCAAGAATTTCAACGTGGCGGTGCGGGAATGGAACGAGCAGATCGTTTTTCTGCGCAAGATAGTGGAAGGGGCCACGGACAAAAGCTACGGCATCCAGGTGGCCCGGCTGGCCGGGGTGCCGCGGGAGGTGGTCAGCCGCGCCAAGGAAATCTTGTCCAACCTGGAGGAATCGGAACTGACGCCGGAAGGCAAAGTGCGCCAGCACAACCGCCGTCCTGAGTTGGAGAAGCTGAAGAAGCTCGGCCCGCCGCCGCAGATGGATTTGTTTGGGTGAACCGCAAACTACGCCGCCACGAGGTCTTCGATGCGAGTTATGTGAAGTATGGCGCACTCAACGAATCGTTCCGCCAGCCCGTTTGGGTCCGCATCCAATCCGATTTCGATGGCGTTGCGTTTGACGAAAGCAGCGTCATGGTTTGTGATGTCAAAGGTTTTCCCGTCAGACAGGCAAAGTCGGAAAGGCTTGAATGGCTGGCTGTTGATCCGGTCTTTAAGCTGTTGGGCGTTCAATATAAATTCCAAGCACAATCATGGCCCCAAACAGAGCAGAAGTCAACGTTTGGGAAAAGTGGGTAGTGTCTTAATTTGGATTTCCCCGTTGACGGTAGGTATTTCAATAGGAACTTCGCCCAAATGAATATTCATTCCATACGCTTTGGCCCAACATCTATAAAAATACTTCCAACTCGATTTGAATTAAAACCCCAACAATTTGTTTCAATGACGCCATTTTTAACCAATGGCTCTACGACCTGTTCCCACCCAATCGGGGGTGGATACGGAACGATGAGTAATGCTCCAAAAAAACGAGGTGTGCTTCCGGTGACGCTTATATTTCCAGTTGAATTGGCGTTTACCATACCATTCGTTAAGACAGAAAGAATCTCGGATGCAAATATGGTTTCCTCCACATCTGTGACATATTCGGCTTGGACGAAAACCAAGCAATTTGTGGGAGGGGGGTGTGCCTTGAGGTCGGCGATAATCATTGTTCTTTTTTCCGGGCTTATTCTTCTTGGCTGTATTTTGGCATACAGCTTCAAGTTGTCCGCTTTAAGCCTTTCAAGCTCTTTTCCCAAGAGCATTGATGATCGCCAGCCAAGAATGGCTTCTGCCATGAAGAAAAAAGCCGCAATACAAGCGAAAACTTCAATATATTTTTCCAACTTTTCCTTGCGCGATTCCTCCATCTCCTTGTGGACGTTAATAACCGCTGCCACCGCCACTCCTAATTCAATGACCGCGCCGATGACCGCGACCCACACCAAGGCTGTATCAACCTGATCCGAAGAATTAAACCATGAAAATAATCCCATTTGTCTTTGCTTTTATACAATTACTCCTACTAGCCCGACTTTCTCTACTGGGGGGGAATGACTGCGTAAGTGGTTCAAAACACGCGGTCGGGCCAAAAAGGTCTGCACCAAACTTATTCGGGCAGCAGTTGGCCTTTCTGCGTGATGCGCGGCGGCGATTGCGGCGGCAGTTCCCAGCCCAGTTGCTCCAGCAGCATCT
>Ga0326728_10006796_pt1 | contig 30356 bp, 23 predicted proteins | sample MB3enrmetagenome_FD_207602 | JGI IMG/M metagenome (GOLD analysis project Ga0326728, IMG submission 207602) | Lab enriched peat soil microbial communities from McLean, Ithaca, NY, United States - MB31MN | ecosystem: Environmental > Terrestrial > Soil > Wetlands > Peat | place: USA: New York...
TGATTATGTTTACGTCATAGAAAACGATCACATTCAATCCGGAATCACGCCCGATGCATTTCGCTGGGCGTTTAGCACAACCTATGCCGAATTCTGGCATCCTCTGACCTGGCTATCCCTCATGTTCGATGATCAGCTTCACGGCTTGAATGCCGGCGGCTATCATGTGACCAATCTCATTTTGCATAGTCTCAGCACATTATTGCTCTTCTGGCTTTTCAACCGCATGACTAAAGCCCTCTGGCGCAGCGCCTTTGTCGCGGCGCTCTTCGCGCTTCATCCGTTTCATGTGGAATCGGTTGCCTGGATATCTGAACGTAAAGATGTGCTAAGCGCTTTTTTGGGGATGCTTACTTTGTGCCTTTATGTTTATTACACGGAAAAACCGGTTATAAAAAGATATCTGCCGGTTGTGTTTTGCTTTGTCCTTGCGCTTATGAGCAAGCCCATGGTTGTCACTTTGCCGCTTATTTTGCTGCTTCTTGATTACTGGCCGCTTAACCGTCTTGTGTCGCGAGAAACAGCAGCCACGGAAGCTGCCGCAGAAGCATCCACAAAAGCATCCGGGAATCCGGAAATTATTCCCGTTGCTTCAAATAAAGAAAAAAAGAGAAACAAAATAAAACAGGAAACATTAAAGAAGGACATCTCTTCACTGCAATCGCGGAAATTACCGGAAACTAAAATCGCGGGGATAATACCGGTATGGCAGCTTTTGGAAAAAATACCTTTTTTCATCTTATCGGCAGTCTTTTCCATTATCACAGTTTATTCACGATACAAACCTGCCTTAAACGGTATTCCCTTTAGTTCCCGACTGGCAAACGCTCCCGTTGCGTTTGTAACTTATCTGGGAAAAACATTCTGGCCTTATGATCTGACTGTTTTTTATCCTTTTCCCGATCAGCTGCCTGCGTGGCAGATTTTCGGCGCGATCATCGTGATAATCGTTATCAGCGCCGCTGTTATTCTGATGGCGAAGCGTTTACCCTGTGTTCTTGCAGGCTGGTTATGGTTTGCGATAACTCTTGGGCCGGTTATCGGGATCATTCCGGTAGGGCAATTTGCGATGGCCGACCGTTACCATTATCTGCCTTCCATCGGCATTGCGATAATGCTGGCCTGGGGCATTCCGTCGTTGATTAGGCCTGAAGTCATGCGCAAAAAGATTTTATTCCCGGCAGGAATAACCGCGCTTATCATCATGGCTGTTTTAACCTGGCAGCAATGCACTTACTGGCAAGACAGCATCGGGCTTTGGAATCATGCCCTGCGTGTAACAAAGAACAATTATATGGCTCACAGCTGTTTAGGAAAACTCCTGTATAAAAGAGGCGAAATCAGGGAATCTTTTTATCATTTTAATGAGGCCATCCGCCTCAAACCCGATTATTGCGTAGCCTACAACGACAGGGGAAGTGTTTTCTCTAACATGGGTCGGTATCAACATGCGCTTGAGGACTTGAATGAGGCAATTCGCCTGCAACCTTATTATGACGAGCCCTATTTCAACAGGGGAGTTATTTATGATAAGCTTGGTCAGTATCAACGCGCCATTGAGGACTATAGTGAGGCCATACGCCTGAAACCGGATTATGCCGATGCCTACTATAACAGGGGAATTGTTTACGATAAACTTGAACAGCTTCAGCCGGCTATAGAGGATTTCAGCAAGGCCATCACTTTTAGGGGAAATTATGCTGATGCCTTCTACAACAGGGGAGTTGTTTACAATAAACTTGGACAGTATCAGCTGGCTATAGAAGATTTCAGTAAAGCCGTCACTCTTGAAGAAGATTATGCTGATGCCTTCTATGACAGGGGAGTTGTCTACACTAATCTTGGTCAGTATCAACGAGCCATAGAAGACTTTAACCGGACAATCCGCCTAAACCCTGCTTATTTCAAAGCCTACAACAACATGGCTGGCGTTTATCTGCAATCTGGCAACAAAGAGCTTGGCTGTTATTACGCGCAAAAAGCATGCGCACAGGGATTATGCAGGGCGCTTACATGGGCTAAAGGCAGCAGTCTGTGCCGTTGATTTTTAACATTACTTTCTTTCAAGTGGTATTCTTCCCTTATTTATTTAGTAGTCCCAAAGTTGATCCATCAGGTTACACATTGGCAATATATGTTTTTTGAATTTTATGACTCTTTTCACACGTAGTTTATCACTGCCATTATCCTCCCATTAAATCCATATTGTCTTCCTCTGATAAGAATATTAATTAATTACACACTTCAAATGCCGCAACCACAGGAGATCATTACATGAAAATGTTGCTTACAGGCGAATTCCCGTCTGAGCCTTTCAACATTGTTGTCAGAAACGGCAATGTGGGCCAGACCATTGGGCGTATCCTCGAATCCATCAAGCCGGAGACAGCCTGTTTCTCAGAGCAGGAAGGGAAACGCAGCGCGTTGTGTGTCATTAATGTAAAAACATCATCAGATGTGCCCTTTTTACAGAGCCTTTCTTTCTCAACTTCCAGGCCACTTGTAAATTACGCATTCTGATGAGCCCGGAGGATTTGCAAAAGGCTGGCATGGATGAGTAAGGCAAGAAGTGGTCATGATATCCGCCTGATGATGTCAAAATCTATGAAGGTTGTGATGTCCATATTGCGTCTGTTTTGCCGAAACATCATCGATAAAAGGCAAGACGGCGTAGCTGATCGCTCATTTTATTCCAAAGGAGTCATATATGGAAAAGAATGAAAAATATAAAATATTCTCGTTTGTGAATAATGGGATTTTTGAAATTGTTTTTACAGGTGAAATGACTGTCGATAATGCAGAAGAAATAATGAGCGAAATGGTTGCATTACAAAAGTCAATGAATACAAAAAATGCGTTGATAGATGTCCGTAATCTCGAGGGCAGTTTGGGATGCGCAAAAACTCATCTTTTTGTCAGCAGTATACTTTCCGATAAGCCCAAAATAAAAACTGCCTTTGTTGATATTGCTGAGAATGCAGATTATAATTCATTTCATGAGATTACAGCAACCAATGCCGGTCTGCCATTCAAGTCGTTCACCAATATAAATGCGGCCAGAGGTTGGCTTAAGAGCGGGGGATACAAATTTCATAGCGGAGTCTCTCTCACATCAGTAGGGTTATGGTGTTGCATCATACCTGAAAAAAGGGTGAAAAAAACCTGGCCTGTTTTTTCTATATTGCGTCTGCCCGGAAAAATAAAGAATTTTCAATTCTAAGAAATTTCAGCAGAATACTGCGATGTATATTTCAATCAGTAATCCTTAATTCTATCAAATGCCCATCGATTGCGGACTTGCAGATAGACACCGGCATAAATCATGTCACATTTTTTTATAATAAATATTTGTTAATTAAAGATTATGAGATGCAACGGCGGCATTAAATGTATCCCTCAATATGTTGAGGTTCCACCACATATGGAGGCCAAACATGGCATTCTATGCTTCTTCGCCATTTATTGCTGTTACTCTAAATACTTGTTTTATATGGTTTATTAACAAATTATGGCGTTCATTGGGTTGTTGGAATGCTTATTGCTGCTGTTACGAGTATGTAACAACGCGAACGTGTTATAAGCAGTAACAATGATATTAATAAGAGACTTAAATTCAGAAAGAAAAGCAGCAGATAAAATCGAAGACGAAGACTATCCTCCTAGTTTCGATGTTATGTGCTCAAAGAGGCGCCAGGGCATTCATCCTCTGGCGCCTCTTTTTTTACTTCTTTAAATCCGGGGACATCATGATAAGCAATGTCAAGAGAAAAATGGAGATTTGCTTTGACCTGCCCGGATGCCGCCGGATTAGTTACCGGCCTATCAGACTTGTGAAATATTTCCCGCATGATTGTTTTTCTGATTTCTCCAGTTCATGCAACATTTCAAATCTATAATAAACATAATCGACACTCTGGATTTTTGACCAGGACTGTCTTGAGAGATAAGACATTATTTTTTATACTTCATCTCACAAAAAGGAAGTTCTTATAATCAATATCAAGGCCGTTGATTTTTAACATTGTTTTCTTTTAAAATGGTAATCCTCAAATTCTTAATGACGGTCGTATGCCTGATAAGGCGGCGGCAACAACCGGCATAATTTTTATTTTGTTTGTTTTTCTTGAACAGTAAGGGTAGAAAGGACGATCTTTTTCAAAATGAATGATAATAAATTGAAATCGGCAAGTTTTTGATAGTGATATTTTCGGGTCTGTGTCGTGTTAAAAACTTCCGTAGGAGAAAACAGAAAATGAAAAGACCGGTCTTATATTATTTCGTTGTTTTACTTATTCTTTTATTCACAGCCTGCAGCAGCAACAATCATAGTAATTCCTTCAACAGTGATACTCAACATAGAATAGAGGCCGCGGTTAACGGCAAACTCGCGTCATACGGCGGTAAAGATCCTATACCGGGAGCTGTTGTCGGTATATGGGCGCCGGGCAAAGGGACTTTTGTCAAGGGCTTCGGTTATGCTGATCTTTCCAAACGGGAAAAAATGAATGTTAATGACAAATTTCGTGTCGGCAGTAATACAAAGACCTTTGTCGTTTCGGTCCTGCTGCAATTAGTGGATGAGGGGAAAATAAGTCTCGATGATAAGTTGAGCAAATTTCATCTGGGGATAAATGTTCCCAATGCTCAGAATATTACGGTCCGGGAACTCTGTAATATGACAAGCGGCCTTTTCGAGGCATACCATTCCCCGCAATTGGATAATGTGGATATTATTCAAGCTAAAAAATTCACGCCGCAGCAACTGATTGCGATAGCTATCAGGAATCCGCCGGATTTCACGCCGGGCAACAAGTGGGGTTATAGCAATACGAATTATCTGCTCCTTGGACTAATTATAGAGGCAGTCACGGGAAATAAAATCCAAAATGAAATAAGAAACCGGCTGCTCATTCCTTATACTCTGAATAACACCAGTTTCCCGACCAACGACCCCGGTATGCCCGAACCTTTCAGCCACGGTTATACCCTGGTAAACGATAAATGGGAAGATCAGACTTTCTTATTGCCTCCGTCTTTGTCCTGGGCAGCCGGGAGTATGATATCGGACATGGAAGACATGAAAAGATGGGTCAAAGCGTATGTAACAGGAAAAACAAATAGCGCATCAACACAGGCCGAACGATTAAACTGCGTTGATACGGGCAAACCGAACATGAAGTTCGGGCTTGGCATAGGGTGCACTGGAGGCTGGTACGGCTACACGGGAGGCATCCCCGGTTATAACACAGCCGCGTATTATCTGCCCTCAGCAGACGCTACAATAATTATCTTAGTAAATAGCCAGTTGGAACAACCGGCTCCGGGTGTGGCTAATTCAATTGTTCATGATATCACCCGGATTCTATTTCCGCAAAACATCGCGTTCTTTTAAATTATGGCGTGATAAAGGCTTGTGACTGCAACTCATTAGAATGGTCATTACATCCTTCAAACAGCAATTGCGCCACGAGACTGCACAAAAAGATGAGGGTGGGCCCTTCGGTGCCGGTTTGCAGGAACCGGCTTCAAACCATCTTGAGTTGCAATAGGAAATAGCCGTTGTGATGAGCATTAAGGAAAAAGAAAGTTGGCAGACCGATGAAGATTAAATTACAGTAAGTGTTTAAAAAATAGGACGTTGTGGGGTTGTTGAAATACCCCATATTGGGGGGCTGTTCACCGGAAGCGCATCCCGCAGGGGAGCGCAATTATAAATTAACACCTTCCTTGCCGGAAAAAGCCGTAGGCTTTACAATATGTTCAGATGCGAGGCGCGCAAAAAACCGAACCGCGAGGCGTATATAGATAAACGCCCCGCGGTGCGGTTTGCAGCGCAACACAGTAGATGAGCGTTTTTCAACAGCCCTGTTTTCCCCGAGAAATAAAAAATGGCTGTATTCTAACATAAATTGTAGTAAAGCTATTCGGGGAGCAGATTAGCCAAAGTTTGCATTTCGAGGAGAAACCACATGAACCAGGTGCGATTTTTTACGTGCATATCATTAATTACGTTATTTAGCTTTTTTATTGCAGGAACGGGCTTTTCCTCTGAAAAGACGCTGGCCGCAGAAAATGCGGTCAAGAAAGAGCAGGAAAAGGATGCCGGGGAAGCGGCTTTAATCAAAGAAAAATACCCGAATGCGATTCGTACGCCATCAGGTCTGATGTATATTATCTTGAAGGAAGGACATGGTGAAACACCAGCAAGCGGGGCACTTGTAGAGGTTGATTATACCGGCAGGTTACTTGATGGAACCAAGTTTGACAGCTCGGTGGATCGCGGACAACGATTTCTGTTTGTGGTCGGGACAGGCAGGGTAATCAAAGGTTGGGATGAGGCTTTTCTTTCAATGAAAAAGGGAGAAAAACGTATTCTCATCATACCACCTGGTCTGGCTTATGGCGATAAGGGTATGGGAACAATTCCACCTAATGCAACTTTGATTTTTGAAGTGGAACTTTTTGATTTTTTCAAATAAGCGCTCAAATCCTCCAAGCGTCAATGGTTGACGCGGGACAGAGCTGCCTTCAAAATGTGCCGTTTATATCTCCACAGCACCATTAATAAATCCTTTATTTTTTCTTCAAAGAGATTCCATCCCGGAAGAATGTGAGGATTTCCATAAATTCTTTATTAAAAAAAGACTCACCGGCTTCAGATTGTTTTCTTTCCTCAATGGTTTTCCCAAATGCATTAAAATGCACCTTGTCTATAACCTCTTTTAATTCTTTATAATCGAAAACATTCAAAGCTCTGGCCGCAGCCATATAACCTTTAATATATTGCTTTTGTTCCTCAGATACAGAATTGTTGAGTTTGATTTCTTTGCAATATTCCCATGTAATATGGGATAAAATATCAAGGTAGCGTTCTTTATTAATCATGGTTCACATCATTCCTGGCGTAAGCTTCCTTATTAAGCAGACTGTTCTAAAGGAGAATTTCCGTATATCGTTCCATTGTCGATATCTTTTACGAGCCTAAACTAGAACCTGAAACCAAAATCCCCTGTAATCTGAACGCCGCCCAAGTTTACATTCGTTCCGTAAAGACTGGGATCTAACCAGACATATTTACACTCCGCTCCAACAAAGAAATTACGCCCGATGTTAAAATTAATACCTCCGCCAGCATTAACTCCGAAGGCTGTATCATTATCGCTGAGAGCATGGTGATAATTATAATAATTTGACATATTAATGTGATCATACACGAAATAGGCTCCTATTCCAGCTATGGCATATGGTTCTATCCAAATATTAACAGGAAGGATAACCTTCACAGACGCGGTTACAGGTACCACTTCGATATTTTCATTACCCGGATACGTATAACCCGGGTATACAATGGTAACGTTACCTTCTGTCTGAAAATAGCCGGCTCCCAATTCTATGCCGAGATAAGGATTGAAATAGTGTCCAAAGGCTATCTCAGTATTAAACCCCGTACCATATCCGCTCAGGTCGCCGGACGTGGGAATATACCCACCCAATTTTGCGACCACATAATTATACGCGGGTATCACAACAGGACCGGGAGCAGGAACCGCCATCGCAGGATCAGCTCCCATCACAGGCGACACACTGGTTATCCATATAAACATACAAATCAGGCAAACCCAATATCTTCTCATTTTATGAATTCCTCCTGTAGAATATTTCATCCTGTGGACGGGGTGATTCGCTTTCATTCACATCCCTATTTTACACTATACCCGCGAGCATCAAGACACGCCCCCATCGCACGTTGATAATCTGCTTTTTTCTGTAAAGACGACGTTGCGTCAGCCGGCTTAGTCGGATCATAGCCGGTTTGGCCAACGGCCCAGCTGTTGCACTGATAGCGGTCATCCGCCTGTTGCTTCTCATTCTGACCATTACGGGGGTAGATAAACAACTTAGTTGACGGTTCCACAGTTGATTGCTGTCCTGTTTGCGGGGAAGCAGCTTGAGGTTGAGGATTAACATCCTGAGATTGGGGATTAACAACCATGTAGCCATTTGTGGTTGGCGCGTAATACTCCCCGTCAGCGTAATAGTAAGGATAGCCACTTATCCAAACGGTTTGGTAATAGAATGGCAAAAAGGGAACTATTCCAACCCATGGAAACCACCACCCGCCGTACCAGTACCCGTAATGTCCACCGTGGTATCCGTAATACCCGCGATATCCACCGTAGTATCTGCCGTGATATCCACTACTATGATATCCGCCACCGTGATAGCCACCGCTATGATAGCCTCCTCCAGAGACTTGCCTCTGCGCACTTGCCCCTGCAGGATATGTAAACAACACGATTCCTGACAAGGAGGCCAGCATAATAACTAATACGACATACTTCATTATATTGCGAAAATTTTTCATATGCACCTGCTCCATAAAATAGATATTTTCTAATACACTTACTGTGCACCATAACTATGGCAGCCAGACAAGCAGACATTGTACACAGGAAGTCTGGCACCCCTGGATAATGCGTTTGCGGGAAAGACAATCGTTGTGAAAACAGGAACTGCCCACGCACCTTTTTTCACAATTCCTCTGCTTTCCTGATTCAAAAATATAATCTAAGTCTTTATACTCCACTTTTCAATGTGTTATTATGAATAATAAGCAAGAAGTACACCCAAAAAGAGAAAAATAGCATAAGTATTTAATATCATATCATATATAGGAATTAATCATTTTCTTGAGTGGTCCCTTTTCATTGAAAATGGATAGAATGTATACAGCGGTTGGTATCCTGCTGGATAATAAGTATCCGGCCTAGTCCATGTAACATTTTTTTATAATAAATGTTTGTTGATTAACGATTGTAAGGTGCAACGGCGGAGTTAACGGTTTCCGGTCTATCAGACCTGAAAAAATCTTCCTGAAATCCTTATTTTCTAAACTTATAAATTTATGCTAGGGTTAGAACACGTAATCGTTAGAGTTTGCAATATTAGGCACCTATTCTTATAAACACCATTAACGATAAAGAATACTCATTTATGTATTTACTATTTGTAAATTGGAGTAATTACTCATGGGATCACGAAGCAATAAAAAATGGGAATTTAGAAGGGATATCGATGGATATCAAACTACTGAGGCATTAATTGAGTCCATTTCCGATTTCAGTGATTGCGTTAAGTATGTTTGGGATATTAAATGGCGAGAAGGAAGAGATGCATTACGTAAACAATATCCAGAATACATAGAGGAAGAATTTCCTTGGTTCAGAGGTGTAGATAACATTGATTATCACTTGATGCCTGGTCTCTATCGGCTGTCCCAATTTAATTCTATTTCTATTACTGAAGAGCAAAAAAAACAAATCATAAACATTGCGGAAGATATACGGGAGGAATTTAGACGAAGAGGTGAATATCTTTTGAAGGAGTTTAATAGAAGACTTGAAGATGGTGAATTATACGAAGTAATGCAACATTATGCAGTACCTACCCGTCTACTTGATTGGACTGAGGGTGCTTTGATTGCGCTATATTTTGCAATAAGAATGTTGGCATTCAAGGAAAAAGAGCCCTCCCAAAGTGCTCCCCATGTTCCCTGTGTTTGGATGTTGAACCCATCATGGTTAAATGATAATGCTAAATCAATAAAATCGCCACTTCCCGTATATCTGACTGAATCGGCGATGGAAAAATATCATGATACGGATGAAAAAGCACGTGTTTATCTTGATGAAAAGAAACTACCAGAAGATCCAATTGCAGTTTATCCCCATTATCTTGATCCCAAGATGCGCGCTCAGAAAAGCGTATTTACTTTACATGGTAGCATCCCAAATGCTTTCAATCAAATCTGCCTATCTAATTCGGGGGCGGAGATTTGCAAGATTAAGATTAATCCGGAAAAAGCAGATGATATTGCAAAAGAATTAAGGTTAGCGGGAATTACGGAATCTAACATCTTTCCGGAATTAAAAGGTCTTGCCAATGAGATCAGAAATGAAAAGGGAACACACTTTTCATTTGATAGGTAATTCGACCCATGTTGGTTCAGTTTTGTCGCTAACCAATCAATCCAGCCGCGCAGTACGCACCGGCTGATTTTTTCGTTATATTTAAAAGGAGAATAAAATGACTGAGGAAAAAATAGCACGTATTTGCTGGAACCGTAATTATTGGATTTCCCCTTCTGGTAGAATTGGAAAAAGCACTGACATGAATTCGTATGAATATATTACAGGATATGGACATGAAGAATGGAACTTTGACACAGATAAAGTCATTGATGGATATGTCTATGGTTTTCTACAACAGTTTAATAATAAAACAGATATTCATAAAGGTGCAATTTACAATATTGGTTTCTATTCAATAGAAAAAATCAATACCTACAAAAACAACAAATGGTGGCTTGGTAAAATCAATTCAGTGGAAGTTATTTCAGGCAATGAATCAAAAAGAATATACAACATATATGAAAAGAATGGCTGGTTGTCAGAAATGGAAGCTGATCTCAAAAAATGGAATCTTGATTTAAAAGCATTTAAGCAAACTAGTGAAGATGCATTTTTCAATATTAGGTTCAAATTATTCGATATGCAATTGTTAGATGAACCAATGGAAATCAAAAATAATGATCCTGCAATCCCCTCATTTTTTTATGTCTTGCTTAACAAAATTCAAGAGCCGCACATTTCTCGAACTATGTCCAATATATTCATCTTTAAACCTGGGCACAATCCTGGGAAAAATGAAACTGTAGCAAAGTCAAAAGGTGGAAAAAAAGATAAATCACTTTTTCATAATGAGATTCAGACAAAAATTTATGCGCTTTTAGAATCAAATTATAAGAAGGGAAATGTGGGCACAGAAAATGGCTTAGGGTATCAAACAAAAGTTGACATCGTTGTTAAGGAAAATAGTAATTTTATTTTTTATGAGATTAAGACATCTCAAACTGCCAAAGCGGCAATTCGCGAGGCGATTGGTCAAATTCTTGAATACGCATTTTGGCCAGACAAAAAATATGCTAAAAAACTTGTCATAATTGCGCCGCCAACTCCAACATCTGATGCAATAGTTTACATTAAAAGACTACGAAAAGAATTTAATCTGCCTATATTTTATCAACAATACGATGTTAAAAATAATATTTTAAAGAAAGAGATTTGAATACAACAAAAGCAATACAGCCACTCGCTAGACTCCGTCTGATTTTTTGTTATGTTGCATAAAATACATCTCGGGTACAAATCAAAAGGAGATTAAAATGAACTCTAAATCGATATTAAATATCTGTCTCAAAGTCATGGGTGTATTCTACGCATTAAAAGCCCTGAATATGATTCTGTCGAACACCTCACAAATTATATTATTCTGGGGCGAATGGGATCATATTAACCAATATGATCCTAGAATGATGGCCAACTTCAAAAGTGCGTCAATAGCTGAATTGCTCCTTCCGATTCTTTTCTTTTTTATCGCATTGTTCATTATCTTTAAGTCTGAGAATATAGCTGATTATCTTTTAAGAAAAGAAGATCCTCTTAATAGTGAACATTCGGATTATTTATCAATCTCTGTTCTTAATTTTTGCATAAAAATATTTGGTTTTTTCGCCATACTGTCATCAATACCCCACGTCGCTGATCTATTATCCAAGTATTGGGTTATGAGTGAGAAACTGAATTTTTATGATGACCCAAGTAAGATTCATATTGCCTCATCAGCCATATCAGCTGTCCTTTATATTATTATTGGCCTTGTACTGGTTTTTTATTCAAGTACAATTGCAAATAAGCTAATTAAAATTGATTCTAACCATACTGATGAAGCAGATATAAGTGAGACATAACAATAGCTAGGCTTTCAATCCGAAATCGTTGGCGTTTGCAATTAGCGCCGATCGATATAAACAATGTTGGACATCACGATGTGATGAATTATTGCTTAATACTTATTAGACTATAAAAAAGAGCCTATCATGAATTGGTTGACTTACCTATTGGGCACACTGTCGGGTCTGTCTCTTGCATCTATCCTGTTGAGGCGCCCATGGACTATTATCATTGCCCGTCGAAACACACCGCCGGAAATATGGTCAACCGGTCTTTTCCTTGAAACAAACATGATTATCACAGGAGCATGGACGACACTTTTTACCCTGGCAACGGTTTTTTCAATCACAATGCCTCGCTGGGTAAATCTCGTACTTTGTATAGTATATCTTTTCCTTGGTAAATTTTCTGCACGCTTTGGATTGTGGTATTCATCAAAACGGCTCAATGCTTTACAAAAAAGGCCTTAAATGAATTTTTTGAAATCCATGTCATCACACATTTTATAAAGGATATTTCCCATGAAAATTTTAGCTCTCAATGGAAGTCTCAGAGGTGAAAGAGGAGCCACATTTAAACTGCTTCATAGCATTGGCAGCGGTGTTGTGCAGGCGGGTGGAATATGGAATGTTGAAAATCTTTCGGGATTGAACATTAAAAGCTGCCGCGCGTGCAATCATTGCCAGACAACAAAAACATACCAATGCGTTTTAGATACAAAAGACGATGTGAAAGATGTATTCGGCCGGATGATGGATGCCGATATGATCATATATGCATCGCCGGTCTATATGTTCGGCATATCGAACCTTCTCAAACGTCTTTTGGAAAGAATTCACGCTTGCGCTCCTGTCGAAGAGATCCTTCTGACAAAGTCCGGTTTATTCTTCCATAAGACAAACCGGTCTCTTTGCGGAAAGCCCTTCATGTCCCTGATCGTCTGCGATAATGTAGAGAACCTCACCGTTGAGAATACCAAAGAGTACCTCCGTATTTTCGGGCGCTTCATGGACGCGCCGCATGTGGCGCATTTGGAACGCCGAAGCGCTGCCGCATGGATGGCCGCACTGGAAGGAACCGGCAAACAGGCAAAAGAGAATGCGGAAAGTGTTCTGGCCGCGTATGTCCACGCCGGAGAAGAACTGGTGTTAAAAGGATGTATTTCGGGAAAAACGAAGAAAATCGCGCAAAAGCCTTTCATAAAAATTCCATTTCCGGTGCGTATAGCGCGGCATATTCCGGCATTCAGGCCGTTTATTGAAAAGGAAGTTTGCAGGCGCTCAGGTAATATAAGCGGCATGGCTGGCGTAAAAGAAAAGTAAAAAACGAGATCTATTTGCTTATTAAAATGGCAATAATGACTGATATCAAAAAGACAATGGGAAAAAGATATACCGAACATAAATCAAGCAATCGCCCCTTATGATCCCTGCCGTTATGATACAGCCTTAATGCAACACATGATTCAAGTACCGAAAGAAAAATGAAGAAAAATCCCAGAAAATGAATATGGTCCGCCAGGGTTAACACGGGGCTCTCAAATATCCTTTGCGATACAACAATATGGGATGATACAGCGCCAAACATTCCCGTTACGCAGACGCTGAAACGGGGAGCCGCATAAGGTTTCGGGTAAATAAGAAATGTTAAAAATGCAATTGCGACTGAGATAAACAATGCAATGAAGGTTTTTAAAAATAAATTGATGCCTTTGTGAGCAATATGAATATCAAACGTGAATCGTGAATAGGTTGCTTTTTCGTCACGGCTTCTTGACGGTTTGCCAAAATTAGTTTCATATATATTCTCAGTCGTATACACTTTAAGGGCGCTTATAGCCCAGTCATTGATGTTCAAACCGGAATATATTTTTGAATTTTCCACATCGGGGATGTAAATCAATTTTTTAATATCGTCGTCCTCGTCTTCTACATGTATTGATATGACTTGCTTGTCCCACGGATACGCGGATAAATTAAATGGTGTATGGAGGTTCGCTCGGCATCGGTAAGAAACATGATGATAATCGCCACGGGTAATGAAGTTATCCTGTCTTGCTTTATAGGCAAGGTATCCGTTCATGATCTCAAAATTTCGCGGATTAACATCACCCTTCCACTTAAACCAAATATAGAAATCAACTGTGTAATTGCCTTTTCTGATATCAAGGTCATAAACATCCATTATGTAAATTCCGATAGTTACTTTTGCCGGATTCGGATGTTGAGATTCCCCGGATTGGGCATTAGACGAGAAAACAAAAATAAGGATGATGCTCAAAAGCAAACAAAGATGATTAAAAAATATACGCACAAGTGATTTCATCATATTGGTCCTTGTCTCTCTAAAAGGAATCATATCTTATGAAATTCTCTAATGTCATTGCCTGTTCAGAGCCTTTTTCACCGCCGCCTCCACGTGAATCGCCGTCGTGTCGAACACCGGCACGTTTAAATCCTGCTGTTTAATCAATAAAGGAATCTCCGTGCAGCCCAGGATTACTCCTTCTGCGCCTTCTTCTTTGACCAGACGGTTAATAATTCGAATATATTGTTCTTTTGATTCCTTTAAGAATTTTCCCGCGCATAGCTCATCAAAAATAACCTTATTGATGTAATCCCGCTCGGTTTTATCAGGTGTTACGACCTTGATCCCGTATTTGGCCAGACGGTTCCGGTAAAAAGGATTTTCCATCGTAAAGGACGTTCCCAACAGGGCGACGGTTTTTATTCCACTTGCCTTCACTTTTTTACCGGTTGCATCAGCGATGTTAAGAACCGGAATTTTGACCTTGCCTTCAATGAGATCACCTGTGGAGTTCAGGGTATTGGAGGCAATGACGACAAAATCAGCGCCTCCGCATTTAAGTCTTTGCGCGGCGTCAATCATCGTTTTTCTCAATGGTTTCCAGTCCCCTTTATCCGCCAGCCGTTCCTGTTTTGAAAATTCTCCAAATTCGATTGAATACATAAGGATCTTCGCGGAATACAAGGGGCCGAACTCGTCTCTGACCATTTCGTTCATCAGGCGGTAGTACTCGAGGGAAGACACCCAGCTTACCCCACCGATGATGCCGATGGTTTTCATCCGCAAATCCAGCGAAGGACCGGCGCTCACCGAAGATTGGGCCTGACTGGGGTCGTCCGCTTTTTTCTCACTTGCGCTCACGGAGGAAACCAGCCCGACGATAGCAAAAATCATGCACAGTAAAACCAAAATCCCGATTTGTCTAAGCCTGGTAATCATCTTTCTTTTTCTCCTTTCCCGATCCGGTTCATCTTCCCTCCCCAAACTCTGCACTACGCAATCATACTTCACTCTGGTTCGGACAGGATGAACACTTCTTCCCGGATCGATATTACTATTACCGTCATTTATTTACAATGAAAATCCTCAAATTACCTGTTTCAATTCTTAGTTGTTCAAGTCCGGCATAGGCCATGTAACATTTTTTCTAATAAATATTTGTTGATTAACATTTATAAGGTGCAACGGCGGAGTTAACAGTTTGCTATCGATCGGGCTGGTGAAAAATTTCATTAAAGAAACAAAACTGCAATGCTGATGAATATGCACTATTTCAATCCGTAAGAAACACAATGAACACCTGATGATAAACATCTGCACCTTACATTTTGCGGTCAATATCCCCTTGACATGGTATAAATAAATGCATATTATCAATCAGATAAATTCATACGGCTATCATTAGGAACTGCCATGGCAGTCATGGGTTAATTTTTCAACCTCACAGATCATTTCTACACATGGGGGCAACCCGATGAATGATCAATCCCAAACAAAGTATACCCGGATTCAAAAAAAGGCATCTTTAGATAATGCCCTCAAATACGCTGAGAGCATCATCAACACCGTCCGTGAACCATTAATAATTTTAGATCATGATTTAAAGATAATCACCGCCAGCCGCTCCTTCTATGACTTCTTCAAGGTAAACCCCAAAGAGACTGTGGGACAGTTTATCTATGACTTGGACAATAAACAGTGGGATATCCCCGAACTGCGGGAACTTCTGGAAACAATCCTTCCCCAGAAGACAACCTTTGATAATTATGAGGTTGAACATGATTTTGCGATCATTGGCAGACGCACAATGCTTTTGAATGCCCGGCAAATTAAAAGAACGTTGGGAAAAGAGCGGATAATTCTCGTGGCCATTGAAGACATCACCGAGCGCAAGCAGGCGGAGAATCTTTATAAAACTTTGATGGAAAAATCTCTTGTGGCAATATTTATTGTGCAGGACGGAAAATTCCGCTTTATTAACACCAGCGCTATCGCGTATGCGGACTATGATGCGGAGGAACTCGTAGGCCGGGATGCTGATACGATCGTTTATCCCGAAGACAGGGAAATGGTGAAAAAAAAAGGCCGTGCCATGCTGCGAGGTGATCATCCCGTACCCTATGAGTTCAGGATGGTGACCAAGCAGGGCCAGATCCGGTGGATCATGCAAATGGTATCCCCTATCGAATACAAAGGGAATCCGGCTATACTGGGCAATGCCGTGGACATCACCGAGCGCAAGCGGGCGGAAGAGATGTTGAAGGAAAGTGAAAACAAATATCGCCTGTTGGCCGATAATATCCAAGACGTCATTTTTGTTTTGGATATGAATTTGAAGTACACTTATATTAGCCCTTCCGTAAAAATCATGAGGGGATATGAACCTGAAGAAATTTTGAAACAACAATCCATTGAGCACACATTGACACCGTCATCCCGGAATCTCGCTTTGAAGGCCTTTTCCGAGATTATGGAGCTGGAAAAATCTGGACGTAGAGATGAGATGCCACTATCGCGTACACTTCAATTGGAAATGAGGCGAAAAGATGGTACTACCGTGTGGACGGAGGTGAATTTTTCCTTTATCAGAGATGAAAATAATCAATCAGTTGGCATTATGGGCGTAACCCGTGATATAACCGACCGCAAAAAAGCGGAGGATGAACTGCGAAAGAGCGAGGCGCGCTATCGCGGATTGTTCGAGCACATGTCCGAAGGTTTTGCTTATTGCAGGATGATCTTTGATAACGGCGAACCGCAAGACTTCATTTATCTCGATGTCAACAACGCTTTCGAGACCTTGACCGGCTTACATAATGTAATCGGGAAAAAAGTCAGCGAGGTTATTCCGGGCTTGAGAGAGACCGATCCACAACTTTTCAATATCTACGCCAGGGTGTCTCTGACCGGCAAATCAGAAAAGTTCGAGATATTTGTCGAGGCATTGAAGATGTGGTTCTCCATATCCGTGTATGGCCCTGAAAAAGAACACTTTGTCGCCGTGTTCGACGTAATCACCGAACGCAAGCAGGCAGAGAAACAACTTTACCAGACCCTCGACCGACTCAAGAAAGCGGTTGGCACAACTATTCAGGTACTGGGCACGGCATCGGAGGCAAGAGATCCTTATACGGCAGGTCACCAGAAGAGGGTTGCCGATCTGGCCCGCACCATCGCCACGGAGATGGGCTTACCGACGAACACGATAGAAGGAATCCGCATGGCCGGTTCCATCCATGATATCGGAAAATTATCCATACCCGCGGAGATATTATCCAAGCCTACCAAACTGACAGATCTGGAGTTTTCTCTTATTAAAGAACACCCCCGGAGTGGATACGAGATGCTCAAGGATGTGGAATCTCCCTGGCCGCTGGCACAGATTGTTTACCAGCACCATGAACGTATGAATGGTACCGGTTATCCAAGAAATCTGAAAGGAGATGACATCCTCATAGAAGCCCGTATTATGGCTGTGGCCGACGTGGTCGAAGCTATGGCTTCCCACCGTCCCTATCGTCCGGGCTTAGGCATTGAGTCAGCCCTTGAAGAAATCGAAAAAAATAAGGGCATTCTTTATGATAATGATATAGTCGAAGTCTGCCTGAGATTATTTCGGGAAAAAGGTTTCCAACTTACATAAGCTGGAGAAACCCGTCACGTAGAAAAAAATCAATACCACACCTGGTATTAGGATGCTTCTTTATTACCCATCCGGATACCAATAAGTGGATACATTTTATCCACAATTGTTCAAGAGATTTAAGTATAGACTAAACAATTCACCATCATATCATATACTTGCAATATACTATTCTGATTGGCATATTTCCTGCTGTAAATCTTATCAGAATATTCTTTCAAAGGAGTCTTAGAATATGAAAAAACTTTTTATCGTTATTGCTGTCCTTATCGTATCTGCGGTTGTTGTATTGCCGACAAATGCCGCTCAGACCGAAAAGAAATCTGGTTTCCACAAAGAATTCTGTTTTAAAAACCATCTCGGTCTTACCGACCAACAATTAGCCAAAATGAAGGAACTGAGAAGCCGCTTCCATGCTGATACGAGAGATTTGAAGTATGATCTCGAAATCAAGCGGGTAGAAATGCGTAAACTTTTCACAGACCCCAAGACAGACGATGAAACGCTTCTTGCAAAACAAAAGGAGATAAGCGGACTTCGTCAGCAGTTATCGGAAAAGAGAGCTCAGATGAAAATCGAGTGGCGCAAGATTCTCACACCGGAGCAAATTGCAAAACTCGATAAGATGCCTCACAGATACCATGAGAGGTGGGCACATCATCGTCACCATATAGCCAAAGACCGGCAAATGGATAAAAAGTCTCAAAAAACGAAGAAAGAGTAATATCCGGCAATTATTTTCCATGGTTCTTGTGAGATCGATATTTAATAAAATGATGAGAAGAATTTTACCGCTCCTCTGCAATTTGTTCATCGATATCGATGGTAAACGCTTCATCGATGATAGCGGATTTCATAGCCCCGGTGTGGTGCCCAGGGCTATGAAATCTTGCCGCTGCATCAATTTTGCATTTCACCTGATTCATAAAAAAGCAGGGGTTGCATGAAAAGAAATATCCTGTATATGAAAAAAAATATTTACCTGGTTGCAGGATTTATCCTGATGAGTTTTGTTTTGACAAATGCCAGTGCTTATGCCGCTGACAGCAAAATTGGTTTTGTCAATCTACAGGAAATAATAAGAAACACGAATGCAGGCAAAAAAGCCGGTGAAGAATTCAAGAAATTATATGATAAGGAACATGAAAGAATTGCTGCGGCGGAAAACGAACTTAAAAAACTCAAGGATAAATTAGATAAGCAGGATACTATTATGACTGAAGATGCCCGCCGTGAACAAGGAGCTGCCTATCAAAGGAAATTACGCGATTATCAATTATTGGTTGAGGATTCAAATAAAGAACTGAAATTACAGGATGAAGAAATTACTCGTAAACTGATTCCCCCAATTATGAAGGTCGTACGCAAAGTAGCCGAAAAAGAAAAATATGCTTTAGTAATCGATGTTGCCAGTATGCCGGTACCTTATTATGCAATAGAAAATGATATCAGCAAAAAAGTAATACAAGAGTTTAATAACCTTCCGGGTGGTGGAGAATAGTCAGAATTTTATTGACACACACAGACCAGTTGCAATAGTCTGACATGAAAGTTCAATTTAACCGACTCATTTGAGTTAATAGCTGTACTGGTAAGTCACAGCATTTTTGGTATAGAAAAGGAGAAAATATGAAAAAGCTGCTGTTTATTATAGTGATATCCATTGTTGCCAGTTCGGCATACGCTGATGTTGGGGTGTCCATCAACGTCGGAGAACCCGGTTTTTATGGTCAAATCAACATTGGAAGCGCCCCTCAACCGGAACTCATTTCCCCGAATCCAGTCATGATTCAACCCGGACCCGGTCGCGTTATTGGAGAACCTCTTTATCTGCATGTACCGCCCGGCCATGTAAAAAACTGGAAGAAATTCTGCGGCAGATATAATGCTTGCGGTCGCCCGGTCTATTTCGTTAGCGACAAGTGGTACAATAAAGTATATGTGCCGCATTATCGAACACATCGGGAGGAATATCGCAGGGGAGAACACGCAGGTGATAAACGCGATCGAGATCACGGCAAAAGAGACGACAGAGAACACGGTGACAGGCATGACCGCTAACGCAACGGCAGGCAAGAATATGTCCAATGTCTTTGTGAAGACTTAACTTAAACGTATTGATGCTCAATTCGTTGTAGTAAACAGGTGGATCAGGTCAATTCTGTCGACCTGATCCATTATTTCTCTCGTTTTAACATTAAATTCAGGGAGGAGTTGCAGGTAAAGACTAGTATAGTCCATGTAACATTTTTCGTAATATATTTTTGTTGATTAACAATTATGAATTGCAACAGCGCAGTTAACGGTTTTCTCTCTATCAGACCTGTGAAAATATTCCTGAAGTCCTGATTTTTGAATATGCCATTTATACAACATTTCAATAGTTAATCGTCAAAGACGGCTTACAAGATTTTAAAATAATATGAACTTAAAGATTTATTTGAAAACAAAGGCTGTAAACAGGATGAATATCAGTATGATGAATAAGACAAAACTTCTTTTGTGCTTCATGACAAGATCCTTTTTCCAGTTTTCCGGGACTCCGGTTCTTTCGAACTTCTGTTAGATATTTTGTTCAACTTGAGGGTGCAGACACTATGCATAAAATAGCAGTTGTTATACCAAAGTATGGTTTGCTCGGCGGAGCCGAACAAACCACCCCCGAACTGACCCAACGGCTTGCCAACCAAACAGAATTTGATTTTCATGTATTGGCCAATCGTTGGCAGACATCATCCACTTCGATAAGATTTCATGGAATTCCCATTATTTCTTTCCCCAAATTTCTAACAACTCCCAGTTTTGCTTATTTTGTCCAGCGCCAAATAAATCGTAACAATTTTTCTCTCGTACACAGCCACGAAAGAATTTTCGCGGCCGACATTTTCACTATGCACGGTATTCCGCACCGCTACTGGGTTCATAATATCCGCCGTAAAAAAATGAGTCTCTATGATCTGGCCACCGCATGGGTGGAAAAAGAACTTGTTTATAATGGTAATTGTAAAAAATTTGTCGCCGTCTCCAGTCTGACTAAAGATATTTTTTTACAGGAATACAATATCAACCCCGATAAAGTTGCTGTTATTAATCCAGGTGTGGATTTAAATGATTATGCCCAGCATAACAAAGATTCTGTTCGTAACACTATCCGCCGTGAATTAGGAATTAACATTGCTGATCCGGTAATCTTATTCGTTTCGATGAATTATGAGATTAAAGGACTTGATGACATTTTGTTTTCTCTGGCTAAATTAAAAACACAAAATCGCAAATTTAAATTCATTGTTGCCGGAAAAGGAAACATAAAAAAATATAAGAAAATGGCTCAAGATGTTCAAATCATTTCTGACGTCATTTTTACCGGCCCGGTAAATAAAGATAAAATAATAAAACTGTATTTAGCCAGCGATCTTTATATGATGCTCTCTAAATTCGATACATTCGGCAATGTTGTTCTGGAAGCGATGGCGGCCGGCTTGCCGGTAATTATCAGCAGCAATGTCGGGGCGAAAGATCTGGTGCAGGAAGGGGGAAATGGATTCATTATCAGCAATACATCCGACAGCGATTATATTGCGGCAAAAATTACTCTGCTGCTTGATAAAAATATCCGCGGACAGTTAGCTGAAGCTGCCTATAAAACAGCCGCTCAGAATACCTGGGACGATGTAACAAAAAAATATGCGATCCTATATGAAAATATACTGGCAAAACATCGGGGGTAATATTAGACGGTAACATAAATGAATTGCGTATCCGTTCATAATAGGAAGAAGTCCTTTTTCCTTATTGCATATTTCATCAAGTAATCATTAATTTATTGTGCCAGGCTGTTTGAGGATAAGTAGAGTCCGTTCTTATCAATCAATTGAGCCCTGAAATGAAGATGCCTATGCAGATACTGTATCCATAAACACAGGTAGACATACCTGTAAGCTAAACGAAGAACCGGACTCAATGCCATGTGCTTTCATTTTATACTGATGAAGCGGTTCTGCAAGCCGCCTCTAACTCAAACCCCTACTCTGTTTCATTTAGTCATCCTCAAGTAAGACGACTGCCGAATGTTGAGAACTTGTGAAGTCCGCGCTTCCATTATTTTAAATATTTTAAAAAACCAGGGATTGGAGTCTTTTATTTGTTCCTTCCTGTCATGTTACTTCTTGAAATTCCATTTTGATGCCACATTTAAAATAGAAATAATCAAAAAGCGGCTAAACGCTAACTTGACATATGGTAAAAGAATATGAGATAAGCCAACAACTAGATATTCCTGATTTGGTTTTTATCAGGTTTTACGAATAAACTGCTGGAAATGAATGTTATTCACCAGTGTAAAATAACGTATTTTTGGCGGGAAAACAAATAGGGAGATTACCGAAAGTATCCGATGGGTAATTACACGGGCCCAAAGCCAAAGGGTTTCATTTTTTTTATGGATCAATTGTTGGCAAAAGGCCTTATTTGTTTCTAGGCAGGCAATAGTTATTTATGATCTGGACCGATATTCCGAAACGTGAGACGAGAGACCTGTGGGTGGCAATTGCTATTGCCATTTCTCTGGGTGTATACCACCTGCTCTTCAATATTATTTCATTATTACAATATATCTCGTATCAATATTATCGATGGGTGAGCAATATTCTCTTCTTATGGATACTTGCCTTGTTATGGGTTGCTTACCGGCGCTGGCGCCGTGCGATCTACAGGCAGAGAAAATTACGCAATATTCTGGAGAGCATCAAGACGGAAGTTATCATGGTGGTTGATTCTCAGCGCCGGATTCAGATGATCAATGAAAGTGTAAATATTTTTGGTTTTTCTCCGGAGGAGGTCATTAAGAAGACGACGGATTTACTCTACTTCGACCGTCGGGCGGATAAAAACCGTCCCAACGAGATACGCGATGCTATTAATATGATGGGTTTTCATATCGGACAGGCAACCGGCCGGAAACGCACTGGCGAAACTTTCCCCTTGGAGATTATGACCGTATCACTTAAGGAGAGCGATGGTGTTGTTGTCGTGATCAGGGATATCACTGAGAGAAAGCAGACAGAGGAAAAGATCCGGCAGATGGCCTACCATGATTCCCTGACGGGTCTTCCCAACCGGAAACTCTTCTCCGATCGCCTGCATATTGCTATTGTCCAGGCCCAGAGAAATCAAAAAAAAGTTGGAATCGCGATGCTCGACCTCGACCATTTTAAGGACGTAAATGATACCCTGGGTCATGATATAGGGGATGCTACTCTCAAGGCAACGGCAGAACGGCTGCATGCAATACTAAGGGAGGGTGACACCATTGCCCGCTTCGGCGGCGACGAGTTCCTATTGATACTCCCGGACATAGAGACAATAGAAGATACGGTCCATGTTGTACAAAAAATCGTTGACAGTTTTCATAAACCCTTTCTCATTGATACTCATCAACTGGTTATAACAACGAGTATGGGCATCTCTGTATATCCGGATGATGGAACAGATGATGAAACACTCCTGAGAAATGCCGATATTGCCATGTATCAGGCCAAGCAAGCGGGGCGGAACCGATACCAGCTCTATAAAAAGGTTTGAGACTTAAGACAAACCGCATTTTACTGTTGACGGGTTTTCAACTTAAAGATGCCTGATTACCAATGGTAATCCTCACCGCAATTCTGTATTGGAAATCGTTGATTTGATGTAGTCCATAAGATTTATCTCTGACTACTGAAGCTCTTTGCTTCCTCACCGGTTGTTAAAAAGTAAAAAAAGATTTTCAGCACAAATACATCAAAGGACTGAGGCACGACAATATTTTCGTCCTCCTTTGTGACAGGTTTCTGTCATGCAGGTTTCAATCCGAAATAAATACAATTCGCACCCGACAAACATTTACACGATACCTCGGATTATAATGGTTATTTTGTGCCCATGTGGACACCCTCAACTGGATATATATTATCCACTAAAACCGTGATAAAAATAAATGATATTTTGGCTTATTTATAATTTATCATTCAATAACAAGTAGTTATTTAGCTCAAATTTTGTTGGCATGAGTATTGCTCAATAAGTAATATTCCCTCCTCGTGGGAGAAAGGTTGTGCCGCAATGTATTTGCGTACGATGAAGATGATATTGCGGTACAACCTCATACAATTCAATACGTAATACTTGGTTGGTTGTAAGCCAGACACATTACGATCCAACTCAGCCGGCACTTGCCAGTGGCATGCCAGAAGCACAATTGAACCAGATGCGTGCAGACTATGATCGTGCGATTAGCGCTTGTCCTGACGGTCGGGGATACTTTGTGAAATAGTCACCATCATGCTGTTAGGACAAAGAGACGGCCTTATCTATAAATGGCCTCTGATAAGAAATTGCTTCAAAAAGAATGAATTTGCGGCACAGCCATGATATCAGGCAATTTATGAAGAAAACTAACCTCAACTTTTAGCACGTCAAAAAACAGGTCTACTCGACTAAAAAAGGAATGAGTATTCTAATAAAACGAATGGAAAGGAGGAATGGGCAGGCACGCTCGGGTTGCCCAGGAAATTGGAAGCACACCAGAACATGTTTGTGTCCAATCAGCTGACTTCAGAGGCGATGAGACAGAAGGTGGCAGATATCTGAACCAGAAATAATTATGAGACGAAAAGTTATAGTCACAATATTGATAGTTATTATACTCGCTGTAATCAGTGCCATAGGTGTGTGGTCATTCTGGTCCAGAGGGAAGAATGTGCCGGCATTCCGCACGGTACCAGTAAAACGAGGTGATGTGGTGGCTACAATCAGCGCGACGGGCACGATCGAGCCGGAGGTAGTAGTGGACGTGGGCGCTCAAGTTTCGGGCATTGTTGAAACCTTCGGCAAGGACAAACACGGCAAAGCGATTGACTACGGTTCGGTCGTGAATGTGGGTACGGTACTGGCCAGGATTGACGATTCACTTTACGCCGCCGCCGTGAATGCTGCTAAGGCTCAGGTTCAACAAGCTGTGGCCAACAAAATCAGCGCGGACGCGAACGTTCTCCAGATGAGAGCGAAATTGCTGGATGCTCAGCAGGACTGGAATCGGGCGCAGAAGCTTGGCCCATCCGATGCGTTGGCACAGACTGACTACGACCAGTACAAAGCCAATTACGAAATAGCCAAGGCCAACCTTGCTTCGGCCTCGGCCGCTGTGGACCAGGCTAAGGCAGCGGTGGCGCAAGCCAAAGCCAGCCTCGCCACTGCACAAATTAATCTCAATTATTGTACCATAAAGTCGCCGGTCAAGGGTGTGATTGTTGACCGGCGGGTTAACATCGGACAGACGGTCGTTTCCAGCCTGAGTGCGTCGAGCATTTTTCTCATAGCCAAAGATCTCAAGCGCATCCAGGTTTGGGTATCGGTCAACGAAGCCGACATAGGAAACGTTTCTAAGGACCAGCAGGTTGAGTTCACCGTGGACGCGCTTCCCAATCAGGTATTTCAGGGTCAGGTCGGTAAAATCAGGCTCAATGCGACGATGACGCAGAACGTCGTCACTTACACCGTCGAAGTCAATACCAAAAATGACGATGGTAAACTGCTGCCTTACCTGACAGCCAATGCCCAGTTTATGATAGGGCGTCAAAAAGGTGTGCTGCTGATTCCGAATGCGGCCCTGCGCTGGTTGCCGCGGCCCAGGCAGATCGCGCCGGAATCTCGTCAAACGCCGCATACACATGCCGGTTCCCGGAGCCGGGGCGATAGCGATGGTTCTGACACCATTCCGATGCCACATGCGCGCGGAACTATCTGGGTCGAGCAAGGAAAGTTCGTCCGTCCTGTACGCGTGAAAATAGGGCTGACGGATGGCTTGGTGACAGAGATTGAAGGCGACGATGTGGCCGAGGGCCTGCGTGTAGTCATCGGCGAGGCGACAAAAGAACCTACGGATGTTCCGAATACTGAACGCAGTCCATTCACACCTCAGGTGGGACGGGGACAGCGTCAGGGCCAGACTGGATCGGGCAGTCCCCCCGGCGGCGGGCGGTAATGTTGGAGAAGCAACGATTTATTTATGGATTTAATTGAATTACGAAATATACATAAGACCTACTCTCTGGGTGAAGTTGATCTGCCGGTGCTCAAGGGCGTGTCGCTGAACATTGCCCGCGGCGAATTAGTGGCGTTGATGGGCGCCAGTGGTTCCGGCAAAAGCACGCTGATGAATATCCTCGGTTGTTTGGATCATCCGACTTCAGGAGAGTACTGGCTGGACGGCCACGAGATTTCCTGGCTCACCGCCACGGAAAGGGCCCGGCTGCGAAACAGGGTAATCGGCTTTGTTTTCCAAAGCTTCAACCTGCTGCCGCGTACCACGGCATTGGAAAACGTCCTGATGCCGCTGATCTACACAAAAGAAAACCTCAATGAACATCAAAAGAAACAGCGCGCCACCGAGTTACTTAGGAGGGTTGGTCTGGCGGATCGCATTCATCACCAGCCGTCTCAACTCTCCGGCGGCGAACAGCAGCGCGTGGCTATTGCCCGATCGCTTGTCAACAATCCGCGGGTGCTTCTGGCGGACGAGCCGACCGGCAACCTTGATTCACGCACCAGCGAGGAAATTCTTGAGATGTTCCAACAGTTCAACAGCGTCGATGGCATCACGGTCATTCTCGTTACTCACGATCCCGGCGTGGCAAAACACGCCCGGCGGACCATTCATATCAAGGATGGCCTGATAGACGGCACGGAACAACCGGTACATGAAGGTATTGCATGAGATTATACAGCACTTTAAAAATAGCCTTCAGCGCACTCGGACGCAATGTGATGCGCACTTTGTTAACCACGCTGGGTATTGTCATTGGTGTCGGAGCGGTGATCACGATGATGGAGATTGGCAACGGCACGACGATTGCCATCCAACGCACCATGGCCAGTATAGGCGCGGACACCCTTGTGGTCGTGCCGGGCGCAGTCAGCATTAGCGGTGTCAACCAGGGATCAGGCAGCAGAATGACGCTGACGCCGCAGGATGCGGATGCAATCGTTAAAGAGTGCCCTGCTGTCAGAAGCGTGGCGCCGATCGTGCGCGCACGCACGCAGGTCGTGTATGGCAACCGCAACTGGGTGCCGACATATATCTATGGCACCACTCCGTCGTTTCTGGATGTCCGGGAATGGACCGATCTGGACAAGGGTGAAGCGTTCAGCGAGCATGACGTTTTAAATTCCAGCAAAGTATGCATAATAGGCCAGACAATCGTCAGCGAGTTGTTCGGCGGGGAGTCTCCCATCGGCAAAGAAGTCCGTATCCGGAATGTGGCGTTTAAAGTCATCGGTATTTTGCAGAAAAAGGGCGCAAACGTAATGGGCATGGATCAGGATGATATCCTGCTGGCGCCGTGGACGACAATCAAATATCGCGTGGTTGCTTCCTCACTTTCCAGTGGCAATCAGAGTAGTACGAACACAGCAAGCAATGCCGAGGTCACTGCAGTCAGCCAAATTTATCCGAACATCCAGCAGAATCTTTATTATGTTCCGACGGCTTCAGAGCAGGCCGACGCGCCGCAACCGATCCGCTTCACCAATGTGGACCAGATCCTGACCGCCGCGCAGTCGGGCAGCCAGATTCCCTTTGCTATAGAGCAGATAACCACGCTGCTGCGCGAACGTCACCATCTTCGCGCCACCGATCTGAATGATTTCAACGTACGTGACATGACTGAGATCGCCAAGGCGATGAGTTCGACGACTGAGTTGATCACCAAACTGCTTTTGTGCGTGGCAATGATCTCGCTGGTGGTAGGAGGCGTAGGCATTATGAACATCATGCTCGTCTCGGTCACCGAACGAACGCGTGAGATCGGCCTGCGCATGGCGGTCGGCGCAGAACCGGGCGATATCCTGCGGCAGTTTTTGACAGAGGCGATTGTGCTATGCCTGCTTGGCGGTACTTTGGGCATTATTCTGGGCCGCGGCAGTTCGTATCTTGTATCCGCTGTGTTGCACTGGCCGACGGCAGTTTCCGTGGGCGCAATAGTTGCCGCCGTAATCGTTTCGGCCAGCGTAGGCGTTATTTTCGGCTTCTACCCGGCATGGAAAGCGTCGAGGCTTGATCCCATCGATGCACTTCGGTATGAGTGAGGCAGAACTGATGAATACAAATAATCGAGTATGTTACATTTCTGTCCTGGCTGCAGCGGTTTGTTTAGCCATGCTGACAGTAAGCGGGTGCATGGTCGGCCCGGATTATCATCCGCCACCGGCGAAAGTTCCCCCTGAGTGGGTCGGCGTGACGAAAGCGCCAAATGCGCAGCCATCCATAGCTACGGTGCAGCAGGCCGAGCTTACGCAGTGGTGGCGGCAGTTCAACGATCCGATATTGACCTCCCTTGTCGAGGAAGCGGTAAGGACAAACCTCGACCTGCAAATCGCCGAAGCGAGGTTGCGTCAGGCCCGCGCCCTGCGGGGTGTGGCCGTCAGCGGATTGTGGCCGGGGATTACAGCCTCAGGAAGTTACCAGAGATTACACGATGCAGCCGCCATACCGGACAATCAGCATTGGCAGGATCTTTATCAGGCCGGCCTGGACGCTGTGTGGGAAATCGACCTGTTTGGCGGCGTGCGCCGCAACGTGGAATCGGCTAATGCCAATATCCGGGCCGCAACTGAAAATATCCGCGACGTGCAGGTCAGCGTCACTGCTGAAGTGGCGCTCAATTACATTCAGCTTCGCGGCTACCAGCAGGAGATTGAACTCGCGCAAAACAATCTGAAAGCCCAGAAACACATCGCTTTGATTACTCGTAAACTATTTAATGTGGGCTTCGATAGCGCGCTTGACGTCGCCAATGCCGACTCTTCCGTTGCTACGACCGAGTCTCAAATCCCGGTCATGGAAACCGCCGCTCAACAATCCATCTATGCGTTGAGTGTGCTGTTGGCCCGGTCGCCGGGGGAATTGTTAAAGCAGTTAACACCAACGGGTAACCTGCCGGGCGTGCCTGCGCAAGTGCCCGTCGGTTTGCCGTCAGACTTGCTGCGCCGCCGGCCCGACATACGCGCAGCAGAAGCTCAGTTGCATGCCGCCACCGCACAAATCGGTGTCGCTACAGCTGACTTCTTTCCTTCATTTTCATTAACCGGCACAATGAACTGGAATAGCAACTTACTGCGCACGTGGTGGACCGATGCCAGTCGCTCATATTCCTTCGGACCATCGGTAACGTGGCCAATATTCCAGGGCGGTGCTATTGTGTCCAATGTGCATTTACAGGAGGCGCTGCGGGATCAAGCGTTCATCACGTACCAGGAAACAGTCCTGGCGGCGTTTCAGGATGTCGAAAATGCGTTAATTGCGTTTTCCAAGGAACAACAGCACCATAAGGCGCTGAGTGATGCCGTTGTCGCCAATCGTAAGGCCATGGACTTATCATTACAGCTTTATACTGCAGGCCAGACCAATTTTCTCAACGTGCTCAATGCCCAGCTTTCTCTCTACGCTTCCGAGAACGCCTTGGTGCAGAGCAAGCAAAATATATCCACCGATCTTATAGCCCTTTACAAAGCATTAGGCGGCGGTTAGAAGTCAGGGATACAAGTTATTATGCATTCAACAGCTTGCGTCGTGCGACTAAAAAAATCGATTAGCAGATCATCGGTTAAACTTGTTTTTGTGAGCGATGCAATATTATCTTTCAACCAGCAAGTGCGCCGCGAAGCTGCACAAGATATGATGGCAGGTTCCCCGGAGCCAGCTTGCAGGAGTGGAAGCTAAGGGGTGAAATTCCCATGCGCCGCCCGACTCAATTATTATTTGACATGCAATAATGATTTTTCTATACTTCTCCAACCTTATAAGTTGGAGTTTTATACGCTTCCGAAGTGAGCAGGAATTCGGTCGCGCACTTCTGGTGCGTTTTGACAAACAGGTCATTTGATCATTTTTAATTCATTTCCAGGGAGGAACAATTCGTATAAATAAAGGAAGCTGTTCAAATCAAATTTTATTGTATTTTCTTATGCTGATGTTTTTGATGGTCAGTGGTTGCAGTACTCCCGAGATTTCCGGTACGGTAACCGGCGCTGTGTCGTCAGGTGTATTAATCACATTGAGCGGCGACAAAAGCTCTACGACCACAACAGACTACAGCGGAAAGTACAGTTTTGCGGGCCTGCAGAACGGGAATTACACCGTGACACCCTCCCTGGCAGGTTATACGTTCAACCCGACAAGTACGACAGTATCCATCGTCAATAACAATAATCAGGTTACCAACTTTACGGCAACAGCGCAAGCCAGTTCTTCTGTATCAAAATTTGCCTATACCGCAAATAGCGTTACCAATAACATTTCGGTTTATACCATCAATCAGACCACCGGGGCATTGGCCTACGTAACATCAGTGGCAGCCGGGTCAAATCCTGTTTCCGTCACAGTTAGCCCCTCTGGTGAATTTGTTTATGCGGCAAATGAATATTCATACACTATCTCAGTATATACCATCGATCAAAGTAGCGGGGCATTAACCGTCCAAACGCCAGTGGCTACAGGGCTAAATCCTGTTTCAGTAACGGTTGACCCTTCAGGGAACTTTGTCTATGCGGCAAATGAGGGTGACAACACTATCTCGGTC
>Ga0326728_10006797_pt1 | contig 30355 bp, 20 predicted proteins | sample MB3enrmetagenome_FD_207602 | JGI IMG/M metagenome (GOLD analysis project Ga0326728, IMG submission 207602) | Lab enriched peat soil microbial communities from McLean, Ithaca, NY, United States - MB31MN | ecosystem: Environmental > Terrestrial > Soil > Wetlands > Peat | place: USA: New York...
GGTTTTTGCTCATCTTTCTTTTCTGGCAGCGTTTTTTCTACCGCCAGCTTATGTATTACGTGGCTATCAAGAGCACCTTGAATTCCCTGAGAGGCAAACTGGTGGGTTGGGGAAAACTCGAGCGCAAAGCCACCGTGGGGGCGGCTAGCTCATGAAGGTTTCCGTAAACGCAAAATGCCCGCTTCAATCACGATGGCTTTTCAGAGAGAAAGCGATTAATACTCGCGATGCTTTGATCTCTTCTTTCCATCTCAAAATGCCCTGGTTTGCAAATAAGGACCAGGGCTTTCCGGGCTGCATCGAAATGGCAGCCATCGCAGTTCCGACGTGTTTCAAAATCTGGTACAATAGCGGTGGCAGGCAAGGCAGATGCAAGTATCCGCCCTGAACCTCAGTGGACACTCAGGAACGGGCCGGCCTGAAGTGAGTGACGAAGAATACGAAGCGGTTGGTGCTGCGCGAATCGCAGGCAGGCTTAAGGCGCCGATTTCCGGACCGGCCGAATGCACACCGGCCCAATGCAAAATGCAATGCCAAAAGGGTGTTTTACGATGAGTTTCCCCAGCATATTGTTCGCCGGACCGCAAGACCACACAAATGGTCAACCGCTCGACGAACCGGATTTCTTTGGTGATTTAAATCTCGATCAGATCGTAGCCGCTGTCACGGCGGGCAGGGATGAATATGACCTGAAGCCGTTTTTTTACTTTCCGCTGTCCCGTACCGACGAGATCGAATATCGGCATGAGGTAATGCAGGATCTCGAAAGAGGGACCCTGCTCGAGCTCATAAAATCGTTTTCACAACAAATGAGTACAATGCGCGAGCATCTGGCCCAGGCAGACGGCCTTTATAACATGTATCAGAAGGAAGCCTGGTTTTTGGATGCAGTGGAGGTTTATTGTGACGCGGTGAAGTGCCTTGAAGAAGGTTTGTTGCGTGAAGCCCCCAGATCTCAAGGCTTTCTGGCGTTTCACGACTACCTGGTTAGCTATGTCCAGTCGGACCGGTTCACCGTGCTTCTTGCGGAAACAAGAAAAGTCAGGGCCGATTTGGTCGCCGCAAAATATTGCATATTCATAACAGGCGACGGCTTCAAGGTTCGCAAATATGAATCGGAACCGGATTACAGTGTAGATGTCGAAGAAACATTCGAGAAATTCAAACAGGGGGCTGTGAAAGACTATAGGGTCACGTTTCCCTGGTGGCCCCAGATGAACCATATCGAAGCCAAAATACTGGATTTTGTAGTCCGGCTTTACCCGGAGACGTTTTCAAATCTGGATAGCTACCACGCCAAAAACTGCAATTTTGTGGATGAAGCTATATTGGCCTTCGATCGAGAAATCCAATTCTACATGGCGTTTCTCGATCACATGGCAAAGCTCAAACGGGCGGGTCTCAAATTCTGCTATCCGCGTGTCGTAAACGATTCCAAGGAGGTTTACGCCCACGAAGGATACGATCTCGCCCTGGCTCATAAACTCGTCAGTGAGGGCTCATCTATTGTCTGCAATGATTTCCAACTGAGAGACGGAGAGCGCGTAGTCGTTGTAACCGGTCCGAATCAGGGCGGTAAGACGACCTTTGCCCGCGCATTTGCACAGTTGCATTATCTGGCGGCCTTAGGTTGCCCCATCCCCGGCCGGGAGGCCAGGCTCTTTCTTTTCGACTTTCTCTTTACGCATTTTGGTAGAGAAGAGGACATTAAAACCATGCGCGGCAAGCTGGAGGACGACCTGGTGCGGATTCACGCTATCCTTAACCGGGCTACGCCTAACAGTATCATTGTCATGAACGAAATTTTTACTTCCACGACGCTGCAAGACGCGCTTTTTTTGAGCAAGAAGGTGATGGAGAAAATAAGGGAGTTCGATTTGTTGTGCGTTTGGGTAACCTTCATCGATGAGCTGGCTTTTTTCAGCGAGCACATTGTGTCAATGATAAGCACGGTAGTTCCGGAGAATCCGGCACAGAGAACTTTCAAAATCCTGAGGGAGCCGGCCGGCGGAAACTCATATGCGATGACGATTGCCGAAAAGTACCGGCTCACTTACGAAACTCTAAAGGAGCGCATAGAGTCATGAAGGCGTTCCTTATGCATAAAGATCGAGATTTCGACCTCGAACGAGAGCTGCCGCCAAACGAGAAGGCGCTGGCTCAAGATTTGGCGTTGCCCGTTCTTTTCGAAGCCATGGCGCTCGATGATGAATTTTTACTGGAAATGGCAAAGAGGGCTGTTTTGTCGAGTTTAAGCGATCCGGAGTCGATTCTGTATCGACAGGATATTCTCCAGGATTGTCTGAAAAATTCTTCCATTGTCCGAGATATTTACAACGTGGCCGTCGAATCAATTGAAAACAGACAGAAACAATGGTGGGCTACGAGATATCCCAGCACCATAATGTTTAGTGCGGTAGAAGCGCTAAAAATGTTTGTAGGCCAACTTAGAAAGCTTAGAACTATCGCAGATGAACACGCCGATAAATTTGATTCGGATGGTTTTGCCAGGTTGTTCTCAATGCTCATTGCGGAACTCGACGACGAGTATTTCACCAGAATCGAAGAATACCTCAGTGAGCTGAAAATGCGAAAAGGCATGCTGATGAGCGCCGAGCTGGGGAAGGGCAATAAAGCTGTCAATTTTGTCCTTCACAAAACCCTTGACAAAAAGCAGGGTATGCTGGAGCGAATCTTCGGGCGCAAACCTCTCGCCTATTCCTTTCGCCTTTCCCCTCGCGATGAAATCGGGGCCAAGGCCCTATCGGATCTAAGAGACAGAGGGCTGAACATCGTTGCCAATGTGGTTGCTCAGTCTACGGATCACATTCTGAGCTTCTTTCAAATGCTTCGAACTGAACTGGCATTTTACGTAGGTTGTCTAAATTTGCACGAGCAGCTCATCCAAAAGAGGGAGCCTGTGTGCTTGCCAGTCCCAGCAGAGCCTGGCCGGCGCAAGAATTCCTTTCGCGGCCTGTATGACGTCTGTCTCGCTTTGAGCGTGACACAAAAAGTCATAGGCAACGATATGAATGCGGACCAAAAGGACATGGTTATAATCACGGGAGCTAACCAGGGCGGTAAATCAACCTTTTTACGAAGCATCGGCCAGGCTCAACTGATGATGCAGGCCGGCATGTTTGTGCCTGCCGAATTTTTCTGTTCCGAGGTATGCAACGGGATTTTCACTCATTACAGGCGTGAAGAAGACAACACTATGAAGAGCGGAAAACTTGATGAAGAACTCAGAAGGATGAGTGATATAGCAGACGATATCAAGCAGAACGCCCTGGTGCTGTTTAATGAATCTTTTGCGGCAACATATGAAAAAGACGGCTCGGAAATCGCAAGGCAAGTAACAACCGCATTGGTGGAAAACGAGGTCAGGGTTTTCTTCGTTACGCATTTGTACGATTTTGCGCACGGTTTATTCGACAGCAAAATGAGAAATGCGGTTTTCCTGCGTGCCGAAAGGAAGGCCGACGGGACGCGAACATTTAAACTACCCGAAGGCGAACCGCTGAGAACCAGTTACGGTGAAGACCTGTATCACAAAATATTGACGACTTTAAGCCCGACGCCGAAGTTGTCAGCGGGCAAATAAACTTTTTTGCAGCTCATTTCACCTTTTCCACTCCGGCTGATCGATGCAAAAACTCTTTTTTGTCTGGCATTGAGGATGTATCGATGCGATTCGGGATTGACCTTGGAGGGACGAAAACCGAGATTATCGCTCTCGACGAGGGCGGAAAAGAGATCTACCGGAAACGGATCGATACCGACCCGAGCAACTACGAAGCCATCATTGCCAACATTGCCAAATTGGTAGCAGAAGCCGAATCGGCCCTGGGTCAAGTTGGAACTGTCGGCGTCGGCATCCCTGGCACAATCTCGGCTCGAACGGGGTGCGTGAAAAACGCAAATACTAATGTGCTGAACGGCCGTCCCTTAGACCAGGATTTGAGTCGCATCCTTAACCGTGAGGTGAGGTGCATGAACGACGCAAACTGCCTCGCACTCTCTGAAGCGGTCGATGGTGCGGGTGCGGGCTACAGTGTCGTATTCGCCGCGATCATCGGGACCGGCTGCGGGTCAGGTGTGGCTATCGACGGAAAGCCGTGGACGGGGGGCAATCTGGTTGCCGGTGAGTGGGGGCACAACCCGCTTCCCTGGATGAAGGGGGAGGAGTATCCGGGCCCTCGGTGCTGGTGCGGGAAGTCGTCCTGTATTGAGAGATGGATCTCCGGAACAGGCTTTGAGGATGACTACGCTCGAACAGCGCCTGAATCGGCAGGCTACGGACCTGCCAAGCTGAATGGCGCACAGATCGTGGCCCTGGCCCGTAACGGCGATAGCGCCGCCAGGGGCGCATTGAAGCGATATGCCAATCGTTTGGCTCGATCACTCGCCCACGTTATTAATATCCTGGACCCTGACGTAGTCGTTCTTGGTGGAGGTATGAGCAACGTGGACGAGCTGTATGAGTTGGCGCCTCCGCAGTTGGCATCCTACGTATTTGGCGGTGAGGCGGCTACGCCGGTCATTCGCAGCAGGCATGGAGATTCCAGCGGAGTCCGCGGCGCAGCTTGGCTCTGGCCGATGTCGTGAGAGACCTGAGGAAAAGTTTTCACTTCACCTTAAACTTGACGGTGGCGTTGCTGGTTCCGGCGGTTGTCCTGACTGTTACGGCCCCGGTGACAGCCGAAGCGGGGACTGTGCACTTGATTTGAGTGTCGGACCAGTCCACAACCTGACATTGGACGCTGCCGATGAAGACTGTGCTCATGCCCTGCCAGACGCCGAACCCCGACCCTGTTATCGTTATGCGGCTTTCGCGCACCCCCGATGAAGGAGAAACACCGGTGACAACGGGGGGCAACACCTTGAAATGAACCGTGGCGTTGCTGGTTCCGGAAGCCGTCCTGATGGTCACGACCCCCGTGACAGCCAAAGCGGAGACTGTGCACTGGATCTGAGTGTCCGACGAGGACACGATAGGACATTGGATGCTGCCGATGAAGACCTTGCTCGTGCCCGGCGAGGCGCCGAACCCCACCCCTGTTATCGTTATGCGACTTCCGCGCACTCCCGATGAAGGAGAAACACCGGTGACAACGGGGGGCAACACCTTGAAATGAACCGTGGCGTTGCTGGTTCCGGCAGCCGTCCTGACGGTCACGGCCCCAGTGACAGCCGAAGGGGGGACTGTGCACTTGATTTGAGTGTCGGACCAGTGCACGACCGGACATTGGACGCTACCGATGAAGACCTTGCTCGGGCCTTTCGAGGCGCCGAACCCCGACCCTGTTATCGTTATCTCGCTTCCGTGCACTCCGGATGAAGGAGAAGCGCTGCTGACCACCGGAGGCAATTCAACCTTAAATTTGACGGTGGCGTTGCTGGTTCCCCCGGTCGTTGTAACCGTCACGGCCCCTGTAACTGCCGTAGACGCGACAGTGCACTTGATTTGAGTGTCGGACCATGACACAACCGGACACTGGACGCTGCCGATGAAGACCTTGCTCGTGCCCTGCGAAGCGCCGAACCCCGACCCTGTTATCGTTATCTGGCTCCCCTGCACTCCCGATGAAGGAGAAACACCGGTAACAACGGGTGGCTGCAACACCGTGAAATTAACCGTGGCATTGCTGGTTCCCCCGGCCGTTGTAACCGTAACGGCCCCTGAGACTGCCGTAGCCGGGACAGTGCACTGAATTTGAGTGTCCGACCAGGATACGACCGGACATGGGGTGCTGCCGATGGAGAGTGTGCTCGTGCCCTGCGAAGCGCCGAACCCCGACCCTGTTATCGTTATCTGGCTTCCTCGCAGTCCCGATGAAGGAGAAACGCCGCTGACGACAGGGGTCAGCACCACCGTAAAATAAACCTCACCATCGCTGGTTGCGGCAGCCGTAACGACGGTCACGTCCCCCGAAACGGCGGCAGCCGGGACAGTGCACTGGATTTGTGTGTCCGACCAGGACACGACCGGACATTGGACGTTTCCAATAAAGGCTCCGCTTGTGCCCTGCGAGGCGCCGAACCCCGACCCTGTTATCGTTATCTGGGTTCCACGTACTCCCGATAAAGGATAAACGCTGGTAACAACGGAATGTGGTATCACCGTATAATTAACACCGGCATTGCTGGTCCAGGTGTCCGTAACCACGGTCACCGGCCCGGAGTCAGCGGAAGCGGGAACGGTGCATTGGATTTGGTTGTCCGACCAGGACACTACCGGACATTGGGTGCTGCCGATGAAGACTGCGCTCCATCCCTGCCCGGCGCCAAACTGGTAGCCGTTTACGGTTATCTGAGTTCCGTGCGGGCCCGAAGGTGGAGAGACAGTGGCGACGATGGGAGGAGGGACGTTGACCGTCCCGGCCCCGACCCAAAACACGGTCAAAACGGTGGTTGAATTTGAATCCGTGGTTTGCACCGTGCCGATAAGGGGTGCAAACCAAGTCGTCTCTGTAGCTGACTCGGTTCTGCCGCCCCCCGATAAGTTCAACGTCATCGCTACCGGCCATGCCATGAAATAGCCTGTCGGGACGCTCACAAGTTGCTGTGGAGAAACGTTTGCAGTGAGTGTGGCCGTAATCGAAAGGCCGTTGTCCGTTGCGGTGGAAGTCGCCGTCCAGCTCGCGTTTGCGGCCAGGGGATTCTCCATCATTGGCAGCGGTGGAGAATAAGTGACTGTAGTCCCATTCTCCGCCTGCTTCTCCAGGAGCAGAGAGTTCGAGGCGACCTGTATCCAGCTCTGGATCGAATTGCCGCCCAATGTTTCGTTGTCCAGGAGGTAGGAGCTTGCCGTGTCGAAGGTGATATTTTCGTAGTCAAAATAGGTATTCCCGTTGGCATCCGTAACCCGGGACTCCCACGCGTTTCCCGCCTGCATTCCGAAGTAGTCGAAATAACTGGTGAAGCCGGCGGCTATGGTATGGTCCGTGGTTACGTCGCCAAAGGTGTAAGTCACAGCAGAGGTCGAAGGACTTGTGACCACATTTACTCCGTCAACGAGCAGGGAGGCCAACTGGTAAGGGGGATTCGGGGTGATGACATAGACCTTTGATGCGCCGTCCGGCGCCTTGTTGTTTCCCTTGGGTGTTATCCAACCTCCATCACCCGCCGAAGCGGTTATGGTGTGGACTACCAGGGGCTTGTTAGGGTTGAATTCATAGGCGCCGATATCCACCGTGCCGTTGATAGTTCTGGGGTTGCCGTCAAGGTCCGTTGCGGGCAGATATATGGAACCCGTGTCTCCAGCGTTGATTGCAGGGGACGCGGGGGAGAGGTGGTAATCGTTCCCTGCAGGGTCCAGAAACATGGGATCTACGGAGATATTGCCGTTAATTCCCGTCTGGTCAGGGATCCCTGAATAATTGAGGTTGTTGCCGATTACGAGATTGTTTTGCCAGATTACATCCATCGATTCCCAGGAAACGATTTCGAGACCGGTGTTATTCCATGCTATGATGTTGTTCTTGACAAGGGCATTCCCTGTCATATAACCACCAATTCCACGTGCGTTTCCGACCATTGTGTTGTTTGTGATCTGAAAGTTGGACCCTGGCTGCAAGAAATCTATAGCGGTGCAGAAATTGTTAAGAAAGAGATTGCTTGCAATCTTTGGTTGGGATGCATCGGAAAAATAATAATCCAGGGCGATGCAACCCGACTCGTTGAAAATGTTTCCTTCAATAAGAATATCGAGCGGTGAGGCGGTACTATTGGCGGCATAGATTGCATAATTCGTTGGGGCCGATTTCGCCGGAGGGCCGAAAATATTGCCCGTTATGAGTGGTGACGAACCTTCAGTGGTTATCGCATTTGCAGCGGACCCGGCTCCGTTCCGAACTGTGAAGCCCGAGAAGACGCATTGCTTCGGACCACATTCTAGGATCTTAATCGCCGTATCTTTCCCTCCCGCATCGATTATCGTAACCGCCGGCCCCCCGCTGCTCTCCAGCGTTATCCCTTTGCTCAGGAAATCGATAGTCTCATTATAGTTCCCAGGCGCAACCAGCACCGTATCGCCGTCCTGAGCGGCTTGAATCGCCGACTGGATGGTGGAATAGTCTTGAGGGACGTTTATCGTGGCTGCGCTGACACAGTGCGCCCTAAAGAAAAATACTCCAATGATAATCGTAGATAGGGAAAGAATTATTGTGGATAGGCGGCGGCTCATTAGTTCCCCTTTTACTGAGAACGGATTCCCTTTCCTGGAGTTGAGGCCGAAATTACTAAAAGCTGAAAAGATCACACACACACGTCTTCTTGAGAAGAAGACCATTTTACGTGAGACTGATTTCAAGGTCAAGTGTTATTTGGCGATTCACAAATATTCTTTCAAATACCAAGACGCATGCTATCCATATAAATTGGAAGGCATATCTCCAGTCATTCAGCGCATCAGCACAATCCGCGCCCGGCATCGGGATGCTTCTCGGCGGGTATTCACATTCATAACTTGCCGAGCTTGCTTGCGCTTCGCCGGTCAAATGTTGCTTTCGGAAAGGAGTTTTGCGGCATTCAGGCCGGTGATCGCGGCCCGTTGCTCGTCAGTGAGATTGAGGCTCAACACCTTATTGAGTTCAAAGACAGGATTTCCGAATGGAAAGTCTGAACCGAACATGATTCGTTCATGGCCATAGCTTGCAACATAGTCTTTTATCTCATCTGCATGGGCCAGTGCGGTATCAGCGTAAATATTCGGCATATCCCAGACGTTGTGACGCCTGAACATATCGTATCCGCCGTTCAAAAGCCCCAGGTGGGGTATAATCACTTTGACGCCGGGGGCCATTTCCTTGATAAAACGCATAGTATTTTCGAATTCCTCTTCCAGGCAAACGGGCATGCCGCGCCTTCGAATCTCAGCGATCGCCGCCGAGCACAGAGGGTTTTCGTATTCATACAGCGGTTCGTCGGAATGGCGATGCCATTTAATTCCCTTGTGAGCCGGCGTAATTTGATCGACGGCGAAATCGTTCCAAATGAAGAAAAAGGGGTAAACCGTGAAGCCCGAACCACCAACGCCAAGCAAATACTCATTTGATTCACGCCGCTGGTCGCGCCACTGGTGCGTGTCTATGAAACGCGGATCATAGCGGTCGTAAATTTCATTGACCGGCGGGAACATGATGGCCGCCCCAATCCCGCTTCTTCCCAGACGGAAAACATAATCGGAAAGATCCTGCGGCGGAAACCGGTCTTTCCGGCCACAATGCGCATGTGCGTCGATTATCGGCGATAAACCAGGCATTCGATTTCCTTTCTTGAAGCTTCACTCGACTGTGACGGACACATCTGGAGTATACCAGATCTCCATCGAAGCGTTAATTCATTGTAAGTCTGTAGAATATTTTGTGACAGGGTTGATTACATTCCCACGGCCTGTCGGAGACCCCGGCTAAAAAAACTTGAACTTTCTTTCTCGTCTTATAAAATTTCAATTTAACGACCCAAGTTTCACAAACCCCGCAATTTCAGATGCACTCAAAGAAAAGGACCCTGGATGCTGCGAAACATTTTGACATCCTGGTCTCTTCGTGCAAAATTGCCGGCATTGCTTCTGCTGCTCTTTCTGCCGGCCTGCGGAGTTATTGTATGGTCCGGTTTGAAGTATCAGGAATATGTATTGCTCGTGGCTGAAAAAAATATATCGCTGGTTGTTCAGGGTATCTCCTCTTTTGCCTCATCCTTGCCATTTGAAACCGACGTCCAACTTGTCGGATCGGATGCATCTAAAACAGGCGATTAAAACTCTTGATTTTGCTATCGGAGAATACGTGGCAGGCAGGATAAGCAAGATCCCGTCGTTATCCTGTCCTTGATGCGGGTCGAAACCTTATACATTCAAACGTGTGTCCGGCGATATTGATCAAGGTACGTTCGAAAAGCCTACGGTGGACTATGTTTCCAGAATCTATGCCTTCAAGCGGCTCCGCATGGAAAAAGAACCCTCCGCATACCTTTGTGTGCTCGTGGGTATTCCGAAAAACAACATACTCTATAAAAGCAAACGCCGAAATGATGAGGAATTTATCGGTCCTGGCGATGGCGTCTCTTCTGCCAGGTCGGTGGAACGCCGCTTTTCGACGAATCGGGGAACAAGGTTGGGACATTTGCTATGGTCAACGACATTACAAAAAGAGTTCATAATGAGCGGCGGATTTCTCTGCTGAACCGGTTGTACCGCGTGCTGAGCCATGTTAGTCGGGCGGTTGTGCGTGCTCAATCCCCCGAAATATTCCTCAAAGAGGTCTGCCGGATTATAGTGGAAGAGGGTGATTTTCTCGGCGGCTGGATCGGTTACGTGGACCATAATACGCATGCGGTGAAACTTGTGAGCTCATGTGGCAAAGCCGGCGAATATGCTAATGGCATAACGGTCTATGCCGACGATCGTCCTGAAGGGCGCGGTCCGACCGGTACTTGCATTCGAAAACGGCGCCCGGCTTTATACAACGACTTGTTGAATGATCCGGGCACCGTGCCTTGGCAAGCGCGGGCGGCTCAATACGGCGTCGCCTCCGCGGCGGCGTTTCCCATCGAATCGGCAGGGCAAGTGTGGGGCGCTTTAACGATATACTCCGGCCAAGTGAACTTCTTCACCCATGAAGATTTCGCCCTCTTGGAAGACGTCGCAGCGGATATAGGATTCGCCCTCGACAACCTGGAAAGGGAGCGATTGCGCAGACAAGCGGAAGAGACGCTGCGCTTGTCCGAGGACAGGTACAGGAGACTGTTTGAAGATGCCGTCCTGGGCATTTTCCGGTCGACCGTCGACGGAAAGATCATCGAAGTTAATCCCGCTTTCGCCAGGATGTTTGGTTTCGATTCACCCGATGAGGCGAAAAATCAGGTTAAGGATGTAGCTTGCGATCTCTACGTCAACCCGCCGAGAAGAAGCGACATCATAGGCAAGATGTTGAAAGAAAGGGAATCCATCCGATTGGAAAACCTATACAAGCGGAAGGATGGAACCACTTTTACAGGTAACCTCTATCTCTGGGCGGTGCGCGCCGCGGATGGGACAGACTTGCACCTCGAAGGTTTTGTAGAGGATATCTCCGAACGAAAGCGAGCCGAGGAAGAAAAGGAGAGGCTGGAATCCCAGCTTCGCCAAGCGCAGAAACTCGAAGCCATCGGGACTCTTGCCAGCGGGATAGCGCACGATTTCAACAATATCCTGGCGCCCATCATCGGCTACGCGGAGATGACCATGAATGAACTCCCGCAGACAAACCCCCTGAGGTTCGGACAGGAGCAAATATTAAAAGCAGCACTCAGGGCGAGAGATCTGGTGAGGCAGATTCTTGCGTTCAGTCGGTTAGGAAGAGGTGAGGAGCTAAAACAGGTGGAGATAAGTTCGATTGTTAAAGAGGCGCTGAAGCTGCTCAGAGCTTCGTTGCCGAGTTCAATCGAAATTGTACAGAGTATAGACAGCTGTCTGGCCAGCGCAGATCCGACCGAGATACATCAGATATTGATGAATCTCTGTACGAATGCAGCCCATGCGATGGACAACAAGGGCGTCCTGGAGGTTTCACTGTCCCGTGTGCACTTGAACATCACCGACTTGACGGACCAGTCGCTTTTCGATCTTGAACCCGGACCGCACTTGAAATTAAGCGTTTCGGATACCGGCATCGGAATGGAAGCGGCAACCCTGGAGCGCATTTTCGACCCCTTTTTTACCACCAAGGAAGTTGGAAAAGGCAGCGGTCTCGGACTGTCCGTCGTCCGGGGGATAGCCAAGCGCCATCATGGAGCCATTACCGTCCGGAGTGCTCCAGGGAAAGGCGCCACATTCGATCTCCATATTCCGGCAATCGACACCACCGAGCTTGAAAACATAGAGGCTGAGAAATCGCTTTTAGGGGGTACGGAAAGGATTTTAATCATAGATGACGAGCAAAGCGTCCTCGAAATGACGGTAGCAATTTTGAGAGGCCTTGGCTACGGCATTACCGCGGAGATGGAGAGCCCGCGCGCGTGCAAAGTTTTTAGCGAAAGCCCCGACAAGTTCGATCTGGTTTTAACGGACTATACGATGCCCAAGTTGACCGGATTGGATCTTGCCGCCTTGATGCGCAAGGTTCGGCCCGATATACCGATTATCCTCTGTACGGGGTTTAGCGATAAAATAAGTAAGAAAGCATTGGATGAACTTGGCTTGGAACTCTTGACCAAGCCTTACTCCCTCATGCAATTGTCTGAGACAATCCGGAACGTCCTCGATAAGCAAAAAGTCAGCTGATTCACGGATACACTTTCGTCCCACGAGGAAAAATCATTTTGCTTATTTACGTATAAAGATGTAACGAACAGGCGGACTGCAGCTCCATCAGCCCTGTATCTAAAACCGACCATGAAATCAATATGTAGATATCCATAGACCTCATCCCACTGACATTTGCACTCTGTCTGGATATGAATCTACCGTTCAAATCGCAAACCACAACACTATGGAAGTCGAAATTACAAATTCCATCATGATAGGAAAAAGTAATGCCAGCTTCAGGTCCGTAGATTTGTAGTGAGTCGCTGTCACTATTTCCTCCTTTTTTTTTCATCGTTTTGTCGCCCTTCAAAGATGACGATTTAAAGGTTGCTCCTCAGAAAGAATGAACTTGTAAGCAACAGCAGGCGTTATCGCATAGCGCCCAAAAGATTCCCTAATCGCGACTCGCGGAGGATTTGGAACGAATGCTCGAACTGCTGAGGAAGTTCTACTGCCGCCGAGTCACGCAGCTCCCTACGGGAAGCTTGTCAGCACTGAACACACAGCGATGTGATCTTGAAATAATCAGCGCTCGGCTAAATGAAGCTCTTTTCCGGCCGCAGGTGCACAGAGTTAAACGCAAACGGCGCCGGTTTAATGGGCAGAAACTCGGGGGGGCGCCGGCGTCTGAGGCGCTGCGTATAAGAGGTGAGGAGATGGAAGCTGCCGTTGGCTGTTTCCGCAACGTCACTGTCCGTACCGGGAAGCTGGAAAACGAGTTCGTGCGGGATATGAATCGGAGGCGACAGGGGGCCTGCAATGGCAATCGATGCCGATCTCTGCCCCTGGTCCCAAAAGCGAGGCGAAAGGAAATAAAGACGATGGAAACGGCTGATAATGCTGACATAGTTTTGCCGGAAACGAGCGTTTTAAGACTGGAAGGCAGTTGGACCGTTGAGCGCGCCAATGAACTGAAAGAGCTTTTGATCGGAGCACTGAAGAGCAGTGACCATATTATCGTGGAACTGGAAGAGTTGGCGGAGCTGGACCTCTCCTGTCTGCAACTGCTTTGCTCGGCGCATTATAAGTTCTTGACGCTCGGCAGGAGTTTAGCGTTGCACGAAAAGAAATCGGAAAACTTTAAAAAGGTGGTCCGCGAGGCAGGATTTAGACGCAAGCTGGGTTGTCACGAAAACCCCCATGCCGCTTGCCTCTGGATCGGAGAATGGGAGTCATGAGCAAGATTATTATGACCGTGGATGATTCCGCCAGCATTCGTCAAATGGTGAGCTTTACGCTCAGGCAGTCGGGTTATCAGGTGATCGAGGCAGTGGATGGAAAAGACGCACTGTCAAAGCTGAAGGAACATACTGTGAGTATGCTGCTTACTGATTTGAACATGCCCAATATGGACGGCATCGAACTGATCCGCAAAGTGCGGGCGCATTCGTCGTGTAGATTCGTCCCGATAATAATGCTGACCACAGAGTCTCAAGGTGAAAAGAAACAGGAAGGCAAAGCGGCCGGCGCAACGGGATGGATTGTTAAACCATTCAAGCCGGATCAACTCCTCGCTGTAGTCAGAAAGGTTCTCGGATGAATGAAGTGCAGGAAACATACAGGCAGGAAGCATTCGAACTGCTCACCGAACTGGAGACCTCGCTCCTGGATCTCGAGGAAAATCCTAACGATATGGAACTGATCGGCAGAGTCTTTCGGGCGCTGCACACGATCAAAGGCTCGGGGGCGATGTTCGGGTTCGACGAGATCGCGGCGTTTACGCACGAAGTCGAAACTGTTTTCGACTTGGTCCGCAATGAAAAAGTCACGGTGACTAAAACCCTTATTGACCTGACGCTTTCGGCGAGTGATCTGATTCGTATAATGCTCGAGAGTTCGGGCGAGGGTGAGGCTGGGAGCGAGGCCGAAACGGAGGAAATTATCGGTTCGCTAAGAAAACTTGTTCCAGCCTCGACAACCGGCATGCATGGAGAGGTTCAGCCTGCGGCAACCGCCACGGATGCCCCGGGCAGGGAGGCCACATACAGAATCTCATTGCGCATGCAGCCTGATATTCTTTCGAGAGGGACCAATCCAATACTCTTACTTAATGAACTCCGCACTCTCGGCGAGTGCCACGTCTTCGCACACACGAGTGAAATACCCGATCTGGAGGACTTCAATCCAGAAGAATGCCATACCACATGGGATGTTTTTCTCACCACGGCCGCGGGAATGGACGCCGTCCGGGATGTTTTTATTTTCGTTGAGGACGAGTGCGAGCTGGCTATCGAGGTCATCGATGAACCATGGGGGGCGGACCGTGATGCTCCGCCGAGGAAGCTTGGGGAGATACTGCTCGAACGCGGATACGTATCAAAGGAAGATTTGACGAAAGTTTTGGGAGAACAGAAGCGCATCGGCGAAATGTTGGTTGATTCCGGATTGGTTCAAACAGGCCAAGTCGAAACTGCCCTATTTGAGCAGGAGCACATAAAAAAAGTCAAAAGAAAACAGCAACAAGAGGAACAGTTGTCGGGAATCAGGGTGCCCGCCGAAAAATTGGATACCCTGGTCAATCTGGTCGGCGAAATGGTTACGGTCCAGGATCGGCTCAGCCAGACGGTCGTGTCGCTTAATAATGCGGAATTACTCTCTATTTCCGAAGAAGTGGAGAGGCTCACGGCCGAGCTTCGCGACAACACCATGAGTATCCGCACGCTGCCCATCGGGACGACTTTCAGTAAATTCAAACGGTTGGTTCGCGATCTGTCAAGTGAACTTAAAAAGGACATTGCACTTATAACCGAGGGAGCTGAAACCGAACTCGATAAAACCGTAATCGAGCGGCTGAACGATCCTCTGGTGCACCTCATAAGAAACTGTATCGATCATGGCATAGAACTGCCTGAAGCCAGAGAGGCTGCCGGCAAATCAAGAGAGGGCAGGATTCATCTGTCCGCAACACATTCCGGAGCCAATGTGCTGATCAGGATAGAGGACGACGGGGCCGGCCTGGATGTCGAAGCCATAAGAGCAAAAGCCATAGAAAAGGAGTTGATAGCGGCCGACGCGGAGCTCTCTGAAAAAGAGATTTTTGCATTGATATTCGCCCCCGGTTTTTCGACCGCCAAACAAGTGACGAGCGTCTCAGGGCGCGGCGTGGGCATGGATGTGGTGAAGCGGAGCATCGATGCTCTCCGGGGTTCTATTGACATCGGAAGCCGTAAGGGAATCGGAACGACGATCACACTCAAGCTGCCTCTTACGCTCGCCATTATCGATGGATTGCTCGTAAGGGTGGGCGACGGACACTTCGTGCTGCCTCTTTCGATTGTTGAGGAATGTGTCGAACTGACGCGCGATGATGTGGAGAGAAGTCATGGGCGGCGGATAACCGTGGTCAGGGAAGAAATCGTTCCCTACATTCGCCTGCGCGAGCGTTTTCGCATCAACGGAAATAGTCCTGATGTCGAGCAGATAGTTGTTACCGGTTCCAATGGCGGCAGGGTTGGTTTCGTTGTCGACAAGGTGATCGGGGAACATCAAACGGTCATCAAAAATATAAGCAAGATCTACCGGAATGTAGAGGCAATCTCAGGCGCTACCATTTTAGGCGACGGCACCGTGGCGTTAATCATGGACATTCCGAAACTTGTGGGATGCGTCGAGTTGCAGGAGTTCACAAGAATTTAGACCGGGAAGTGTGTTCGTTATTGGCATTATTGGCATTCACCCGTTTTTAGAAAACCTCAAGACACCGGAACTCACAATCAGGAATGTTGTTCTTCACAGCAAAGACAGTGTCATGGAACGACCGTTGGGGAAGGATAGTTGCTTGTCGATTTGAAGGGATTTTCAAAAAAAATGGAGGAGAGAAATGTTCAAAAGCATGAGAATCGGAACAAAAGTAATGAGCGCTTTGGGTTTTATGATCGTTATGGTCGCCATGGTGGCCTTGGCGGGTGTTATGCAGACATCTGCAGAGGGGCGAACATTGGTGCTGGGGCTGGCCGGCGCAACGGTGTTCTCAGGGGCTATCATAGCATTCCTTCTTTGCCGCAACGTGGCTGGGGCCATCAAGGGACTAATTGACGAAACGAGGAATCTGGCCGGCGGCGCCGTAGAGGGCAAACTTGCCACGCGGTGCAATCCTGACAGGGTTAATTTCGAATTTAAGGGGGTTATTGAGGCGGTAAACCAAACTCTGGATGCCGTCATTAGTCCATTGAAGATGGCTGCGAATTACGTTGACCGGATCGGCAAGGGAGACATTCCGCCCGAAATTGTCGACGAATACAAGGGCGATTTCAACGAAATTAAGAACAATCTGAACAATTGCATAGGAGGACTGGGGGGCCTGGTTGAGTGCAACGCCGTCCTGAAGAGGATGGCCATTAACGATCACACGAAAAAGGTTGAAGGCCAGCATGTGGGCCTTTTCGCTTCGGTCTCCGAAGCCACAAATCAAGTGAGGGACCGGCTGCTATCCGTGACAAAAGTGTTTAGCAATCTGTCCATGGGAGATACCTCAGATCTGGCGGAGTTCGAAAAAATAGGCACGCGCAGCGACGAAGACGTGATCGTTCCGGCTATCATGAAATGCATGCATAATATCAACATGCTGACCGATGACGCAACGATGCTGGCGCAGGCGGCAGTTGAAGGGAAGTTATCTACACGCGCTGATGCAACGAAACACAGCGGCGACTACCGCAAAATTGTCGAGGGAGTTAACAGCACGCTGGATTCGGTGATCGGACCGCTGAACGTCGCGGCGGACTATGTCGACAAAATCAGCAAGGGCGACATTCCGTGCAAGATTACCGACTCCTATAACGGCGACTTCAACATAATCAAAAATAACCTGAATAACTGCATCGACAATGTGAATGCTTTGGTTGCGGATGCCGGCATGCTGGCGCAGGCGGCAGTTGAAGGGAAATTGTCCACCCGAGCGGATGCAACGAAACACAGCGGCGACTACCGCAAGATTGTCGAAGGGGTCAACAAGACGTTGGATTCGGTGATCGGACCTCTGAACGTCGCGGCGGACTATGTCGACAAAATCAGCAAGGGGAATATTCCCCCCAAGATTACCGACTCCTACAACGGCGACTTCAACATAATCAAAGACAACCTCAATAACTGCATCAATAATGTGAATGCTTTGGTTGCGGATGCCGGCATGCTGGCGCAGGCGGCAGTTGAAGGGAAATTGTCCACCCGTGCGGATGCAACGAAACACAGCGGCGACTACCGCAAGATTGTCGAGGGAGTCAACAGCACGCTGGATTCAGTCATCGGACCCTTAAATGTAGCTGGGAACTATATCGATAAGATCAGTAAGGGTGACATTCCTTCCAAGATCACCGACTCCTACAACGGCGACTTCAACATAATCAAAGACAACCTCAATAACTGCATCAATAATGTGAATGCTTTGGTTGCGGATGCCGGCATGCTGGCGCAGGCGGCAGTTGAAGGGAAATTGTCCACCCGTGCGGATGCAACGAAACACAGCGGCGACTACCGCAAGATAGTCGAAGGCGTCAACAGGACGTTGGATTCGGTGATTGGACCACTGAACGTCGCGGCAGACTATGTCGACAAGATCAGCAAGGGAAATATTCCCTCCAAGATTACCGACTCCTACAACGGAGATTTCAATATAATCAAAGACAACCTCAATAACTGCATCGACAATGTGAATGCTTTGTCGGCCGATGCCGACATGCTGGCGCAGGCGGCAGTTGAAGGGAGATTGGCCACCCGCGCGGATGCAACGAAACACAGCGGGGACTACCGCAAGATTGTCGAAGGCGTCAACAGGACGTTGGATTCGGTGATCGGACCTCTGAACGTCGCGGCGGACTATGTCGACAAGATCAGCAAGGGAACAATCCCATCGATCATCACCGAAAGCTACAATGGGGATTTTAACGTCATCAAGAATAATCTGAATGCCGTGGTCAAAATGATGAATGACTTGTTGGCGGAAACTGACAAGATCATTCAGGCCGCCGCCGATGGGGAACTGGAGAAGAGGGCCGATGCAGGTCTGTTCGTTGGCGGCTGGAACAAACTGGTGTCCGGAGTCAACGACACGATTGCGAACATCGTCAATCCCCTGATGGTCACGGCGGATTACGTGGAAAAGGTGGCCAAGGGGGTCATCCCGCCCATCATCACTACTGAGTACAAGGGACAATATAACACCATCAAGAACAACCTGAACGCCATGGTCAAGATGATGAACGAGCTGCTGGCGGAAACGGACAAGATCATCCTGGCCGCCGCAAACGGCGACCTGGACAAACGGGCTGATGCAACTCTGTTCGTTGGCGGATGGAACAAGCTGGTATCCGGGGTCAACGACACGATCACGAACATCGTCAATCCCCTGATGGTCACGGCGGATTACGTGGAAAAGGTGGCCAAGGGAGTCATGCCGCCTAAAATCGCGGCCGAGTACAAGGGTCAGTATAACCTCATCAAGAATAACATTCACCTGCTTATCGACGCCATGGAGGAGGTTACCGGAACCGCGGAAGAAATCGCTTCCGGAAACCTGACGGTCAAGGTCAGGGAGCGATCCGGAGAGGATAAACTCATGCGTGCGCTGGCATCGATGATTACCGGCCTGACGGAGGTGGCTTCGAACATCCAGACCGTGGCGCACCAAGTCATGACGGGCAGCGAGGAATTGAGCAGCAGTTCGGAGGAGTTGTCTCAGGGTGCAACCGAGCAGTCGGCGTCTGTGGAAGAGGTGTCATCTTCTATGGAGCAGATGGCCGCCAACATCAAACAAAATTCCGATAACGCGCAGCAGACTGAAAAGATAGCGATAAAGGCAGCTGAAGACGCGGGCGAGAGCGGCAAGGCGGTGGTTGAGACGGTAGGCGCCATGAAGGAGATTGCAGGAAAGATTTCGATCATCGAAGAGATCGCGCGCCAGACGAATTTGCTCGCTCTGAACGCGGCCATTGAAGCGGCGCGTGCTGGAGAACATGGCAAGGGATTTGCCGTGGTCGCCTCGGAGGTTCGCAAGCTTGCGGAGCGGAGCCAGACGGCTGCGGGAGAGATCAACAAGCTCTCCGCATCCAGCGTGCAGATTGCGGAGAAAGCCGGAGAGATGCTGGCTAAAATCGTCCCGGATATTCAGCGGACCGCTGACCTGGTACAGGAGATTACGGCCGCCAGCAACGAACAGTCTTCGGGAGCGGGCCAGATCAACAAGGCCATTCAACAGTTGGATCAGGTAGTGCAGCAGAATGCTTCGGCATCCGAGGAAATGGCTTCGACATCGGCCGAGTTGCTAAGTCAGGCCGAACAACTGCAGAACACGATCTCCTTTTTCAGGATTGACAGCGGCAGCGCAGTCTTAAATGCCGCCATGTCGTCAGGCAGCTTAAACAAACCCGGAATTAAGGTCAAAACGAGGCACTCGATGTCCGGCGCCTCAAGAATGATCGAAAAAGGCGGCAAGAAGTCCGGCGCCATGAAGAAAGGTCCTCAATTATCCGAGGCTGCGGGAAGTCCGGTAAATGGGGGTGTTGCGCTGGACCTGATGAAGGCCGGCAGGGGTGACACGGACATGGTCGATGAGGACTTCGTGAGATACTAGGAAGGAGCTGAGATGAGTGTATCCTCAATAACCGAGACGAGCCAGTACCTGACCTTCAAGCTTGAAGACGAGGTGTTTGCGCTGGATATTTCTAAAGTTCGTGAAGTCATGGATTTCACGGTCATAGCCAAAGTGCCGGAGACGCCCGATTTCATGCTGGGTGTTATCAACCTGCGCGGGAGCGTGGCGCCGGTAGTGGATATGCGTCTGAAATTCGGCATGAGCCGGACGGAGAAAACGGTAAATACGTGCATCATTATTGTCGAGGTGGAAGTCGACGGAGAAACAACCATTTTGGGGGCTCTGGCGGATTCGGTGCAGGAAGTCATGGACCTCGATCCGGACCAGATAGAGCCGCCCCCGCGCATCGGGACCCGCTTGAAAACGAAGTTCATAAAAGGTATGGGGAAGCGGGACAATCAGTTCATCATAATTCTGGAAATAGACAAGGTATTCTCTGCGGACGAACTTGCCGCAGCACTGGACATGTCGGAGGAAGCCGTCTGAGAAAACAGCGGAAGGTGTAATTGCAGGGTCTTTTTGTGCCTGTGTGAGGAATCGGGACTTGGATGACCAGCGGCCAACCTGATTTCTCACACCTCGAAAACGGTTGCTGTTTTTTCACAACATGGAAACCGGGCTTTGGCAATCATGCTGCCAGAGCAAAAAGAGAAAGACGTAAAATAAAATTGTCCGGCGCCACGTTGGGCCCGGCGTGAATGTTCTCTTTGGTGAGGCCGGTCGCCACGATGGTTCAGGATGCCTCCCGGCTGGAAGAATGCCCCAGATAGGCATAATCGACGTTTAACGAAACTACGCCGAATTCGCTTTCCACCATTCCATACAGCAGATATGCGTGGCTCATATCCAAGTCCTGGCAAAATCGCCTGAACGGTTTCGGGAAAAAAACAGTCTCAAAGATTCCCGTTTTATCTTCAAAGGTAAAAAACTCCATTTCTTCTCCTTCCCGGGTAAAAACTTCTTTCCGCGTGACGGGCCATCCTTTCATGTGGATCTTTTTCCCGGCATGCGCGGCCATATCGGATGCCGGAACGATTGCCGCCCGCAGCGAGCGGAAAGGAAACTCAGCCAGTTCAAGAGGATGGACGGAGAGAGGAAATCCCAGGGTTTCCGATTCATGTTCCCACTTCCGGCGGTCGGAAAAATCCGGGAGGGCGGGGATCAGAGATAAGGACTGAGGGCCCCCTCCGGGTTCGGGATAAATCCAGACTGAGGACTGAGTAAAAGTCAAAGATTTCTTTGCTGAGGACTGCCTGGACGGTCCATTGTTCGTTTTACGATATCCGGCCTCCAACTTTCGACTTCCGGCTTCCGCCCTTCGTCCTCCGTTATTCAGCCACGCTTCCATGAACCAGAGGATTTGAGGGCGGTTCAATGTCCCGGAAATGGAGTCCAGCGCACCGCTTTTGGCAAGCGTGGCAGCCTCGGCGGCATGTATGCCGCCTTGCCCTCTCAGGCGGTTGAGAAAGTCTTGAATCGAAAAAAAATTTCCGCCCCGGCTTTTTTCTTCGACGATGGCTTCGATGACCCTCTTCCTTATTCCCTTGATCTGCTGGAAGCCCGTTCGTATCGTCTTCCCCATGCCCCTGTAATGCAGTCGGCTTTCATTTATATCCGGTCCCTTAACCTCGATCCCCATGCGCCGGGCTTCAGAAATGTAGGCGAAAGCGCTGTAATAGCCGCCTCCGTTGGAGAGGACCGCCGCCATGAATTCGGCTGGGTGATGCACCTTGAGATAGGCGGATTTGAAGCTCACCAGGGCATACGAGGCCGAATGCGGCTTACAAAAAGAATAGCCGGAAAAAGAGGTGAACATGTCCCAGACACTTTCCACCACCTGAGCGGGAATCCCGTTTCGGGCACATCCCTGCTCAAAGCGCGCCCTGTAATCCGAGAGCTGCTCCAGACTTTTTTTGCTTATCACCTTTCTAAGGCTGTCTGCCTCCCCCCATGAAAAGTCGGCCAAGGCCATCGCCGCCTGCACGACGTCTTCCTGATAGACCAGTATTCCGTAATTTTCGGCAAGGATTTCCGCCAGCTTTGGATGAAGCGGCTCGTATGGCTCTCCGTGAAGCCGCCTCAGGTATTGTCGAATAAACCGGTTTGCAGCCGGGCGTATGATGGACGAATGGATCACGGCATGCTCGAAATCGCCGGTTCCCGCCTTTGCCTGAAGGAGCCGCATGGCCGGCGATTCAAGGTAGAAGATGCCCATTGTATTTCCCCGGCTGATAATTTCCCTGGTTTGCGAATCGTAAATCGGGTTGAAATTTGCGTAGTCGATGCTTTTTCCCGTGTTTTCCCGAACCGACTCGATGGTGTCGCGAATCACTGCAAGCGAACGATTGCCAAGAAGGTCTATCTTGACGAGACCCGCCTTTTCAGTCTGGTCTTTCTCCCATTGGATGATTCGGACCCCCTTGGCGTTTATCTGGACCGGAACATACCTCGATACCCGGTCTGGAACGAGCACCACCCCGCCGCAGTGGGTCCCGATGTTTCGGGGCAAAGACTCCAGGCGCGAAGCACGATCGATGATTTCCGGCCAGGGCGACTCGAGGGGAAAATTACGGAATTTGGGATGTGATTTTATATGTTCCCATATCCCCCCCGAGCTCCAGTAGCTCATCCTGCGGGTTACCTCCTTTATTTCGAAAGCCGGAACGCCGTATACCTTCGCCACTTCCCGCACTGACGCCCTTGCACGAAACCCGACGTGGTTGCTGACCATTGCCAGCCTCCGGCTCCCGTAATGGGCCGTTATTTCTTCAAAAAGCTCGTCGCGTTCATCCCACGGAAAATCAACGTCTATGTCCGGAAGATCCTTGCGTTCGGGGTTTAAAAACCGTCCGAAAAGGAGATTGTGACGGATGGGATCGACGTGCGTTATCCCCAGCAGGTAGCTGACAAGGCTTGCGGCTCCGCTGCCCCGCCCGCAGTGGATCGAACGGCGGCGAACGATATCTGCCACTACCAGGAAGTAATCCACAAATCCTTTGGAGCGGATAAGGTCGAGTTCTTCGGCGAGCCGGTCTTCAATCGCCGCACAGGGTTTTCCGTAACGCCAGCCAATCCCTCTGCGGCACTCGGAAATCAGGAGGCTGAAATGGTCCTCGTTTTTGTCGAGATAATGAGGAAATACGGTCTGAAAACCGTCCCGGGCAGTATGGCAGGACCGGGCAATATTCACCGTGTTGGCCAGCGCTTCCGGGCAGTTGGGAAAATGCACAAACATCTCGCGGGCTGATTTCAGCCACCGGTCCGGAGCCGCCGTATCACCCGGCGCAAGAGATCCCATGGTCTTATTGAGGTCTATAGCCCTGACGAGACGATGAAGAGAGTGGTCATCCTTGCTGGCGAAATAGACCGCGTTTGTGGCTGCAGGCGCAATGCCTATCTCTTTTGCCATATGAAGAAGTTTTCGGTCCGATGGGCCCGGCACTATTTCAAAAAAGCACTCCAGCCGGTTGCGCAATGTTTTTAGCAACTCCGGATCGGAGCCGAGCAGAATAAGGTCGTGGCTTTTTTCCGGAAGGCTTCGGATAAGCGAGAAGTTATCTTCGGTGTGACGGCGGGTGATCAGGTCCGATAGGATTTCGTATCCTGCGGTAGTTCTGGCAAGAAAGACGGCACTCGTTTGCGCGGTTTTTATTTCCGTTCCGATTATAGGTTCGATCCCGTTTGCGCGCGCCGCCTCCAAGAAATTGATAAGGCCGTAGAAGCCGTTTGTATCGGTCAGAGCAAGATGGGTAAAGCCGGCCTTTTTAGCCTCTTTGCACAGGACTTCGGGCGAACTGACCCCCTGCATCATGGTATAAGAGGAATGAACATGAAGGTGGACGAAATCACCGAGCACCATTGCATGTCCACCAAAAGTATGCAGCCATTTCTACGTCGAGGCGCTGCCAAGCACTTCCTGAAGAGATCACCACTGCACATCCGCTTGGTTCGCCTTGGGTCCAGGCCGCATCAATATCGAGCACCACTTTCATTGCTGTTTACGCAACCGAGTTGATCGTTTCTGTATTGCTTCGTTTCGCGCCGCTTCTCCTGCCTTCCTGAAAAAATCGATTATCTCAGCTCCTGACTTGCCTGAAAGTATCCGTGCCTGCTCGTCACGGATGCTTCGAACCATATCAACTGCTTTGAGTTGAATCTTCTCGGTCATAGGTCGTTACCTCACGGGGCGAGTAAATCGCCAATGTCTTGTAACCAAGCTCAAGGTTAATTCCGTTGAATTGCTGGATTTTGTCGAATCTTACAATATGGCGAAAGTTCCAGCTTAACAGGACATAACTCTCAAAGCTTCCTCTGTAACTAATAATGATTCCGTTCACTGTTCACTATTTACCATTCATTGGTTGGACGCCCAGGCGATCATCTCCTTCCCGAATTTCATGCGGAGTGAATCCAGCGCCTTTTGAAGATTGCGCTCCTTTGACGACCTCTTATTTTCCCACGTGAAAAGCGGAAGTTGAGCAAAGGGCATTACGAGATCCAGAAATTCCAGCGACAGTCTGCGCACTGCTATACGCCTGCGGAAAAGCTTGTAGAAGACGGGGAGAACTGATTGAAAAAGGAGCCGGTCAGCCTGGACGGAGCCCGGGAAAATCCGCTTGCGGGCATCGACCGATTTCCCGTCCGCATACCGAATCTCCAGCCTGAAACTTCCGGGACAGCGATTATGGCAGCGCAGGTCCCATCCTCCTTCCTGAACCTGCTGGAACAAAATGGATTCCAGACGTCCCGGATCGATTTCATCCCGGTTCAGAATCTTCGTAATGGATACCCGCGGGACCTGCTTAGCGGGGAATACAGGGGCAAAATCCGTCCCCTTTGCGACTTTAAGGAGACGTTCCGCACTCCTGCCGAAAACCGCCGCAAGCATCTCAAGAGGCAATGACGCCAGTTGACCGATTCTCAAAATGTTGAAGCCGGCCAACCTGGATGTGGTAACCTCGCCTATGCCTGGAAGAAAATCCACTGGCAGCGGCGAAAGAAACGATTCTTCATTGCCAGGGAAGATGAAACTCAGGTCTCCCGGATTTATGCAATTTGCGGCAACCCGGCTTACCAGCTTGTTTGAAGCAAGCCCGATCTGAGCGTGGAGTCCCATTTTTGTGTAGAGTTCTTTTTCCATCCGGCAGGCCAGATCCGGTCCAGGTCCCCAGAGGCGGCGGGTCCCGCTGATATCTATGAAATAACTTCCCGGACAGCTCCCCTCGACAAGCGGTGAAAAGAACCCGAATTGCCGGACTATCTCCTGGTGTTTTTCGCGGTAATGATAAAAATCGGACGGCATTACATAAATACGGCGACACAGGCGGCGCGCCCGGCCAAGCGGCATGCCCTCGCGAATACCCTCTTTTCTGGCATTGCCGTTTACACCTTGGATAACAGCTCTATCGCCTGCTTCCGACAGAACCAGAGGGCGTTTCCTCAATTCCGGCCGCCTCAGCTGTTCAATTGCCGTGTAAAAATCTGGAATTCCAAGGTGAGCAATATCTCTGTTCACTGCTCGCTATCCTTGCAGAGGATGGAAGACAGAGGAGGGGGGAATCACCGTCCTCCATTCTCAGTTTTCCGCCTGTAATTGCGTAGCAGGCCCATTACAACACCCACTACCTCGATCTCTTCAGCACTCGCCACAATCGATTTCATCCTGGAATTGGCCGGCCTCAGTTCGATCTCGTTTTCTCTTCGATAAAATTTCTTTACAGTCGCCTCGCCGGACACCAGCGCTACAACAGTCTGTCCGTTTTCGGCCCGGGGTTGTTGAGTGATGATCAGAATATCGCCGTCCCTTATGCCGTCTTCTATCATTGAATCGCCTCGAACCCGCAGGGCGAAATTGCTCCCGTTGCCAAGAAAATTTTCAGGCACCTCAATTGATTCCGCCGTCTGGACCGGCTCGATCGGTATTCCGGCGGCAACTGTGCCCAGAAAGGGAATGCTTGCAGCCCCGGCGCTCACAGCCACCAGGTCGAGGGCGCGTTTTTTATTGTGCCACGGCGTCTGCAAATACCCGCGTGCTTCCAGTTGCTTCAGGTGCTTGTAAACCGAGTTCAAGGATTTGAATCCGAGATGACGCCGCACTTCTTCATAAGACGGAGAATAGCCGTACCGGGTTATATATTCCCGCACGAACCGGAAAACTCTTTCCTGCGCCGGGGTAAGCCCTGCCATTGCGAACTCCTTTCGGGATAATTTAGGTGAATAAAAGGTGAAAGTCAAGTCAATTGCTGATGTCTGATTCGCCTTCTCCTCTAACGTCGAAAAAATATAGTGAGTAGCATTGAAGAAAAAGAATCGTTCTGCCGATTCATATCCAGAGAATCGGTTTGGAACCATCATCGGATGGATGATGTGTGCAGGATCGGACTGGAACTGCAGCTCCATAAAGAACTTTACAGTGAAGGAAGGGGACTATCTATGAAAGACAACGCGGAGAGTTCGGGAATTGGGATGGAGAGGGAAGGGAAGTATCTAACCTTTTCCTTGGAGGATGAAGAATATGGAATCGGTATTTTGAAGGTAAAAGAAATAATCGGGATGATGCGAATTACGCCCGTACCGCAGACCCCTGATTTCGTTAAAGGTGTGATAAACCTGAGGGGCAAGGTTATTCCTGTCATCGACCTTCGGCTGAGATTCGGCATGAACGATACCGGCTATACCGAGCGCACCTGTATCGTAGTGGTCGAAATCGACGGTTCGGGTGCAAAACTGCACATAGGGGTCGTGGTAGATTCAGTTTCTGAAGTGCTAAATATCAAGGGCGGCGATATTGAAGACACACCAAGCTTTGGGACCACATTAAAGACCGATTACGTCCTTGGGATGGCCAAAACAGGCGGAGGTGTGAAGATTCTGCTCGATATCGATCGGGTCCTCAGCAACAGTGAGATTTGTCTTCTCGATAACGTTGCCTGATCAATAGTGAGTAGGACAATGGAAACCGAAATGCCGGATCATCTGTTTCAGCAGTTCAGCCGACTGGTTTATGAACTATGCGGCATAAATCTGCATGAAGGCAAGAAAGCGCTCTTGCAGGCGAGGCTCAGCAAGCGACTGCGACTGACCGGCATTGCAACATATGGGGAATATTTCAAGGCCATAACCTCAGGGAACATTCCCGACGAATTCCTCCACTTTCTGGATTCCATCGCGACGAACCTTACGTATTTTTTCCGGGAATCTCAGCATTTTGATTTTCTGGAAAAGGTTGCCATGCCCGAACTGGTCGCCAGAAAGCAAAGAGATGGGGTTTCGAAGATCAGGATATGGAGCGCCGGCTGCTCTACCGGCGAAGAGCCATACAGTTTGGCTATGAGCGTGCTGGGGCATCTGACCGATACGGCTAAATGGGATTTGCGGATACTAGCCACGGATATATCGACTCGAGTACTGGAGGCGGCAAACCGCGGGATCTATTCGGAAGAGAAAGTGCAAAAAGTCCCGCCCATGCTTCGACAGGCTTATTTCCAAAAGATCGCCAGCGCAAATGGCAGGCCGGACTTCCAGATAGTTCCCCATTTAAAACGGATCGTCACTTTTTGCCGGCTCAATCTAAAAGATCCCTATCCTTTTAAGGGACAGTTTGATTTCATTTTCTGCCGCAACGTAATGATTTATTTCGATAAGAAAACCCAGGAGGAACTTGTCAACAAGATGGCGAACTTTCTCGGCCCGGGGGGCTATTTTTGTGTAGGCCACTCCGAAAGCCTCACAGGGCTGGCGCATAAACTATCCTATGTTCAGCCGGCTATTTACCGCAATTAGCCGCGATCGCTATTCTGGACAGGAGTTTTGATGGAATACCAGGGGGAGTCAAACACAAGGAAGTCCCTTACAAGGAGAGTAGTCGGAGTGGCGGATATGGCCCTCAGCGGCTCGCCCGATGAACTCCTGGTCACATATTCCCTGGGTTCATGCATAGCCGTGATAATCTTCGACCCGGAAGCATGCGTTGGCGGAATGCTTCATTTTATGCTCCCGGAGTCTTCTCTGGATCCGGAGAAGGCGGCAAAGAACCCGTATATGTTTGCCGATACGGGAATCACCCGCCTCTTTAAGAGCAGCTATCAGATGGGCGCCAAAAAAGAGAACATTGTGGTTAAAGCCTTCGGGGGAGCGCAGATGCTGGACCCGAACGGGCTTTTCAATATCGGTAAGAGAAACTATCTGGCTATGCGCAAAATATTTTGGAAAAACAATGTAGCGATAACCGCGGAACATGTTGGCGGGGAAGTTAATCGTACGGTGCGGTTGGAGATGGATACGGGCAGGGTGTTCTTAAGGGCAGGAAACGGCGCTGAAATGGAAGTTTGATTTTGTAGCGGGTTGGATAAGGCTTGCGGCTATAGATCCCGGCATAAAGGCGTCTGGAATGGAACTGCCGCATTGGGCACGTCGCATAAGGGGTGCGCCATGGCATACAATGTCCTGATAGTGGATGATTCCAAGTCGATGCGGAAGGTTCTCTTGAAGACCCTTCAACTCTCCGGCTTCTGTCTCGGAGAGTGCCTCGAAGCTTCAAACGGCCAGGAGGCTTTGGAAATTCTGGAGGGCAGATGGATAGATCTGATCTTATCCGATGTTCACATGCCTGTGATGGACGGCATAGGATTCATCCAGTCCCTCAGGGACAAAGATATCTGCGGGGATACTCCGGTGGTCTTTGTTACAACCGAAGCGAACGAGGAAAGACTCAATCAGTTGATGAACCTGGGCGCCAGCGGTTACATTCGCAAGCCCTTTCGGCCTGAAGAGATCGGTGCTTTGCTTAGCCGCATCATGGGGGAGACAGATGATTTCCGGATGGCAAGAAGTGTTGAAGGATGTGATTTCTGATGTCCTCGAGACCATGTTTTTTTCAATGGTGGAATTCGGGGATTGTGGACCGGCAGACGGGGGTTTTGACTTTGGGTCGGAAATTCAACTTTTAAATCACACGGGGCGTACGGCCATTTCATTGCGAGTGAGTGAGATATTCGCAAGAATGATAACCGCCAACTTCCTCGGAATTGAGGAAAGCCAGGTTACTGACGATGACCTTAGCGACAGCTTGAAGGAACTGGCAAATATGGTAGGCGGCGGGTATCACGCCCGCATAAAAGAAGCGGGCTGGCGATTGGGAATGCCCAAAGTGTGGAAGATCGATCCGGGAAGCGTTGATACAACTCAGTTAGCTGGTGAGCTTGACTTTGGTTTTTTTGGAGAACCGGCGGGATCTGCGGTGGTTAATCAATTGCCCGATTGAGTTCATCGCCGGAATTGTGCGAACCGATCCGCTTAGAGATGAAGATGAAGCAGATAAAGGTACTCATAGTTGATGATTCGGCCATCGTGAGGAAGATCTTCTCACAGGAGCTGTCTAAACACGCCGATATCTCCGTCATAGGCGCAGCGCCCGATCCATATGTGGCCAGGGACAAGATTGTCAGCCTTAAACCGGACGTGATCACTCTTGATATCGAAATGCCGCGAATGGATGGATTGAGCTTTTTGCGAAAGCTGATGAAATATCATCCTATTCCGGCAATTATCGTCAGTTCTCTGACTCCTGCCAATAGTGAAATGGCTTTGGAAGCCATGGAATTGGGGGCTGTCGAAGTATTGGCCAAGCCTGGAGGATCATACTCCGTCGGTGATATGAGCGAACAGTTGGCTGAGAAGATTCGTGCGGCAGCCTGCGTGCGTATGCCGGCGCCAAACCCCGCCGGGATCGAGATCCGCGCCTGTACTTCCAATTCTCAAAGCTCTCCGGCCGCCCATCGCTGCAATACCAGCGACAACGGAGGTCCCGGGGGTAACGGTCCCAAACCCAGTCTGGCCCTCAAGCAATCGACTCACAAGGTTATCGCGATGGGCGCCTCGACCGGAGGGACTGAAGCGCTCAAATCCGTTCTTATGCAAATTCCCGTCAATTCGCCCGGAATAGTGATTGTCCAGCATATGCCGCCGCGTTTTACGACGACGTTTGCCAACAGGTTGAACGAGTTGTGTGAGATCGAAGTAAGGGAGGCCAAGGACGGGGATGCAGTCCTTCCAGGAACCGCCCTGATTGCTCCGGGAAACTTTCACATGTCCCTCAAGCGAGTCGGGGGCACTTACTACGTCGAGGTGAAGACGGGCGCGCTGGTTTTCCACCAGCGCCCGTCGGTTGACGTGCTGTTCCTGTCCGTTGCGAGTTTCGCCGGGGCGAATGCGCTTGGTGTTATTATGACCGGTATGGGCAGGGATGGCGCCGCCGGGTTACTCGAGATGAAAAAGGCGGGCGCTCGCACGCTTGCTCAGGATGAGGCGAGTTGCGTCGTTTTCGGGATGCCCAAGGAAGCCATTCGGATTGGCGGGGTCGACAAGACCGTTCCTTTGCACGATATACCGCGAACTCTCATGAATTTTCTGAACCTGGGGAAAGTCGCCCATGATTGCGGCGCCCCTGCGCAGCATGATGCAAAAGAGATATAGAGGAG
>Ga0326728_10006798_pt1 | contig 30342 bp, 27 predicted proteins | sample MB3enrmetagenome_FD_207602 | JGI IMG/M metagenome (GOLD analysis project Ga0326728, IMG submission 207602) | Lab enriched peat soil microbial communities from McLean, Ithaca, NY, United States - MB31MN | ecosystem: Environmental > Terrestrial > Soil > Wetlands > Peat | place: USA: New York...
GAAGCCTGCTTTAGCCATCACAGGCGCGACATTCCACCAGTCTTCAGCGCGGCCGCCGAGGCCGTGAACTAGAACGACCGCGGAACCGCTGGCGGGTCCCATCGCGAGGTAGTGCATGCGGTAGCCGTCGACTTTGATGTTGTGGCTTTCGATACCGACGAAATGTTCCTGCAAGTAGACATGGGCATTGAGGAAACTTACGGGGCGCAAATAGAATCCAAGCGCGGCGATTGCGGCGATGGCGAGGACGACAAACAGCACCCGGATTATCCATTTCACGGGTTTAGTCATTGATCGGACGCCTTTCATTATGGAGGAGCTGGTTACCGTTAGATTGCTCCGCCTTGAGTTGCTCCGCGCGCTGCCAGCCCTTTTCGATGACGCGGACGGTCATGGGATCAAGGACGAGTGCGCTGTGGCTATTCCACTCAGTGCGCTCGACCCAACGGACGGCGGCAGCGTCAGAAGCGGCGCGCAGTTCGCCTCCGGTGATGCGGCACAGGTAGTCGGCGATGACGTAGTGATAGCGGACGCGGCCGTCTTCGCGATGAATGCGGTCGAGCAGTTCGATAAGCTCGATGGGCTCGACGTCGAGGCCGGTTTCCTCGCGGACTTCGCGGACGACGCCGGCGGTGAGGGCTTCACCGACTTCGAGCATGCCACCAGGGAGAGTCCAGCGGCCTTTGAGGGGCTCGGTGGCGCGGCGAACCAGGAGCACGCGTGCTTCCTGAACGACGAGAGCGCCGACGCCGACGAGGGGCGTCGCCGGAAATTCGCGTTCGATGCCGCTGTCGATTTCGGAGTTCATGCGATAAGCCAATTCTGCCACGGTCGGTGCCAGCGGGCGTCCCTCAATACGGATTGGGCACGAATCGCTCAGGCGGCCCTATCATCAAATAAAGACGCGAGGGAGAGAATTGGCCGAATTTACGCTGAAAATCGATGGAATGCATTGCGGCTCGTGCGTGCGGCGCGTGAGCCAGGCGCTGGCTGCTACGCCGGGGATCGTGGTGAAGCAAGTTGGCCTGGGCACAGCGAGGTTGACCTCCGATGAAGAGCCCCCGCCTCTCGGCCGGGCCATCGCCGCCATTGCCAAGGCGGGATACACGGCGTATCTGGATTCGAGTACCGTTGACGTGGCTTCGTCCTGATCGGAACGACTTGTGGCCGCACACGCTAGAGAATCGCTGACGCTCCCCGTTCTGGGGATGACGTGCGCCAGTTGCCAACACCATGTGGAGGAAGCGCTGCGAGCGACCGCGGGCGTGGAGCAGGCGCGCGTGGATTTGATGGCGCACAGGGCGAACGTGGTGTTTGACCCGGCGCTGGCCGCGCCGGAACAACTGGTGGAGGCGATTCGCGGGGCCGGCTACGATGCGGTGCTGCCGAGGACGGGCGAAGGCGGGGGGCGCGGTGACAACGCGGAGGCGAGAGCAGACCTGAAGGCGTGGGTGACGCTGGCAGCGGGTGCGACGGCGATGTTGCTGGCGATGCCGCTGGGCGCGGAGATGGGAGCGGCGGATTCTTTCCTGGTTCGTGTGTGTCCGTGGCTCTACGAAATCCCGGCGGACGAATTGCGATGGTTTTTGCTGGCGATGACGGCGGCGGTTGTGGCGTGGGCGGGGCGCGGGATTTATTTGAGCGCAATTCGCGCGCTGGGCCACGGCGCAACGAACATGAACACGCTGGTGAGCCTGGGAACGGGAGTGGCGTTTGCGTACTCGGTTTATGCGACGATCGCGCCTGCGCCGGGACGGCAGGTTTATTTCGACGCGGTGCTGTTGATTATCGGATTCCTCTTGCTGGGCAAAAGCCTGGAGGGCAGGGCCAAGCGACGGGCGCTATCGGCGCTGGATTCGCTTGCACGGCTGCGGCCGGTGAGTGCGCGCCGGGTCGTGGATGGCGTGGAGACCGTGGTACCGCTCGAAGAGGTGGGGCCGGGAGACAGCATCGTGGTTCTGCCGGGGGAAAGATTTCCTGTTGACGCGACGATTGTTGAGGGACGCACGACGGTGGATGAGTCGATGCTGACGGGCGAGTCAACGCCGCTGGAGCGCGAAGTGGGCGGGCGCGTGCTGGCTGGGTCGCTGAATTACGACGGCGCAGTGGTGTGCCGGGCGGAGTCGCTGGGTGAGCAGACGGTGCTGGCGCAAATTGCGCGGATGCTGGACCAGGCGCAGAGTTCGCGCGCGCCGATGGAGCGGCTGGCGGACAGGGCGAGTGCGATTTTTGTGCCGGTGGTGCTGGGGCTGGCATTGATCACTTTCGCGGCGTGGCTGAATACGGCGCAGTCGCTGCCGCTGGCGCTGGCGAATACGGTGGCGGTGCTGGTGATTGCGTGTCCGTGCGCGATGGGATTGGCAGTGCCCGCAGCGCTGACAGTGGCCGTGGGACGTGGAGCGCAGTTGGGAGTGCTCTATAAAGGCGGGGAGGCGTTGGAGCGGTTGGCGCAGTTGGATGTGATCGTGCTGGACAAGACGGGAACGATTACGGTGGGTCGGCCGGTGTTGGAGAGAGTGCAGGGCTTGGACGGATACGCCGAAAATGATTTGCTGCGGATGGCCGCGGCGGCAGAGGAGCGGTCGAATCATCCGCTGGCGTACGCGGTGGTTTCTTTTTCTTCTGGTCTTGGATTGACTTGGGAGGCTGCACAAGAGGTGCAAGTTTTGCCGGGGCGCGGGCTGACGGCGCGCGTGGAAGGGCACGAATGTTTGCTGGGCAACGAAGCTTTGTTCCGAGAGTCTGGGATCGAGCTACCGGACGATGTGGCGGCGCCGGAGCCGGGCGTGACGCGGCTGTGGATGGCGCTCGATGGCGCTGTCGCAGGGTATTTTGACGCGCGTGATGCGCTGCGGCCGGATGCGGCGGAAGCGATTGGTGCGTTGCATAAAGTTGGACTTCGTGTGTTGATGCTGACCGGCGATTCGGCTGCCGCGGCGGGGCCGATTGCGCAGCGGGCGGGAATTACGGAAGTGGAAGCAGGACTCGATCCGGCGGGAAAGCTCAAGCGCATTCGCGAGTTGCAAAAGTCCGGCTTGCGCGTTGCCATGGTGGGCGACGGGATCAACGATGCGGCGGCGCTGGCGCAGGCCGATGCGGGAATCGCGATGGGAAGCGGAGCGGATTTGGCGCAGGAGGCCGGCGATGTGCTGCTGCTGCGCACGCAGCCGTCAGCGATACCCGCAGCGATTGAGCTGGCGCGTGAAACCGTGCACGTGATGCGGCAGAACCTGGGATGGGCTGTGGGCTATAACGTGATCGGGATTCCGCTGGCGGCGGGGCTACTGTATCCGGCGTTTCACATTCTGCTGACGCCGTGGCTGGCGGCAGCGGCTATGGCGCTGAGCTCGGTCTGCGTGCTGGGGAACAGTTTGCGGCTGCGGGGCTGGCAGCCGAAAGGCAGCTTTTAGCCTTTGGCTATTAGCTTTTTCGCGCTGCCCCTACGGGGCTGATGAGAAATGAGGGGACGCTTTCCCAGGGCTGCGCTGCGCTTGCCCTGGGCTATTTTCGCCTCGTCCCTCCGGGACGGAATCTCACCCCGCGCTGTTTTTGGCTCATCCGTCCGGGAGCGGGTGTGGCGACGACGAAGGGGCACGCGAGGCAATGACACGGTAAACTGAGCGCAGGCTCTCTTTGTGCGCATCCTGACTCGCTACATCCTCGGCGAAATTATCTCCCTCACGCTGATCGGTTGCGCGCTCTTCACCTTCATTTTGTTCATGCCGCAGCTGCCGCACATTCTTGAGGTGGTGGTACGCAACAGCTCCACTCTGACGGATGTGGCGGAGGTTTTTCTTTTCACGCTGCCCAATTTGTTCAAGGTGACGATTCCCATGGCGGTGCTGTGGGGAATTCTGCTGGGGCTGAGCCGACTGGCGTCGGACAGCGAGATTATCGCCATGCGCGCCTGCGGGTTGGGCATCGGCTACTTTGTGCGCGTGGCATCGATCGTGGCCATCGGAGGAACGTTGCTGGGAGTGGGCAACTCGCTGTATCTTGCGCCGCGCGCCAACCAGGCGATCCTCGAGATGGAGCAGTCGCTGGGGACGTCGCAGGCCAGCTACGAGATTGAGCCGCGCGTCTTCTACGAGGGTTTTCACAATTACGTTCTTTACGTGCAGGACGTGCGCTCGGGGACGGGCGCGGCCAACTGGCGCCAGGTGTTCATGGCCGATGTCTCGGACTCTAACAATCCACTGATTACGACCGCAGCTTCGGCAACCGTGGTGACAGACAATACGCAGGAGCTGCTGATGCGACTGCGCGACGGTGTGCGCGACGAGACCGTCGCGAACCAGCCGGAACAATCGAACATTTCGACATTCACCACAACCGATTTGCCATTGATGCTGGGCCAGCAGAGCGAAGTGCACCTGGGGCGGCTGGACACCCCGCTTTACGCGATGCCGCTGAGCGTGCTGCTCCAACATACGAGAGGGCACACGAGCGGACCTGACGCGAAAGGATTCCTGATCGAGCTGAACAACCGATTTGCTTTTCCCGCCGCCTGCCTGGTGTTGATGCTCGTGGGCGTGCCGCTGGGCGTAGCATCGCGACGAGGCGGCAAGAGCTCGGGGTTTGTCTTGACGATCCTGCTGGTGTTTGTTTATTACTTTCTTTCTTCGACCGGGATTGCGCTCGGGCACCAGAACAAATTGCCGGCGTTCCTGGCGGTGTGGTCGGCGAATTTGATCTTTGCTGTGGCGGGCACGTTTCTGCTTTGGCAGATGGCGACCGGCGGACGGATCTTGAGCGCCATCGCGGCGTCGATTGCGCGGACGCCGAAACCGGTGGCCGCGGCGAAACGCGAAGGATTCGCAGTCAGGGAACTTCTCGACAGGTTATGGCGGCGCGGGGCGTCTCCGAAAAAGGCCAACCCACGGGGAATCTTTCCACGGATTATCGATGAGTACATCGTGCGCGAATTCGCCACGCTGTTCGTGCTGGTGCTGACCGGCTTTGTCTTGCTGCTGATTGTCTTCACCTTCTTCGATCTGCTGGGCGATATTCTGCGCAACCACCCCCCACTGGCCATTGTGGGCGAATACCTGCTGAATCTGACGCCGAGCATGCTCTACCTTACGGCGCCGCTGGCGGTGCTGATTGCCGTGCTGGTGACCTTTAGCGTGCTTAACCGCAACAGCGAAATCATCGCCATGAAGGCCACGGGCATCAGCCTCTACCGGCTGGTGATCCCGATCGTCAGCATCGCGGTTTGCCTGGCGGTATGCCTCTTCTTGTTCGACCAGTATTATCTGCCGCAGGCGAACCGGAGGCAGGAGGCGCTGCGCAACGTGATCAAAGGCCGGCCGCCGCAGACATACCTCAATCCCGAAGAGCATTGGATCTTCGGACCGAAAGCGCTCCCCGGCGATCCGGGGTGCATCTTCTACTATGAATTCTTCGATCCGGACACGAATGAATTCGCGAATCTCTCGGTTTTCGAGTTTGAACCCTCAACGTTCCAACTGACGCGGCGGATTTTTGCCAAGCGGGCTGCGTGGGATGACGATTCCGCTACATGGCACTTCGAGAATGGATGGGTTCGCGATATAAAAGGCTCGAATGTGACGGGGTACCGGACGTTCCTCGAAACGTCGTTTCCCGAGATGCGCGCGACGCCGGACTACTTCAAGAAAGAGGCGCTGGAGTCGCAGGAGATGAACTTCGGGCAGCTTGACCGTTACATTCGTGACCTGCGGCAGAGCGGATTCGACACCAAGCGGCTAAGCGTCGCACTGTGGCAAAAACTTTCCTACCCGATGGTTGCGGTGGTCATGGCTGTTCTGGCCATTCCGTTTGCCCTGTCCATGGGACGCCGCGGATCGATCACGGGGATCGCAGTGGCCATTGGCGTGGCGCTTGCGTACCGCGTGGTCGACACTCTGTTTGGCGCGATGGGCAATGTGAATTACCTGCCCGCATCGGTGGCCGCGTGGTCCGCCGACATTCTGTTCGCGCTCGTCGGCGGGTATTTGCTGCTGAAGACGCCGACGTAGGGAGTCGTGCCAGAATTCGTTTAACGGTCAATTGGCACTGGTCGCTTGCTGCGGTGCAAGAACATAGTTATACGAGTACCAAGCCCAGCCGCCATAGTTTGGACTTGCGCGGTTTGCCTCATCGAGGTCCTTCAACATCTGCGGCAACAGGTCGCCGTAATCCACGTTGCGGAGGCCAATCGATATTCTGGCAATTTGGGAGGCGTCCAATCCATCCGCCGCCATTTTCAGGTATTTTTGGCTTTCGCTATTAAGCTTGGAGATCTTTGCATTAGCGCTTGTGCCATCGGTTGGGCTGCTCAATTCATAAAGCATCAACGTGAATTCAGGCAACGAGGTCAGAAGCGTCTTCCGTTGGTCGAGGTTGCCCTTGAGAAGCTTGGTTTGTATATCTGCGCCTACCGGAAGGCCGGACTTTGCAGCTTGGTGCTTTACCTGGGTGTACGCATTGATGAGACCGGGAAGAAACGAGAGATTGCCTGAGCCTTTGTTTTCCGGGCGCTGCTGCGGCTCAATATCGAGATGAATACCGTCGAAACGCTCTCCGGGATGTTTTTGATTGAAGCTTTCGATCGTGCTGACTTCTCCAAGCAGCTTTTCGAGGTGCGCGCCCCCTTCGTCCGCATTGGTGCTGGAGAACAAAGCATCCACTCGAATGTGTGCGGCGTGGAGCAGTCCAATCATCTGATCAAGGTGCTTTTCTCCATTCGCATCGGTGCTGCCGGACACAGAGATGTAAACCTCGGCGATGCCGCTCGACTGGCAGAAGCTCCGAAGTTTTTCCGCTGCGTCAGGCTGGGCCAGCACCGAAGGGCTCTTCCAAATCCAGATTGCGTGGACAGGGCCTTGGTTCGCGGCAAGTGCCGGGAGCGAGACCACTCCTAACAGAATGCATCGGAGCAATCGAGAAAACGCTTTTGTTCGACTCAAGTGGGAGCTCATCGGCGGTCCGATTCACCATCATGCCACCTGGTTGAGCAGCGTATCAACAAATTTTCAACTGACTGTTTGCCTGCTCCTCTGCATACAGATCACTGGCAGATGACGTAACTGGCTTCTCCTCATTATCATGCGCAGGGATTCAGGCGCGAGAGCACTGCCAAGTCAAGGCATGGGTTTCGTACAATAAACATATGCTTGGCGACCTCGGTCCCCTCTACAGCTACATGCGCCGCTACCGCTGGCAATACGTGCAGGGGACGCTGGCGTGCGTGGCAACGAATATTGTCGCCGTGCAGTTTCCGCGCGTTCTTGGAATGGCGGTAAACCGGATCCAGCAAGGGACCACGCGGGAACTGATTCTGATTTTTGCGGCGATTCTGGTGGCGATCAGCCTGGTGAAAGGCGTGTTTATGTACGCTCAGCGCTGGATCCTGATCGGCATCTCGCGCGAAATCGAGTTCGACCTGCGCAACGACCTGTTCCGCAAGCTCGAGGCCCAGGATTCGGGTTTTTACCAGCGCTATCGCACCGGCGACATCATGGCGCGCATGACCAACGACCTGAATGCGGTGCGCATGCTGCTGGGGCCGGCGCTGATGTATAGCGCCAACACAATCTTTCTCAGCGTCTTCGCGCTGTTTTTCATGCTGCGCATCAGCCCTTACCTGACGCTGGTGGCGCTGGCGCCCATGCCGCTGGCGAGCATCCTGGTGCAATATCTCGGGCGCAGGATTCACGAGCGCTTCGAGCGCATCCAGGCCAGCTTCTCCGACATCTCCGCGCAGGCGCAGGAAAACTACTCCGGCGTGCGGCTCATTCGAGCCTTCGCGCGCGAGGAGTCGCAGATCGGGCTCTTCGAGCGGCTCAACCGCCAGTACATCGGCCGTGCGCTGCGGCTGGTGCAACTGATGGGCATGTTGTGGCCGACGCTCGAGTTCATTCTCGGCATTTCCATGGTGATCACATTGCTGGCCGGCGGGCACGAGGTTCTGGCGCACCGCATCAACGTGGGCCAGTTCGTGGCATTCAGCACGTACATGATCATGCTGATCTGGCCGATCATCGCCGTGGGCTGGGTGATCAACATCTTCCAGCGCGGCACGGCTTCAGTGAAGCGCATCGATGAACTGCTCAAAGCCGAACCCGCCATCGCCGACCGCGGCTCCGCCGTTTTAACTTTTGGAGCAGAGACGGGGGCGGAAGTGAGTGGCGAGATCGAATTCCGCCGCTCAAAGGTTTCCGGTTTTGGACAGGAGACGGTGCTGAATGGGGAGATCGAATTCCGCGGCTCCGCCGTTTCGGGTTTTGGACTGGAGACGGTGCTGAATGGGGAGATCGAATTCCGGCATCTGAACTTCAGCTATGGCGAGACCGAAGTGCTACGCGATATCACGCTGCAAATTCCGGCGGGGTCGAGCCTGGCGATCGTGGGGCCGACGGGATGCGGGAAGTCGACGCTGGCGAATCTCATTCCGCGCATCTTCGAAGCGCCGGAAGGAACGCTCTTCATCGACGGCCGGCCCATACGCGAGTATCCGCTAGAGGTACTGCGGCGCAATATCGGCATGGTGCCCCAGGAAACATTCCTGTTCAGTGAAACCATTCGCGAGAACCTGGCCTTCGGCGCGCCAAACGCAAGCGCAGAGGAGCTGCTCGAAGCGGCGGAGGCGGCGCACATCCGCAGGGAGTTCGAGGAGTTTCCGCAGGGCTTTGAAACCATGGTTGGCGAGCGCGGCGTGACTCTTTCAGGGGGGCAGAAGCAGCGGTCCGCCATTGCGCGCGCGCTGTTGCGGCGGCCGGCCATTCTGATTCTGGACGATGCACTGGCCAGCGTGGATACCTATACCGAGGAGCGCATCCTGGGCGGATTGCGCAGCTACACGGCGACGGCAACCACGATCCTGATTTCGCACAGAGTGTCGACAGTGCGCAATGCCGACCGTATCGCGGTGCTGGATAAGGGACGAATCGTCGAGGTGGGACGGCACGAAGAGTTGCTCGCGCTCGACGGGTACTACGCCAGCCTCTACCAGAAGCAGCAACTGGAAGAGGAGCTGACGGTGGCAGGGTGAAGCAGCGGAGCTAGCGGGTTTAGCGAGTTGGCGTGCGCTCCGCGCACATGGCGAGTTGGCAAGTGAGCGGAAGAGCAAGGAAGCAAAGGAGCTGCGGCGGAGCTACGCAGTCCGTTACGCGGTCCAGGATGAGCGGGCAATCGCGTCGCGGTCTGACTGCATGGGCTCTGTTACGGGCGGGCGGCGCACGGGGATGGCAGACGATGTCGACGAGGCAGGACTGGCGTTTGGATCTTTTGCCACTTCGCGCCAGGCATCGCGAACGTTCCTCACACAATCGATGGCATGCTCGAATCTGGCTCGCGACACAGACTGCGATGCCTGAAGGATCTGGGCGAAGATAGCGGCGTAAAACTCACTGAGGGATTGAGCCGGACGCCCGCCGACATCCATGCGCAGCCGCGCCTGCAGGTGAATGATGATATCCATGGCGCGCTTGACCGCAACTCTGCGGGCATCTGCATCGCCCCGCTCGACGGCGGCGATGGCGACGTAGAGAAAGCGGATGATGCCGTCGTAGAGCGCAACTACAAGATCGATGGCCGAAGCCCCTTCCATCGCGTGTTCACGGTAACTTGACATCCGCTTTAGTCTCCTTAGCCGTTCATGTTCTCGTCGTAGCCTGTGATCGCCGAGTAGAGCTCGTTCACGCCTTCCAGTTGGGCAGGCAACTGTTGCATGATCTGGTTGGCACTGTTCAGCTCCGTGGTCAGACTGGACTGTTCGGCCGAGATCTGGCTCTGCTCCCTGGAGATATCGGCGTTAAGCGTGGATTCAATCGTGCTGTTTGAGGTAGACGCCAGGGACAGGATTCCCGTGGGTGAGCCGGTGCCCGCGTTAGTGAGCATATTGTTGAAGGTCTGGCCCCAACTGTTGGCGTTCTGGAAGAAGCCCGCCACGCTGGAGTAGTCGGTGTTGAGGACTGAGTCGAGCGAGTCGGCGTCGAAGGTGAGCGAGCCATCGTCGTTTACGCTGATGCCGAGCGAGGTCAGGCTGCCGATGTCCGACGAGGTGTTGTAGTTGAGCGCAGTGGAGGTGGGGCTGGTGGTGTCCACAATGTTCGAGGTTAAAGTGAGCGCGCCGGCCGCGCCATTCGTGCCGGAAGTGATCGTCAGTCCGGTTCCGGCCTGATCGAGCGTGGCCGAGACGCCGGATAAGCCGTTGATTGCGCCCATGAGTCCGGCGAGGGTGTTGTTAGAGGAGTCGAGCGTAACGGTTTGCGCCGTGCCGCCGCCCACTTGAATTGTCAGGGAGCCAGAGAGCGTATCGTCGGTACCGGCGACCGCGCCCAGAGTGCCGCTGTCGGGGGTCGAACTAGTGTAGGGCGTGGTGTCGGAGTAGCTGAGCGGACTGGGCACGATGGAGTTGAGCGCGGATGTTACCGTCAGAGCTCCGCTCGGGCCTGCCGTTTGCGAGGTAAGAGTGAGCGTCGACTCGCCGTTGCTGGTGGCGATTCCGGCGGTGACCCCGATATCGGCGGTGTTGATGGCGGAGACGAGACCTGAGAGGGTGTCGGGCGTAGATGAGTCGCCCACATTGACCGTTTGTGCGGCGTTTGTTCCCACCTGGATGGTGATGGAGCCGGACAGCGTAACGCCTGCTGCGGTTGTGACCGGATCGATGTATCCGTTTGGGTTGAGCGTGTTGAGGCCGCTGAGAAGCTCCTGTTGAAGCAAGGAGAGCGTAGGCGAGCCGAAGAGAGGCTCGGGAGTGCCCGAGCTGGTATTGCCCTCCTGCGTATTGACGGCGCTGATGAGCGAATTGTAATCGGTGACGAATTGGTTGACCGTACTCTCCACGCCCGAATTGTCGTTGGCGATGACCACCTGGACCGACTCGAATGTGTTGCCGGACTCCGCGGGGCTCGGAGCCAGCAATTGGAAGGTGACGCCGGGGATGAGGTTGGTAACGGTGTTCGAGGCGCTGGTCAGCGGCACGCCATCGATGGTCAGGGAGGCATCCTGGGCTTTGACGCCGAGGTTGTAGTTCAGTGTGCCGGTGGTGTTGGTGCCGGTGACATTGTTGGGGTCGGTAAGCGCGGAGGTGACGGTCAATTGTCCGGCTGCGCCGGAGGTACCGGAGACGAGGCTCAACTGCGAGCCGGAGGAATCGGCAAGCACGTTGGCGGTGAGACCAAGATTAGCAGAGTTGATGGTGGAGGCGACGTCAGCCAACGTGTTTTTGCCGCTGCCGGTGTAGATGGTATTGGCAGCGGGCGGGGAAACCGCTGGGCCGATCGCGATGATCTCGGTGGCGCCATTGCCCAACTGAATGGTCATGGAGCCGGAGAGCACGTCGGAGGCGTTCGTAATCGGGTCGAGGTAGCCGCTGGAAGTCTGGGCGAGGTTGTTCACGACCACCGTGTGTGTGCCTGCCGTGGCCGAAGATGAGGCCGCGGTCAATTCGAGCACGCTGGTGTCGGAGCTCGATCCTTCTTTTTGTGCCAGGATGCCCTGGAAATCGGTGAGAGAACTCATGTCGTTGGAGAGATTCGAAAAGAGCGTGCCGAGGTTGGAAATCACGGTATCCTGACTCTCGAGCGAGGTCAATTGGGTCTTCCAAGGCGTTTCGACATTCTGGAGATTACCGACGATTTCGGCGACGGTAGAGCTGACATTAAAACCCGCGCCGCTGGTTGGCGACCCGAAGCTCAATCCGACTGTGCCCATCGAATCCTCCATCGAAGACCGAAGCAGCCCATGAACCAACTCCCGTGGAAGCCGGGTTAGAGAGTTCTCAGAACTGTGGGAGGTACGCGGTCATGCAAAGAGGGGCGCCTGATGGACGCCCCTCATTGGTTGTCGGCATTTCTGCCTATTGAGTTACTCCACCCCAGCGACGAAGACCTGTCGCCGGGGACCCCGGGTTACTGCAGGAGCTTGGTGACTTCCTGCTGCATGCTGTTGGCCTGGGCCAGGGCGGAAATGCCGGTCTGGCTGAGGATTTCGTATTTGGACATGTTGGAGGTCGCCGACGCGTAGTCGGTCGCCTGGACTGCATTCTGAGCCGAAGTGACGTTTTCCTGTTGAGTCGAGAGTACCTGGCTGACGGCATTGAGGGTGTTGATCTGGGCTCCGATGTAGCCGTCCTGCGCGGCCACGTCGGCAATGGCACCGTTCAGCGTGGTGAGCGCCGACTCGGCGTCGCCCTGCGTGGTCAGGTCGGTGGCGGCCAGATCGGCGGATGTGTCGCCACCCGCCTTGGCCACATACTCTATGGTATTCATGGCCTTAGTACTGGCAGTGACGGCGCCATCCGCGGCTTGCCCGCTCGAGGTGTCCTTGACCGTGCTGGCCGTGTGCGTGATGCTGACGTTGCTGTTGGTATTGGTCAGCAGGATGCCCGTATCGGCAAGAGCCTCAGTGCCGGCGGCGATTCCAGCCGCGCCAGAAGTGGTGAAGCTGGCAGTGACGCCGGGGATTCCATCCTGGTTGATCTCCGTGATCAGCGCGCTGACCGTGGTTGCTGTGGTGGCGATGGTGCTCGTGGTGTTATCCGGGTTGGTGATGGTGAAGGTAACCGCACCGGAAACCGTGTCGCCCATAGTGGCTGCCGTGGTGAGAGCGCCTGCAGTGTCCTTTGATAGATCGAGGAAGTAGCCTGCCGAGCTCTGCTGCACGGTGCCGCCGGCAGAGCCTACGTCCGCCGAAGACAGCGGGGCGAAGTAGAGGTCGTCAACCGAAGCGCTTTGGGCGGACGAGTCGCCGGTGTAGATATTCACTCCGCCCGCGGTGCCGGTAAAGACCTGGTTCTGGTTGTAGGTTGTGGTGTTGCCGATGTTGTTGATCTCAGAGAGGATCGACTGATATTCCTGATTGGCGGCCGCGTCCTGCGAAGTGTTCAGCGTGCCGTTCGAGGCTTCCGTCGCCAGTGTCACGGCTCGGTTGAGAAGGCTGGTGACTTGCGACAGGGCGCCATCGGCGACCTGCAGCAGGCCTACGCCCTCTGTGGAGTTGGTGCCTGACTGTGTCAGAGCTGCGGAATTGGCTGCAAGGCCGTTGACCAGCGACAGGCCGGCGGCATCGTCGGCGCCGGAGTTGATCTTCGATCCCGAAGACAACTGCTGCAGCACGGTTTGCAGACTGTTGTTGGTGTTATTGAGATTGTTCTCCGCATACACCGCGGAGAGGTTGTTCAAGACACCCAGGGACATGGGGTTCTCCTTGTGGATGCGGTGATTTGCGGTTCCAATTCCGGTTGCGCATCCCTATGTGTGGACCTGGGTTGCTGCTCGCGGTCTGGAGCCGACGCATCTGGCCCCTATTTCGGCGCGGTACCTATGGACTTTACGGAAGTGCAGTTTGTGTCTCGCGTGGGGACAGTTCTGTTTGATTTGTTTTGTTTTTTTAACGTTTGATCGCCGCTGCCGATATTGGACGCGAAGGGGATAGGGCGATGATCGAACTGACGCGGCTCAACGGCCGGCCGATGGTGGTCAACAGCGACCTGATCAAAACGGCGGAAGCATCTCCAGATACGATGCTGACCCTGATCAACGGAGAGAAGCTGATCGTGCGCGAGGAGATCGCCGAGGTGGTGGAGAAGATTCTGATGTATCGCGCGCGGCTCCTGGCCGTGGTAGCGCGGCGGCTGCATCACTTTGGCGATCTGGAGCGCGCGGTTGCGCTGGTTAGCCTCGATGCCGGGGGCTCGCTCAGCGCTCGGCCGCAAAACGCAAGGCAAGACAGAGACGCCGAAAAGTAGGACGTGCGACCGCAAAACTCTCAGGAGCTGCACATGGACAAAGCGAGCGTCGGCGGAGCGGTTCTGGCTATCGCGGGCATCGTTGCCGGGTTGCTGATAGAAGGCGGGAATGTGGGCCAGATCCTGCAGCCCACGGCGGCGCTGATCGTGTTCGGAGGCACGATGGGCGCGGTTCTGCTGCAGTTTCCGCTGACCACGGTGCGGGACGCATTCCGGAGCCTTGGGCATGTTTTTGCAGCGCCGCGCAAAGAGGACACACATCTGATTCGCCAGATGATTGGCTTTGCCAACAAGGCGCGGCGTCAAGGAGTGGTCTCGCTCGATGCCGATCTGGCGGCGATCCGGGATCCGTTTTTGAAGCAAACCCTGATGCTGGCAGTGGACGGCACGGAGCCGGCGGACTTGCGCAAGATTATGCGCGTGAGCCTGGAATCGATGACGGAAGACGAGGAGCGGCTTCCTGCGGTCTTTGAATCGGCAGGCGGATTCTCGCCTACGATCGGCATCTTGGGCGCGGTGCTGGGGTTGATCCAGGTGATGCAGCATCTGGACAACATTGCGGAGGTTGGGCGCGGCATCGCCGTGGCCTTTGTGGCGACGATCTACGGAGTGGGCATCGCCAATCTTTTCTTCCTGCCATTTGCAGGCAAGATGCGGTTGCGCATCCGCAGCGGTCATCGGCGCCGGGAGATGGTGCTGGAAGGCGTGATTTCGATTCTGGAAGGGATGAATCCGCGCATGCTGGAAATCAAGCTGGCCGGCTTTGTGGACGACGCGGATCGTAATGATATGGAGCGGGCAGAATGAACGCTCGCGTGCCTCGCAGCCGCGTGACGCACGATCGTTGGCTGGTCTCCTACGCCGACTTCATCACATTGCTATTCGGATTATTCGTGGTGATGTTTGCCTTCGCCAGGGCCGACCAGAAGAAGCAGGCGCAGGTGTCGAGGGCGATCGACACGGCTTTCCGTTCCATGGGTGCTTTGCCGGATGCGGGCAGCCAGCCATCGGGCGCGGGCGATGCCACGGCGCCGGCGGAAAGGGTCATGGACGAAAATGTGGCTTCGCCGGCACAGGTGAGGGAGGATCTGGAACGCATACGGGGCGATCTGGCGGCGACGCTCTCCGCACAAGTTGCCGCGCACACTGTTTCTCTCGAAATGGGCCGCGATGGTTTGGTCATCAGCCTGCGCGAGGCTGGATTTTTTGGGTCAGGTTCGGCCATACCGAAGCCGGAGGCACTGCCGACGCTGCGACAAATTGCCGGCGAGTTGGGTCCGACGCCCTACGATTTGCGCATTGAGGGCCACACCGACAATGTGGCCATCCACACTGCCGAATTTGATTCGAACTGGGAACTCTCGACGGCGCGCGCCACGCACATTACACGGTTGTTTCTGGAAATGAAGACGATTCCTGCCGACCGGCTTTCGGCGGCGGGGTATGCCGAGTTTCATCCGGTGGCGACGAATGACACGCCGGAAGGGCGTGCGGAAAACAGGCGCGTGGACCTGGTGGTGATGCCGCGGACGAAGATCAATTTCGCAGCGCGGGCGAGCAGTAATCCGCCGGGCCCGTGGCGAAAGGTGACGGACGAATAAGACTGCGGAGCGAGCGGTGCGAGCGGAGTTAGAAACGCTAAAGACCACGGCGGCGCAAGCGCGAGTGAGTCGAGGTGGATCGCGCTGAATGAGCTTTCCTTTACTCCACGCCGAGAACCTTCACGATGACGCGTTTGCGGCGCTGGCCGTCGAATTCGGCGTAGAAGACGCGCTGCCATGTGCCCAGGTCGAGCTTGCCGTTGGTGACGGGCAGCGTTGTCTCGTGGTGGAGCAGCAATGATTTGAGATGCGCGTCGCCATTGTCCTCTCCAGTGCGGTGATGCTTATAGTCGGGGCGCGCGGGGGCAAGTTCCTCAAGCCATTTGCCGATGTCTTCAATGAGGCCGCTCTCGTGGTCGTTGACGTAAACGGCAGCCGTGATGTGCATGGGCGAGACAAAGCACAAGCCATCTTTCACGCCGCTCCGCTCGACGATCTGCTCGACCTGATCGGTGATGTGCACCATTTCGCGGCGCTTCCGCGTTTCAAAGACGAGATATTCGGTATGACTCTTCATAAAAACTCCTTGAATGTTGCGGCCAATGGCGAGAACATAGGGACACTCTCGCCCTTATCCTAAAGGAACTATGAAACCGCGCGGCCGGCTCGATGGACCAAAGCGCCTGCGCCGCATGCACGATGAGCTGTTGCGCGCGTATGGCCCACAGGATTGGTGGCCTGCAAAGACTCCGTTTGAGGTGATTTTAGGCGCGTATTTGACGCAGAACACCGCATGGAAAGCGGTGGAACGGTCGCTCGAGAATCTTCGCGCGGCCGGCGCGCTCACGGTGGACGGGTTGCGGGCGATTCCGCTCAAAAAGTTGCAGCGATTGATCCGGCCGTCGGGATTCATTCTACGCAAGGGATTGGCGTTGAAGGCGTTTGTGAAAATGCTCGATGAGGATTTTGGCGGCTCGTTGGCGGCGATGGGAGCTGCGCCTTGTGGCGCGCTGCGCGAGCGGTTGCTCGAATTGCCAGGCGTGGGCAATGAGACGGCCGATGCAATTCTGCTCTACGCGCTTGGGCACGCGGTTCCTGTTGCGGATGAGTATCTGCGGCGCATCGCGGAGCGGCACGGGCTTGTTGAGTTGCCACCAATCCGGCGTCAGATTCGGTACGACGCGCTGGTGGACCTCACGCGGAGGGCATTCGAGGGCGATCCGGCTGAAAGCCGCGCGCAACTGTTCAATGAGTTTCATGCGCTGACTGTGGCAGTGGGCAAAGCTCACTGCGGAAAGACGGCGCGATGTGAGGGGTGTCCGTTGGCTGGGGACCTGCATACGGGCTGATGGCTGAAAGCTGTAATCTGGTTGCATCATGAGCCCAACTCCGCAGCAACCTCAACTTAATCTTGCCCAAACCGCGGACTACCGCGAGTCCTACGCCAACAGCGTGCAGGTGCGCGTGAGCGTGTGGGACTTTCAATTGGTCTTCGGCCTTGCGTCCAGCGAAAGCCCCGACCAGGTAACCATTCGCAACCATCAGGCTATTTTTCTGAGCCCGCAGCAGGCCAAGGCTTTGTTTAATGTGCTGGGGCAGAACATCGCGCAATACGAGCAGGCCTTTGGCACGCTGAACCTGGAGCCGCAGACTCAGAATTTTCCGCGCGGGCCGGTGAATTAAACAGGGGTCAGGGATCAGGGGGCAGGTGTCAGTTCCGGTTGCGGTCGAGACGCACTTTGCGGAACTTTAGCGTGAGTCCTGGTGTCAAAATCTGGAGCGGGGAAAAGATGCTGAGTAGAGAACGAGTTGCCCCGAGCGGAGTGGGGAAGGGATCAAGCCACGCGATCGCGACCGGCCGGGGAGCAAGCTTGTGCGCCTGAAGGGAATTCTGAATCCGCGGCTGGACGCGCCGTTGCCCATCTGGATGATTTTTCCGGTCATCTTCATGGCGCTTTACGCCAGCCACTTTACCCTGTTGCGCGTTCCTTATTACTGGGACGAGGCCGGCTACTACATCCCCGCCGCGTGGGATTTTTTCCGCACCGGGTCGCTCATCCCGACCACGACGCTGAGCAACGCTCATCCTCCGCTGCCGAGCATTTACCTTGCGCTGTGGTGGAGGGTCTGCGGCTACTATCCCGAAGTGACGCGCGAGGCAGTGCTGATGGTTGCTTCGCTGGGACTTTTGGCCGTGTGGCGGCTGGCGATGCGGTTGGTAGGTGTTGGCTCGGTCGCATTCTGGACGGTGCTGCTGACGGGGCTTTATCCCATCTGGTTCGCGCAGAGCTCGCTGGCGCAGGCGGACATTTTTGCCGCGGCGTGTTCGTTGTGGGGACTGGTGTACTCGCTGCCCAGCCGCGGCCGGGTCCCGTGGGTTGCTGCACTGTGGTTCGCGGCGGCCGCGCTGTCGAAGGAAACCTCGATCATCATTCCTCTCACGCTTGCCGGTTTGAACATTGCAGAAGGTTTCAGAATTGGCGGAACGACGCGCGGAAGACTGTGGAGGGAAGCGGCGTGGTTCTCGAGCTGCGTTGTGCCTTTGGCCGGGTGGTATGCATATCACTACGCGAAGACAGGATTTCTTTTCGGCAATCCTCAATACCTGCGGTATAACGCCGAGGCCACTCTTACGCCGCTGCGCATTCTGGCAGCATTCGGCCATCGCATTCTGCACCTGACCGCGCACATGAACTTGTTTGTGCCGGTGCTGATGGCCTTTGCTGCGCTGCTGCTCGGTCCACGGCCCGACGCGAACGGCCATGACCGCGCAACGATTGCGCCGGCGGCGCAGATGAGCATTTTCTTTCTGTTGCTGGCAAACGCTGTGCTCTTCAGCGTGCTGGGCGGCGCGCTGCTGACGCGCTACCTGCTGCCGATGTATCCGCTGGTGCTGCTACTGGCGGTGACCACCTTTTACAGGCGCGTGCCCTATTGGCAGGGCCTGGCACTGATTTCGGCGGCGGCGTTTTTCGTGGGTTTGTTCGTCAATCCGCCGTACGGGTTTGCTCCGGAAGACAACCTGGCGTATGCGCGCGTAGTAAGAATGCATGAATCGGGGATCGTGGAGCTGACGAAGCTTTATCCCGGCGCAACCGTGCTGAGCGCGTGGCCTGTGACGGATGAGCTGTCGCACCCCGAGCTCGGCTACGTGAAGCATCCGTGGGATGTGGTCGCGATCGACGACTTTTCGGCGGGGCAGATCGCGCGCGCCGCCGCGGAGCCGCAGGCGTACTCGGCCGCGCTCGTGTTCTCAACGAAAGACGATCCGGATTCAACGTTGGAAAAGCTGAGTGGCGAAGCGCTCGATGAACGCTACTTTGGGTTGCACCACGATTTGCCGCCGGAGCTTATTGCGCGCCAGTTGGGCGGAGACCTTGTGTGGAAACGAGACGACGACCGCGACGGAATGTGGATCGCGCTGATTCATTTCAACCACCCGGTTGAAGCGCTGCTGGAGCGGAAATAAACGCTCGGCAAACCGGAGCATCGCAGAGAACTCGATCGACAAAAGTGTGCAGGAATTTTTCTCACAGAATGAGGGAACAGTTTGACTGGGCACGGTGTCTACACAAGCACAGTGGTACCGAACGGGATGATCGGAAGGACTTGAATCCCGCTCCCCGCCGCAGGCTGCGCGTGGAGCGGCCTGGGTGAGTTCGCCCAAATGAGCCTTGCGACCTTCCTGGCCGGCGCGGCTGAATTGAAGTTCGGGGAGGCGGCCATGTTCGAAGACTCCACGTTTGAAACCATGGGCAGGATCCAGACCCGCAGCCGGGGCTGGATGATGGCGACGTTGGCCTTCAACAGCTCCATTCTGCTGGCGCTGGTGATCATCCCGATCATCCACCCCGAGATGCTGCCGCAGATCACGAACACGTTTCTAATGGATGCGCCGACGCCGGTCGAGGAGCCGAAGCCGGTGGTGCGTACGGAGCAGGTGACGACTGCGCGATCGGAGATGCCGGGCGGCGTCATACTGGTGCCGCGGCTGATTCCGAGCAAGCCGTGGATTCCGGGCAAGGGTCAAGATCCCGGCCCGATCGGGCCTGTCGATCTCGGCGGAGGCCCGAACGTTATGGGCAGCCAAGATGATCCGTTCAATGGGCGCGGAACGCATCCTGACGTGCGGCAGGCTGCGCCAGCGGCGACGCAGCATGTTTCTTCCGGCGTGATGCAGGGAATGCTGATCTACAAGGTTATTCCGACGTATCCGGCGGTGGCGCAGGCCATTCGCGCTTCGGGCACTGTAGTGCTTCAGGCGACCATCTCGAAGACGGGAGCGATTGAGAATCTGCGCGTGGTCGAGGGTCCAGCGATGTTGAGGCAGGCGGCGGTCGACGCGGTGAGGCAATGGCGCTACCGGCCGTACATGCTGAACGGCCAGCCGGTGGAAGTGGAGACGACCGTGGATGTGCAGTTCATGCTGGATTGAACGCTGACGAAGGGGATCGACTTTTGCCACCCCACCTTAAAACTCTCTGCGCCGCAGCGAGTTTTAGAATGGGGCACCCGGCTAGCGGTGTTTGCGGGGCTAGAGAGGGCGCTCGCGATCACTCAAGACCGGGGCATCCGCATCCAAGGGAGTGACGATGGCGAGCACAAGGGCTGGTCGGCGACAATGGCTACTGCCATGACACAGACTACCCGCCGCGAATTCATGATGCTTGCCTCCGCCGCAACTCTTGGAGTTTTTGCCGTGCCTGATGCACTGCGAGGCGCCGTACCTGTTTCTGCAAGGCGACGGCGCGTTTTTGTCGCGTCTTCCGCCCCGAACGGGATCTTGGCGTTCGACTGGGACGAGATGAACGCGACGCTGACGCGAGTAGACGCGGCGGCCAAGGTGCCTAAGGTGGCGTGGCTTGCGTTGTCGGGCGGATTCGTTTATTCGGCATCGGAATTGGATACGTTCGAAGGCAAGCCGACTGGGGAGGTAGCGAGCTTTCGTCTGGTGGATGGAGGACTACAACCGCTGTCGTCGCGCAACTCGGCGGGTACGGGGACTTGCCACGTGGCAGTGGATGCGACGGGGCGAATGCTCGTCGCCGCCGACTATACGGGCGCGAGCGCGGCCAGCTTTCGCATTGAGGGCGGCAAGCTGAGCGAGGCGGTTTGGACCGAACACTACGCCGAGCACGGGCCGAATGCGGACAGGCAGCAAACAGCGCATGCGCACTTTGCGTCCTTTTCACCGGATAATCGATTCGCGTATATCAACGATCTGGGCGACGATTGCATTCATATTTACAAGCCCGATCTGGCGACGGCGCAGATGACCGCGGCGGGGACGTTTCACGGCGCGCCAGGCTCCGGGGCGAGGACGCTGCATTTTCACCCCAATGGCCGCACGGCTTACTGCATGAATGAGCTGGTTTCGACGGTTGACGTGCTGGATTGGCACAAGGCCGACGGGTACCTGAAGCTGGTGGATCGAATTGATTTGCTACCCGCGGATTATCACGGCCCGACGCGTGGCTGCGACACGGTGATCACGCGCGACGGGCGATTCGTCTACTTCGCCAACCGCGACGATGACTTTTTGTACGCGTTTCGCGCCGATGCGAAGACGGGCAAGTTGACGCCGATGAAGCGGTCGAATTGCGGAGGGAAGACGCCGCGGAACTTCACGCTCGATCCCACGGAGCGATGGATGCTGGTGGCGAATCAGGATTCAAATGTGGTGAGCGTCTTTGCGCGGGATGCGGTGACGGGCGAGCTGGGCGATGAGGTGAAGAGTAGCGCGGATGTGGAAGCGCCGATGCGGATTTTGTTCGTGTGATCGGTGCTGCTATTTCAGTTCTCGAACCCAGATATTTCTGAAGCTGATCGGTTCGCTGGGATCCGGGTGCGCCTGCAACTTAATCGGGGCCCTGTCGTACTTCTTGTAGAACGGCTTTCCGATGTACAGCGTTTGACCGAGCAGCTCGAAGTGGTTCTGCACGAGCACCCCGTTGAAAAACACGGTTACGTAGGCCGGAGTTTTCAACGAGCCATCCTCGTTAAATGTTGGAGCGGTCCATACCACGTCGTAGGTTTGCCATTCCCCGGGCTTGCGATTGGCATTCACCAGCGGAGCGCCCTGCTTGTAGATGCTTGCCGCCTGGCCGTTCACGTAAGTCGGGTTATTGTACGAATCGAGAATCTGCAACTCGTATCCATCATCGCCGGGTCCGGTCGAGGCGAGGAATACTCCGCTGTTGCCGCGAGCTTGCCCGCTGCCGGTAATGTTCTGCGGGACCTTCCACTCGAGATGGAGTTGGTAGTTTCTGAACGTCCGCCGGGTTTCAATGTTTCCTACGCCGTGCGCTTTGTTCACCGTCAAAACGCCGTCGGCAACGGTCCATTGTGCCGGCGACTTGTCTTGGGCTGAAACCCATTCGTCCAGGTTCTTTCCATCGAACAGGACGATTGCGTCTGAGGGCGGGGCCGCATCGTTGGCGCCAGGCGTAACGACGTCGGGAATCGGCGCCCATACTTCTGTGTCCTCGGGCTTAGGGGCGGAAGGTTGCTGCGCGGAGAAAGAAGATGCGGAGACGATCATGACAGCCAACGCGAGGAGTTTCAAATCTCGAATGTACATTTTCCTGTCTCCCATGCAATCAAGATAGACCGAGCGGGATGCCCGGTGATCGAATTTGTGCTATCCCACCGTAAACACAAACGCGTTTAGGACGGGGCAACTTTTTTCGTGCGGAGAATGGCGAATTACGCGGCCTGGGTTTCGCCCTTTAGCTGTTCGGCCTGGTAGTGGGCAATCAGCGCGTCGACGATGGGCTGCAGGCGGCCCTGCATTACGAGGTCTAGCTGGTGCAGAGTGAGGCCGATGCGGTGGTCTGTGACGCGATTCTGCGGAAAGTTGTAGGTACGAATTTTCTCGCTGCGATCGCCTGAGCCGACCTGCTGTTTGCGCGCCTGCGCCAGCTCGGCGTTCTGCTTTTCCATTTCCATCTCATATAAACGAGACCGGAGCACGCGCAGGCCTTTTTCGCGGTTCTTGATCTGCGACTTCTCGTCCTGGCAACTGACCACGGTGTTGGTGGGCAGGTGCGTGATGCGCACGGCGGAGTAGGTGGTGTTGACGGACTGGCCGCCGGGGCCCGACGAACAGAAAGTGTCGATGCGGAGATCCTTGGCCTCGATCTTGATGTCGACTTCTTCAGCCTCGGGCAGCACGGCAACGGTGATGGCGGAGGTATGAACGCGGCCCTGTTGCTCGGTTTCGGGCACGCGCTGCACGCGGTGCACGCCCGACTCCCACTTGAGCTGCGAGTAGACGCGGTCGCCCTCGATGATGGCAATGACTTCCTTGTAGCCGCCGATGCCGGACTCGGAGAGCGAAAGTACCTCGACCTTCCAGCGCTTCTGCTCGGCGAAGCGCGTGTACATGCGGAAGATTTCGGCGGCAAAGAGAGAGGCCTCGTCGCCGCCGGTGCCGGCGCGGATTTCGAGGATGATGTTTTTCTCGTCGTTGGGGTCCTTGGGCAGCAGCATTACTTTTAGCTCTTCTTCAAGAGCCTGCTCGCGCGGCTCGAGCGCGGCGATTTCCTCCTGCGCCATGGCGCGCAGGTCGGCGTCGGTCTCGGCAAGCATGGCGCGCGCATCGGCGAGGCCCTGGCGGACTTGCTTGAGCTCGCGGTATTTCTGCACAGGAGCTTCAATCTCGCGCACCGCTTTGGCGATCTTCTGGTATTTCTCGTGGTCGCTGACGACCTCGGGCACGGCGAACTGCGACTGCAGGTCGTTGTAGTGCTGCTCCATTTGTTCAAGGCGATCAATCATGTGCCCTCCGGGCTTCCAGGATTTGGATGAGTGAAGTGGGAAGGGAAAAGATGCAATACGGCTGCGTGCGGCGGGCGCCGCTAGACGAACGCTTGCAAGAACAAAGTGCCGTTGCAGGCGTGGAGGAAGGTCGCCACTCGCTGGGGCTCGTGTCGACTTGAGTTCATTCGCTTCGAGACACCGCAGTTCTTGCAATCGTTGTGGGCCGGGATGGGCTGACGAAGGGACATTGCAGTATTTATTCTAGCGCGAAACTGATGCATGTACTACTGGTCGACAGAGCTAAGATGAAACGGTCGACGAACCAGGCGAAAGGAGGACGATTGAACAAGAGGATTCCCGATCAGACCTCAATCGCAACGCCGGTTAAGCGGCGGGGTCATGAGGCTCCGGCAGCAGTTGCGCGCCAAGGATGGCGATACCATCACGTCGGCATTCCAACACTTACGCGTCATCACGGCGAGCTCCATCTGCCGAGCCTCAAGGTGTACGTCTCAGGCTTTGAGTCCAGCCCATACGGGATCGAGTGGATGCGCTTCGAACCGGATGCACCGTATCCAAAAATCCTGATGACCGTTCCCCATGTTGCGTTTGAAGTAGACGATCTTGAAGCCGCACTGGAGGGTAAAGAAATCCTGGTGGCGCCGAACAGCCCTTCGGCTGGCGTCAAAGTGGCGATGATTCTTGACGATGGCGCGCCGGTGGAGTTGATGGAGTTTGCGACGAGCGTAAAAAGCAGGGCGGAGAACGGCGCCTAGCAGCCTTGCGCTGCAATCACATTCACGATTCGGCTATATCCCACCCTTGCCAAGCAGAATACCGATGCCGTAGGTGACGGCGCCTTCGACGGCGCCGACGACGGTCATTTCAAGGCCGGAGGACCACCAGGAGCGGACGGTGATGAGGGACTTGGCTGCGCCCACCGCGAAGTGCGCGGCGAGCGAGACGACGGCTGCGGCGATGACGGCGGGGATTCCCTGCATGAAGAAAAAGGGAATGACAGGGATGATGGCGCCGACAGCGGTGGACAAGGCGCCCGAGCTGGCCGAGACGAGGGGGTTGGCGAGTGCCTCTTCGCTGGAACCGAGGCGCTCGGCAGACAACGCTCGCAGCAACTGCTCGGGGTCGCTGGCGATATGGTTGACCATGTGAATGGCGTCTTCTTCGGGAAGGCCCTTGACCTGGTAGTAGAGCGAGAGCAACTCGCGGGCTTCGGGACCGTTCATCTGGATGGCCTCGCGCTCGCGGGCGATTTCAGCGTGATAGATTTCGCGTTCACTCTTAGCGGCGAGGTATGCGCCGGAGCCCATGGAAAGCGCGGAGGCGATCATGCCGGAGAGGCCGGCGAGCAGAACGTACTTCGAATCCCCCGAGGTAGCGCCGGAGACGCCGGAGACGATGCCGAAGATGGCGCCCAGGCCATCGTTGACGCCATAGATGGCATCGCCGATCCACGCGCCGGGCTGCGAGCGGCCCTGGTTGCGCTTGGCCAGCATTTCTTCCAGCACGGCTTTGGCTGCGATTTTTGGCGCGCCGCCGGGGGCGGTGTAGTGGCCGCGGATCAGCGAGCCGAGTTCGCGATAGTGGTCCCTCTCGTCCTGAATCACGTGCTCGAGGATGGCGACCGAACCCTCGTCGCCGAGGGCTTTCAACTGCTCGCCGTAGCGAGCGATGTCGCGGCTCTCTTCAATTTCAAGGCGGCGCAGGGCCATGCGCATGCCGCCGGCGCGATTGGCCAAGGAGTCTGCCTGGCCGCCGGGGCCACCGGAGTAGACCGGCTCGGGTCCGCCGAGGTCCTTAATGCGGCCTTCCCATAGCGCGGCGTGTTCGATTTCAGCCTGGGCCAGATGACGCAGCACTTGCGCGCGCACCGGGTCGGAGTCGCGGTCGGCGAGGGTGTTGTAGGTGTGGTAGCCTTCCATCTCGGCTTGCCAGTTGCCTTCGAGGGCGGCAAGGATCTTTTTGTTTCGGGCGCCGCTCAGAATGGCGATGGGCATGGCTTTAACCTCGCATCCAAGAAGAGAATAACGGATCGCCCGGCTCCGAGGCGGAGAATGATCCGATGACGCGCCGGCGGGCTGAGCCAGCCAGTTGCCGTCTCCCGTATAGTGTTGTGTGGGCTGGGGAAGGCCGTTCCGGGAATGACGGAGCAACCGCCCGATCTTGAACCAGAGAAACACGGGAAAGCGGGAATCACTCTTTATGGCAGAAAACACCAAAACATCGGATCCGAAACAGGGGGCGCCGCTCACGTCGCCGGGCTACTTTATGCCGTTCGTCACTGTGACGGCTCTATTCCTGACGTTCGGGTTTATCACCACTCTGAACATGTCTCTGGTGCCGCACCTGCGGTCGATCTTCAATGTCGGCTACAAGTCGGCCATGCTGGCGGAATCGGCGTTCTTCCTGGCTTACTTCGTCTTTTCCGCGCCGACCTCGAAGCTGATCGAGTGGATGGGCTACAAGAAGACGATGGTGATGTCGCTCTTCATTCAGGTGGTGGGCTGCCTGCTATTCATTCCGGCGGCGAACCTGGTGAACTTTCCGCTTTTCCTCACGGCCTGTTTTGTGGTCGGGGCGGGCGTGACGGCGCTGCAGACTTCAGTGAATCCGTATGCAGCGATTCTGGGCCCGGAGGCGAGCGCCCCTGTGCGACTGACACTGGCACAGGCGTTCAACTCGATTGGAACAACGGTGGCGCCGATTTTTGCGGGGGCGTTCATCCTGACTGATCCCACGAAGTTTGCCACGCCGGCCGCTATTGCCGACACGGTTCGCACGCCGTATATCGCGATTGCTGCGGCGCTGCTGGTGCTTGGGATCGCCGTGGCGTTTTCGCATTTGCCGCACATTGACCAGCCACCGTCGTCGCATGCGACAGAAGGCACGCAGGCGAGCAGCAGCGTCTGGAGCTACCGGCACACGGTGCTGGGTGCGCTGGGAATTTTCCTGTATGTGGGCGTGGAAGTTGGACTGGCGTCAATCGCGGTGAACTACTTCAAGTCGCAGGGCATGAGTTCGTTCAAGACGGCATCGGACCTAGCGTCACTCTACTGGTTTGGCGCGCTGGTGGGCCGTTTGCTCGGTTCCTGGATTCTGACCAAGGTCAAGTCGGGCAAGCTGCTGGGGATTTTCGGATTCGCGGCATCTGCGCTGCTGATTATTTCGATGTCGACTTCGGGCAATGTGGCCATTTGGACGATGGTGCTGTGCGGATTCTTCAACTCCATCATGTTCCCGAACATTTTTACGCTGGGCATCGCCGGTTTGGGACCGATGACGAGCAAAGGGTCGGGGCTGATCATGACGGCGATTGTCGGAGGAGCGATTATTCCGGCGCTGCTGGGCGCGGCGGCGGACCGGTGGGGCATTCAGCATGCGTTCGTGATTCCGCTGATCTGCTATCTCTACATTGCGTGGTACGGGCTGTGGGGATCGAAGCCCACGAAGACAGCTGTCAGCTCCTAGCTGTCAGTTTTCAGGCAGGTGCAGGGCCTTTCGGTTGATGCCGAAAGGCCTTTGCGTTTTCAGGGATTCGGGATGGCGTAGGATGAGGTCGAATCCGAGCGGAGTGGCGATGAGGCGCAAGGCAAATTCGACTACGGCGAAAAAGCGCGGCGGGACGTGGCTCATTGTTGCGGCCGCGCTTATTTTCGTGCTGATTCTGATGCTGCGGATGGTTGTGTTTGTGACGCCGCACGGGCGGCCTCATTTTTGAGGGGCGCGTGTTGCGGCGGCTGCTTCCACTTCGCGCCACAGATCATCCGAGAGCTTGATTTCGGCCGCGGCGACGTTCTCCTCGAGGTGCGCCACTTTGGACGTGCCGGGAATGGGCAGCAGGACAGGCGAGCGGTGCAGCAGCCAGGCCAGCGAAAGCTGTGAGACGGAAACCAGGCGGAAGCCTGCGATGCGAATGAGTTCCTGCGCGGCAGGGTGATCGGGTTTGAGGAGCTTGCCGCCGGCGTTTGGGTACCAGGGCAGGAAAGCAATGCCGCGGCGCTCGCAGTAGTTGAGCGTTTCCTCGTGACGGCGGTCGGCGAGCGAGTAGCGGTTTTGAACGGAGACGATGGCGACGATTTTCTCGGCTGCCTCAATTTCGGCGGGCGTGACTTCGCTGAGGCCGATGTGGCGAATTTTTCCCTGTTCCTGCATGCGGCGGAGGGCGCCGAGAGATTCTTCCAGTGGCGTGCGCGGATCGATGCGATGGAGTTGATAGAGCTCGATGCGTTCCAGCTTGAGGCGGCGAAGGCTCATTTCCACACATTGAATGAGGTAACCTGCGCGGCCTACATATTCAGTTTTGGCGGGGCCCTGACGGGTAATGCCGCCCTTGGTGGCAATGACCACGCCGGGAGGATATGGCGCGAGCGTCTCGCCGATGAGCCGTTCGGCGATCTCCGGGCCGTAAGCGTCGGCGGTGTCAATGAGGTTGACGCCGAGCTCGACGGCGCGACGCAATACACGGCGCGCCTCGCCTTCGTCGTCGGGCTCGCCCCACGCGCCATCGCCGACCAGGCGCATGGTTCCATAGCCCAGGCGATGAACGGGCAGATCGCCGCCGATGAGGAATGTGCCACTTGAAGCGGCCGCAATCGCTTGCGAGCTCATGACGAATTAGATGCTAACGGCGCCTGTTGGCGTGGGACAATGTGAAGGTTTGAGTGTTGGCGTCTGCGCCAAGGTTTCGTGGGTCCGGAACCGGGCAGGCGTGGGTTGCGTACTTTGAAATGTCGGCAGCCAAGGAGACAGCGAGAATGAGTACCTACAACTACCCTAACCCGGAAGCGATTTTTTACCAGCAATACAACGCCGCACGACGCGATGAGGTGGTGGGCATTTTATTGGCGCTCTTCCTGGGCAGCTTTGGGGTGCATCACTTCTATCTGCGTCGCACGGGGTTGGGGATTCTGTATCTCTGCTTCTTCTGGACAGGCATTCCGGCGCTGCTCGGATTTATTGAGTGCTTCTTCATGCCGGGACGCGTGCGTGAGTTCAACTCGATCCAAGCGGCGGCGATTGCGGCGTCACTGGGGATTCCGGTGCCCGGATGGGGCCAGCCGCCGGTGAATGTGGCGATGAGTGTACAGGGCAACATGCCGCCTGCGGGAGGAATTCCGGGACCCGTGGCTGTGGCGACGACATACGCGCCGGCAGCGCAGACTGCAGTCGCGGCCTACCCGCCGCAGGCCGCTCCGGTCACGACGTGCGCGAACTGCCAGCGGGTGAATGCGGCAGGCGCAAGATTCTGCTCGGGGTGCGGGCAGGCGCTATAAGCGCAGGGAATAGCCAGTAGGGAATAGGGAATAGAATGCGCGGCGCACCTGCGCTGCCCAACTACATATTTGCGTGGCCGGAGCGCATAGACTCGTTGAACTTGGGCTTGGAGAAGTCGAGCGCGGCTTCGAGGGCTTCCTCATAGTCGGCCCTGCGTTCCATGAGCGCGGGAGTCGCGGCGGCAAATTCACCGGCGAGCACCATCAATCCTTCACCGGCTTCGTCGCCGGCCATGCGAAGCAGGTCGGCCTCGGTGGTGTTGAGGTACTGCGCATCGCGCGGGTCGGCGATCCAAACCGGCTTGCCCTCACCGAGCACTCCCGACAGCCAATAGACCTTGCTGAGCAGGTAGCGGAGCCGCTCGTTATCGTCGGTTTCGGTAAAGATAAACTTCTTTTGCCAGCGGCTGTAATAGCGCGTAGTGACGGGAACGGGCTGGCGATTTCCCGACTTCACGAACTCGAGCTGGCCCATGTCGACTGTTTTGCGGATGGCGTTGTAGACAAAGGTTTCCGCGTAGGGCTGCTCCATGGCAGGAACGATTTCGGCAAACGTGAGCGTGACGGCCGCGGAAATCTTGGCGTGCAGGTTATGCACTCCGCCATCGGCCACGTGAATTTCGCCGTGGACAAGGTGGGTGTCGGCGCCAGAGGTAGAGGTATGAAAAGGCCAGCGGAAATCCCTGAAGGAGAGCGGCAGGCCGCCGAGGGTGACGTAACAGTCAGGGTGAGGATTGCGCAGACGCTTGGCTTCACCGGCCATGTGCGCGGTCATCTCGGGCAGCAGATTCGGCTTATCGAAATCGAAGGCATCGCTCAATTCGAGCTTGAGCTTGCGGCCAAGGGATTCAGCGCCGGGCAGGCCAAGTTCGAAGACGGCGGTGGGATGGCCGCTAAAGTCGGAGCCCTGCTTAACGGAGATGAGTACCATGCCGGCCTTGGCGGCGGCCGATTCGAGCGATGAGACGAGCGAAGTTTTGAGATCGGGGGTCATGCGCGGGGAATCCTGTGTCGGAAATCGATGCTGAACCATTGTAGCTTCTAGCCTCTAGCTCCTGGCTTGCGCAAAGCCATACAAGCGGTTTTGGTTCTTCTGGAAGAAAGAAGGCATGCACGACAGGCGCGCAATCTGTCTTTACTTGGCGCGGTTACAATGGCAGTCGTGACGTCTGAAGCCTCAAAACACATCATTCTCGCGGAAAATCTGACCAAAGTTTATGCAGCGGGCCGCATCGAGGTACCGGCAGTGCGGGGCGTTTCGATGGCAATTGAGCCCGGCGAGTTTGTGGCCATCGTGGGGCCGTCCGGTTCGGGTAAGTCGACTCTTTTCTATTTGTTAGGCGGACTGACTCGGGCCACTGAGGGTCGCGTGGTGATTGACGGCATCGATTTTGCCTCGCTCAGCGATGCCGAGCGCACACGGCTGCGGAAGCACCGTATCGGCTTTGTTTTCCAGAAGTTCAACCTGCTGCCCACACTTTCGGCAATGGGGAATATCGAGATTGCCTATACGATTAGCGGGCGCGCCTCGGGTCCCAACGGAGTGCCGATGGACCGGAAGTATCTGGATCATCTGAGCGAAATGCTGGCGATCCAGGGAAGGCTCAATCATCGGCCGTCAGAGCTGAGCGGGGGCGAGCAGCAGCGGGTGGCGATTGCGCGGGCGCTTATAACAAGGCCAGCGATCGTGCTCGCCGACGAGCCGACGGGGAACCTGGATACGAAGAATTCGGATGCGGTGTTGCAGATGCTGCTCCGGTCGAACCGGGAGCTGGGCCAGACGACGCTGATGATTACCCATAATCCCGAGGCGGCGGCTATCGCCGGGCGAATCTTGTATATGCGGGACGGGCAGATTGTGAAGGAAACGGCGGGGTCGGGGGCAGCGGCGGTTCAATAGCGTGGCTCAGATACCACTGTTCGCGTTCATTCGCGCGTTGACTCTCGGGGTTTTTCTTGGTATCTTTGAAAGGTTCGCAAGAACACCGCCTGACGTGTGTGTGAACTCGGGCGGAGTCAGGAAGTTCTCCGG
>Ga0326728_10006803_pt1 | contig 30315 bp, 19 predicted proteins | sample MB3enrmetagenome_FD_207602 | JGI IMG/M metagenome (GOLD analysis project Ga0326728, IMG submission 207602) | Lab enriched peat soil microbial communities from McLean, Ithaca, NY, United States - MB31MN | ecosystem: Environmental > Terrestrial > Soil > Wetlands > Peat | place: USA: New York...
CAAAGTCCCAACCGGCCGCGGCATGGTTCGCTCCCGCGGTGCCGGAGGTTATGTCACGGAAATTGGCGCTCGAGCACTTGGTGGAAGGGCCACCGCCGCAGATGCTGTAAATCAAATCGAGTTCGGCGGTGGTACTCGGCTGGAAGGAGCCGGCCGAATTCACGATCGCGGCCAGAGAAGGACTGGCGACGCTGGTGCCACCGACGACCCACCAACCCGCCGATCCATCGTAAGGCGTGGAGTCGTACACCAAGACGCCGCTGTTAGGGTCGGCGTCGAAAGAGAAGTCCGGCGTGCCTCGCCGGTTCCGGACGAAACTCTCAATCGGAAGCTGATAAGACGGCATGGGTTCGAGAAAGCTGGGGCCGCCTCCGCCGCTGGTCCAGGTCGTCTCGCTGACAAATTCTCCGGTCGAGTTGCGATTCACGGTTGTTCCCCCAGCGGACAGCACATAGGGCGAGACGCTGGGATACATGGTCATGCCGCCAAAATCCCCGGCGGCTGCGAAGTAAACCACACCTTTGGTCTGGAAGTAGGAATCATAGCTGAACTCGCCGAAGAATTCACTGCCGCCCCAGCTCATCGAGACCTCGCCGGAACCGGTCCCGCCCCTTGGGCAGGTTGCCGAGCCACAAACCACTTCGTTGCTGGCCGTGCGGACCGCGGCGAACAAAGCCGCGAAGCTATTCGAGGCGGCTTCCACGAGCACGACTCTTGCCCCGGGCGCCATGGCGTGCGCCCATTCGATATCCAACGCCTCTTCCAGCCCCCAACTACCATTGGCGGCAGGCTTGCTGCCGCCGGCATAGACTTGCTGGAAACAGCTCTCCGTGACGGTGGCCGAACATTGGGGCAGGGCAGGAAGGGCGAACTGCTCAGAGAACACCGTGAGGTCGTTGTAAGCCGTCGGATAATCGTAAGCGTCCACGATAGCGATGGTCTGCGAACCTCCGCGCGCGTTGGGAAGGTTATGGTTGCCGTTCGCCGGGTTTCCCGTAATGAGGCATCCGCTGCTCAAGCTTTCGCCCGAGGTTCCCAAAAGCTGATAAACACAAGTCAGCGAGCCCGGCGTCTCTCCGACGGGGATCCCGGACACGGCTTGCGACATCCGTTCGGGACGCAGAACAATCAAGTGGCCCGTGTGCGCTCTGAAACCGATATCCCCGGGTCGTTCGTATGTCGATTCAGGCACCTCGACCGGGCGGTGGAACGATGCCACGCCATCTCGCGGTCCCAACTGGGCCCGCAAAGGGGCTGCTAGGCATGCGGACAGAACTACGGCGGCGGCAAATGATGCCACCCCTCGCGGAGTTAACAACACTTCTGATTTGCGCAGGTACGCTCGGATTATCATTAGGCTCTCCCTTTTTCCAGAAGCTTTTCAGCCTGCCGCCCGGCTTGATGGTTGGTTTGGCGCTGCACCCTTACCGGCCAACGTGTTCTCCTTGCAGGGGACTTGGCCGAAAAACATGCAGTCCAAATTCGGCGCAATGGTGTTCTGACGAAAGACTTTCGCGAAGGGTTGGCTTGGTAAGGTGATAATTATGCAGATTGTTGGCCTTTGTTAGTGCAATGGAGTAGTGCAGGCGGCTAATGCGACCTTCAACCCATTACGAAACTGTTGATGCTTCTAGAGAACAGTTTTGGGGGATTCCTGCGCCACGTTTACGCTTACGGTCACGTAGCGGTACGCATGCCTGAGCGTCTCTGTTAGGTTAGACCAGTACCGTGCCAATGGCCCTGCCGGTCCTTAACGAGGTAAATTTGCCGGGTGCTAAATCTTTCCGGACCGCTGGATCGTTATAGGTAGAGAGCGGCAGTATGGAGACGCAGATCGCCGCGGCCGAAATCGAGCGCTGGCCGCAGTCGGCCGAAGAATTCGAACGCCTGATCGAGTTGACCGGGGATGAACTGGTTCATTATGCGTTCTACCGGCTGGGCAATCACCAGGACGCAGAGGACGTAGTACAGGACGTCTATGTCGCAGCCTTTCGGGACCGGCGAAAGCGAGCCCGCATTGCGCAGGTGCGCCCGTACCTGTTTCGCATGGTCGGCAATCGCTGCACGGACGTGGCGCGGCGTCGTTCGCGGTACGCAATGGAGACGGTGGAAGAGACCACGGTTGCGGCGGACAGGACCTTTCCGGAAGTGGCAGCGCGCGAGCAGGCTGAACGATTGCGAAGTCTACTGCGGGAACTTCCGTTGGCCGAGTCTGAAGTAATCCACTTGCGCGTCTTGAGCGAGTTGTCGTTTGCCGAGGTGGCTGCGGCAGTGGGATCGCCGGTTCCGACAGTGAAATCGAGGTTCAGGTATGGACTTGCCAAACTGCGCCGCCTGCTCTCGCCGGAAGGAGGATGTAAACGATGAATTGCCGGGAATCGCGAGAAAGGATTGTGGACCGCTTTGATGTCGACGGGCCGGAGAACAAGGAACTGGCTGAGCATCTGGCGAACTGCGCGGAGTGCCGGAGCGAATTCGAGGGCGACGAACAAGTCTGGCGAAAAATCCGCCCGGCACAACGCATCGTGGCTTCCCCTTTCTTGCGTCTCCGAACGATGGCGGCAATTGTGGTGGAAGCCGATCGCGAGACGGCGGCTGCTGCAAAGCGCCGCAGTTGGCTGGCATGGCCGAAGTGGGCGCTGGTGGCTGCTGCGGCCCTGCTGCTGGCGGTGCTGGCGCCGCTGGGCAGGAGAAATTCGAACGGGGCCGGGATCGCGCTGCTGGCCCAGTCGGTGCAGGCCATGGAAAGGTTGCACACCGTCCACATCATCGGCCGCATGCGCTCGCCGGCCGGCGACAACTTCGAAACCATTGGTGCGGAATACGATTTCCTGCCGCTGGAGATGTGGCGCCAGTACGGGAGTCCCGAACGCTGGCGAGTAGAAAAGCCGGGCCGCGTGGTCGTAAGGGACGGCGAGCAGTCGCTGCTGTATATATCGAAGACCAACGAAGCGATGAAAGCCGGAGCGGCAGCCGGATTTGTGGAGTGGCTCAGACCTCTGTTGGACCCCTCGACCGTGCTGGCCGACGAACTGGAGGCGGCCCGGCAGGGGAAGGCGCAGGCGCGGGTGACAAAGGCGAACGGCGAACTGGCGCTAACGATTACACGCCGCGCGCAGGGCGATTTCGCCAATGACTGGCTGAAAAACAAGGCGATCGATTACGCCGATCATGTCCGTGTGTATCACTTTGAAGCGGCCACGATGCGGCTGACCAAGCTCAAGGTAGTGATACGCACGGGCGGCCGGGACGTAACGGTGCTGGAGCTGACGCGATTCGTATACGACGAGGCGCTGCCGCCGGCACTCTTCCCCGTGGAGTTGCCGGCTGACGTTACGTGGCTGCCGGATGCGAAAGCGCTGGCGCCGGCAGCGGTGAACTTGGCGAGCGCACACGACGCTGCAGCATTCTTCTTCGACGCGTTGTCGCGTGAGGACTGGAAGGCAGTACAGGGGGTGCTGCCCGCCAGCGACGTATCCGGCATAGTAAAACAGCAGTACGGCGGGCTGAAAGTGGTGCGGGTGGGTGCCGCATTCCGCTCGGGCTTGTATCCAGGCTGGTTCGTGCCCTATGAAGTCAGGCTGCGCACTGGCGAAAGCAAACATTCGAATCTTGCGGTTCGCAACGATAATCCGCAGAAGCGATGGATCGTCGATGGAGGGTTCTAAGGCATTTTGCGAGTGACGGCCGGCGCATGTGCGTATAATTTCTGCTTATGTTGCGCCATAAATGCTTGCGGTCATTCGCCGTATGTCTGTGGTGGCTGAGCGCCATTGCGGTAGCAGGCGCGGAAGCCAAGCCCCTGCAATCTCCCTGGGACCTGCATCCGGTGGCCCTGACGCAAGCGGCTTATAGCTGCCCGGCAGCGCCGCGCCTGCCCCGCGACTTGAATGTCAACAGCTATTACAGCGATAGCCATCATTCGATTGTGGACACGGCGAAACAAAAAACATATCAAGACGCTACGGAACCCATTGAAGATTTCTCGCGCGCCGTGGTAAAGGCGGCCGACGACTATCTACAAAACGGCAGCCGCGCGGCCGCCGAATGCGTGGCGGCGTTGTTGGCGGCTGCGGCCAACGACAAGGTGCTGACCGGAGAGATGGAGACCGGCCAGTCCCACTATGTACAAGGATGGCAACTGGGCGCTTGGGCGGTGGCGTATTTGAAGGTCCGGGGCAGTGGCGCGGTAACGGCGGAACAGAGCCGGCAGATTGCCTCCTGGTTCAAGCGTCTGGCCGAGGGGACCCGAGCTTATTTCGACGAGCGCCGCGCCAAGCCGGGCGTCAACGACGCTCACAACAACCATTTGTATTGGGCCGGGTTCGCCATTGCCGCCGCCGGCGTAGCGTCCAACGACGCGAAGTTCTTTCGCTGGGGCATGGATGCGTACCGGGAAGGAATAAGAGACATTACTCCCGAGGGCACGCTGCCGCGGGAGATGGACCGGGCCGGCCGCGCCCTGCACTATCACCTTGCCGCCCTGGCGCCGCTGGTAATGCTGGCGGAGTTCGGTGAAGCCAATGGCGAGGACTTGTACGCCGAGAGAGATTTTGCCATCAAGCGCCTGGTAACCCGCTGCATCAGCGGTCTGGAAGACCCTGCTTACTTTGTGCAGAAGACGGGCGTGAAGCAGGATATGCCCGGCGAGATCACGGCCGGTGAAATGGGTTGGGCGGTGCCCTACGTGCGGCGCTTCCCCGACCCCAGGATTTCCGCTCTTCTGGCCAAGGCCCCAAGCACGCGCTACACGACTTGGGGCGGACTGCCCCCGCCTTAATAAGCTTCGTAGTATGTCCCAGCTATCTTCCTAATTCTTAATCGATTGAAAACAAATAGTTTCTTCTGCCTACGACGGGGAACTGCGTCCTGCGCCTTCGTCGTGCGCCCAGGCGGCGAGGTTACTAAGGTGTATGTACTTCCACAGTAAGTTGTTGGGAATTTGGCTGTTATCGCGCACACTGAGCGAGTCAGGAAGCGGGTACTCAAGCTTCCGCCAACAACAAAGGAATGGCGCGGTGATGCATTCGGTTCGATGCGGAGGAACGGCTCTCATGGCGAATAAACGGTTCATCCTGTTCGTGGCGGCCACGTTGGCTGTGCTGTTGCCGGCTTCATTGCCGGCGGCTGGCCAGCAAGTGCTCTCGGGACATGTTCCGGATGCGGTTGCCAGTTCGCAAGCAGTTTCGGCGCTGGCGCCGGCAACGCGGCTGGACTTGGCCATCGGCCTGCCTTTGCGGAACCAGGAAGAACTGGATGCGCTGTTGCCGCAGCTCTCTGATCCCACCAGCCCGAACTTCCGGCATTACCTGACTCCGGAAGAGTTCACAGCGGAATTTGGTCCTACGAAGGAGGACTATGAGGCGGTGATCGAATTTGCCCGCGAGAAGGGGCTGACGGTTACCGAGACGCACACCAACCGCATGTTGGTGGACGTATCGGGGACGGTGCCGGACGTGGAGAACGCTTTTCAAGTGAAGATGATGAGCTACAAGCACCCGGTGCGCGGCGAGTACTATGCTCCCGACCGCGAGCCGGTGCTCGATCTGGCAACGCCGGTGCTGGCCATCAGTGGGTTGAACAATTTCGTCGTGCCACGCCCGATGGATCTGGAGACGGCGGTGGTTGATGAGGCTACGCCATTCGTCACCGGCAGCGGCCCTTACGGATTGTTCATTGGCAAGGACTTCCGCGCGGCCTATGCGCCGGGGGTTACGCTGACCGGAAGCGGCCAAGCGGTTGGATTGTTCGAGCTGGACGGCTTTTTCCCCGGCGACGTAACGAGAAACGCCACGGCAGCGGGTCTGCCCGCCGTGCCCACGCAGACAGTACTCGTGGACAACTACAACGGGGCAGCCGGATGGGCCAATATCGAGGTGATCCTCGACATCATGATGGCCTCCTACATGGCGCCGGGACTCTCGAAGGTGATGGTCTATGAGGGTGTTTATCCAAACGACGTGTTGAACCGGATGGCGACCGATAATGCGGCGAAACAGCTTAGCTCCTCCTGGGGATTCCCGATAGATGCAACCACCGAGCAGATCTACAAGGAGTTCATTTCCCAGGGCCAGAGCTTGTTGCAAGCTTCGGGAGATGATGGCGCATATAAGAACGGGGTCATGACGCCTTCGGACGACCCCAACCTGACCATAGTTGGAGGCACAAGCCTGACCACGTCTGGCGCAGGCGGGCCGTGGGCGGCGGAGAGCGCCTGGTCGGGCAGCGGCGGTGGCTTCAGCACTACTTATAAGATCCCCAGTTACCAGCAGGGCATGAGCATGGCGGCCTGCGGCGGTTCCACGGCCATGAGAAATCTTCCCGACGTGGCCCTGACCGCGGACATCCAGATGTACCTGATCTTCAACAACGGCGTAGTGACCTCGGTGGGCGGCACGAGCGCGGCCGCTCCGTTGTGGGCGGGATTTATTGCTCTCGCCAACCAGCAGGCAGCCGGCAACTCCTATCCCAGCATCGGATTTCTTAATCCGCCCATCTACGAGATCGGAAACAGCAGCAGGTATGCAAGCGACTTTCATGACATTATCCATGGCAACACCGGATATCCCGCGGTCACCGGCTACGACCTGACGACGGGATGGGGCTCTCCCGCGGGGCAGCCTTTAATCAACGATTTGACCGACATCACGGGAGCGCCGGCATTCGAGCTTTCCAGTTCTGCCTCTGCGCTGACCATGGGGCAGTCGAGTTCCGGAACCGTCACCATCACCGTGGAAGGAAGCCATGGCTTCAACAGCACGGTGACTCTGGCAGCCAGCGGGCTGCCGGCCGGCGTGACTGCGGCCTTCAGTCCCGCCAGTACGGCAAGCAGCAGCACGGTCACGTTTACGGCGAGCGCCTCCACTAAGGCGGGGAACTACACCATCACCATCAAGGGAACATCAGGAAATCTGACCAGTTCCACCGTTATGACGATGACGGTGGTGTCGCCGAGCTTCAGTCTGACGGCTTCGGTCGCCAGTCTCGTAGTTAACCCCGGCCACAGCGGGACCAGCACCATCACCATCACCGGGCAATATGGTTTCGACAGCAGTGTGAGCCTGGCGGCCAGCGGGTTGCCGAGCGGCGTAACCGCGGCCTTCACTCCAGCGAGCGCAACGACCACCAGCACGGTTACGTTCACGGCGAGCGCTTCCGCGAAGCTGGGAACGGTTACCATCACGATCAAGGGAACCTCAGGGAGCCTGACGGCTTCCACCACCATTGCGCTGGTGGTGGAGCCACAGAGCTTCAGTCTTGCGGCCTCCGCGGCAACCCTGACGGTCCACACCGGCAACAGCGGAACCAGCACCATCAGTGTCACCGGCCTGTATGGCTTCAGCGGCAGTGTGAGCTTGGCGGCCACCGGGCTGCCCAGCGGGGTGACCGCGGCGTTCAGTCCGGCCAGCACAGCCACCACGAGCACGGTTACGTTTACCGTAAGTGCTTCCGCCGCAGGCGGAACTTATGCGCTCACCATCAAGGGAACCTCGGGCGCGCTGAGCGGCACGGCGGCCTTGGCGCTGACGGTGGTGACTCCCAGCTTTACGCTGGCGGCGTCGCCCTCCAGCCTCGTTATTTCCCAGGTGAGCAGCGAAAGCACTCTGGTTTACTACACCGGCCAGAACGGCTTTAGCGGCGCCGTCAACTATGCTGTCACCAGCGTGCCGGCGGGGCTCACGGCGACGCTCACGCCGGGAAACTTCACCAACACAGTCCTGCTTGCGGTGAGCGGGAGCGGCGTGGCCGCCACCATCGGGGCGCACACGGTGACGGTGACCGGAACCTCCGGAACGCTCAAGAGCACAGTGAACGTGACAGTGAACGTCATAGCGCCGGTCTTTTTCGTGGATTTCGATCCTGCCGAGCTTAGTATGGCGCAGGGAGAAACCAGTGGCGGAACGGTGTTTCAGGTAGCGGAGAAAGGCGTCCAGAATGTCACTCTGTCCGCTTCCGGGCTGCCTGCCGGGTTCACCGCCTCTTTTAGCGCCTGGAGTGGACCTCTGGTGATGTCTCAGGCAACGTTTACGGCCAGCAGTACGGTTCCGGCCGGAAAGTACACGATCACCTTGAAAGGTACCGCAAGCGGCGGCGTTACGGCATCCGGCAAGTTCACGCTCATCGTTCAAGCGCCCACGTCCGGCACGACCCTGGTGAATTTGTCGCCCGCCTACAACATCAGCGCGCTGGTGACGGATGGCCTTCCGTTCAGCGGCGGCGGCATGGATGGAGGAGTCAACGGCGTAGCTACCGCATACTCCGCGGACTATCTCGCAGAGATGGAACAGTATTATGGATCGATTCTCGGGACCATATTCACCTTCGGACCGGCCAATGCTCCGGATGCCGTGAGCGGAGGAACCGTGACTCTGCCGGCGGGCAAGTTTTCCGCCATCAAGTTGCTGGCGACGGGAGTGAACGGCAGCCAGCCCGCCCAGAGCTTCAAAGTGAGCTACACCGATGGAACGTCGTCTGTGTTCACGCAGAACCTGAGTGACTGGTACACGCCGCAGCACTACGGCGGAGAAACGATAGCCATGCCAATGACGTACCGCGACACGGCCAGCGGGGGATTCGACGTCCGGTTCTTCTATCTGTACGAATACACCTTTGCTTTGAACAGCAGCAAAACCGTGGCCAGCATAACGCTGCCCAATAACCGTAATGTCGTCATTCTGGCTGCAACTCTGACCAATGCGGCGTCTTCTGTCCGGACGAACCTGGCGCACCGGTAAGCCGGCCGGAGAGACAAGCTGCGTGCCGCGCCGTAGCGGCAGAGAGGAGGCGGGAAAGCTTCTCTTCAGGTCTTTTGCCATCCCTTCGTGAGAATCGCGCACTACAGGCGATTTTCTTTGACCCGGGCGCTCAGCCGTCATCCGCGTGGAGGGCGGCGAAGGCGCCCGGTGTTCTGTGACGGGGCCGCTGGCGCCGCGGCCTCATCGTCCCTATAATAGCGGCCATGAGAAATGCTACAGGTTGTCCGCGCGCATTCTATTTTGGAGTTCTGTTTGCCGCCGTTGCCTTGGCCGCCGTCCTGGCTATGGCCCGGGGCCCGGCCCAGTCCTCCGCTTGGGAGTTGCCCCCGGGGAGTCCGGCGTTAATGCAGCCGCAGGAGCTGGCGAAGGCCTTACAATCCGGTTCTCCGAAGATTACCGTGCTCTTTGTGGGTCCGCATTTCCTATATGCCCAGGCGCATATCCGGGGCGCGGAATTCATCGGGCCGGCGGCGAATCCGCAGGGACTGGAGAACTTGCGCAAGCGGGCCGCCGGTTTGCCCAGGAATTCGGTGATCGTGCTGTACTGCGGGTGTTGTCCCTGGGACCACTGTCCGAACATCCGGCCGGCGTATAACGAGCTGCAAACTTTGGGATTCACCAAAGTGAAGGCGTTGTACATCCCGCACAACTTCGGCAGCGACTGGATTGACAAAGGCTACGCCACGGAGAAGGGGCCGTAACCGGCACAACTCTATACCGCTATTCGCCATTTTCGGCTGCCGCGGGGCCGTTGGTTGGTGTTTTGCTATGAGCCTGCAACCAGGTACGCCTCCGGTCCCCGCGCCGCCGCAAGCCTCCAGCCACATCGAAGCGGCGCCCGCCGGGCGATTGGCGGCATGGCTGTGCCTCGCGCTGGTGCTGGCAGTTGGGGCCTTATATTGGCCCGTGGCCCATCACGAGTTCCTGAACTACGACGACGGCGAATACGTTACCAATAACCTTCACGCGCGCAGCGGTCTGAGCCGGCAAAATCTGGTCTGGGCCTTCACCAGCGTAGAAGCTTCCAATTGGCATCCGGTAACCTGGATATCGCACATGCTGGATTGCCGGTTTTTTGGGCTTAATCCCGCTGAAGCGCATCTGGCGAACGTGCTGCTGCACGCCGTGAATGCGGTCCTGTTGTTTTTGCTGCTATGGCGGGGGACCGGGGCTCTTTGGCGCAGCCTGCTGGTGGCGGCTCTGTTTGCCGTCCACCCGTTGAACGTGGAGACCGTGGCCTGGGTGGCGGAACGGAAAAGCCTGCTGAGCCTGTTCTTTACCCTGCTCACGATCGGAGCCTACGGCCATTATGTGCGGCGTCCTCGCGCCGGGCGCTATTTGCTGGTGCTAGCCGCATTTCTCCCGGCGTTGATGTCGAAGCCGATGGCCGTGACCGTACCCGCCATCCTGTTAGTGCTCGATTACTGGCCGCTGGCGCGTTTCACCGGCGGCGTACAAACCATCTTTGGCAGGTGGCGGAAGGGCGAGAGCGCGGCCGCCACGGCAATCGTCCCTTTGCTGCTGGAGAAGGCGCCGCTGTTTCTGATGTCGGCCTTCAGCGCGGTGATTACGCTTATTGCCCAGAAGTCGGGAGGATCAGTTGCGCCGGCGGTGGCGCTGCCGCTGCCGGTTCGCATCGAGAACGCGGCGTTTGCTGCGGTGGAATATATCCGGAAAATGTTCTGGCCCGCGGACCTTGCCGTTTTCTATCCCCATCCGGGCAATTCCCTGGCTGCCTGGAAGGTTCTGGTGGCGCTGGCAGTTCTGGCCTGCCTGGCGGCGGCGGCCATCGGGCTTCGCCGCCGGCGCTTTGTCGCGGCGGGAGTCTTGATCTATCTGGTGGCGCTGCTCCCGGTGGCGGGCATTATTCAAGTGGGCAAGCAGGCTATGGCGGATCGTTACGCCTATCTACCGCTGATCGGCCTGTTCATCGTTGTGGTCTGGGGATTGGACGCGGTGGCCGGCCGCCTTGCTTTAGGCTGCGGAGTGCGTGGCGTAGCTGCGGCCGCGGCAGTCCTGGTTCTGGCTTGGACCGCCGGCCAAACGCTGCAATACTGGCGCAATAGCGTGTCGCTCTTCACCCGCGCCCGGCAACTTGCCAGCCGCCCCGATCCTGTAATTGAGAATAATCTGGGGCAGGCGTTGTTCCTGGTGGGCCGCCAGGATGAAGCCTTGGAGCATTTCAAGCTGGCCGTAGCTCTGGACCGCCAAAACGCGGGGGCTTATTACAACATCGGGACCATCATGCTCGTGCACGGCCAGTTGCAAAACGCGATCGGGGAGTTTCGCCTAGCCCTGCAATACGCGGCGGACCCGGAGGTCAAGGTTTCCGCGAACAACAACTTAGGTTTGGCGGCGCTTGAGCTCGGCGATTTTGCGCAAGCGGAAGAGCGCTATTCGGCCGCGCTTCACCTTGATTCGCGGCATTTGCCCTCGTTGCTGGGCCGCGGCCGGGCGGCGTATGGTTTGGCCGATTACCGCGGGGCGGCGCAGGATTTTTCTTCGGCGGCGACAATCGATGCTGCCGCTCCCACGCTTCTGTGGCTGGGCAAATGTTTAGAAGCTGAAGGCGACCGCCAGGGGGCGCTCGCCGCCTACCGCAATGCTTTGCGGCGCGATCCGGGCTTGGCGGAAGCAAACGCCCGGAGGAGCGCTCTGCTGGCGCAAGGATCTTCGAGCCCGCGGTAATGCCCAACGCGCCCGGCGCCGGAGCGGGCGTAGCGGGGGCTTTTTCCCCAACTCCCACCCCGGGCTTACGCCCTTGGCGTGCCGCTTGTAATCGACGGCACCGCGAATGCGATGATTGGCTGGGCCGCCCTGCCAGAGCCGCCTGGAACAGCATACACCGGGCCTAAAGGCCCCGGGCCAGCTAGGGCTCTGACGCGGGGCTAAAGCCCCGCTCTTCCACCGTGGTGCGAGACGGGTGCTTCCACCCAATCTCGCGCATTCGCCGCGTGTTCATGAATAATCCGGGCGAATGCCTAGCGCGCCCGGCGCCGGAGCGGGCGTAGCGGGGGGCAGAATCCTCCTATGATGGGCGCGGCTGGAGCAATTGCTCAAGGGTCTCCAGGGCCCAAGCGAAGTCCAGCGGGGCAAAGCGCTTCCGGAGCTCCCGATTCAAGTGGTCGCGGACCGTTTTGTAGTGCGGCAAGGCATGGACGAGCAGGGCAAGGTTCTCAACCTCATCATCTTCGATGCCGCCGGCGCGGGCGACATTTTTAAGAGCTTCCACCGCTTCAAGGTTCTCACCGGCAGGAAGGTGCTCAAGATTATCAAGTCCAGCATCCGGTGCAAGACCGGCAAGGCGCCGCAGATTGCTTCGGATCTTGCCCAAGATTCCGGCTTCCTTTTCGGCGGCGGGGTGGTCGTAGAAGTCCGGGGGGAGCTCATGTTTGCAGGGAAGCTGCCAGTACCACTTCCAGGAAACCTTGTGGGAGATGATGCCCAGGCGCTCCTTGGCGCGTTGCAGGGTGGCCTGAGAGATGCCGTAATGTTTGGCGTGCGAAAAGATGTCGCAGACCTCTTCGGCGCCTCCGGTGAGTTGGCGTTGCAGGAATTCGAGGGCGAAGTGCATGGCGCTGTGCTGATTAGAGCCGGGCGCCGGGGCGAGCAGGGCGGAGGCTTCGAGGCCGGTTTTCCCGGTCCAAGAGAAGGCGCCAGCGGAGTCGACGTGATAACCCAGGGAGGGGCCGATGCGTCCGACGGAGGAGCGCAGGTGGACGAGGGCGCCAGCGCCCTCGGTCGGAGAGCCGGAAGCGAGGCATTCGCCGGGCGGGATGCCGGCCAGCAGCTCGGAGTGGACGAGGCCGGCGAGCTCGGGCGCGCCCAGGCCGTCATGGCGGATGCGGCCAGTGCCGGAGCGGCTGAGGTGACGGATCAGCAGGATGCAGCAGTTGTGCTCTTCGGCCAGGCGGCGGAGCCGCTGCAAGACCTGCCTGCCGTTCTTAGCCGGCTTGGCGAGATAGGCGTTGAGGGGATCAATGATGAGCAGTCGAGCCTGGGTCTGACGGAGAGCTCGATCGAGGAGAGCTTCATCAAGCGGCCCCGGAGCAGGGGAATCATTCTGCCGGCCGGCGGCGGCCGGGGGCAGCAGGAGATGGAAGCGGCCGGGGTCGCCGCCGAGGGCGTCGAAACGGGGGCGGAGAACGTGTTCGGGGCTATTGTCGGCGCCAAGGTAGAGAACAGCCGTTGCCGGCCGTTTTTCGTTTCTCGTTTCACGTTCGACATCGTTTGAGGCTCCGCGGTCCTTCGGGCCTTGAGGCTCTGAAACTTCGAGCCCTTGGGTGACGGCGGCGGCGACAGCAAGGGCTAGGTAGGTGGTGCCGCAACCGGGCTCGCCGCTGAGGAGAACGAGCATGCCTTTGGGCAAATAGGGTTCCCAGAGCCAATCGACGGGTTTGGAAACGACATCGGAAAGGCAGAGGAGCCGCAATGCCGGGGCGGGCTGGGCCGGGACGGTCCCGGATTCGGCGGGGACGGGTGGTTGCGGGAGAGGAGCGGGTTCAAAGGCGCTGAGGGGCGCGGTAGACATAATTATGACCTCCTATGAATCGTTATATCACGAGATAGAAACGAATGCAAGCCTTCAGCTGTCAGCCGTCAGCTATCAGCCAGAGAGGGCGGTCGCCGGTCTTCGGCCAGAGCGGCAGACCGCGGCAGCCGAGCGAAAGACGAAGGCAAAGGACGCAAGGCGGATTTGAAATTTGGTAATTGGTAATTTGCAATTTAAAGGCGGGTTGCGCCGGAGACATGCGGGCAAACTTCAAACGACAGATCTGAAAGAGGAAAGAACGAAGGCAAGGGACGCGGAGGGGGCGCAAGGGAAAGAGTGGCACAAGCAGCAAGCCAGAGCGGCCGTCAGCGGTCAGCTGTCGGCAATCAGCCGGAAAAGAGGAGCTTCCGGCGTCAAGTTGCCGTCAACTGCCTGCGCGGGCGCAAGGATTTTATCGTGCCCGGGAATAGACCTTGACCAGAAATTCCTCGACGGCCGCCGCAAAGTGCGGCAATCCGTGCCGCCGGTAGAACTCCGCGGTGAAGCGAATCGCGGCCTCAAGCCCGGTTGAGGTGAGGGGCCGCTCCCATACGTCCTTCGACTTCAAGTAATCGTTCAAGGCGGCATGGACGCTCGATAGGTGCTCATGCGGATCGAGGGTGACGGAGGGCACGTAATTGGCGAGTCCGCGGGTTTTCGCCGGGCCGTTCAGGAATAGCGACTTAGGGATGAGGTGGTGCTGATTGAGGCCCTCACCTTTGAGGGCCGCTTTCAGGCAGGCATAGGATTGAACGTACGCTCCCCACCACTTTCCTTCGCCGACGCTCATGCTGCTCACCGCCGCGCTAACCCGGCTGGATGGGCTGGAGCGTGACCGGCACATGGTGCCTTGGTCAACCCAATGGGCCCCGACTTTCGAAACACAAAGCGGCTGGGAGCGGCGTTGTCCCATGGCAAACCTCTACGGATTGGATTCAGCAAACTCCAGCCGCCACCTTCGGGCGTACCGTGCGGGAGCAATGGTTTGCAAAGTCACGACCGCTGTCAGTTGGCAGGACTCGCCCGGCGGCAAAGACACCCCACGAAAGGTAATCGGCTCGCGTCCCGTTACTTCGCATTGATTCCGGCTGCGGCAGTCCAAGCCGACCAGTTCTGCCGAGAGTCTCGCAGCGGGCAGACTTGAGGTGTTTTGCAGGCGCGCAACCAGGTCATAGCCGGCAGTCCGGTCTTGGTGTCCGCCGTGGCCGCCATAGGCGGGCGTGACCTGCAAATCGGTAACGCGCAGGCTGGCGGCAGGCGCGAACCTGAAAGAAGGAGGCGCCGGCGGCGGAGGAGGCGGACTGGCAAGCGCCGCCACCGCTTCCTCCATTGGCGGGCGCCCTTTGGAATGGAAGGCCTGGAAAAGCAATTTGGAATGCATGACCGGAAAAAGCAATATGCACAGAAATACAAGTGCGCCGGCGGCGGCAGCGATGATTGCCACCTTGCGAAAACCAGGGTAAACGATGCAGAAATAAATAATCGCAACCAGGAAAAGCGCTGTGCCCAGAGTCATAAGCACCCCCTCGGGCTAACTTTTGGCCGACGGCTGGCGATTTTGCTTCCAGGTTCAGGGTTGCGGAAACCGTTGCGGAGTGATCCGGAATTTCCTCCTGGCCCTGGAAAACGCCATCATTCTACACCTGATGGGCCGGATCGTGGGACGGGAAGACGTTTTTGGTGAAGGCCTGATCCCAGCAACTGGCCCGACGCATATCGAACGGCTTGGGCACGGGGACATGGAAAGGTGTCGCCTATCCTGTCGATTACGTTCAACTGCTTGGGTCGCCCATGGTTTGAGGCATCCGGATTACTCGTGGCCGCCGTAGTGGCGCAGCAACTTCAGCAGGTCCTTGTTTTCGCGGTGCGTTTTCTCCGCCACGTCCATGGGCGTTTCGCCGAGGGTGTTCTTGGCGTTGACATTGGCCCCTTTGGCGAGAAGCAACGCCACCACGTCCTGGTCGCCGCTTCCAGCAGCCAAGTGCAGGGGCGTCTCGCCGCGGATGTTTTTTGCATTAACATCAGCCCCTTTGGCGAGAAGCAACGCCACCACGTCTGCGTGCCGGAAAGCCGCCGCAAAGTGCAAGGGCATCCTTTCCTCGATGTCCTTGGCATTGACGTCGGCCTGATGGGCCAGCAACAGTTCCGCCACGTCCTTGTAGCCCTTTTCTGCCGCGAGTTGCAACGGTGTGTCGTGGCCTGCGCCCCCGTTGACATTTGCGCCGTGGGCCAGCAGCAATTCGACTACATCCTTGTGCCCTCTGAATGCCGCGTCGTTCAGCGGCGTAGCGCCATACTTCGCGTTAGCGTTGACGTCGGCGCCGTGGGCCAGCAGCAATTCCACAATGTCCGCGTGGCCCTCCTGCGCTGCCAAGTGCAGCGCCGTCTCGCCCTGGGAAAGCTCTTTTGCGTTGATATCGGCCCCTTGAGCCAGAAGCACTTTCACCACCTCCGTGGAGCCCCCGCGTGCCGCCTCCTGCAAAGGCGTTTGACCCTCGGCGCCGGTGCTGGCGGCCAGGTCAGGCTGCCGGTTGAGCACTTCCTTTACGGCTGCAAAGTCGCCAGTTTTAATCGCTTTCTCCAAAATAGTCCCTGCGGATATGGTGGGCTCCGGCGGCGCGCCGCCAATCGGAGCGTCAGTGATTGCAACCACATGGTCCTGTTGCACGATGTAGACCCGATTGGTCGCCGGGTTCACGGCTACCGATTCGCCGTACTTGCCGATGTATCCCGTGCTGTAAGTCGTGTTCGTGGCGCCGTCGATTACGTTTTCCACGTCGCCGTATTCGTTGGTCACATAAATCTTGTTCAACGCCGGGTTCACCGCTACCCCCCTGGCGCCTTTACCGACCGGCACGGTGGTAACGATGCGGTTGCTGGCGCCGTCGATCACCGCGACCTCTTGGTTAGGTTTGGGTGCGTCTCCACCCGCCAACTTTGCAGAAATGGTATCGGCCGCGCCGTCAAGCACTGTAACGCTGCTGCCATAGCTGGTCACATAGATTTTGCCGGTCACCGGATTGACCGCTAATCCGAGGGACTTGCTCACGTAGATTTTGTTGGTCGTGGGGTTCACCGCTACACTCCAGGGACCCTCGTCAACCGCTGAGGTGGCAGAGATGCGGTTGGTGCTCCCGTCGATCACCGTGACGTCGTTGCTATCCTTATTCGCTACGTAGATTTTGTTGGTCGTGGGGTTCACCGCTATCCCGCTGGGATATTTCCCCACCGGGACGGTGGCGGAGACGCGGTCGGTGCTCCCGTCAATCACCGTAACGTTGTCGCTGCCCGGGTTGGTCGCATAGATCCGATTGGTCACCGGATTCACCGCTACCTGATCAGGAGATCCATCCACCGGCACCCTGGTGCGGACTACGTCATTGGAGCTGTCGATCACGGCAATGCTCTTGCGCAGGGCTACATAGGCCTTATTGGTAACGGGGTTCACCGCCACGCCTTCGGCGAAGTCGCCAAGGTTCAGGGTGATCTGCGGCCGCGAAGCCATCTCCTGCTCTCGTGCTTTCCTTATCCGCAGAGCTTCCGCCGCCTTCTGGGCGGCCTCTCGCGCTGCCTCCTCTGCCCGCGCGATGCCGGCGGCCAGCTTGGGATCGTTCCGCCAGACCGTGCCCTCACTGACCAGGCTTTGTTCCTTCTTGGTGATCGGGACTTGATATCCTCCACTCGCATGCGCGCACGTTGACTTGGTGGAGTAACCTGGCGTGTTCCACGTTGTGCAATGTTGGAAACCATGCACGTCGGTATAGCAGCTCTGCGAGGTGGCTGGAGTGTATACGCTTTGAGTCCTGTATTGATCGCATGTCTGCCCAACCATCTTCGTCTTGCCGGTAGGTACATCGGCTATTTGTAGCGCCCCCTGACTGCTGAAACGGACAACATCTCCGCCGGCCTCTGCCGCCTTCTTAAGGATGGCCGCTTCTAGCTGTTGCGTTACCTCTGAGTTGGCCTTCTTTCCCGGCTGCGAGGCACGAATCGTCCCGATCTGGACGTAGCTTTTGCTGGTTAGGGCGCTCTCCTGTTCGGACGTTACCTTGGCCGGATCCGGGCGTGCATCCACCTTCTGCGCGACCGTGGGCCCGAAATACCCTTGTACCGTACCCTCTGCCCAGGCCGTTCCGGGGGGCAGGGTTGGCTTGGCCGGTTCAGCCGCGGATGCCGCGCTTTTGTCATCCGTGTTCGCCGCAGCCGCGGGCGAACTGGCTGTTTGGGCCAACACGGGACGCGGCTGAGCGACCGGATCATAAGTAAACTTTGCGTTCTTGTTGTCCGTGCAGACGACCTTGGTAAAGCCAAGCTTGCGCAACTGCGAGGCAAGGTCTTGGTTAAGAATGGCGGTGCAGAAGGATGCGGTCATGGAGAATCCCGAGGCGTGGAAAACGTAGTAAGTTGCATCAGGCCCCTCGGCCGAGATGTTGAATCCGGGGGCGAGTTTGCTGCCCAGAGCCTGGACGACTTCCTGGCGTTTTGCCTTGGCAAAATCCTTCCGGGCCTGGGCCGTGGGCGCGACACTCGTTTGAGAGGCCGGATTCACCGCTCCTTGCGCCCAGAGGCCTACGGGCCACAGGACGATTGCTATTGCCACGGCGAAGTGCACAGCCGCGGTGATACCAACGCGCATTGCAGAACTGTTGGCCATGATCCGCCTCCGCTGCCGGGCTGTTCTTCGCTTGGGCTTACTCCAGCGGAAGGAAAATAGCACAACCCAGCAGTTTTTGTCAGTGAATTTTGGCGTCCCCGGCGGGATTCGAACCCGCGTTACCGCCCGCGAAAGGGCTGCTCGCGATATTTTGGCGTGTTTGGCGACAGTTGCAGAAGGCGAGGTTGTGCCAGTTTTTATGCGCGTTTCGCACGGTTTCGGCCTTGGTTGCGATTGTGGTGCTTTGTAGCGTTTTCTTCGCTTCCGCGTCACTGGGGCGTTAGCAGGGATCCTTGCCGAGGACAAGTTTTTGCTAGCCCGTCCGCGGTTTTCAGAATGAGCCGTTTCGAGCCACAACTGCATTTCACTGCTGACTCGTGGCAGGGGTAGGGGAGCATTCTGCATCGGCCAATGCTTCATAACTTAGGAGCATTGGAAGATGCTGTTTTGTTTGGGCTTCATTTTGAAACTCAAGTGTCGAGCGTAGAACCGTTGCTTCGATGCATTGCCCAACTCTGAGAAGCGGATTAGGCCCGTACCAGTTGAGGCTCCATCTAGGCGCGGTCGTTGGCTCAAAGCCGATGTAATACCAACAGGGCTGACCCTGTACGCACGTTTCCGTTGACCCCCTCAGTTCTGATGCTACCAGTATGCTGGAGACCGTACCTACGACCTTTTCGCTGATTTGCTCACTGCCTTCGCTTGAGCCACCGGGCACGGTTGTTGCCTGCGGAGATGGAGTTTGCGTCGGTTCTTGGCTGGGCTGTTGTTTGGGCTCGCTCCACAGTTCAACTAGAGCGGATTCCTGTGATTTAAAGCCTCCTGAAACCTCGAGTGCATATTCTCCCTGAGGAACGTCAAACACTGCGTAACCGTGACTGCTGACGCTCGGGTTGAGGTCCTTGAGTGGATCAAAGGAGCCCTCCATGAGGAGTGCCTTGGAACTCTCTTCGTACTCTCGACCCTGGGCGTCCAGCAGCTTGAACGGGGGAAGTGTGCTTGCGGTCCTGTCATCGTTCCGAATCCACAGGTCCACTAGGAGGAACGCTGCATCCGGCCTTTCGAAATGGTCATAACCGGAATAAAGTGCCGGTTGCCAGCGCGCACCATTGCAGCGGTACGACCAGTATCCGACTGAAAAAGTTTCGCCGATACGGTGCTTAGGGGCAGGTTCTGTCGCGCTTGAAGTCTGAACCGGAGCTTGCTGCTGGCCCTGATCCCTTGACCGGTTCCAAAGCAGAAATAACCCGAGAAAAACGACGAAAGCAATAACAAAACTTGGGCGAGTCGCCCGTGACTTGCGGTTCTGCGCCTGGACTTCCGGGCTCTGAGTTGTAACTTTTGTTTCCAGTTGAGCAGAAGCTCCGCAGGATGAGCAAAACTCTGCATTGGCTGGCAATGCAACTCCACAACTGCGGCAAAACATGGCGGCCTCCATAAGGGATGGCCCTGCGACTAAAATGGATTAACCCATTGTCCCATCGGAGCAGCGGCTTTACAAGGGCTGGGTGTCCGGCGTCAACTATTCTTTGCCCTCTTGTCGACTCATCCGACTATTCTGCACGTATGACCGCCAAGCCTAAACTCGATCGCGTCATGGAAAGGGTGCGGCGTCAAGGCGCCCTTCGGCTGCGGGACCTCACCGCTTACGGCATGCATCCGGAGAGCGTCCGCCGGTTGACGGAGAAAGGAGTTCTCGACCGCGTCGGCCGGGGCCTTTATGTGCCCCGCGATGTCGAGTTCACGGCCGAGCATACGCTGGTAGAAGTTGCCAAGAGGGTGCCGCGGGGAGTGATCTGCCTGCTCTCGGCGCTGCGATTCCACGAACTGGGCACGCAGATGCCGCATCAGGTCTGGGTTGCAATCGACCGGAAGGCGCATCTCCCGAAGGCGGATGGACTGCCGATCCGCTTTGTTTGCTTCTCCGGGGAAGCGCTTTCCGAAGGGGTGGAGAAGCGGATTTTTGAGGGCGTTCCGGTCAGAATCTATAGCGTAGCAAAGACGGTGGCCGACTGCTTCAAGTACCGCAACAAGATCGGCCTCGACGTGGCGCTGGAGGCGCTACGGGAATGCCGCCGCGAGCGGAAGTGCAGCGCCGATGAGCTTTGGCGCTTTGCCCAGATTTGCCGCGTGGGCAATGTGATGCGGCCATATCTTGAGGCGATATCGTGGCCAAGGCGCGGGTTCCTGCAACCGCCGATGTCTGCCGTCCTGGCCAGAGCGGACTTTGGGCGTACCTGGAAGCCGGGTGGCCCCTGGCGAAAAGGTCAGTCTGCCAAAGCCCCTGCGCGGGAGACTGGAGGAACAGCCCGACCCGCGCGGTGAGTCCACAAGCGTTCTGGATCGAGTCAGTGACGCGGATCAGGCCGTGTAGCTCGTTTTCCCTCATTGTCCCGTCGGAGCGAGCCGGACCTCGGTCGTCCCTAACGGGACTTAAACCGCGAATTTTCCCTAACCCAGGACGGCAGCGCAGCTTAAGCTGTCTTCAGCGCAGGCGGCCTTGAACGCTGCCGTCATGGGCTAAATTCTTGCCCTCCCTGACGGGAGGGAGAAAACTGTTTCCCGGGGCATACCTGGAACCTTCTTTCACAAGACTGTTGGTGGGCTAAATTCATCGCGTCCCGGTGCGCCGGGACGCGTGTGCCACCACAGCGTGTTTTCCGCTGGGCGCCGCGCAGCGCGCATTTCATTCAGGGTTTGTGCGGCGCCGCACGACCTCTGATGGTCTTTCAATAATTAAATTGGAGGATGCCGGCCGAGAAGAGATGGGCCGTCTGAAATGTTGTGGCCCAACCTGGAGACCTCCGCAATGGTTCTTACGCCCGCTACGCGGGCTTCGGAAAGGGAAGCAGAAATTTGCAGAGATGCGGAGGCGAGAGGCGCAGGGCATAGCGGAGCGCCTCGGCACCTTACGATTGCAGACAGGGCCCGCGGGCCCTTCGACTCCGCTCAGGGCAGGCTCCGGGCCGCCCGCGCTACCTGTTCGGGCTGCCCTATGCCGCCCGCTGCAGGCTTCGGCTTTGGTCGCGTCTTTTTTCCCGCGCCCCGCTAAGCGGAACCGGTGCTTCCGTCGCGATGCGGTCCACCGCGCTGAGGGACCGGCTCTTCCTCCGATCCGAAATATTGCGGCCCCCCCCCTACAAGACAAAAATTGAAAGACCATAAGCCCGGTGCTTCCACCCGTGTGTATACCCGAACCCCGACTTCAAAATGTGGAAACTCCATCCGGCGGGACTCACGTCCCGCGCAATTTCTGCCGTCCCTCATTCCGGCAAATCGGCGTAAGCCCAACGACCTAGCCGGAGCGGATGGGGAAATCAAAACCCTTAGATCGGGTCCGGCCTTTTCGCTGGCGGCCAAATTATTTCTCTGAAATCATAGACAAATCCGAGTCGCTCAATTGTCTTACCACTGAGACGGACACGTGCAGCCCGAACGCGGTGACGTTACGGAAATCGAGTCGTTATACCGCCGGCATGGCTCGGCGCTGTTGCTGTTCGCCGCAGCGATTTCCGGCGAACGGAGCCGAGCCCAGGATGCCGTCCATCAGGTATTCCTGAAGCTGCTCGAAGACGGGAACTTGCGCCGCGCGGTGGACAAAAAGGCATATCTGTTCGCGTGCGTACGCAATGCCGTGCGGAACGAAGCCCGGATGCAGCAACGAAACCTTCCCCTGGAGGAGGAGTCTGCCTGGTTCGACCCTCCGGCCCGGGACTATGCCGCCGAATTGAGCATTCGACGCGGGCTGGCGGCGCTTCCCGAAGATCAGCGGGAGGTAATCGTCCTGCACCTGTGGGGGGAACTCACCTTCTCCCAGATTGCCGGGCTTTTGGATATCAACGCCAACACCGCGGCGTCGCGATACCGGTACGCTCTCGCCAGGTTGCGCGAGTCCATGTGCGCCAAGGAGGACCCCTGTGGCAAGCTTCGAGGATGAGCAATTCGAAGCCTATCTGAAGCGGTTTCGTCCGCTTACGGCGGGGCCGCTCCCGTTCGCCAAGCCAGGCGGCGCCCGCCGGCATTGGAGCTGGCGTGCGGCGTGGACTGCCGCCGCCGCAGCCGCCGCCATGGCAGCAGCGGCGCTTTCCCTGCACGTTTACATGGGCCGGCGTCAGCCGGTGCAGCCGACGGCGAAGGCGGTAAGCACGGAGCGGTTGGCGAGCGCCCCGCCTATGACGATTCGCAGCGCCAATGCTCCGCCGGCGACAACGCCAAACTTGCCCAATCCGCAGGAAGCAAAGAAGTCGCCTACGGACGAGCACCCGGACACGGAGAAGGGCCGGGAGACCGCGGCGCCGCAGCCCGCGCTGGCCGCGGTGGAACAGCCCGTGCCCGCGGTGGAGCAACCTGCACCCGCAGCGGCGGCACCGCTGGCTCGGGAATGGCCCGGGAACGCTCGATTGACGAAGGAGCGCCCCACGGGTCTCACGCTTGCCAGGGACCTTTCCCCGCAAGAACGGCGCGAGAACTTCGAAGCTTTGTGGAGTCTCATCGATGCCTATAACGCCAAGTTTGCGCTCAAGTCGATCGATTGGAATGAGGTTGGGCGGCGGTACCGGGCGCGGCTCGAGACGCTGACCGGCGATGACGATTTCTACCTGATGATGTTTCAGCTCGTCAATGAAACGAAAGATACGGGCTGGCACCTGGAGAACTACAAGGTACCCATGCTGGACGGGATTCCGGACGTACCCATCGACATGGTGCAAGGGAAGCCTTTTATCGTGGGCGGCGCGAAAGCCGGGTGGGAAGTGCTCTCGGTGGATGGAATGACGGCGGCGGAAAAGATGGAGTCGATGCGGCCGTATTTTCGCGCCTATTCTTCGGAGCGCGCCTTCCGGCGGCAAGCCGGCCGGTCTTTGCTGGCGGGCAGGTTAGGCACTTCGGCGCGCGTGGAATTGCGCTCCCCCGAGGGCCAGAGAGAATCGCTGGTCCTTAGGCGTGGCAGCCGCCAGGTTAGGCTGCCTGCCCGGAAAGCCGCGATCCAATTAACCAGGCAGCGTTTTGTGCACTTCGGAGTGGCGCCGCCGGGCCTGGGATACATCCAGATCGAACCCTCCGACGACCGGGAAGAAATCACCCAAGAATTCGATCACGCCCTCGAAGCCCTGCGGGACACCCCGGGCCTGGTGCTCGACATTCGCGATAACGGTGGGGGTCTCGGCTACGCGGAAATCGCGGGGCGCTACTTGCAGGAGCGGACCCTGGTGGGATTCAGTTACGTCAGGAATGGGCCCCGGCACCAAGACCTGGCAAGACGCGAAGACTATTTAAGACCCCGCGGCGAATGGCAATATACCCGTCCGGTTGCGCTGCTGGTAAACGATTTGACCGGAGGCGCTTCCGATTGGCTGGCGTCTGAATTGCGGAGCGCGGGAAGGGTGGTGACCCTGGGCACAACCACGCATGGCGATTTGTCGGTTGCCAATGACTATACCGTGCTTCCCTGCAGGCTGGTAGTGAGAGTAGCGCGAGGCTACGTCACCGATGCGAAGGACCAGCCGATCGAAGGAAACGGGAACATCCCCGATATAACGGTGGATCCGGACATTCAGGATTACTTGAATGGCCGGGACCCGGTTCTGGAACGGGCCATGGAAGTTCTTTTGCCGGCGAAATAGGAGGAGGATTCTATGACCAAGAAATTGTTTTGTGGTTTAGCAATGGTATGCGCACTCTCCGGGTTGCTTTTCACGCCCGGGGCGTATTCCCAGGAATCCAATGACAGCCGGCCAGCCGAAAAGGCCGCGGCCGGGAAGGGAAAGAGCGAAAATAAGATCGTGCGCGGCGATCCATGCCAATTGAGCGCTTGTGTAAACAAGGTCTTGTACTTTTCCAGCCTTACCCAACCCACTGAGTTGCAGGATGCGATCAACACGCTGCGCACCATACTGGACGCAAACCGCCTTACGCAAATTCCCTGGGCACGAGCTGTGGTTTTGCGGGGTACGCCCGAACAAGTAGCCGAGGCCGAAACGCTGGCAGCGGAAATCGACAATGCGAAACGAAGGTTCGGAGCGGGGTATCGTCTGAACATAACGGTCAGTGAGTTACAAGGCGAGCAAAAATTGAGCTCCAAGAGCTATTCTCTGGTGACGGAAACGCGCGAAGTTGCCAGGCTCAACCTGGGAAGCAAATCTATGGTCCAACCCCAGGAAGAGGAGGAGCCGGGAAGCAAGCCGCCCGAGGCAGGCGAGGTTGGACAGCGCATCCAGTGCCGGATCGTTTCCGAGAGCGAGTCCTCGGTAGTACTGCATCTTTCCGCGCATTTATTGAAACCCGGATCACACAGCCGCGGGGATTCCGCTGCCGCCCAATTCAAGGTAGAAGACACCTTTCCCGTGGAACTTGGGAAAACAACCGTCGTGAGTTCCCTGGATGATCCCGACAGCGGCCGCAGATACCGGTTGGAAGCCACCGCTACGCGCATGGAAGAAAAGCAGTGAAGTTATCCGTTCAGATCTTTCGTCAAAACTCGACTTCTGACTGCGTGATTTTCGTAGACCGATGCTGAGCGATCGGTGAATTCCTGGCGTCCCTGGCGGGATTCGAACCCGCGTTACCGCCGTGAAGGGGCTTCCCGGGCCTTTTGAGCATGTTTGGCGGGAGTTGCAGGACGCCGGATATCGCCAGTGTTTATGCTAGTCCCGCATGGTTTTGGCCTTGGTTGCGATTGTGGTCCTTTGTCCCATTTTCTTCGCTTCCGCGTCACCAGCAACTCGCCACCCGCAACTCTGGGAATTCCCGTTTTGGGCATAACCGGCTTAAATTGAGCGATGTTGGCAAGGATTTGATGTCTCACTATTGTGTCGCACTATTGTTGACACAGAGGGAAACCGGTGGTATAGTGCCTCGAAACTCAAAGGCAAAATGGAAATCCTGGTCAAGTGGAAACCGTAGCGGGTTGCCGACCGCCGGCTAATGAGGAGTGAAGGTATGAACATCTTGCGCCGCGGCGTTCCGGAAACCAAAGAGGACGGCCGGAAAGGCGCCGCCGAAACAACCGTGAGCCGGCGCATTGAGGTCACCGCCGAGCGGGAGACGGTTACCGTGCTGGTGCGGGGACAGCCCGCGCAGAGCCAGGAGGCGCCGGCATTCCAGAGAGCCGCGCCGGAATCCGGGCGCCCGGCGTTGCCGCCTCCGGCTCCGGCGCGCGAGGACAACGAGAAGAATTGCCCGTAACGGCGCAGGCAGAGACAGGCGGAGATTCAGTTCAAAACGCGACATTCAACCAGAATTCAGTCACGGAGAAGACGATCATGAAACATGCGATGAAGCACTTCGATCTCACCTCGATGCGCCGGCTGGCTGGGGCGTGCGGCCTTATCATTCTCCTTACCCTGGCGCCGGCCGTCGTCGCCCAGCAGGCCGCCCCGGTTCAAGGCAGCAACCATCCTTCCGCGGCTCCGGCTGCGGTTGCACCCGCGGCAACCAGCCAGGCGGCTTCCGCCACGCCCAAGACTGCCCTGGCCTCCAAGCCGGCCGCGGAAAAAGAGACAGCCGCGCCCAACACGGCGAACAACCAGGGCATCAAAATTCACGGCCACTGGGTCTTGCAGGTAAAGAATGCGGACGGCACGCTGGGAGCGCGGCGCGAGTTCGATAACTCGCTGGTGACCGGCGGCAATTCAACCTCAGGCGATCAAGTCCTGGCAGCGTTGCTCTCTGGAAATGGCAGCTCGGGAGGCCTGGGAATCGCCTTTATCTCCTCCTCCACTAAAACTACGGCTGGACTCGATGTGAGCTCATTTTGCCTTGGAACGGGGAGTACGGAACCGGGAGAGCCATCCGTACCGGCAGGCATCAATTGTTACGGATTGACCTCCTCCACCAACCTCCTGGGTAGTTCGAACGGCCAAAACGCCCTTTACCAATTCACTTACAATGTAGGACAAACAACTGGCCTCACAAGCCTCGTATCGTTCAGCCCGACGGTAAATATCGTGCTTTCTGGGAATTTTACGGTGAGTTCCAGCTATTCTGGGCTCCTTTCCAACGGCATCTTCGGGGTGGGAACATACGCGTCTATCTGCTCTACATTTGGCGGAGCTACTTACGCCTCGGGCTGGAGGCTTGCGGGCTCAAACCTTGCTTTCCAACAGAGCAGTGTAGCTCCCAGCGGTTGCGTGTTAAGCGGAAGCGCACCGGCGAACTTTGTCGGCGCTCTGACTTATACCGACGTTCCAGGAGGCGCTATCCCCGTGACCGTGGGTCAGGTTGTTCAGGTCACGGTCACCCTGACCTTCTCCTAGCCTTCTCGGCGCCATCCAACGGGCGAACCGGGAAAAGGAGGAAAGCGATGAGACACGGAATCGGCATGGGAGCAGTGCGGAAGTGCGGGTGGAGCTGGAGTGTGGGCGCAGCCCTGCGCGGAGCGTGCGCGGTGGGGCTCGTTTTGCTGGCCTCGGGGATAGCTGCGTCCAACTGGGCGCTAACTCCGCCAGAGTCCTTCAAGACTGGAACGCGCAAACCGACCAGGAAGCAAATCGAGGCGATTGCCGCGATGCCGCTCACCTTTGAAAAGAACATGGGGCAGGTGGACAAGCGCGTCAGCTATCTCTCGCGCATGTCGAGTTATACCCTGTTTCTGGCTGGGAGCGATTCCTTGCTTGTCCACAGCGGCAAGGCGAAAGACGCGGCGTCGGCCCTCCGGCTGCGGTGGCTGGGAGCCAGCGGCACGGCGACTCCGGAAGGCGACGCGCTGCTGCGCGGCAAGAGCAACTATCTCATCGGGAACGACTCCTCCGGCTGGCACACCAACGTGCCCAACTACGAGTGCGTCAGGGAAAACTCCCTCTATCCGGGCGTCGATCTGGTCTACTACGGCAACCACGAGCAACTGGAGTACGACCTGACGGTCGCGCCTGGAGCCGACCCCGGTGCGATCAAGCTCGCGATTGACGGCGCGAGGAAGCTGAGCATCGACAAGGCAACCGGCGATCTGATTGTTCTGGATCAGGTGGGCGGCGACTTGCGCTTCCGTAAGCCGGTTGTCTATCAGCAGGACGGCGAGCAACGACATACCGTGGCGGGAAGTTATCTTCTTTCCGCCAATAACGCCGTATCTTTCGCGCTGGGAGAGTACGACCGCGCCAAACCGCTGGTGATCGATCCTTACGTCGTTTACTCGACGGTGATGGGAGGCACGAGTTCCGGCAGCAGTTGGGCGCCCGATGATGTATATAAAGGCATGGCGGCCGACACGAACGGCGACGTGTATCTCCTGGATATCACCAACGCGATGAACGTGCCCACAACGACCGGGGCTTTTCAGACGAGCTGCAATGCCTTCAGCGCCACGCAATGCTCCAACTTCGTGGTGGCCAAGTTCGATCCCACGCAATCCGGAGCGGCTTCGCTGGTATACGCCACCTATATTGGCGGACATTCCTCTTCGACGTCGTTGCAGGCAGTGAGCGTTTATATGGCCCCACACGACCTGGCCGTGGATGCGGACGGCGATGCTTACTTTACCGCAACCATAACCAGCACGGACTATCCCACAACATCCAATGCGTATGGCACCTATGCCAGTGAGTGCACGGTCGGCAGCAATGTGTGCAACCCCGGCTCGGTCATCACCAAACTCGACCCGACGGGAAGCACTCTCCTGTACTCAACTTACTTTCTCATTGACTGGGGCGGCGAGGGCGTTTTTCCCACCTTCGTTGCGGTGGACGGCAATCAGGTCGTCTACATCGCCGGAACTGCGACCGAACTCTTGCCGACAACGGATGGCTCCGGATGCACAGCGCCGTACTGTACCCCGTCCTTTGTGGCGGCCTTTGACACCACGAAAAGCGGGAGCGCTTCGCTCGTGTATTCAAGGTATTTACCGGTGACCATCTACGCGATTGCCGCTGATCCTTCCGGAAACCTGTATCTCGGCGGAATTTACGCCGGGCCGCTTACACCGGCCTCACTTTATACAACCCAAGCCATCACGCTCAACGGATTCCAAAACACATGGACAAGTGGAGCGTACGGCGCGCTGGTTCGGCTGGACCATACAGGAATGAACACCTATGCGACGCTGATCGGCGCGGCGGGCGGAGGGACCTTCGGCATCGATGCGGTCAGCGTGGATGCAAACGGCGTTGCCTATGCCGGAGGGCTTATCCCAGGGCCCGTAACCCAGCAGAACGGCCTTGCCGCCACCAGCAGTTACTCCAACACCGGCCCTTTCATTGCAAAGATCGACACCACCCAGACGGGCGCAGCCTCTCTGCTTTACTCCACATTCGTCGCTGGAGACTACGGGGGCATCATCTATGACGTGAGCAACGATGCGGCGGGCCTGGTTGCGTTTACAGGAGATTCCGGCGGCCTAACATTCCAACCCAACTTTTCCCCTTACACACAGGTGAATCCATTAACGCAACCGGTACTCCCTCCTGGTGGCCACCCCCAGTTTGCCGGGATCCTTGACACAACCCAGTCGGGCGATAGCGCCCTCACCTTCCTCTCGTTCCTTGATGGCGTGGATGCCGCATATGGAGTCTATCTACAATCAGGAAAACCCAATATGCTGTACGTGGGCGGCATGTCATTACTCAACACCAGCTCTAACCCGTTTCTTTCCGTTCCTGGTTCCTATCAAACTTCGGCCGGAACCCAAGGCGGCCCGCCCTTCTTTTACAAGATATCGATGGCCACGCCTCCTCAGCTCACCGTAACTCCATTGACTCTCCCTTTCGGCAATCAGTGCATAAATATAACCAGCGCCACGCAACCCGTGACCGTGACGAATACCGGCACAACCTCCATCACCATGGCCAGTGTTGTTCCGAGCGGTCCCTTCAATGAATCGGATAACTGCCTTTCGTCTTCTCCGCTGGCCGGGAGTGCATACTGCACGGTGAATGTCTCCTTTGAACCCACGGTTACAGGCGCGGCCACGGGAACAATTGTGCTCACGGACAGCGACTCCAGCAGCCCGCAGACGGTCAAACTGAGCGGCACGGGCATTCAGTCATTGCTCACGCTTACGCCTTCGTCGCTGATCTTCTCTACGATGCAGGGAACCACATCGGAGCAGACTGTGACGCTGACCAACAGCGGGAGTGCCGCGGCCAGCATCTTTTCGATTGCGATTGCGGGGAGCAACCCGACGGCGTTCGCGCAGACCAATAACTGCCCGGTGCCGCCTGCTACGCTGGGCCCAGGTGCCAATTGCTCCATCTGGGTAACCTTCAGTCCGCCCGTGGTGTCAGGCGCTATCGGTACAGTCGCGCGCCGCGGAGGAAAGGCATCCCCCGAAGCGCAGGCCGGCGACATTCTGACGGCGCAGGTGGTGGTGACCGACAGCGACTCGTGTTCGCCGCAAACGGAAACGCTGACCGGCACGGGCACAGCGCCGGTGACAACTTCCCTCTCGATTACAGAGACGATTCACGTCACGGACACGGATACGGTGATACTGCCGACCGTTCTAAACATCCTTGAAACCATTCACATCAGCGATGCCGTTGCGCCTGTGCCGGTGATGATAACTCCCATTATCACCTGGCCCACGCCCGCGCCGATTGCTTACGGCACATCTCTGAGCGGATTGCTGAATGCAACCGCATGGAGTGGAACAACGTCCGTGACGGGCAGCTTTGCCTATACAGCCACGCCCAGCGGCGGCAGCGCCACCACGGTTACGAGCGCGACAGTGCTGACCGCTGGAACGTATACGCTCTCGGCAACCTTTACCCCGGCCGATGCGACCGACTACACGGCGGCTACCGCGACGGTTTCGCTTACCGTCAACCAGGCGATTCCAACCATCATCTGGCCGGCTCCGGCTCCGATCCCCTATGGCACACCACTGGGTAGCGCGCAGTTGGACGCAGTGGTTTCCATTCCGGGCACGTACGCCTATACGCCGCCGGCGGGTACGGAATTACCCGCCGGTTTGCAAACTCTGTCGGTCACCTTCACGCCAACCGACAACATTGATTATGCCCCAACGACGCAGACGGTTACGATCACGATCACGCCCGCTGCAACAGGGCTCGTGATCAACCCGGCGTCGTTGGCGCTGACCTTCAACCCGCAACTGGTAGGAACCTCCTCGGTGGCGCAATACATCGCGCTGACCAACACCGGGACTGCGGCGGTGGCGGTGGGACCGGCGACGGTGTCGGGGCCGTTTGCCATCAGCAACCAGGCCGGCAGTTGCACGACCAGCATGAGCCTGGCGGCGGGGCGGACGTGCGTGATACGGGTGGTCTTCAGTCCCACGGCCGGCGGTCCGGCGGGCGGGTCGGTAGTGATCGACAGCGCGGGCGCGCCGGGTGGTTCCTACACGGTAACCTTAAGCGGAACGGGGCAGGCGGAGGCGGCAGTGGTGACGTTCAGCACTACCTCGGTGACGTTCCCCACGCCGC
>Ga0326728_10006811_pt1 | contig 30288 bp, 29 predicted proteins | sample MB3enrmetagenome_FD_207602 | JGI IMG/M metagenome (GOLD analysis project Ga0326728, IMG submission 207602) | Lab enriched peat soil microbial communities from McLean, Ithaca, NY, United States - MB31MN | ecosystem: Environmental > Terrestrial > Soil > Wetlands > Peat | place: USA: New York...
TTCTCAAAGCGCCCGCTCATTATGAAGAGCGCCAAAGGAGTTTGGTACGAGGATGTGATCGGGAACAGGTACCTGGACGGCATATCAGGTATCTTCGTCGTGAACGCTGGCCATGGCAATTCGCGAATAATCCAGGCCATGAAAGAACAACTCGATGAGCTTGCATTTAATCCTCCACTCCAATCAACAAATCTGAGGGCACTACAACTGGCAGAACTGATTGCCTCCCTCACACCCGGCGATCTTCGCACGGTCAAGTTCTTCAGCGGTGGTTCGGAAGCGACTGAGGGGGCGATGAAACTTGCAAGGCAATATCACAAACAGACGGGAAATCCCCGAAAGTACAAGGTGATATCTCTGTATGACGGCTACCACGGAGCCACGATGGGTGCACTCGGTGCTTCAGGCGTAACCAAGAGGAAGACCGTCTTTGAGCCGTTTGGGCCAGGATACATTCACGTCCTTCCTCCGACCTGCTACCGGTGCCCCTATGGGTTGGACTACCCGGACTGTGACGTTTTGTGCGCTACAATTGTGGAACAAATTGTGAGGAAAGAAGATCCGTCCACAGCCTCCGCTTTGATAGTGGAACCGATCAGCAACACTGGAGGAATAGTTACGCCCCCAGACTCGTATTTCAGGATTCTGCGGGAAACATGCGACAAGTTTGGCATCCTCCTGATCTTTGATGAGGTAATCACTGGGTTCGGCAGGACAGGAGAAATGTTTGCTGCCCAAACCTTTGGAACGACTCCTGACATTATTTGCATGGGCAAGGGAATGTCTAGCGGATACGCCCCAATCGGCGGAATAGCTTTCAGCGATAAGATCGCAGGCACCTTCCTTGGTAGTGAAGAGGAACAGATTCAGTTCAACCACGGGCACACATTTGGTGGCAACCCGTTGTCATGCGCGGCTGCAATTGCTAACATCGGCGAGATTAGGGAAAGAGATCTCCCACACAAAGCTCGTGAGAGTGGAGCGAGAGTCATCAAGAGGTTGCAGGAACTGGATGATCTGGGCGTTATCGGTGACATTCGCGGAAAGGGGCTGATGATCGGCTCTGAGTTCGTGCGAGACCGGAAGACCAAGGAGCAATTTGAGGAACGACTCCGTTTCGGTGTTCGAGTAGGGAAGACCGCGTTGGAAGAGGGACTTATTCTTAGGTACGATCCCAACTGGATAGCTTTCGCGCCACCGCTAATTATCGAGAACGACGAAATCGATACTATGATGAACACATTCAGCGAAAGCCTTCAGCAAGTCTTGGTAATCGCAAATTCAGGCAAGACACCCACACGAGCGTCGAATAACTAGCCTAACTTACTAGAGCTTAAGATCTCATCGTCTATGTTACCCTCTCACGTCTCATTGCCGTCACTATCCTTGCAGCGGATAATGGCATGCAGCATAATGTCCTTGCCTTAGTTCAACGAGCTTAGGCTCTTCGACAGTACATTTCTCTTTTGCATATGGGCAGCGAGGATGAAATCGGCAACCGGATGGAGGGGCTGCCAAATTCGATGCATATTCAACGTCAAGCTTTGCGGTTACCATCTGTGGATTTTCTGATCCTGGAACTGATGCGAGTAGAAGATTTGTGTAGTGATGCAGTGGATGGTTGATCAAGTCGTCGGTCTCAGCGACTTCGACAATCTTGCCGAAGTACATTACCGCGATTCTGGCGCTTATGTATCTCGCCACTCCAAGGTCGTGCGTGATGAACAGGTAGGTCAGCTTGAGCTCTTCTTTTAGGGTCTGCAATAGATGTAGAATGCCAAGCCTTATCGAAACGTCCAACATCGAAACGGGCTCATCAGCAATCAATAGGTCAGGTTCAAGAGATAGGGCTCGGGCGATTGCAACCCTCTGCCTTTCTCCTCCACTTAGCTGATGTGGGTATCGGTCCATCTTTGTGGCAGGGTCTAGTCCCACTAGCTTGAGCATTCTTTCCACGATGGCAGTACGGTCTTTTTTGTTTCGCGTGACGAGACCGTGGATTACACTTGGTTCAACGATGGTGTCGAATACAGTTGAACGTGGATTAAGAGACTCGTATGGGTCTTGAAATATCATTTGAACTCGTCTTCGCAATTGTTTAGTTTCTTTCCTTGTTTGTTTGAAGACGTCCTGCCCGTGGTAGAAGATTTGTCCGCTTGTCGGTTCGTTCAGTTTGACGATTGTTCGGGCTAAGGTGGACTTGCCGCTTCCGCTTTCACCTACAAGTGAAAGGATTTCGCCCGGGTCTATGGTTATGGTGACGTCGTCGACGGCGTGGATTGTTGTCTTTCTTCCAATGATACTTTGTCTCTTCTGGAAGTACACCTTAAGGCCGCGAACCTCTAGGATCGGCCGCGTCCCGGTTCCGCTTGCCATTTCTTGACTTTGTTCGTTGGACAAATGACTCTGACTCAGCGAAAGCTAGGGTTCCTTAGCGTGAGTTTAGCCCGCATTAAGCGTTTGCCGAGATGAGATGGCAAGCCGCCTGGGATCCTGTTTTTGATTTCAGTAATTGCGGTTCTTTTTCCTTGCACAGGTCGAAAGCGTACTTGCACCGAGGGTGGAATCTGCATCCAGTAGGCCATACTCCGGTGGGAGGGTTTCCGGGGATAGAATTGAGAGTCTGGCGGTCACCGAACACTTTCGGAACTGAGTTTACAAGAGCTTCTGTGTAGGGATGCGATGGGCGTTTCAGGACCTCGTCTTTCTTGCCGATCTCAACAATTTTGCCAGCGTACATTATCGCGACCCTATCGGCAATCTCGGCGATCACCGATAGATCGTGAGTGACGAAGAGGAAAGAGACGCCGAGTTTCGCTTGTAGTCCTTTTAGAAGGTTGAGGAGTTGCTTCTGAACAACAACATCCAGCGCTGTGGTAGGTTCATCTGCGATAACAAGCAATGGATTAAGCGCGAGAGCCATCGCGATTACGGTTCGCTGTTTCATACCTCCACTGAATTCATGCGGATAATTTCTTGCCCTTGACGGGTGGATCGCTACCGATGATAACAGTCCGGCTGTCATTTCCCACGCCTGCTTCCTCGGAACTCGCATATGCACAGAAATCGCTTCGATTATTTGGTTACCAATTGGTATCACAGGATCAAGCGAATTCATTGACCCTTGAGGGATCAAGGACACTTGCTTCCACCGTAGATCCCGAAGTTGTTCTTGACTCATCGTCAAGATGTCCTTACCGTTTATCAGGACCTGGCCCTCGGTTTGGGCGTTGGAGCTTAGAAGACGAATTAGTGAGAGCGCCGTAGTGGTTTTTCCGCATGCTGATTCTCCAGCCAGCCCTAGTACCTCGCCTTTGTTTATCGTGAAGGAGACGTCATCGACGGCTTTCGTGTAACCAGTGCGGGTTTTGTAGGTCACTGAGAGATTCTTCACTTCAACTAAGGCACGTTCGGTCGGTGCAGTTTCGTGGTTAAGGAATTCTTGAGGTATCAAAGACTTCTCAGCTTCGGATTGAAGACGTCCTCGATTGATACGCTGATAAGGACGAACGCGAGCCCAACTAAGATTATGCATAGGCCTGGCGCGATCACCCACCACCAAGCGCCATTGAAGAGGGCGTAAGCCTGCGCCCAGTACAGCATAGTTCCCCAGCTTACAACTGTAATGTCACCTAATCCTAGGAAGTCAAGCGCGGCTTCACCTACTATCGCTGAGGTTACCATGAGAACTGCATTGGCTGCTATGATGCTTGCCAAGTTCGGGAGCAGCAGTTTAGTGATTATTCTGAAGTCGCTGGCGCCTACTACTCTTGCCGAGTCCGTGAAAGGCCGCTCGCGAAGGGATAATGTCTGAGAGCGGACCACTCTTGCCACGGCAGGCCACGAAGTAACCGTCAAAACTAAGATGACGGTTTGAAGGCTGGGACCGAGATAAGCTGCAAGTATGATCATGAGAGGTAACGAGGGCAGAATAAGAAAGATATCTGTCCCTCTCATGAGGACCTCGTCGATCGTCTGCTTGTAGTAGCCCGCCACTACACCCACAATTGTTCCGACTAGTGAAGAAAGGAGGGCGACGATCAAACCAACCATGATAGATACTCTCCCTCCGTAAATGATTTCGCTCAATATGTCCTCACCTAAGTAGTCGGTACCAAGGGGGAAACGCTCACTGGGGTGAGCGTAAGGAGGACCGGGGGCAGGAAAGGCGTATGGAGAATATGGGGCTATAACGGGCGCGGCTACGGCTAGGATTATGAAGAATACAATTATTCCGAACCCGACTTGGGCTCGCCGATGACGTAGCGCCTCGGAAATTGTTGAGGGCCAATAGGAAGCTAAGCTTCGCAGTTTTTTATGCGTGGTGACTTGCTGCAAAGTCAGAAATCACGCTAGTACTTTATCCGCGGATCGAGCAAAGCGTAGAAGAGGTCAGCGAGATAGTTGGCGACAACTACCGTGAGGGATAGTATGAAGAAGAGGCCTTGGAGTAGTGGATAATCGTGAGCTAATACGGCTCTATAGGTTAGGTAGCCAACTCCTGGATAGGCGAAGACTATTTCGACTAACAATGCGCCGCTGACGACGTATCCGAGGTTTAGTCCAATCAGCGTTATCATGGGCAGCATTGCGTTTCGAGCTGCGTGTCCAAAAAGGACCGACCTTTCACGTAGGCCCTTTGCTCGAGCCATGAGAATGTAATCCTGCGATAGCTCACCGACCATTGTGTTCCGCATTATCAACGAGTATCCCGCGTATGATGCGATGACCAACGTCATCATGGGCAAGAATGCGTGCCAAAGAATATCACCAGAATCAGTTACATTCAATGGGTTGCCGACAGTTATGCCTCCTGAGGCCGCCCCGGAAACCGGAAACCAATGAAGCGTTATTGCGAAGATCCATAGGAGGATGATGCCGAGCCAGAAAAACGGCATCGTCCATAGTAGCATGGAGATTGACATCGTGGCGGTGTCAAGCTTGCTTCCCGGACGAGATCCGCTCAACACTCCCAACAAGATGCCGAGGATGGCAGTGATGATCGTGGAAACTCCTACGAGAAAAAGCGTCCAAGGCAAGTACTGCATTATTGCCGCGAACACTGGCGTTGGGTAAAAGAGGTAGGAGACTCCGAAGTTGGGTGGCCATGAGAAAGTATTTGCGAGGTATAAGGTGAATTGAACCCAGACCGGCTGGTCTAGCCCGAATCTTTGACGCAGGGCCGCCATGGCTTGTGGCGATGAGATGATGTGTGGGTTAGCGAAGTAGTATAGCGGACTTCCAGGCATCACGCGGGGTATTAGGAAGTTGATGCAGACGACGGCGAAGAGTGTGATCGCGGCGTACACCGTACGCCGTAACACGTACCGCCCGCTGACTCGCAACTAGGTTCGCTTAAGCGCGTTTTCTTCGCGCATATAGCCCAACAGCGATGAGTACGATCACAACGACTAGCCCACCGACGATGTAGGGCGTATAGTTAGCACCTCCGGATGGAGCTGTAATTGATGTGGAACTCATGCTTGTTGTTGTTGGCTGCGCGCTTAGGCTGTATATGTTCGCGAGTGCGGTCATGTTGAATTCCCCGCCGGGCCAATCCATGGTACCGGGTGGTGTAGGCCAACCCGCGAAATTCTGAGTATTGTAGACCCAGACCGAGTCCACGTAGAACATCGTAATTGAAGGCAGGTTTTCTGCGATGATTTCCTGCAGTTGCTGCATGTACTGATCTCTTCCTTGCTCCGTCCCTTGCGCGTTGAGTTGAGCCAGCGTCTGGTTGTATTGGGCCTCGATGCTCGTTGGCCAGAAGACCGGACCAGTCAGCGGAGGCCCGGTCCCATATCCGTCGAATGAGTAGTCGAACAGCAGCGCTGGCCATGGATAGCCGTAGTTCTGTTCGTAGAAGTACATGTTGGTGCCCTTCGCCCAAATGTTGACCATGGATGTGAAAGCGATCGATTGTAACTTTGCGTTGATTCCAACAGCTCGAAGGAACGAAACCGCTCTACTTCCGGCCGTGACAATTGGCTGGTCCTCCGCGGGGGCGTAGATGGTGGGCGTGAACTCAGTACCATTCGGGAAGGCATAGAAACCATTACTGTCCTTCGTCCATCCTAGTGTTTGGAGTAAAGATTCGGCCTGTTGAGGGTTGTAATCGTACTTTGGAACGTTCGGGTTGAATTCTGGCGAGTTGCCTGGGGGTAGGTATCCTTGGTTCCCTGGGAGGCCGTAGCCTGCAAGAGCGGTCTGAACGAGGTCGGTTCTGTTGATCGCGTATGCCATAGCCTGACGGAAGGCGCTCATGTTGTACGGATAATTCCAGATAGGGTACTCAAGCACCCAAGTATCCGGTGTTGGGCCGTAGGCCGCCTTGAAGTTAGGGCTACTCGTCAGGCCTGCGACATCAGCGGGAGAAACTTGTGCGGCATCGACACTGCCGCCTTTCAAGAGCAACGACATGTCGGCCGTTGTAGGAACGAGTGAAACTGTAATTTGGTTTAGGTAGGGCTTACCTTGGGCATCGCCCCCGAAAGGCGAGCCGTATGGGTTGGGTAGCAGGGTTACCTGCGTGTCTCCTTGATGGAAGTTCGAAACGTAGAAGGCCCCGGCACTTGCCAGGGTTCCGAAGTTCGGGCCTGGGGATGTCCCATTTTGGATATAGTTCTTCCAGATGTGATAGGGAGTAAGGTTCGGTGTGTTTTCGGCACCTATCGTGTCGCCCATTGTGCCGAATGGTTGGTTCAGGTCAACCTCAACAACAGTAGAGTTATCGATCTTAATCGCGTTGTTCAAGCCGCCCTTAAGGTACGACTGATAGGAGGATAGGCTTCCTGCGCCCCATGTGTACGAAGAGAACATCAGTTGGATCGAATATGCCAGATCGGTTGCGTTGACGGGAACGCCATCTGACCAAGTCATTCCTGGCCGAATCTGGAAGTACCAAGTGTCTGCTGTCGGATTGGACCAGTAATTTTCAACCGCAACGTGCAGCAAGCTTCCCGCGACTGGAATTCCGAAGTTCGGATAACACATTTGAAGGAAGTACCACGCTTGGTATGAGGTCGTTAAGAATTGTGAGAAGTTATCGATAGTGTTAGGGAGAGCAAGATGCAACGTTCCCCCGTGCACTATTGTCTGCGCATATGCGGGCATGAAAGTGGCTGACAGCAAGATCGAATTCACCAAGATAGCTACAATCAAAAGTCGAAATCTAGAAACCAACTCTCTCGACCTGTACCAGAAGCCAGGTGGACTTCCGCGTGTATTTAAGACTAAGCGTTCTAAATCACGTATAGCATTTACTCATCTATACCTCACAAAAGAGAACTAGTTTGGTCCTAGAGAATGCATTAGCTGATGTTCCTCGAAGATAATTCATGACGAAATCTTATTTCCACACGGCTTCGTATAAGTCGAAGTTGGTTTGAATGAACTCGCATTCCTCGACTCTAGGCCTCGAAGGCAAGGTTGTTATTGTTACTGGCGCAGCGCGTGGGATCGGAGAAGCGATCGCCAGTGCTTTTGGGCATTCCCAGTGTTGCGTGGTCATAGCGGACAGAATGAGGCGACCTGACGGGCGCAAGAGGTGCGAAGCTCTCGCCGAGGACATCACAAAGGCTGGTGGCCGCGCTTTCGTCCTGCAGGTCGATGTAAGCGACCGAGGTCAAGTGGAGAAGATGCTTGAGACCACACTCGAGAAATTCGGACGGTTCGATGTGTTCGTGAATAACGCCGCGATAATGAAGGGGGGTTCGCTGATTGATATGGACGAAAAGAATCTTCAGGAACACTTTGAAGTCAACATAAAAGGCTGCTTCAACTGCTGCCAGCTCATCGCAAAACAGATGATAAAGCAGGGTACTGGTGGAAGGATCATCATAATCTCCTCTATTGACGGAATGGCAGCGGAAGAGGGCATCGTTGCCTACTCGTTGAGCAAAGCCTCACTGATCATGATGACCAAATGCATGGCCGTGGAACTCGCAAGTCACAAAATAACGGTCAATACGATCGCTCCGGGTTGGGTCGAAACTGACATGACCGTCCCCTATCTGAACGAGGCTTTGATCAAGGAACTCAAGAGCCGAATACCTTTAGGCTACATGGCTAAACCCGAGCAAATAGCAGGCGGCGTTCTCTTCCTGGCCTCACCGCTAGCAGATTACGTTACTGGACAGGTCTTGGTTATTGATGGCGGCCTAACTTCTAACATCACGATAAAGGCGGGACAAGGAGTAGTTCAATACTAAAACGCGCATCCTATCGGCGCATGGAAACGAACGTCTAATAGACTCTGAATTAGCTATATTGTTGCCCAATCTTCGCCCAAATCCGAAGGAATTCGTCATAATTCTGTTCTAGCTCAGGTGAAACAAAGTACATGGCGCCGTATCCTTCGCCGCCTACTACAATCAGATGGTTCTTCAGGAGTACATGCAAGTGATGTTTCACCGTCTTGTAATCCATGCCGAGGTGAGTTGCGATCTGATTCGCATTCATAGGATTCTCCTTGACAGCTACCACTAACCTAGCGCGGTTTGGTCCACCTCGACTCCCGGTGAAGACCCACCAAATGAGACGCTTGACGACGCTTGACAAAACGCACCTTCCACCTCAACGGGAAGTGAATTGCCCTGAAGGGTCACGTTGTTTATCGTCTCTTAATATCAGATTCGGCTTTGCAATCAAACATTAGTGGTGCTTAAGGCCAGCAAGGTCACTTGGCAACTAAGTGGTCAATTGCACCTGACGTAAGACGAAGCTCCCGATTAGCAGGCATCAATCTCGACCAAACATTCTCAAGCGGTGTCCCTTAGAGGTCCGACACCGCATTTGGGCATAAATTGGGCCTTATCTTGGTCTATCGCTATATTGAATCTCTTAGCCATCCTCATCCGAAGAGCATTGGTAACACGACGAATCGAAATGATGGTTGCCTGTAAGGCCGAACATCTAGGCAATTGGGGTTTCACGTTGCCTGCAGCTTTTTCAACGTGCGCAGTCACATTCGTGGAGGGCACGAGTTGAGTTCGGCACCTTCACACAAAAGATGTTTTCTGGTAGCTATATTCGCAGGAGCAATTGCAACCCTAGTATTCTATGTCGGCACCGAACTACTTGGCTTACCTTACCCGCCCGAAGCAATTTTCCAGCTGCTAATCAACCCCGTGCCAGGTTCCGTTCAATCAGTCGCGGTCGATAACCTTCGCCAATACGCGAAATACGGCGCCCTGACATTTGCCTCGGTCGTCTTCGTAATCTTATACGGAGCAATCGGAATACTAATCGGTATTCTCTCAAAGCGCAAGATTGCAAAGTGGCAGCTGATTGGCATAGGGGCTGTGATCACAACAGTTCTCGTCCTAGGTCTCGAAGCTGAATTCGCTTCGAGTGTATCAGTGCTCTCCTCGGTATCGGGCTGGGCCTTTGTTGCGGTCCTCGCAGTTGTTATTGATCTTGGTTTCGCGGCCTACGTAGTTTCGAATATGCAAATTGGTCACCCGGCAGTCATGCAACCAACCATTACCTTGACGCCCGAACGCCGCAAACTGTTAAAGAGGGTCGGTTTGGGCGCGTTAGCTATTGCAGTCGTATATTTTGCCTCTAGATTGGGGCTGTCACTGTTTTCTGGACAACCAGTAATTCAAAGTAATACTCCGATCCCGGTCAACACCCAACAAGGTCCAGTTACCCTGACCGGCGCTCCCAACATTTTCAGTGACCCGCGTATTGCTGATCTAATCGCTTCAGAAGTAACTGATACGCGAATTTTCTACCGAGTGGATATCGATTCCTTCCCACCGCAGCTCGACTTCGATCAGTGGACGCTGAATGTCACGGGAAAAGTGAACAGAGAACTCACAATAACAAAGAACGACCTTCTAGCCATGGCAACTGCAGATGAGTACGCAACTCTAGAATGCGTAAGTAATACTATCAATCCCCCTGGCGCCCTAATCAGCAACGCAAAATGGACCGGCGTACCTCTCGCAACAATTCTGAACCAAGCAGGTCTCACCTCTAACGCAAGTTACGTAATCTTTCACTGCGCTGAAGGATATTCGGTTGGCATACCCTTGGAACGGGCTCTTGAGCCAGGCGCCTTGCTCGCATACAAAATGAACGACGAGCTACTCCCACAGGAACACGGTTCTCCGTTGCGTGCAATTGTACCGGGTCTCTATGGCATGATGAATGCGAAGTGGATTACTGGAATCGAAGTGTCGAACAGCGTCTACCTCGGATACTGGCAAGAACGTGGCTGGACAAACAATGCTCAAATAAACACAACTTCAATCATCTACTACCCACAAGACGGAGCCCAAGTTAGCGGCCCATTACCAATCGCAGGCGTGGCCTTCGCTGGGGACAGAGGCATCAGCAAGGTCGAGGTTAGCACTGATGGCGGATCTACTTGGAACGCGGCTGAATTGAAACCACCAAAATCACCCTACTCGTGGGTCTTATGGGCTTACGAATGGACGCCAACGACGAACGGAAACCAAACGATAATCGTGAGAGCAACCGACGGTAGCGGACAAAACCAGGACTCGACTGATTCGCAACCATTCCCGAACGGCGCAACTGGTTATAACTCGATCGAAGTCAACGTAACTTAATTGCATCCTGTCCCGCATTGAACCATCCATAATGTGTCGACTTCCACAAATATCGTCACGAAGGGTCGTCAAGCTCTCTACTCTCAGGCTTTTGCTGTGATATTGTGAAAGGACGCCATTGAACCTGGTCGATATTGATTCCGAGGCAGCGTAAATCAATATTTTGCCTTCGGATAGTTAGACGAACGACGCGGGGGCTAAGAATATCACGGTAACCGAGAAGCTTCAACAACAGAAACGGTTCTTCTGCGAGAATTGCAAGCGCGAGGTCTTCCTGAACAACAAATACTGCGATAAATGCGGAGGAGAGATCCAGTGGCCGGAACAAATCAGCCGAATCATTTCGACGTGGAACAAGCAAACGAAGAAACAGAAGTAATCATACTCAATTCCTGACTCAAATTTTCCTGTAATGGCAACTTTCCTAGATTACCTCCGCGCCGACAACTTTGGGGCACCCCTGATCAACTAGATTATTCGCGTGTCTAATCTTGACATTACGCCCCAGCCCGTGAGATCAACCAAAGATGCCTCAAGCAACGCAATACTAGAATATTGACAAAGGTTTATTCAAGCCGCGAACAACTAGCCTTCACTGAAGCACTACCGGCTGAATCGGAGAACTGCGACTTGGAAGCATATTTCGTTGAAACGCCAGTGGGCATATTTATTTTAGATGAGAAAGGAGAGATCGTCGAAAGGTTATTTTTCTCAACCGATCCGACAAACGCAGCATTAGAGCTGAAGAATATTCAAGACGGCAAGATCACCACACCAATCCTAGAGACGCTGAAGCGGGCCTCTGACAAGCACTCCCCGATAGTGTTCGAAAGTCAGCAACTCGCCAGGACTGCCGAAACAGAAGGAGGAATCACCGTCTCGGCGAAGGGGACCCCCCTCGCCGAACAGCTCCGCAACCGCCTTGCTACTGAAGAGAAAGATCGAGACAAGTGGTTGAACCCACAGTCTCTCGCCATACCCTCACTGAAGAGCCCACGCGCCTACAATGAGTTCGCGCGAAAAGTAACTCTAGAGTTAGCACGATTAGGAATCGCTAGCGCAGCTGCGAAGCGCGACTTGAGCGCGGTTCAGGCCGTCCGCGCGATGGACGACTTGGACAAGACCCTGAACCTGCTTGCGGGCCGCGTTCGAGAATGGTATGGCCTTCATTTTCCCGAAATGGACAGGCTCGTTGAGAAGCATGACATGTACGCTCGGCTTGTAGCAAAGCTAGGGAATAGGCGCAACTTCACGTCTGACGCCCTGGTGGGTGAGGGTGTGCCGAACGAGAAGGCGGAGGAACTGGCGAAGGCAGCATCGAGGTCGATGGGCGGTAACATAGACGACTCAGATTTGATGGTTCTCCAAGCATTCTGTGGGCTCATGTTGGACTTACACAAGTTCAGGGAGAAAAGCGAAAGCTTTGTTGAGGATTCTCTCAAACAAATCGCTCCCAATATGACAGCGATCGTGGGAGCTTCCCTCTCAGCGAGACTGATCTCGATTGCGGGAAGCCTCGAGAATTTGGCAAAGATGCCGGCGAGCACTCTGCAGGTTCTCGGGGCAGAGAAGGCTCTGTTCCGTTCACTAAAAACGGGAGCGAGGCCTCCGAAACACGGGGTAATCTTCCAAAACACCGCCATCCACCAGTCACCCCGCTGGCAGAGAGGAAAGATCGCGAGAGCGTTGTCAGGAAAGCTCAGCATAGCATCGAGGGTCGACGCTTTCGGAGGCGAATTCATCGGGGAGAAACTTAGGGACAACGTCAGTAAGAAAGTCGACGAGATAAAAGAGAGGTACAAGACCGCTCCGCCACCGCCCACGAAGAAGAAAGAACATGCGCGCAGACGTTAAGCCACATGAGAAATTTGAGGGCGTCTACTGGGTCTCCCTCGAAGATCATAGCAGGCGTTTGGCAACAAAGAACCTTGCACCGACAATCAGCATCTACGGGGAGAGACTGGTCAGCGACGGCGAATCGGAATATCGGACCTGGGACGCTTACAGGAGTAAACTGTCAGCAGCGATACTACGCCACCTAGACACACTACCTATTCAGTTTGGCACGAGTGTGCTATACTTAGGATCCGCGTCTGGAACTACAGCTAGCCACGTGAGCGACATCGTCGAAGATAAGGGACGAGTTTATTGTGTGGAGTTTGCCCAGAGAAGTATGCGCGAGCTAATCGACACACTGTGCGAACACCGCACCAATGTGTACCCAGTCCTTGCCGATGCGCGATTACCTGGAAAGTACAGGTCCATAGTCTCCCAAGTTGACGTAATTTATTCCGACGTTGCGCAACCTGAACAAGCAAAAATTCTGGCAGACAATGCGGATCTTTTCCTGAAACCGAAAGGGGCGGCCTTAATTGCAATCAAGTCGAGGAGCGTCGATGTGACGATGGAACCAACCGACGTTTTCAAACAGGAGATAGCAGTTCTTCGACAAAGACACTTCAAAATGATTCAAACAGTCAGGCTTGAACCCTACGAGAAAGACCACGCCCTAGTCTATCTAACTAAGGGGTAAGTTACATGTTCAACTCAAAGAGTACATTAGAGAGGACCTTCGACGCGCTGCTGAGCCGCGAACTCAGAAAACTCAACACACATCTACCGAAGCAAAGGCGAACCCTGAAGGAACTACTCGTCGGAGAGGACGTAACGATTCCTACGATTGACGGCTCTACCATTCTCATGAAGAAGTCGGAGATCGAAGAATTAGCCAAGATCGTTCCGCCTGGACACCACGGGAACCTGAAACTACCCTTCATCGTTCTGCGAAGAATGGAGTTGGGGAGGTCAGTGTACACGATCTCAGGCGATAGAGTTGAAGAATTTACGGTGAAGAAAATCTTGGGCAGAACGAGCGCGGGCTATCATGCAATGTATTTCGATCATGACCCCCCTTTCCTTTACAGGCCTGATGTCAGCGAGCTCGTTCGAAGATTCCACAGCTTAGTAGTCATAGGGTTCGGTGTACCTAAGGAGCTGTCCGACTACGAGCCGAACCGAGTCTGACCGATTTCAGCCTCAATTTCCTTTATCGTCTTCCATGATAGGCGAACGATTGGTGGGTACTCGGCATGGGTGCGTCGCCAGTCCCGAAGGAAAGACATTGTTTTGGGGTCCGTAATATACCCGGAACCAAAGTCACCGTAGCCACCATGAAGACCTTCAATAGCGGCATCTCTCCTCACCTTGGCTATGATACTCGAGGCTGAGACAACTGGGTACGTCCTATCAGCGTGGTGTTCGGAAAAGATCTTCATTCTTTTCAAATGGTCAGGAAGGGATTCACGAATGCTCTCCGCATACCTCGCTTCGTTTACATCGGATGCATCTACGTAGGCATCCTCGGGCCCTAATTGGCCGAGAACTTGAGCCATCATTCTTGCCTCCAGAAAGTTCAGTTTCCTGAGTCGTCCACCGTGCAAGACGAAATCATCGATCTCTCTCGGCTGTGCCTCAACAAAGGCGACTTTAGTAGCGATGCTTCGGATCTTCGGATCCAGTCGGGTACGGGCTTCGGGGGTAAGTAACTTCGAATCTTTAACACCCATCGCCCTAAGTCCTTCTTGAGCATCGTCCGGGATTAGTACACCAGCGATGACAAGTGGGCCTATGATTGGACCTCGCCCAGCATCGTCAACGCCAGCTATGAGTTTAGCCAACTGTGACTCTGGAGGTAAGCAGGCAGTCTAGAAGTTAATAGTTACGACACCTGCGCTACCATCATGGACCCCCAAAGACTGTTTCTAACCGGTGAGCCTGGATCTGGGAAAACAACCGCAGTGAGGAAGACGGCGGAGTTGCTAATCCTGCGGGGCGTAGGGGTTGGTGGAATCTTATCGGGGGAGATCCGCGAAGGCGGAACACGTGTTGGTTTCAGCCTTGAAGACCTAGTTACACATGAAAAGGGAACCCTCGCGCGAGTTGGCCTGGAAGAAGGGCCGCGAGTTGGCAAATACCGGGTAAATCTGTATGATATTAAGCGAATTGGAGTTAGGGCCATTGAGAGGGCGGTTAGGGATTCGGAGGTCGTCGTCGTTGACGAGTTGGGCCCAATGGAACTTTTCAGCACCCCGTTCATCCAAGCGGTTGAAAAGGGCTTGGCGTCAAGGAAACATTTTCTCGGGACTATTCATAAACGGGCCTCACACCCGCTGACCTCATCCATAAAGTCGAACCCAAAATACATAATCCTCGAAATCACCCCTGAAAACCGGGATAGGATGCCGACAGAAATTGCGCAGAGAATTATCGCTAACGCATAAAGCCACCCCACCCTTACCCTATGACCACTCCAACTGGGTAGTGGAAGGAAGAGCGAGGGTACAATTCACCTCCCGCTCGAGCAACGTGTTCTACAATCCCAAGATGAGTCTAAACCGCGACCTCGCCATTCTTTTTACTATCTCACACTTCCCGAAGGGTAGAGAGCTTCAGCTTTGCGACCCTATGGCTGGTTCCGGAGTCAGGGCCGTACGTTACGCATTAGAAACATCCAATGTTGCTCGTGTCCTCGCGGCTGACAGGCAACCGGACGCGGTGGAACTAGCACGGGAAACTGTTCGGTTAAACAATGTGGAAAGCAAAGTATCCGTCATCGAATCCGAAGCATACACACTACTCGCCAACAATCCACGTGAGAGATTTGACCTCATCGACTTGGACCCCTTCGGTTCTCCGTCCCCCTTCTTCGAATCCGCTCTGAGAGCGACAGCGGACGGTGGAGTCTTAGCAGCCACGGCAACCGACATGGGCCCCCTCTCGGGAGCGCGGCCAGGCGCCTGCAAACGCAAATACGGCGTCGCCCCTATCAGCGTAGAGTTTGAGAAAGAAATCGCTCTGAGAACAATGGCTAGCGCTCTCTCGACCACCGCGGCTAAACTGGAGCTTGGCATTAACCTCGCTTTCTCACACGCAACCGACCACTACGCAAGGCTCTACGCCACTGTGATTAAGGGGAGAAAGGCGGCGAATGAATCCCTACGCAACTTGGGATTTGTCACTCACTGTCCCAACTGCCTAAACCGAACCACTACATCGTCCCTCTCTCCAATTCATGGGGAATGTGAGAACTGCGGATCCCAGACCTCAGTCGGTGGTCCATTTTGGCTTGGCCTGCTTTGGGATCGAGAGACAGTTAGCAGAATGATTCAACACACACCCCTCCTCCTTTCATCGCGCCTTTCAGAAGTTCAGAAAACGCTCAACTACATAGAGAATGAAGTCGATTCTCCACCATTCTATTTCACTACGGACGCAGCAGCCGCCATTTTTCGAACGAAGCCTCCTTCAATCTCCACCCTCCTCTCTTCACTCAGAGGAATCGGGTATCAGGCGTCAAGAACACACTTCAATCCCAGGGGCTTTCGCACCGATGCCCCAACCCCACAAGTAGCCTCCTTATTCCGGACCCTCACCAACAAATCCCAACCCTAGAAAATAGAGTTCTGCACTTTCCGGCCGACTCGCGGGAGGCTTCACAATTCTAAACTCGCGAAACAAAGACCGCATCTCATCTTGGAACTCCTTTACCTCCGACCCCTGAAATACTTTGACCAGCATGTTGCCCGAGGCACGCAACAGCATTCCCCCTACCTTTACAGCACACCTAGCCAATTCGATCTGTCTTGCATGATCTACCTCCCAAACCCCCGAAACATTTGGCGCGAGATCAGAGAGAACTACATCAAAGCTCAGACCAGCGTTTTTCTTGATTTCATCGACGATCTCAGGCTTGGTTATATCGCCAATCATAGTCGAAACATTCCTAAACGGCAAGGCGGTGATTGGTTGTATGTCGACTCCGAACACGAAACCCGTGTTACCCACGACCTGCCTGGCCGCCTGTAACCATCCTCCTGGTGCAGCCCCAAAGTCTAGAACTCTCTGCCCGGGTTTGAGGAAGTGGTACCGGTTGGTTATTTGCAGTAGCTTGAATGAGGCCCTACTACGGAAACCTTTTGCCCTCGCGAGGCGGTGAAATTGATCCTTCCTACGCTGACGTAACCATTCACTCGGCACTTTTGGCTACCGCTTTAGCAGATTCCGCGAGGCCCTGCATCCACTTAGTAAGGTTCTCACATTTGTTCGGGTTCATAATCCACGCCTGTGGGCAATTTCCCACGAGGTCGCAAAAAGCGCAAGGTATGTCAACGATGGAGTCGATAGTCGAGTAGCGCCTTTTAGCGAAAACCCTGTAAGTCCAACGGCCATCATGAAGTTCCTTCTTCCGTGCAATAAGCCCCTTCTTTTCAAGCCGCAAGATAGCCCTGGACCCCTCGCGGCTGTCGGCAGTCAGTTTTCTCCAGAGCTCGGATTGGAGAATGCCCATGTCGCCGAGTTCCATCACTATTCGCAGAACGTCCTGTTCAGTTGGCCCTTTCCTCGGCAATCGAAAACCTTCCAGAATTCAAACTAACTATTCAGAATTCTGTAAAATTGGGTGTCATTCCATTTAAAGGTTGAACATCATTCCCAAAATTGGCTCATCAACAGGGTCACTTCAACTATCGGAAAAGTCACGTAATTCGTGCGCCGTTGAGAATCTCGCGGTCGGTTGTGAGGAGAGCAAGTTTGGATTCGTGTTCCGCAGCAAGCAACATACCCTGAGAAACTTCGCCCGAGAATTTCGTCGCCTTGAGATTGTAGAGGAAAATCACACGCCGTCCTACCAATTCATTCGGTTCATAGTAGCCTACGAGGCTTGACAAGGTCTGTCGAACGCCCAGTGGGCCTAGGTCTACGAGAATCCGGTAGAGCTTCTCAGTTCTAGGGACCCGGTCAACTTGGGTAATTGTGCCGACTCTGGCGTCGATTTTCTTGAATTCATCAAAGCTGATTTCGGAGGTTGGTTCACCAGTCATAACTAATCACCTCAAACATGTTCCAGCCCTTCGGATAAGTCAGTTATCAGATCTTCGACATCTTCAAGCGCGACTGACAATCGAATTAGGGGGTTGGTTACACCGATTCTTTTACTCTCTTCCTTTAGTACAGAAGCATAGAGCTCTTCGAGGCGGTCCCCAGCGTGAATTGATCTAGTGGAAAAACGCAAGATGATATATCTCGACACGGAAAACACCTTAACGGCGCATAAACCTTCCACCACGGAGAGTTTCGATTGAATATTCCGACCTTGTCCAGTTTGTATCACGCCGTCTGTTCAAAATGTTTTGTACGGTGGTAGTCGCAACGACACCTAAAGCCACACAGCTATGATGCGATATCATCCTGATTCCAGGTTCTCTGGTCCACCAGGACAGCCGCTTGATCACCAGCTTTCATGGAAGCTTTATTAGCGGTACGGCTTCGACATTAGGGCGGTGCGATTGTTTGGCCACTAAACGAAAAGCCAAGAAAGGTGCTGCGAAGAAAGCGAAACGAACGGGCAAGAAAAAGACCAAACCAAAAAAGCAAGCTCCTAAACGCGCTCCTATGCTATCACCAGAGCCAATGCCTGAAGTCAAACCCCCACCCATGACAGAAGCTCAACCCACAACAGAAACACCGCCTACCCCGGAATGGACGCAACCCAGCGAGTCCCAAAGCGAACCAACACCCAGCCAATAACCGATCATTCACAGGCATTCTCGGTTTAGAAGGCGAAGCTATGCATTGCAACGACTTTACACTGCGTTGCGCCTAAACAGAAACGCCAACTCCTCAAGTGCTCGACTCATCTGACACGTGACTGTCGTTTCTACACGATGCCTCATTTGACGGCGAGCGGGGGACATTTGGCATGGTAGCAGACTTTATCTGACATGCTACCTAGAAGAAAACTGCGTACCTCAGTTAGCCCCGTGCTACCGACGATTATTGGATCTGAACCCTCAGCTTGGGCGCATTTGACGATCTCGTCTGCGGAGACGCACCCACCATCTTGTGTTCGTCAAGACCGCGGCGTACTTCAGAGCCTTCTCCGCGAAAGGCGAACCGTCGACCGCGACAAGAATCTTCGAGAACATGCGAGCCGGACGACGAAACTCTTCCAAGTCAGCTAAAACGTATTCTGAGTAAACCCCAAGCAAGGCCTGCCAGGTCGTTCAGAAAACCTGTTAACAGTCTTTCCATCACTCGACAGTCAACGCTTCGTCACAGGTTCGACAACAATTTTCGTTCCCTCTAGGGAGATGAAGAGTGGTTGGCCCTTCTGCCACTTCAACTTCTCGACCATCTCTCGTGGAATCGTTATCCTGAACTGCCCTCTGAATCCCTGTAATCGAACGATCTCGAGGTTTTGTGACAACGTGGCGACCTTTTAGAGGCTTGAGGAGGTGTCATAGCCTTAATGAGGATTACGAAAGCTTATATATACTAAGAATACTAATTAGTACTCTTGAGGACTCATCGCTTGGAGGCAACAGAGTATTACAGGGACGCTTCAGGATTCTGGAAGATGAAATCACCTAAGCGAAGACGCATTGTCCACCTTTAGGCGCACGCGAAACTCTTGCTTGATTCGTTGTAGGGCTAAGTTTCGGCTTCTATCTTCTTGAGCTGTTTCTTGTACATTTCAAGCGCTTCCTCAGTGCTCGTCGCGTCTTCCGGACCCTTGTCTTTCCTCCACTTCCCGGTAAACCTCGGAAACCTTAGTGCAAGTCCGCTTTCGGGCCTGATAGCTCCCCTAGCGCACGTGTGAAGTGGTGAGAGAGTAATTTCATCTGCAGCCACCTCAAGCACCAAAGATGGAGTGAACCAGACATCGGCCTCCATAAGCGAGCTCACGCGCGGGTTTCTATGACTTGATAATGTCCCCTCCGCAATCTTCGGTAAATCGGCAAGGTCTTCGTCTGTAAACCCTGATCCCAACTTGCAAATTGTTTCGAAAACATCCTCTTCCACATTGTACACAGCCATTAGCAGCGCCCCGTACCGGCCCGCCCGCTTGCCTCTTCCGGCGAAGGCCCCAACAGGAGCTAGATCGAAGGTATCTTGTACCTCCGCTTTGTATGAGCGCTTATATTTTATCCAGTTCCATCCTCGGGCTCCTGCTTGATACACGGATTGCTGCGAGATACTCTTCACGACGAGTCCTTCACACCCCGCCGCCACTGCTTCGTCCATTAGTTGCTCCAGCCTCCGAGCATCGTTGACTATCGTCTGTTGCGCGATAAACACTCTCTCCGAAGTCTTCGTAACTTCGACGAGTTCCTTGCGCCTCTCGAGGTAAGGTAGTTGCGTAAGGTCTCGTCCGTTTAGGTAGAGGATGTCAAACAGGAAAACGCTTACCGGAACTTCATCAGCCATCCTGCTGAGCTCATATTTCCTTCCGCGCCGCTGCGAGATCACTTGGAATGGAAGAAGGTCTCCCGTGTTAGGATCCGCAGCAACACACTCGCCCTCGACTATCGCCTCTTTGGCGCGGATACTCCGACGAAGATTCTCTGCTACGTCTGGAAATTGCTCGGTAATGTTCTCTAAACGCCTCGAGAAAAGATAGAAGTCCTTGCCAGCTAGATGCGCTTGGATTCGAAGACCGTCGTACTTGTACTCCGCGGCCCCTTCTCCTCCGAGCTTCCCGAGTATGCTTTCCGCGTCCGGTAGACGCTCACACAACATCGGCCTAACCGGTCGCCCTACACTAATCTTGAACTTAGCAACGCCACCCAACCCCTCGCGAGCTAGAACCTCAGCGACGTAGCCCAAGTCAGATGAGAGGTTGTAGGCTCGCTCAAGAGGTTCCCGCGCGGTCTTGTCCCCTCCATATGCCACCGCCAGAGCGTCAAGAACAGTCATGTCCGCGACGCCCAATCGCAGCTTACCAACAGCCATTCGAGCGATATACTTGGCTTCTGTTGGGTTTGCTTCGTTCAGAAGACTTGTCAAGAGGCGCACCTTCATTTCAACGGAACCTGAGCCTCCCGCGTGCGCGATCTTGTCGAACGTGCTGTAGACCAAGTCTACTGTCAGTGGCCGTTTCGCCAGTGTGGTTTGCGACCTTTTTTGGACAAGCTTTTCGATGGTGCTTCCAAGGTCTCCAGTTTTCTTGAAGTCCGCCTCAATTGCTCTCTCGGTTCGCCCTGTTACCTGAGCGACCGATTTCATCAGGAGTTTTTCAGCGAGGCCCAGCTCTACGCCTTCATAGTCGGGATATAACTTGCCTTGTAGGAGGTATACTACCTTGTTTAACTCCTGTTTCGGAGTTTTCTTGATTAGTTCAACGAGTAGACTTGTCATCTCCAACCGTTTTGTGGTAGCATCAATCTCTTCAAACGTATTCGCGAGTTCAAGGTACTTCAATTACAGCAACTCACTACCAAATCCGTTGAGGGGCAGAGACAATGCCATGAGGCTACGCATATTAGCGGTTTGCGTCCTAAGGTAGAGCTTTCATGTTGCGACTATCCAGAGGAACAGAATCCCCACAATCGTGAAATAAATGACTCAAGCACGTCCTGTCAACTAGCAAATTCGTATTCCACTTCGATGGCGAGATCAGAATGACTTCAAAAGTTCCAGCCCGGCTGTATTTTGGCTGCGCTGGCTGGTCGTATAAGGAATGGGTTGGACCACTATATGACCACGAAAAAACCATGCTTCAACAGTATGCATCAGTGTTTGACACTGTCGAGTTGAATTCCTCTTTCTATAGGGCTCCGAACGAGGGGACAATTTTAGGCTTGACCAAACATACGAGGAGGGGCTTCATGTTTAGCGCCAAAATCAACCAAAAGTTTACTCATGATCTCGCCCTGAAGCTTGACGAAGCCGGCGTGTCGGAGTTGGAGAATTTCGTGCAATTGTTTGACCCTCTTCTCACTCAAGACCGCTTAGGTTGTTTCCTTGTACAGTTACCCCCGTCACTCAGGAGAGATGATCAGCTATTGGAGAATTTCTTGGCCGCTCTCCCACACCGATATAATTACGTCGTGGAATTTCGTAATAAGTCGTGGATGGATGAAGCTACTTGGCGTATTCTTGCGAAATATCAAGCTGCATACTGTATCGTAGATGAACCTCTTCTGCCATCAGATATCCACATTACTTCAGATATTGGGTACATAAGGTGGCACGGACATGGCGAAAGACCGTGGTATGATTACCGATACACGGAGAAACAGCTTCAAGATTGGATTCCGAAAATCAAAACTGTCCAAGAGAACACGAAGAAAACCTTCGGGATATTCAACAACCATTTCCACGGCTACGCCCCCGAGAACTGCCTTCAAACCATGCAGATGCTTGGTATCGCGAATCCCACTCAGCTGAAAACAATGAACCGGGTACAGCGACACATTGAAAGGGAACTGGCTGGCCTACCGCCCGCGGGTACACTCGACGAGTACGCTTAGGGCGCTCAGTATGAAATCGAGAGTGGAAGATAGTCTTTCATGCAAGGTTTCGAAGGTTAGACCGATCGACCACTTGAAGAGCTCTTAATAGTTTGAAAGCAAATATTTGATATTGGAAAATTACGAGCGTATAAGGCCGGTTTATGCGTTGAAATGCCCCCTTTGTGGCAAGAAGATGTCAGGCATGAGAGAAAGCGCGGCAGACTATTCGGGTGAGGGGATGGATAAGCAAGATTTGATTTACTTTTGCGATCAGCACGGTGCAATGAACAAACTGACCGATCTGAAGGATAAAGCGGACCAAGTAGCTAACAAAGCGTAGAATATTCAACGTTTAACCAATAAATGGTCGTCAACGCTCTACGTTTACAGGGAAATGGTCGTGGCCAGGCAAAGAGATTAAGGCAACGCTGTCCCTGTGTGGCGAAGTCACACCGAGTGTAAGGATCATGGCATCTGAGAAGTCATGCGGAGCGGTAATCTTCAAAGAAAACGAAAGGAAGTACCTGCTTCTGCACTACGAAGGCGGCCACTGGGATTTCGTCAAAGGCCATGTCGAGCGAGGTGAGACTGAGAAGCAAACAGTGTTACGAGAAACTCAAGAGGAAGTTGGGATAACGGAAGTATTATTCATCGAGGGTTTCCGCCATCGGATCGGTTATTATTACAGGCGGGCTGGGAACACCGTCTTCAAGGAGGTCATCTTCTATCTCTTGGAGTCAAAAACCGACGCCGTCAGGCTGTCAAGAGAACATGTAGGATTTGAATGGATGTCCTTCGACAGGGCGTACGACCGCCTCACCTACAAGAATGCGAAGGATACGATACGGAAGGCGCGAGACTACCTTGAAAGCCTCGAGCAAGGAAAGCCGCTAGGAGCCACCAAGGAAAGCGGCTAGCACGGCTCGAGCCGCTTGTAGTTTGTTCTCCGCCTGCTTCCAGACAATACTCCTTGGCCCTTCGAGTACTTCGTCTGTTATTTCCAAACCCCGATGGGCAGGCAAACAATGCATAACCGCAACATCGGGTTTGGCTCTTGATACAAGCTTCGCATTGACTTGATATGGCTTAAACACGCGCTCTTTCTTCTTTGTTTCCTTGTCTTGCCCCATGCTAACCCAAACATCTGTAAAGATTACATCCGCCCCTTCCGCCGCTTTGAGTGGATCAGAGACAAAACTTATGCTCCCGCCAGAATTTTTCGCGAGCAGCTCTGCTTTCTTGAGAATCTGCTTGTTAGGCTCGTAGCCTCTCGGACATGAGACGACCATGTTCATTCCCACGCTCGCTGCTCCAAGTAACCAAGAATTACACACATTATTCCCATCTCCGACCCACACGAACTTTATTCCTTGAAGCGCGCCTTTAGCCTCAAGTACTGTTAGCATGTCGGCCACAATCTGGGTAGGATGCTCCAAATCACTAAGAGCGTTTATAATGGGAATAGGGGCATACTCGGCAAATTCGATCAGGTTCTCATGAGCGTATGTCCTAATTACCACCGCGTTGAGGTATGCGCCTAGAACTCTCGCCGTATCCCTAAGTGGTTCCCCGCGTGCAAGCTGGAGCTCATCAGCCCTGAGGTACATAGCTTGCCCTCCCAGCTGGTACACTGCAGTCTCGAAGCTCGCACGGGTTCGGGTGGAGGGTTTCTCGAACAGTAGACCGATAACTTTCCCGGATAAGCGATGTTCTAATGGTCCTTGCTTCGAGTCAGACTCTAGCCTAACCGCCAAATCCATCAGTGATTGGATTTCGTCGCGGGACAGGTCACTTACGGATATGAAGTCTCTACCAGCGAGCAATGCCCTTCAGCCGACCCGAGATGAATCGGGGTCATTGAAAAATGCTTCAGTGACTGTCTCAAGCTGGGTGCGGACTTGCTTTCTGCGTCTTGGAGGCGTATTTCGGTGCTCTCTTTGTGGGGTCTATCAAGAACCTTCCTGACTTTAGAATATCCATTCCGATGAGGACTGGGTACCGCATGTCTGAACGATCATTGACAGTTACAGGTAGAGCGAATCTTACTCCCGCGATCTCTACGACGCCTCGGACTAGAGGTCGAGTTCGAACTTCGTCCAAGAATGCGGATTTCACTTTCGCAACGTCCACAGTCGGGCCGAGGCCTATGTTTGCTGCGAGCCACACATCCACCGAAGTCCTGCTCGCACCCGTGTCCACCTTGCCTTTCACGCGCGCTTCGCCGTGATGGCCTGTGACCTTTACGTACTCTATCGGGCCGATTACAATCGGCTCCTTCTTTTTCACTGCCACCACTGCCACACCATTTATGAGAAGACCAAGTATTAAGCAGCCATCAACCAAGGCTTCTTCTATGCAGATTGGAGTCCTCTCAAAGAACCGGGAGTTCTGGGCAACAACAGAAATTATCAACGCCCTCAATAAGAAGGGTGTAGAGCCGGAATACATCAAGACACCAGAAATACACCTCATGTTAGGGGAAAAAGTCGATGCAATCTACGAAAAGAAGTCGCTTTCTACTTTAGGCGCAGCGATACCGCGCATCGGCCGTAGCTTAACGCAACTAGGAGTAATGCTGCTCAAACACTTCGAATTAATGGGCACCCCATCTACTCTCTCAATTGAGGGTCTCACCACAGCTAGGAACAAATATCTCACCCTCCAAGCCCTTCACGCTGCGAGAGTGAGGATTCCTGAAAGCGTTCTTATCGCGTCGAGGATTAAGACCCAGGAACCTACTGAGTACCTCTCTCCCCCACTCGTAATGAAGCTGCTTAGCGGAACCCAGGGAATCGGGGTTATGCGTGTTCGCAACGTGAAGGAGGCAGGTCCGATAATCGACACACTCTCTGAACTCGACCAAATGATCCTCCTGCAGAAATTCCTACCGAACCCAGGAGAAGACATACGAGTGTTCCTTGTAGGTGGCGAGGTAGTTGCTGCGATGAAACGCAAGGCCGCCCCTAACGAGTGGAGAAGCAACATCCATATCGGCGGCCACGGAATCGCTCACAAACCGACGAGAGAGGAGTCTGAAGCGGCCACCAAGGCCGCAGAAGCTGTAGGCGTGGAAATAGCCGGGGTGGACTTAATCTCCGTCGAGAACGAACCCTACGTTATCGAAGTAAACGCCTCTCCAGGCTTCCGGGGCTTACTTGAAGCTACAGGCATAAACGCAGCCGAAAAGATCGCAGGTTACGCTATAAAAAAGGCGAAACACTAAGCCCACCGTTTCAGGTCGTCACGCCATAACGCTCATTGGATTCAACTACCTAACCCTATCTTGCCTGTCCGCCATGAAGACAGTCACAAATATGATGCTCAAATGACCTGAACCTGGGGTATCGGAGCTGACAGGCAACAATACTTCCCCTTAGGATGCGATTGTTCCGAAACTTACGTCAGATTCGAACCGCCGCGGATTCGTAGTGATCTTAGCCACCTCGACACACACAGTTGCTAGATATAACGCGAAATCTCTTAACCTGAGGCGGCTACGTAACCTGGACGGGATAGAGCTCAGCCAGCTTTACCTTAACGTGCCTGCCGCGAAGTTTGAGAATGACGTACGGGTTACCAAACTCCCTCAGCAGCTGCCTGCACTTTCCACAAGGAGGCAACACAACGTTCTTCTTCCCACTAACCGCGACTATCGTGAGAATCTCGAACGCGCCTTCAGAAACCATGGCTCCAACAGCTGCGTACTCCGCGCAGAACGAACATGGCGCGGAGCCGCTCACCTCGATGTTCACTCCCTGAAAGACCCTCTTATCCTTGGTCTTGAGCACAGCTGCGACGGAGGTCCTTTCAGACATCCTTCTCCTAGCAAGCTCTGAAGCTCGTTCGATTAACAACTGATCTTCGGTAGAAATTCGGTGTGCTCGCATCATCTATCAAAGAAGAATGCAACACGCTCCTATCGAATAAGCGAGGCGGTGCTGGGTCCGCGTGTCCTACGAAGTTATTGCTGAGAAGCCACTTGTTCTCGCATAAGCATGGGCGCCCGAGGGAGTACTGAATCCCGGAGAACGTAGGAGATCGCCCCCGCGATCAAGATGAGAATTGCGCTTGCCGTTCCGAGACTGGTGTTGAGGTCCTGGTTCGTTCCCACGAGGCCTACGCTGAAGGCTAGGAGGATCGCGCCGAAAATAATCCCCCTCATTCCGGCTTCATGCAACAATCGCTTGGTTGCCAACGTGAAGCAGTGAATTGAGCCGAGTGAGCAAATCACTCCAACGATTAGGACAACTGCGAAGACGAAGCTGAAGAATTGCATCTGGAACGGATAGAGGCTGTAAATTGGGACGGCGACCAAACTAACGACCAAGCTCACGACGCCGCCAATCACGAAGAGTGCAGCCGCGATATCGATAAAACCTGTCTTCAAATTTGACTTGCTCAATACGCTAACCGAAGGTGTGAATTAGCGCCATTACTTTAAAGTCTGATTTCACCTCGGACACATTTTCCACTTCTAGACGTAGATCTTGCAAAACAAACAGAACCATCGGTTGTTCGATCTCTGCGTGCAACCCCCGCATGCAGGGCACTTGGGACAGTTGCGTGTGGGTGGCGATGGTAGCAACCTGTGTCATCCAGGGTGAGGCGGTGGGTAGCGGAAAAACTTGTTGTTAATGTCTAACCACAATGGAGCAATCCGTGTTGCCTTAGCAAGGGATCTTTTCATGAAAAGCGGCAATCCCAGTCGCTTTGGTTGGGAGGCAAATCGAGAGACACATGAAGAGCATTTTACTCAATGGAGTCCGCAACGTTCTCAACTATACTAGTGAGCAGAACGCAAAGTGATTCCACTTCGAACGTTCGTGAGCATTTAAACCGCGGTCCACTCGCTCCACTTAGTGTAGATGCACACATCTTCCCCCAACCCTAATCGGTCTCACTGCGGCTAAAGTTTGATTAAGAGGATGAAAACTTTGGTGAATGAACTCAAATTCCAAAGCAGCATTGTCTACCTTTGCGAATTCTGTGGGTATGGTTACCAAACCATTGGCACGGCAGAACGCTGCGAGCTACACTGCGATACACAACTGCGATCTTCAGTGAGGATAAGACAATGTGCAGTCTACCAACCTGCGGTAGAAGTCCTAACCGTTAGCGCTAGGCGACATACCCAACATCGCCATCCAATGAAGAACCAAATCTCCTCGCCTTAGTCGCAAGTAACAGAAGTCGACGGCGGTGAGCGCTTTATGATGAGAGCTCCGGGATCCAACATACGTATACATACCAACCTACCCGTACGCATATTACTACTACAACCCATGGGCAGGTTACTACGTCTGGGAATGGTAACGATTTCCAGAGAACACGTTGGGTTGGAAGATATTTCCTAGCTTCTTTTCTCCATGGTTCTTTTTAGTAGGATTCCGAAGCGCAAAGCAAATATTGCTTTCGCGCCTGCGCTCTCGTCATACAAATTGACCACGCTCGGGTTGAATACAATATTTGTTGAAGCTGACTCGATTCGAAGGAAACCCCATAATTGTCCCGAGAAAGAAAAAATCGTGGGAACTTAAGGGCACGTTTAATCCTGGCACAATTGTCGAGAATGGAACCATTCACATACTCTATCGCGCCGTAGGTGAGAACAGAGTTTCTAGGTTAGCCTATGCGCGAAGCAGCAACGGGACCGAGATTCACGACCGCTCCGAAAAGCCCGTTGTCGCACCCTCTGCAGGCTGGGAGGAATTTGGGTGCGAAGACCCTCGGATTACTCGTCTCGATGGAAGGTATTACGTTACCTACACGGCATATTCCCGCCGCGGGCCCCGCATAGCACTCGCCTCAACCATCGACTTCGAGAATTTTGAGAAAGACGGTTTGATTGGACCAGACCGCGATGACAAGGACTGCGTGATCTTCCCAGAACGCATTGCTGGGAAAATTGCCATACTACACCGATTAGAATCAAAGATACAGATCGCTTACTTTGACAGCATCTCGCACCTGCAAAAGTCTAGGGATTTCTGGAAAAGTTACGTTGAGCACCTCGATGATTACGAGGTTATAAGGTCGAAATTCCCGTGGGAACAGAGAAAGGTTGGCGTCGGACCTCCACCGATCAGGACAGATCGTGGATGGTTAGTCGTCTACCATGGCGTAAGCATAGACCACATTTATCGAGCGGGAGCAATGCTTCTAGACCTAGAAAACCCCGCCAGAGTACTGGCCCGTACTAGAGAACCGATTTTAGAGCCTCAAATGGAGTTTGAGAGACAGGGGGTAGTGTCGAATGTCGTGTTTCCTGACGGGACGGCGGTGGTTAACGGAACACTATCCGTGTTCTACGGCGGAGCGGACACTGTGTGCTGCGTTGCCTACGCGCCGCTGAAGCAGTTTCTCGACGAACTCGAAAAGGCGAACTGAGTTTATTATTCCGTGTGGCCGAAACAAGCTAGGAATTCTTGCGCAGCTAGCAGGAATGCGATTGTGGATTCTGCGCCTTGGTTCTGATTAAGTCCACGCTCCCCGACCCCATCATAGCATGCCCCCGATGCCCCATCGTAAACGATGACATTTTTCGTATTCATGCCGAAGAACCATCCCAGTGCCCGCCGAGCCATATTCTCATACGATCTATCATGCGTCAATTGGTATGCGATTGCAGTCGCTTCGATCATTGCTGCTGGCTCGATGGGTTGCTGGTCGTACAAAGCCTTCGGTTTACCCTTTACGTACCAGCCGTTGTTACCGATTGGAGTGCAAACCCCATTCTGCGTCTCCTCGTTGTTCAAGAATCTCAGCGTTTCTTCACCCACCTTTAGTAACACCTCGTCGTGAAGAAGTTCGTATGCTACTAGCATCGCTTGACTCAACCGAGCATTATCATATGTAAGAGTGTTCTCATACCACTGCCACTCACCATCTTTGGTCAGCTGAAAGGCTTTGAGTAGATTTGCTGAAGTTTCCTTCAGGTCGGCTTCTAGATTCTTGTCATCAGGCTCTGAGAGCATTCGTTCATGTATGGCAAGACACGCGTAGGCCTTCGTTCGAAGTGAATCCGAAACGCGGGCCCATGGAAGGGCTCGATCGAAGACTAGCCTTGCAGATCCCTTCACTCCTTCTGCCGCCTGCGAATTCAATATCGCGCCTGTTGCCCAAAGTGTTCTTCCGAGATGATCACCTAACGTCGGCTTGTCTATGAGATCAAGGGAAAAGTCAATGAAGTTGTGCATTTGCCCACTGTCGTCTTGCATTAGCAACAGGAAGCTAAGGAGTTTCTTCTGTAGTTCAGCTAGCTTTTTGTCAGGCCAATATTGAGGTGCCTTAACACTGAGCACAAGGGCGCGCGCATTGTCATCTACCGAGTAACCCTCTTTCTTGTAGGGAACCGAGAACCTTGCGTGTTGGATTACAGCGTTAGCATCGGTGAGGGCGAATAGATGGTCGAGCTTAACTGACTTGGCGAGTTTCTCGCACAACGTGGGCAGATCTTGTTGCAAGTCTGAAGGTGTCAGCATACTCGTCAGCTACTGTTGCCCATCCCACTTGTCGGCCATACTTGAATGCATTTGTCTCCAATAGGCGAGCGATCGGACGTCAGCGAATTTACAGAGTAAGCCCTGTTACCTAGCAAGACTTCCTTTAAGCAAATCGATGGTGTTTAGGTTATAGCTTTTCCGTGGCTAAGCGCCCAAGGCCAATGTGCCGCGCGAAACCTGATCTCAACGACCTCATCTGAGCATCACCTGCGTTAGGCGCGTGATGTCAATTCATCTAGACCAAAATTCATTTCAAGGTCATGCTGCATCGATGCAGTAACTAAAGAATTGTACAACAGCATTGACACAGTTAGGGGACCGACGCCGCCAGGTACCGGAGTGAGGAAAGATGCTACACGAATTGCATTGTCAAAGTCAACATCGCCCATCAGTTTGCCGCCGACACTACTTGTGCCGATGTCCACAACAGCGGCTCCCGGCTTAATCATCTCGGGACCGACGGTAAATTCGGGACGCCGCCCGATTCCTGTGAGAAGAATATCCGCTTGTCTCGAAATGTTGCCGATTTCCTTCGTTTTCGAGTGGCAAACGGTTACGGTAGCATCCTCGTTCAACAGTAGTTGGGTCAGGGGTCTTCCAACGAGCTTACTCCGGTTGATTATGACTGCGTGTTTCCCTGCGATTTCGACCTGATAATACTTCAACAGGACAATTACTCCTTTGGGTGTACACGGGACCAGTTTTGCGTCCTTTCCTGCCAATCGCCCAAGGTTGCAAGGGTTCAATCCGTCTACGTCCTTCTCTTTCGCAATTGAGGCGAGCGCCGCGGCATCATCAAGAGGTTTGGGTAGTGGAAGCTGAAGAAGAATACCTGTTACTGTCCTATCGTGATTCAGATCCTGAACTATTTGCTCAAGCTCTGCCTGTGGAGTATCAACTGTCAATTCGATGTTG
>Ga0326728_10006812_pt1 | contig 30288 bp, 25 predicted proteins | sample MB3enrmetagenome_FD_207602 | JGI IMG/M metagenome (GOLD analysis project Ga0326728, IMG submission 207602) | Lab enriched peat soil microbial communities from McLean, Ithaca, NY, United States - MB31MN | ecosystem: Environmental > Terrestrial > Soil > Wetlands > Peat | place: USA: New York...
GTGTCATCCACCGGCTGGGTGCGCGAGAATTGGTTGAGCTCCTCGCGCAATTCGTTCCGCCACGATGCGTCCGTCTTGTCGCGTCGGGCAAAGCCGACGACGCGGAACGACGGTGGCATCTGCTTGTCCTTGCACAGATGATAAAACGCCGGGATGAGCTTGCGTGCGGTGAGGTCGCCGCTCGCCCCAAAGATGATGATGGAACACGGTTCGAGTGATTTGCGTTCGGCGCTGATGTTACCCGTAGCCGCTTCTTCCATAGGAATCGAAGTATTCACGGCGACAACAATGGCGCAGGAAACGGACAAATTCAACGCTTCTTGTGGCAGGCACCTCAATAATTGTCCGACGTTCAAAAATTGCTCGCCCGGCAAGGCGCTTTTTCACAAGATTCCTCCATTGGCTCCAAGATTTTGGGGCGCGAAGATGAAAGCGAAAATTATCATTACTCCAAAGAAGGCCGTAGTGGACCCGCAGGGCAAAACCGTCCAGAGCGCGCTCGAGCAAATGGGCTACCAGGGCGTCGCCGCCGTCCATGTCGGGAAATACATCGAGATTGACCTCGCGCCCGGCACGGACAAGGCCGCCGCACAACAGGCTCTGAACGATGCGGCCCACAAATTTTTGAGCAACCCGATAATTGAGGATTACAAACTGGAAATAGAATGAAGCCATTTGGTCGAAAGACGAGAGACGAGAGTCGAGGGCCAGCGCCTGCTCTCGACCCTCGACCCTCGACCTTCGACTGATTATGAACTTCGCTGTTTTACAATTTCCCGCTTCCAACTGCGACCAAGACGCCATTCACGCCCTGCACGATGTACTCGGTCATTCGGCACGCTACGTCTGGCACAAGGAAACCTCGCTCGGCAACGCCGACGCCGTCATCGTGCCCGGCGGCTTCAGCTACGGCGATTATCTGCGCTGCGGCGCCATTGCCCGGTTCAGCCCGGTAATGCAGGCGGTGAAACAATTTACCGACAACGGCGGATTAGTGCTTGGTATCTGCAACGGTTTTCAAGTCCTGACCGAAGCCGGTCTGTTGCCCGGCGCGCTCATCCGCAACCGTGATTTGCAATTCCACTGCGAGCACATTTTCCTGAAAACCGTCACGCCGGACTCGCCGTTTACGAATAAAATTCCGCCGGGCAAATGGCTGAAAATCCCCATTGCCCACGGCGAAGGCTGCTATTTTGCCGACGAGAAGACGCTGGTGAAGCTCAAGGCGAACAACCAGATTTTGTGGCAATACTGCGACGCCAATGGCAACCTGACTGACACGGCAAATCCGAACGGTTCGTTGCTGAACATCGCCGGCATCTGTAACGAACGCCGGAATGTGGCCGGCCTGATGCCGCATCCTGAACGCGCCTGCGAACCGCTCCTCGGCAGCGACGACGGCAAATGGATTTTTGGGAGCATCATCGCGGCGCTGCAAAATAAGAGTGTCGCGCAAGCGGCTTGAAATAATGAACAGAGAATCATCTCAATGAGCGAACCCGCCATTACCCCAGAATTGGTTGCCGAACACAACCTCACGCCGGAGGAGTATAAAAAAATCCTCGACGTGCTGGGCCGCGAGCCGAGCTACACCGAGCTGGGCATTTTCTCCGTGATGTGGAGCGAGCATTGCAGCTACAAAAACACGCGCCCGCTGCTCAAAACCTTTCCGACCAAGTCCAAAAAAATCCTCGTCGGCGCGGGCGAGGAAAACGCCGGCATCATTGACATCGGCGACGGCCTGGCCATCGCGTTCAAGGTCGAATCGCACAATCACCCGAGTGCAGTTGAGCCGTTTCAAGGCGCGGCCACCGGCGTCGGCGGCATCGTGCGCGACATTTTCACCATGGGCGCAAGGCCGATTTGCTCGGTCAACTCGCTCCGTTTCGGGCCAATCACCAACGGCGAACTTAAAACTCAAAATTCAAAACTCGAAACTGCAAACAATCGAAGATTGTTCGCCGGCGTCGTGGCCGGCATCGCGCATTATGGCAATTGCTTCGGCATCCCGACCATCGCGGGCGAGGTTTATTTCGACAAATCTTACGAAGGCAATCCGCTCGTGAATGCGTTCTGCCTCGGCGTGCTGCGGCACGAACAAATCGCGCGGGGCGCAGCCAAGGGGACCGGCAACCCGGTTTTTTATGTCGGTCCGCCAACGGGTCGCGACGGCCTCGCGGGCGCGGCGTTTGCGTCGCAGGATTTGACCGAGGAATCCGCGGAACAACAGCGCGGCGCGGTGCAGGTGGGCGATCCGTTCATGGAAAAACTGGTTTGTGAAGCGTGCCTCGAATTGCTCGCCACCGGTGCAGTCGCCGGCATTCAAGACATGGGCGCGGCGGGCTTGACTTGCTCAACGTGCGAGACTGCCGCCCGTGCGGGCACCGGCATCGAGATCGAACTCGATAAGGTTCCCCAACGCGCGCCGAACATGTCGAGTTACGAAATCATGTTGAGCGAATCGCAGGAGCGAATGCTCATCATCGTCCACAAAGGCCGTGAGGAGGAGGTGAAGCGCATCTTTGACAAATGGGATTTGCCGTGGGCGGAAATCGGCTTTGTCACCGACACCGGCCGCATGGTGGTGAAGCATCACGGCAGGGTTGTCGCCGACATTCCGGCGAAGAAAATCGCCGATGAATCGCCGGTTTACCAGCGCGAAGCGAAGGAGCCGGAATACCTCAGGGAAGTCCGAGCGTTTCGGTTGGAAGAAATTCCCCAGACGCAAGACGCCAAATCCGATCTCCTAAAATTGCTATCATGGCCGACGATTGCGTCGAAGAATTGGGTTTACCGTCAATATGACCACATGGTGCGCGACGGTTCGGCGGTTTGTCCCGGCAGCGACGCGGCGGTGCTGCGAATCAAGGCGGATTCCCTGCCAGACGTGGCACAGGCCTCCGGCCTGTGTTCTCCTGAAACTCACAGGCCGGAGGCCTGTGCCACCAATGAAAAACTCATTGCGCTGACGGCGGATGGCAACGGCGCTTACGTTTATCTCGACCCTTACGAAGGCGCGAAGACGGTGATGGCCGAGGCGTGCCGCAATCTGGCCTGTGCCGGCGCGGTGCCGCTCGGCACGACGGACAACCTCAACATGGCCAGTCCGCTCAAGCCGGAGTTGTTCTGGCAGATCAAAGAATCCGTGCGCGGGCTGGCGGAGGCCTGCCAAGTGTTCAATGCGCCGGTCACCGGCGGCAATTGCTCGCTTTACAATCAAAGCCCGAACGGTCCGATTGACCCGACGCCTACCGTCGTGGTGGTTGGCCTGATTGAAAAGCCGGAGCACATCACAACGCAGTGGTTCAAGGACGAGGGCGACGCAATTATTCTGCTCGGCGAACCCGTGGACGCAAACGATCCGTTGCTGGGTCTTGGCGGTTCGGCTTATTTGCAAGCCGTGCACGGAAAGAAAACCGGCGCGCCGCCACGTTGTGATTTGGAAACGGCGAAGACGTTACATGCGACGCTGCTGGGTTTGATTCAAAGCGGGTTGGTGAAAAGCGCGCATGATTGCAGCGAAGGCGGGTTGGCGGTTTGTCTGGCGGAAAGTTGCATCAGCCAACTCGTGGCGCGCGAAACACCAAGATTGATTGGGGCGATGGTGAATCTGCAAACTGTGGCACAGGCTTTCAGCCTGTGTTCAGAACCGAATCACAGGCCAGAGGCCGGTGCCCCATTGCGTCTTGACGCCTTGCTCTTTGGCGAAACGCAAAGCCGCGTGATCATCAGTTGCCAGCCACTCGACGCGGTGAAAGTAATCGAGCGCGCGAAGTTGATGGGCGTTCCGGCAGTTCAAATTGGCAAAGTCGGCGGCGACCAATTGACCATTAAAACGAGTGCCGGCGAATTCAGCGCGCCGGTGACGGAACTGCATGATTTGTGGTGGAACGCCATTGCGCGAGCGATGGCTTGAAAATTTAGCGTTTCCCGGAATTTTCCGCCGGTGTTTTTGAACAAAAAAATCCCGCCGCGACTCTTAATTTTAATGATTTCTTTGGTGCGAGTATTAACCGCTGGTAATTTGCCGCCGGCTGCGTAAGCTAGGGGAAAATTTTTTCATGCGGCAGTTCCTTACCATTGCGACAAACGCCTTCATGGAATTGGTCCGGCAGCCGGTTTTTCTGCTGTTGATGACCGGGTCGGTGCTTTTTGAAATCTTTCTGGCCGTGCCCTCTTACTTCGCGTTCGGCGACGAGCCTAAGCTGGTCAAGAACAGCGCGTTGGCGGTGATGCTGTTGTCAGGATTGTTTGGCGCGGTGTTGAGCGCGTCGTCGTCGCTGGCGCGGGAAATCCGGGTGGGCACGGCGCTGGCGGTGCTGTCCAAGCCCGTCGGGCGCGCACAGTTTCTGCTGGCCAAGTATATCGGGCTGGCCGCGGCGCTGACGCTGTTGACGTACGTGAACCTGGTCGGCGTGGTGTTGGCCGGCTGGATGGCGTTTGACGCTTACGGCCAGACCGACCTGACGGCGATCGGCATTTTCGCGCTGGCACTGGCGGCGGCTTACGCGCTGGGCGGTTTCAGCAATTTCTTCCTGCGCCGGCCGTTTGTGAGTGACGCGGTGTTCGCGCTGGTGGTGACGGTGACGGTGGCAGCCTTTGTGATTTTCCAGTTCACCCACCAGGAAGCGGGTTTGTTTACCGCAGCCAAAGTGGACTGGCGGCTGGTGCCGGCGGGCATTTTGATTTTGTTCGCCTTGTGGATTCTGGCGGCGCTGGCGCTGGCGTGTTCGACGCGGCTGGACACAATTCCGACGCTGGCGGTTTGTTCAGCGTTGTTTTTGATCGGGCTGATGTCGGATTATTTCTTCGGCCGGCTCGCAGAGGCGGGCCATTGGTGGGCTTCAACGCTTTACACGGTTATTCCAAACTGGCAGCTTTTCTGGCTCGCGGACGCCCTGGACATGGGCAAAAGCACCTTCCACTGGGGTTACGTGGCGAGGGCCTTCGCTTACACCGTCGGCTACGCGGGCGCGGCGCTGGCCATTGGCGCGGCGCTGTTTGAGGAACGGGAATTGAGTTGAGCGGGTTAGATAAGTGATTGGCTAAATGAGTTAAATGAGTGATTGGTCGAATAAACTGAACCTCGGCAACGAACAAAATGCTACCGCTTTGACTCATTTAACTGCTCACGCATTTAACTTGTTTATCCAGTTCCCCATTTAACGAACCGAATGGAACGCAACATTCAAAAACATGGGCTGGTGAATCTGGCCGCGACGGTGGTGATCTTTATCGCCGCGCTGGGCGCGGCCGCCTACGCGGATTCGCGGGCGGGGCAGGCGGCTGCGATTTTCCTCGGGCTGGGGGCGCTGGTGGCGTTTGCCAGTTGGTTCCAGATGCGGCTGGAGGAAAACGAGCAACTGGAAAAGCTGGAGGTGGAGGAACTCGCGCGCGCCCGGGGCGAAACCACACTGTTCGAATCGAAGGACGCGGAGGTCTTTCCGGCGCAACGCGCGCGCGAACAGTTTGAGAAATTTTTCGTGCCGGGTTTCAGCGTGCTGCTGTTGGTGCTCGAAGGCGGCGGCGCCTGGTTGCTCTGGCGCTGGCTTTCCCAAACCGCCGCCGGCATCGCGCCCGACCGTGCCATGCCGGCGCTCGCCTTGTTTGGCATTTTCGCGCTGTTGCTGTTTTTGATTGGTCGTTTTTCCGTGACGATGGCGCGGCTGGAAAATCATCGCCTGCTGCGGCCCAGCGCGAGTTTTTTGCTGGCCGGCGCGTATGTCTGTTTCATTACCGCTTTGGGAATTGCGGGCGTGCGGCTGGGTTTCCCCAACACCGATGCCTACGTGGCGCGCGTTCTGGCCGGGTTGCTGGGATTAATGGCGGTGGAGACCCTGGTGACGCTGCTGCTGGAAATCTATCGTCCGCGGGTGAAAGGCAAAGTCGCCCGCCCGCTTTACGACAGCCGGATGGTGGGGCTGCTCGGCCAGCCGGAGAGCCTGTTCACCGCGGCGGCGCAGGCGCTGGATTATCAATTCGGATTCAAAGTTTCCGAAACGTGGTTCTTCCAGATGCTGCGCAAAAGCTTGCCGGTGTTGTTCCTGGCGCAACTGGCGGCGTTGCTGTTGTCCACGTGCGTGGTGTTCATTGAACCGGGCGAGCAGGGTGTATTGGAGCAATTCGGCCGGCTGGACCAGGCGCGCGGCGTACTGAATCCGGGCGCGCATTTGATCTGGCCGTGGCCTATTGACAAGGTCTACCGCTACCGCACCGAGCAAGTCCGGGTGTTTGATGTCGGCTTCCAACCCACGGCTGAAAGTGAAAAGATGCGGACCATTTTGTGGAGCGTGGCTCATACCGAAGAGATCAATTTTCTGGTTGGCAACGTGCCCCCGGCTACTGTGACCAACAATCTGTCCAATCCCGCCGCCAGCGGCGCCAACAATCCTTTGTTGTCAAAGGTGGCCCCGGTGGGATTGATTGACGTCAGCATTCCGGTGCAATACCGGATTACCAACGTCATACATTGGGCCTACCACAATGCCGATCCGACGAATCTTCTCCAGGATTTGGCCACGCGGACCGTTGTCCACTACCTCGCGGGCCGGGATTTGAACGCGGTGCTCTCGCACCTGCGCCTCCAGATGGCGCAGGTGTTGGAAAACCGGATTCAGGCCGAAGCAACCCGGCATCAGCTCGGTGTGGAAATCCTCTTTGCCGGCGTGCAGGACATTCATCCGCCGGTGAAAGTGGCGGATGCCTACGAACAAGTCGTCGCCGCCGGTCAGCAGCGGATTGCCGAGACCAATGCCGCCGTGGCCGAAGCCATCCGCACCAATGCCTTGGCGGGCGCGCAGGCGTTTGCCGACGTGAACCAGGCGCGGGCGGACCGGTTGCAGACGGAACTTTCCGCCTGGGCGCGCGCGGGACTGTTCACGAACCAAATGGCCGCGTATGACGCCGCGCCGTCGGTCTTTCGACAGCGCGCCTATTATGAAATGTTTCCCGCCGCCACCGCCAATGCGCGCAAATACATCCTGTTGGTTACCAACACGCATAACGTGCTGATGTTTGATCTGGAAGACAAGATTCGCGAAAGCCTTTTGAACTTGAACGTGCCCTCACCCACTAATTCGCCATGAAACGAAATCTGATAACCATTCTTACCGCCGCAGTGCTCGTCGTGATTTTTGCGCTGCTGCTGTTCACCTTTCAAGTCCGGCAGTCCCAGGTGGCCGTCGTCACCACATTCGGTCGTATCACCGGCCCTCCGCGCGAACCCGGCCTGCATCTGCGCTGGCCCTGGCCGATCCAACAGGTCTACAAGTTTGATCAGCGCATCCAAACCTTCACCGACAAGTTCAGCGAAAACCTCACCCAGGACAACGTCAACCTGATTACCAGCGTCTACGTGGGCTGGAAAATTTCCAACGCGACCAACTTTCTCAACAGCTTTCCCAACGGCTCCATTGAGGCGGCGCAAGGCCAGCTCCAAAGCCTGTTGACCAGCGCCAAAAGCGCCGTCGTGGGCAACCATCCTCTCGCCGATTTTGTGAATGCGGACCTGAAGCAACTGAAATTCGACGAGATTCAAAACCAGATTGAACAGACCGTCCGCGCCGAATTGCAGACCAACAACTACGGCATTCAAATCGAGTTTCTGGGCATCCAAAGACTCGGCTTGCCGGAAAGCGTCACCGAGGCGGTCTTCGCCCGCATGCGGTCGGAGCGGCAGGTGCTCATCAGCCAGGCGCAGAATGAAGGCCAGGCGGAGGCCATCAAAATCAAGGCCAATGCCGATCGCCAGGCCAATGAAACCCTGGCCAACGCCCGGGCCGAGGCCACACGGATTCAAGGCGAAGGCGTGGCGGAAGCCGCCAAGACGCTGCCGGTCTTCCAGGAAAATCCCGAACTGGCGGTTTTCATGCTGCGGGTCAAGGCGCTGCAGGATTCGCTGAACCAGAAATCTGTTCTGATTTTTGACCAGCGCACCCCGCCGTTTGATTTGTTCAATGGTGTTTGGACCAACGCGCCCAGCCATCAACCATGAGCGACGAGCACAAACATTCTCACGATCACGCGCCCGAACCGGCCGCGCCAGCGCCCCCGCCGGTAACGCCGGACGACGCCGGTTCGCTGGCCATGGCTGAGGCCCTGCGCAGCAGCTTTGCGATCGTCAAATTCGTCATGGTGGCGCTGGTGATTCTCTTTCTGGCCTCGGGCATTTTTCAGGTCGGGCCGCAGGAACAGGCTGTCGTCCTGCGCTTCGGCAAGGCCGTCGGCACGGGACAGCAGGCCTTGCTGGGTCCCGGATTGCACTGGGCCTTTCCGTACCCGATTGATGAAGTAGTCAAAATTCCCATCCGGCAAATCCAAAGTGTCCGGTCCACGATCGGCTGGTTTGCGGTGACGCCGGAGCAGGAATTGAGCGGCAATCTGCCGGAGCCTGGTCCTTCCCTGATTCCGAGCGTGGACGGCTACGCGATTACTGCGGACCGCAACATCATTCATACGCGCGCCACGCTTTACTATCAGGTGGACGACCCGATTCGTGCGGTGTTCTATTTTTCCGGCGGCCCCGGTTCCCCGCTCGGCATGGATGGTGTTTCCAACGCGGTGCAAAATGCCTTGAACAACGCCCTGCTTTACACCGCCGCGCATTTCAGCGTGGACCAGGTGCTTTACAGCGACGTGGGCGGGTTTCAGGACGACGTGGAACAGCGGGTGAGTCAACTGGCCGACCAGGAACGGCTCGGCATTACTGTCCGGCAATGCAGCGTGCAAAGCATTCCGCCGCGGCAGTTACAGCAAATTTTCGACCAGGTCACCGAAGCGCGCGAAAACCGCAACCAAGTGCTCGACCTGGCGCACAGTTACGAAAATCAAGTCACCAACAACGCCGACGCGCAGGCGACAGCCATCATCAATGAGGCGCGGAGCACCAGCGTGCGTTACGTCCAATCCCTTCAGGCCGACGCGAAGGCGTTCAGTGACCTGTTACCGAATTATGAAATCAATCCGGCCTTGTTCGAACAGGAGCAATTGGTGCAGGTGATGGGCGAATCGCTGACGAACGTGCAATTCAAGGGCTACATGCCGACGACGGCCGATGGCAAACCAACGGATTTGTGGCTATTATTGAATCGTGAGCCGCCGGAGCCGAAGACGGGCGCACCGGCCGAATAAAATGAAAAGTTTGGTTTGGAGCGCGATAGCGTCTTGGAGTGCGGTGGCAAGCGAAGCGCGACGCCGCAGTCCAAAACCTGGCGCAATGCATCGTGCGTTTTGAAATCGTAAATCATAAATCGTAAATTAGTATGCAGGTCACATCGCTTTTAAGCCGTCACGAACGCGAGCATCACCATGACCATGAGCACTCGGTGGTGCATCTGTGGCAGGCCGTCGTCGGGGTGGTTCTCGTCCTCAACGCCTATGTGGTGGATTGGCTGTTCACACAGGGCAGCGGCGTGGCCAGCGCCAGCGCCGGCCTTGGGGCGATCATTCTTATCTATCCCATCGTCGTCACAGCCATCAAGGACTTGCGCGTCGGCCGCCTCAGCATCAATGAACTGGTCGCCATCGCCGTCCTCGCCGCCTTCGCGTCCGGTAATTACAAGACCGCCGGCATCGTCGCCTTTTTCATGCTCACCGGCGAAATCATCGAAACCCGCACCGCCGAAGGCGCGCGGATGTCCATTGAATCCCTGATCAAACTCGCGCCGACCCGGGCGCGACGCGTCAAGGCCGACAGCAGTGAGGAAGAAGTCGCCGCGAGCGAACTGGCCGTCGGCGACGTGATTCGCATTCGGCCCGGCGACAACGTTGCGGCGGACGGCGTCATTGTTAGCGGCCAGGGTTCGTTCAACCAGGCGATGATTACCGGCGAATCCTTGCCGGCGGACAAGAAGACGGGCGACGAGGTTTTCGCCGGCACGCAAAACCTGACCGGCATGTTGGAGATCAAAGTCAACCGCGCCGGCCAGGACACGACGCTGGGCCGGGTGCGCGAACTGATTCTGGCGGCGGAAAAAACCAAGCTGCCCATCATGAAAATCGTGGACCAATACATGGGCTTTTACACGCCGCTCGTGCTGGTCATCGGCGCGCTCGTCTGGGCGTTCACTCACAGTTTGGACCGCGTCATCGCCGTGTTCGTTGTGTCGTGCCCGTGCGCGTTCATTCTGGCGACGCCGACGGCGATGGTTGCCGCCCTGTCTGCTGCCGCGCGCCTCGGTATTTTGATCAAAAACGTCGCCGATATCGAGCTGGCCGCCAAAATCAACGCCTTTATTTTTGACAAAACCGGCACGCTTACCACCGGCCAGCTTGCCGTCAGCCGCCTCGCCCCGATGGGTGAAACGAAACCCGCCGAACTGTTGCTGCTGGCCGCCTCCGCCGAAAAATACAGCAACCACCCGACCGCCAAGGCGCTCGCGCAACTGGCGGGCGAAGCGGGCGTGCCGCTGGTCGAGCCCAAGGATTTTGTTGAAACCGGCGGGCGCGGCGTCAAGGCGCGGGTCAACAACTCAATCGTGCTGGTGGGCCGCGCGCAATGGCTCAAGGACAACGGCGTGGACTCGAATTTCGAGAAGTCCGTGGACTTGAAAGAGACCGAGGGCTGGAGCCTGATTTTTGTCGCGCGCGACCAGCAATGCGTTGGCTGGGTCGGTTTGCAGGACCAGACCCGCGCCGAGGCGAAGGCATCGCTCGCCGAGCTGAAGGAGAGCGGCGTCCGGCGCGTGGCGATGATTTCCGGCGACCGCCAGCCGGTGGTGACGCGGGTGGCGGCCCAAATCGGTTGCGAAGAGGCCAAAGGCGAATGCCTGCCGCAGAACAAGGTTGAGTTCGTGCGCAGCGTGAAGGCAAAAGGCTATCGCGTGGCGGTCGTCGGCGACGGCGTGAATGACGCGCCGGCGTTGGCGGCAGGCGACATTGGCATCGCCATGGGCGCGGCGGGCAGCGAGGTGGCCATTCACACCGCAACGATTGCGCTGATGAACAACGACCTGCACCGGCTGCCGTTTCTGGTGAAACTTTCGCGCAGCACCCGCGCCGTCATCAACCAGAATTTCCTGTTTGGCACGCTGTTCATCATCGTCGGTCTGACCATCACGTCGCTCGGTTATATCGGCCCGATTCCCGCCGCCATTCTGCACAATCTCGGCTCGCTGATTGTGATTTTTAACAGCGCCCGGCTTGTCCGCAAAGGCGAGGAACTGGAACATTTCCATCCCGAAGCGGAAGAGCCGCCTCCCCGCGCCACCGGTCAATTGACGCCGCAGTCAGCGTAACGTTTGTTTATTCGATTTATGCCTGTTGCCGAATTAAATCCGCAATCCGCAATCCGCAATCCGCAATCGGATGAAGTGGTTGTGTCCGTGCGCGGGCTGACCAAGGTGTTCAAGGATTTCTGGAATCGTCCAAAGGCGCGCGCCGTGGACAACGTGGACTTTGAAGTCCGGCGCGGCGAAGTGTTCGGGCTGCTGGGCCCGAACGGTTCCGGCAAATCCACGACGGTGAAACTGATTTTGGGCCTGCTGCACCCGACCAAGGGCCACATCGAAGTTTTCGGCCATTCGCCGCGGCACGTGCAGACGAAATCGCGCATCGGCTATCTGCCGGAGGAATCGTATCTTTATCGCTATCTCAATTCACGCGAGACGCTGAATTTTTTCGGGAACCTTTTTCACCTGCCCAAGGGCGAACGCAGCAACCGCACGGAACAACTGCTCGAAATGGTCGGTTTGAACAACGTCCAGACGCGCGTGGTCGGCGAGTTTTCCAAGGGTATGCAACGCCGCATCGGGCTGGCCCAAGCGCTGATTAACGACCCCGACCTGGTGATTCTCGACGAGCCGACTTCCGGCCTTGACCCGATTGGCTGCCGCGCGATGAAGGATTTGATTCTCGCGCTGGCGCGCCGAGGCAAGACGGTGATTTTGAGCAGCCATCTGCTCGCGGACGTGGAGGACGTTTGCGATCGGGTGGTGATTTATTACAGCGGCAAAATCCAAGCGATGGGCACGCTCAAGGAATTACTCACTGAGCCGGACATGCTGCGCATCACCACGCCGGTACTGCCGCGCGAAACGCTGGAGCGCGTACTGGAAATTATCCGCCATGACGTAGCCACCGACAACGTGCGCGTGGACAATCCAACGCAAAACTTGGAGAGCTATTTTCTGGACGTGGTGCAAAAGGCGCGGCAGGCGGCCGCCGAAACCAGCGGCGCGGTTTCCGGCGCGCGCGTGGCGCCCTATTTGCGCGCCGACACCCAGGAACGACCGGCCACGGAAAAAATCTTGGATCATCTGGCCTTGCCGGAAGCCGCCCGGCCGGCCGTTCAACCACCGCCCGCCACCCCGGCAATGCCGGCCGTGAATGAACAAAAACTTGAAACTTTGACCAAGGCAGTCGAACCGCCGCCGTCAGCCCCAGCGGCTCCCGCCACCAAGACGGAGCCGGCGGATTTGGCGAAAGCGGACGAGAAACTTTCATCGCTGCTGGGGAAACCAAAATGAATTTTTTAACGCGAAGACGCAGAGAAACAAAAGGCGCAAAGACGAAATTTATAGAACAGCTTTGTAGTCTTTGCGTTAATTTTTCTTCATGCAAAGAATTCTCGCCATCGCGTGGTTGACCTGGAAAGCCGCGTTTCGCTTCCGGCTGTTTCTATTGATCGCGGCGTTATTGCTGCTGGCGGTCGTCGGGCTGCCCGTTTTGGTCAAGAGCGACGGCACGGCGCGCGGGTTTGCTCAGATTTTAATCACTTATACGTTAAGCGCCATCACGGCGCTGCTCGGGTTTTCAACGCTCTGGCTTTCCTGCGGCACCCTGGCGCGGGACGTGGAGGAATGCCAGATTCAAGTTGTCGCCACCAAACCGGTGGCGCGCTGGCAAATCTGGCTGGGCAAATGGCTGGGCGTTGTCTCGCTCAACGCGGTGTTGCTGGTGTTGGCGGGCGCGAGCGTGTACGGCCTGCTGCAATGGCGCGCCGCCCGGCTGCCCGCAGCGGAACGGGAAATCCTACGCACGCAGGTGCTGGTGGCGCGGGGCGAGACGAAAGCGCCGGACTTCCACGCGCGCATCAGTGCCCAGACGGAACAGTTGTTGCAGGAGCGCCTGAAACAAACGCAGGTGGCGAACGCGGATTTGCCGGAAGTGCGGCGGCAAATTCGCGGCCAGGTCGAGGCCAATTATGAGGTCGTGCCGCCGGGCTACACCCGCGAATGGCAAATTGATCTGGGTTTGGCGGCGAAATTCCTGCGCAACCAGCCGCTGCAATTACGCGTGAAATTCAATGCTGCACAGGCCAGCCCGTCCGGCACGTTTATCGGCCAATGGCGGGTTGGCCCACTGGGAACGGCCGGCGCCTGGTACAGCGGGCCAATGAGCCTCGCGCCGAACACCTATCACGAAATTTCCATTCCGCCGAACCTTTTTGACAACCAAGGTGTGGTGACGATCAGTTTTGTGAACCCCAACGACACGACGCTGTTGTTCCCGCTCAAAGATGGAATAGCGGTATTGTATCCTCAAGGCAGCTTCGCGTTGAATTTTGCGCGCGGACTGGGGATCATTCTTTGCTGGATGGCGTTGCTGGCGGCGTTAGGGTTGCTGGCGGCGAGTTTTTTGTCGTTCCCTGTCGCGGCGTTTTTTTCACTGGCCTTGTTGATTGTCGGTTTGTCCAGCGGCATCATGGCGGAGGTGGTTTCATCAGGCACGATTCTGGGCAGCAACAGCCCACCGACGCCGCTGCAGCATTTCTTTACGAGCGGAGTGATGATCCCCCTGTACCAGGGGATGCTGACCGTCATCAATCTGGCAAGGGATTTTTCGCCGATTGATGCGTTGAGCAGCGGCCGCAGCATTCCATGGAGCGATCTCGGCCTGGCGTTTGTGCAAATCGTGTTGCTGCTCGGCGGCATCCTGGCTGCCATTGGCATTTTCCTGTTCAGCCGGCGCGAGCTGGCCACCGCCCAAGGAAATCAGTGAAAATGAAAATGGAAGATGGAAAACGGAAGACGGCGGCCAACTTTTGCCCGTCGGCGCCCCGGCGTTTCTGCATTTCTACAAAATGAGCGCCCGCGTCAAAAAAATTCTGTTGCTGCTGCTGGCCGCCGCGTTGTTGGCCGGCTCGGGCCGGATTCAAACGTCCTTGAACCAGGACCGCGCGCGGCTCCACCTGACCCGCACTGCGGCGCCTTTGGCGGACGCGCCGCCGATGCTGGCGTTCACGGCGGTGGCGCTGGGCGGTTTTCGCGGGCTGATTTCCAATTATCTCTGGATCCACGCCAATGACCTGCAACAGAATGACAAGTATTTCGAGGCGGCGCAGCTTGCGGATTGGATCACGGATTTGGAGCCGCATTTCTCCCAGGTCTGGATTTTCGAGGCCTGGAACATGGCCTTCAACATCTCGGTCGAGTTCAAGGATTTTTCCGACCGCTGGCACTGGGTGCAACAGGGCATTGAACTGCTGCGCGACAAGGGGCTGGCCTACAACCCCAATGAGCTTTCGCTTTACCAGCAACTGGCCTGGTTCTTCCAATTCAAATTGGGCGACAACCTTGACGATGCGAACATGTATTATAAACGACAATGGGCCGAAGAAATGACACCCTTTTTCGGTCCGCAGGGAACGAATTTTTCGGAATTGCTCAAGCCCTCAACTGCCGCCGCCCGGGCGCGCGTGCAATTGTTCCGCCAAAAGTACAAAATGGATCCCGTTTTCGCGCAAAAGGTGGACGAAAAATGGGGACCGCTCGACTGGCGATTGCCGGAGGCACACGCGATTTACTGGGCGGCACTCGGTTTGGAAGAGGCAAAGAAAGATCCGGAAAAAGCAAAGGAGTTCGATTTAGAGGCGCTGCGCCGCGTGATTTACCAGTCACTGCTTCAGGCGTTTTACCATGGGCGGCTGGTCATCAATCCCTTTACCAAGACGTACGAACTTTATCCTAATCTTGCCGTCATTCCCAAGGTCAACGATGCCTATGCAGAAACCCTTAAGGCGGCCGGGCCGGACTACCATGACAACGTCGCGCGCGCCTGGCGGTATTTTCTGGAAAACGCGGTCTATTTCCTTTACGAGGACAATCGACTGAATGAGGCGGCAAAATGGTATCGTTATCTGGGCCGCAAATACCCCGACGACCCTCTGCTTTCAAACGTCCCCAATTCCCGGGCGTCCCAGCTCACGCTCGATCAATACGTCATCGCGCGCGTGCAGGAGGATATTGGCAGCAATGTGTCCCGCGACCGCATCACGGCGGCAGTCGAAGGATTGTTGACCCACGCCTATGATGCGCTGGCCATCGGCGAGGATGATCAGTATGCCGGCTACAAACTGCTTGCCGCCAAGGTTTATGAAAATTACCAGAACAAAATCGCCGATTGGAAGGAAGGGCTCGAACGCAAAGGTCTGCCGCCCTTTGCTGAAATGAATCGTACCGTGCTGGATCAATTGCTCGACCCGCAACAGGGACTGCCATTCGCGGCGCGCGCCGTTCTGCGCACGCAATTGAGTCTGCCAGCGGAAACCAATGCCACCTCCGCGGCCACCGTGACCAATACACCGCCGGCCGAGGCGGCCAGTACCAATGCCGCACCCGCCACCGGCAAATAATTTTCGACGCCACCGGCGGTTCTGCGTAGTTTCATTCGCCTGTGACGAAGAAATACTTCCATGAACAACTACCGGCAGGAACGGAGCCGCGTGGCGAAGGCCCGCTGCGTGTTGGTCTGATTTCGCTCGGTTGCGCCAAGAATCTCGTGGACGCCGAAATCATGCTCGGCTCGCTCCTGAAAAACGGCATCGAAATCACCAATGACGCCGCGCAAGCCGACGCCGTCATCGTCAATACCTGCTCATTCATCGACGCCGCGCAGGAGGAGAGCGTGGATACCATCCTCGAATCCGCCGAAGTGCGCGAAGCGAAAAATCGCGGCCAAAGCCTGATTGTTGCCGGTTGCCTACCGCAGCGTTTTCGCGACGAACTGCCAAAGTTACTGCCGGAAGTGGACGCCTTCATGGGCATTGACCAGGTCGCGCAGGTTGGCGAGATTGTTAAACAGGCGATGGAAAGGCGCGCTGCGCGCGTGGTCGAGAGCCGAGAGCCGAGAGCCGAGAGCCGGAAACGCAAGACCATGAAACGCCTTGCGCAGTTTGACCAAAATCGCGTTGCGATCTCGCACGAAAAACCTGAATCACTTCGCAACACGGAAAAATTCGGAAAAACCAAAACCGTCGTTGCACCACCCTCGACCCTCGACCCCCGACCCTCGACTCCGCTGGTGGAAGTTCATTCGCGTCCCACCTTCATCCCCGATTTCGCCACGCCGCGTTTCCGCCTCACGCCCAGGCACTTTGCCTACGTCAAAATTGCGGAGGGCTGCAATCATCCGTGCAGCTTCTGCATCATTCCCCGGATGCGCGGTTCGCATCGCAGTCGGCCGCAAACAGACATCGTGGCCGAAGTGAAGGCGCTGCTGGCCGACGGCGTGAAGGAAATCAATCTGATTTCGCAGGACTCGACCTACTACGGACTTGATTTGCGCCCGAACCATTCGCGCACAATTTCGTCGCCGGAAAAATTTTCAGCGGCAGCCAAATCGCTGGCTGCCGATGCCACGACCATCTGCACGCTGTTGCGCGAGTTGAATGCGCTGCCCGGCGATTTTTGGGTCCGCCTGCTCTACACGCATCCGGCCCATTGGACGGACGAACTCATCCAGACCATCGCCGAGTGCCCAAAGGTGGCGCGCTATGTGGACATCCCGCTCCAGCACATCCATGAAAATATGTTGGAACGGATGCGTCGCGAAACTTCGCGGCAATACATCGTGGACTTGCTCCGCAGAATTCGTGCGGGCGTGCCGGGCATCGCGCTGCGGACGACGTTCATCGTCGGTTTCCCGGGCGAAACCGAGGCCAGCGTTGAAACGCTGCTCGATTTCATTCGCGAAACGAAATTCGAGCGGCTCGGCGTGTTCACTTATTCCAGGGAAGACGGCACGCGCGCCGGCGCCATGGCCGGACAGATTCCCGACAAAATAAAAAAACGCCGCCGTGTGTTGGCCATGGCCGAGCAGCACAAAGTTGCCCGGCAAATTTCCGAATCCTTCGTTGGCTGCAAAATCAAAGTGCTCGTTGAGGGCAAGGCCGTCGCGAAACAATTGCAAGCCGCGAACGCCAATTCTTGGGAACACGGCATGGTTCGCGCAGCGGAAATTCAAAATTCAAAACTCAAAACTCAAAACTACCTCGTGGCACGAGGTGAAGCCGACGCGCCGGACATTGACGGGCGGGTTTACATTCGTGGCGAACTGCCGATCGGCGAATTTGCCCGGGTCAAAATCATCGGCCACACGGACTACGATTTGATTGCCGAGCCAGCTTGAACCGTCATCAGTCTACGTGCAGTCAGAGTTATCGCTATACTCTGAATAATACGAGGAACGAAAGGTCATCAGACCGTAAACCTGCAAACATTTGCGAGTATAAAGCCAAGCACGAAAGAAACTGGGCATCTGAGTCTCGACAGGAGGTTTTTTGCGTCGATACCATTTCCCGCTCAGAAGATCGTGTTTCGTGTAAATTCGGGCTTTGGCTTTTGATTTTACTAACTTTTTACGAGCCGCTTGGGCACGATGAATTACATTCAACAACCAACCATCCAATTCTTGAAGTTTTGCGGGTTGGTCAATTAGTGGATAGTAGCTCAACAATCCTCTTGTTCGAGCTAGAGGTTTTGTTTTGTCAGACAAGCAACCCGACAGAGTCTTTTCTGTAACGCGTCCATACAGATACCGACGGATTTCGTTTATACAAGTCACCATGTCCCAATCAAGGCCATTTGGCTCTATTCGTTTTGGATTAAACTGTTTCTTTCTCGGATAAAACAACAAATGCCTGTGTATGATGGTCGAGATCTTTTTCTTAATCCTCTTCACCGCTTTCGGCGAAAGGCTTACCCCGCTAGGACTGATTTCATATCCCAAGAAATAAAACGATGACTTACTACGCATTTCAGCTTTCTCTTCCGGTGAAAACAAGGAAACACCTTCTGACTTTTCAATATTCACTTCTGTTGCCGATCGCCGCCCGTGACTTAACATGAGATCAGCGCACTGGTTTGCCTGCTTGTAGTTACGGCAGAGGATGACTGTGTCATCCGCATATCTGGCAAATGTCGCTCCAGTTGCTTCAAGTTGACGGTCGAGTTCGAGGCATGCAACGTTTGCAAAAAACAAAGAGAGGCTGTTTCCTTGTGCTATTCCGCGCTGGTTTTGTTCAAAGATTTTCTTTCGGAATGCTTTGCGTGTTGATGCACGGCGAAAGCTGAGAAATGCTTCTGCTAAACGTTGCTCCCGTGGGCTTACCTTCAATTCACTTTTCAAAAGTTGTTTGAGGCAATCGTGGGAAATTGTGTCAAAATATTTAGCAAAGTCGTATTCGAGAATGAACAATCTTTTCTGCAATTTGGATGCCTTGAAAAGATGCTCGACAGCAAAATGAGCCGTCCGGTCCGGCCGGTAGGCGAAGGAGTATGAACTGAATCTGTGACCATTTCGTTTAAGCAACTCGCGATAAAGATAATGAGCGACTGCAGAATCCGGTAAAGTGAAGATCGTTACTCCACGTTTACCTCCTCCTGGTTTGGGGATAGAAAAGCAAAATGTTGGCGAAACTTCATATTTATTGGAACGAATACTTTCGGCGACCCCATGCGCAATCGTATCAATTCGCGACCTTACATAATAAGGATCAAAATGCGGATGGAAGTCCCAATATTCCGGGCGGTATGTCTGCTGAATCCCAGCTTTTTTTCCAGTCCGTTTTTCAAAATGTCGTTGATCTAGTTTATTCCGACGAATGAGCGACTCATGCCGCGAGATAAGCTTCGCGCACTCTTTTTCTAAATACTGACGAATCGTCGATTCCATAACTCCCATGAAAGAAACGGGAGAAGCGGCCTTGAAGCAAGGGGTCGTTACTAAGGCGATTCAGGCTTGTGACCTGAAACTACTGAACGTTTTATCCGCTCTCCCTAGCTCATCAATGAGCATAAGAGGATTTTAACATGCATAGCCAAATAGTCAATCATTTGATTGCCGAACCGGTCTGATTCTTCTAAAACGAGGTAAATGTCATGAGCACACTTGTTTTCGACATCGAGACGTCCGCGTTGCCGCTCGAAAATTTCGACGAGGTGCAGCGGGAATACCTTTTCTGCGAGGCCGAAAAGCTTGGCGATGAAGCCGCCAAAACCGCCAAGCGCGAAGAAATCACCAAATTTATGAGCCTGTGGCCGTTCACGTCGCAGGTCGTGTGCATTGCCATGCTCAACGCCGAGACTTTGCGCGGCCAGGTGCAGTTCCTGGCGGAGGATTTTGAGGCTGACGCGGGCGAGGCCGGCCCGGTCGAATTCGTGCCGTGCGCGGATGAGGTCGAACTGCTCACCGCCTTTTGGGACGTGGCGAAGCACTACGACAACGTCGTCACCTTCAATGGCCGCGGCTTTGACGTGCCGTTCATCTATCTCCGCTCGGCGTTGCTCAACGTGCCGATTTCAAAGAAGAATTGGCTCGGCTACCGTTTCGCCACCGAACCACATTGCGACCTCGCGGAGCAACTGACGTTTTACAGCGTAAGCGGGCGCGACGGCGCGGCGCGGCGGTTTAACCTGGATTTTTACTGCAAAGCCTTTGGCATCGAATCGCCCAAAAGCCACGGCGTCACCGGCATGGACGTGGGCACGCTGCTGGCCGAAAAGAAATTCCGCGAAATTGCCGAATACTGTCTGCGCGACGTCCGCGCCACCGTCGAGCTTTACAAAATCTGGAAGGAAAGGCTGGCGGGAATAAAATGAAAAACTTGGAAGGAATCCGCAATGCCTGAACTCCGCCTGCACAATCGTAATGTGGACAGTGTATTCAGTCTCCTTGGTGAAAAGGAGAATGATATTACTTACAGTTTGGGCTGGGCGTTTTCGAGAAGCCCACACTTTTTACAATTATTTTTGGGAAAAATTTTGCCTCCGAATTTGTGTTTCAATATTGAGGACTTGGAAATTGTTTTGCAGGAGCACAAAGGCGAAGCTGGTATAACGGATATTGAAATTCGTGAAATAAGTGGAACGAATGTCCATGTAATCATCGAAGCGAAACGCGGCTGGTCGCTTCCAACGCTAGAACAACTAGAAAAATATGTGCCGCGTTTTCGAAACACGAACAGAGATTTATATTTGATTGTAACAATGTCCGAGTGTTCTGCTGAATACGCTCGGACGAGTGGCTTGCCGGAAAAAGCTAATGGAATAGCAGTGAAGCATGTTAGCTGGAGCGAAATCAGTTCACTTTGTAGCAATGGCGGCGGAAGCCACGCAGAAAAACGTCTGATGCGGGAATTAAAAAATTATCTAGCCACGATTGTGAATATGCAAAAACAAGATTCAAATTGGGTTTATGTTGTTTCTCTCGGAAATCAAGAATGCGCGCCTGGGCTAACTTTTAAGCAAGTTGTCAATGAGAGGAAGCGTTATTTCCATCCATACGGAAGTGGCGAAAGATGGCCAAAAGAACCGCCTAATTATATTGGATTTCGTTACGATGGAATCCTTCAAAGTATCCACCATATTGAGGGCGCAGAACCTTTTAAGAACTTTCACTTACATTTTCCTGAATATCCGGACGAAATTGAAGATAAATCATTTTATCTCTACAAATTAGGGCCAGCAATTCGTCCCTCGCACGAAGTTGAAGCCGGAACAATAGTCCGCAGTTTGCGAGTTTGGGCGATGCTTGATCTTCTTCTGACTTGCAAAACAATTTCAGAAGCGCGGGACAAAAGCTATCAACGGTTGGAGCAAATTTGACTTAATTCATGTCTACGCTCATTTGCTTCGCGCTGAAAGAAGAAGCCGCGCCGTTTCGGAAAATCGCGGCGGGCGGCTTGCGCCGCGGCCACCTTGTTTCCATTCTCCTCACCGGCATTGGCCGCCAGAATGCCGAAAAATCCGTGCGCGAATTTCTGGCCGCCAATTCACCGGAATTGGTGCTCACCTGCGGCTTTGCTGGAGGATTGAACCCGGATTTGAGACTCGGTGACGTGGTTTTTGAGCTGGCAAACGCGCCCCTCGCCCCATCCCTCTCCCCGCAAAGCGGGGAGAGGGTGTCCGCCAGGACAGGAGAGGGGTTGTCTTCAAAACTTCTGACTGCTGGCGCAAAACCAGCCAGGTTTTTTTGTGCCGACCGCATTGCCACCACCGCCGAAAAGAAAAAATTGCGCGCCGAAACCGGCGCCGACGCGGTTGAGATGGAATCAGCAGCGATTCATGCGGTTTGTCGCGAACGCGGAATCTCTTGCGCCACCGTTCGCGTGATTTCCGACACGGCTAACGAGGATTTGCCGCTGGATTTCAACGCGCTTTCCAAGCCGGACAAGAGTCTGGATTACGGCAAATTACTTTGGGCCATTGCCAAATCGCCGGGGAAAACCGGCGCGCTGATGAAGTTACAGAAACAAACCAGATTCGCCGCCGAACGGCTGGCCGAAGTTCTGGTCAAAATCGTTTTTCCTTGAAGGTAAGGCTGGCTCTCCGAGCCAGCCGCGGCGCGTTCGGAGAACGCGCCCTACCAAAATTATCTCGTAACCGTGTCGGACTGACTGGCTGGCGGCGCAGGTTTTTCCTTCACGTGCTGGCTGTAGCTGATAAACGCCGCACCGATGACGATGAGCACCACGCCAATCCAGCGCACCACCGAGACGCGCTCGTCCAGAAACCAAATCGCGGCAAAAGTAGCAAAAACAAAGCTTAGACCCGTCAGCGGCCAGAGGAAACTGATGTCGCTCCTGGATATCAAAATGAGCAGGCAAAGGAAAAATAACGCTTCAAAAAAGATGCCGAACATAATTTGCGGATTGGTCGCGCCGGCTTTGCAGACGCGGAGAATTTCACCGGCGGTGACGCCGTTCATTTCGCCAATTTGGGTCATGCCTTTCTTCAACAGCACGACGCCGGTAGCTTCAAAGGTCAGGCCGATCAGCAAAATCAAAAGCAGTTTTAGCATGTATTTTTATTAACCGCGAAACACGCGAAACACACGAAAATAAAAACAAACTCGGCTTTGAACGGAGTAATTTCCCAACCAAAAATCTTTCGCGTGTTTAGCGTATTTGGCGGTTTAATCCGGCATTCTTTGTCACAAATCCTGGTAACGAATCAATTCGATGCCCAGTTTTTCAACCTGTTCCTTCACGCGCGGGCTGACGAGGGCATCAAATTCATGCCTAAATTCGTCGAGCGACGGATGCGAGTAAAGCTCCGAATCGCCCGGCGGCAGTTCCGGCAGCAGCTTCAGTATATATTTCTCGTCCACATACGCGTTTTGCAGCAGGCCGAACGTGATTTGCGCATGGCGGATGCCGCGTTGCCACAGCGGCCGGCGCGCCCGGCGGGAAAGCCATTCGTAAATCGCCGTGTGTGAGACGCGATAAAACCAGTGCCCGCGCGTCAGCCGGCGGCTGCGGGAGAGGCAATCGCGCGTCAGCCGCAGATGCCGGATGCCCAGCGTTGCGGCGTCTTCCATTAAGATTTGAAAAACGGTCGGATGCAGATGCAGATGTAAGTTGCCGTTGACATGGTCAAGCGGCAGGCCGGTGGCGCGGAATTTTGCAAATTGCGCTTGAATTTCCGCACGCAATTGTTCGCGCAAGCCGCGTTGGAAAAAATAACGAAAACCGGTGGCGATGGGCTGGTTGCTGAACTCGCTGCGCGTATTGACCAGACCGGGAATTTTCTCCGGCGGCAGGGTGGATTTGCCGCAGAGCAACGTCAAGTGCAGCCCAATGCCGAGTTTTGGGTTTTCCCGCGCCAAGGCAACGGCTTCGTCGCAAGCGGCCTCGTTCACCATCAAACTGGCACTGGTCAAAATGCCTTCACGATGGGCCCGAATGACCGCTTCATTGATGGAATGCGAACGGCCGAAATCGTCCGCGTTGACGATGAGACGGCGGCCGGAATTCGGAGTTCGGAGTTCAGAGTTCGGAGTTGAAGAAACCGGCGGCATGGCCTGAAGTTGGGCGCAAATTACCTTATGGCACCCCATAGTTTGGCGTCACTGCGCCGAAGGCAAGACGTAGCCAGGCTTGAAGAACCAGCAAGGTTTTCTGTGCTTTGTTCAGGCGGGCTGGTTCCGGGCCGAAGACGTTGAACTGCTGGAGTTCCAGCTTTTGCAACAACCGCCAGTAGACCGCGCCCATCAATTCAGCGGCAACCATTGTGTGACGGTCTTCGGCGGGCAGGGTTTGCCGCGCCTGGCGGTAAAAATTTTTTGCGCGTTCGGCGACCGCGGCGGCCAGCCGCGCAAAACGATCGGAGTATTCGTACTGCAAGATTTCTTCGGGCGCGACGCTGAATTTTTTCAGTTCATCCAGCGGCAAATAAATTCTCCCGCGCCCCGCGTCGGTTTTCACGTCGCGCAAAATGTTGGTCAGTTGAAGCGCCTTGCCCAGGTGAACGGCGTAATCGCGGCACGCGGGATTTTGGTAGCCGAAAATTTCGATGCTCAGGAGGCCGACCACCGAAGCAACACGATAGCAATAAAGTTCAAGCTGCTCGAAATTCTCATAGCGTTTGATATGGAAATCCATCTCGCAACCTTTGAGCAGCTCGTCAAACAACGGGAAGGGGAGACGGTATTCACGGATGACCGGCTGAAGCTCACGATTGACGGTGAATTGCGGAGTTTCCCCGGCACACGCGCGGCGAATGTCGGCACGCCAGGCGGCCAGTTGTTCGCGGCGCTGTTCGGCGGGCGCGGATTCATTGTCCGTGACATCATCCACCTCGCGGCAGAGGGCGTACAGGGCGGACATCGCGTCACGTTTGAGGCGGGGCAGCAACAGGAAAGCCAGCGCGAGATTGGAGGCGCTTTTACGGGTGATCACACGGCTGTGCATCACGATTTGGACGTTAGCGTTGGTGGTGGCCGCTCGGAAAACTTCGCGTCAGGTCGCACCGGCGGCAAACCGCCGATTTGCGCAAGGGTGGGATTTGGCTGCTGATACCCGTTGTGTTGGCGGCGGCGCCGATGCCGATGTCGCTTATTTTTGCGGAAAAAAAGGATCCACACCATCGCCACCAGCGTCACCAGAATGGCCGCCCCCAGGACGATTAAAAAACCCGCCCACGCCGACAACAATTCACTTATCGCGCCAGACATATCAGGTTCCCGGGTTTTTGGGTTCCGGGGCGGCAGGCAATTCATTTGCCGTGCCGTCGCCAAGATTCAAACTCAGCCGCTGCATTCGGTAACGAAGTGAATGACGGGTCAGTTTAAGCTGTTCGGCAGCGTGTGTCAGGCTAAAACCATTTTGCTCCAGGGCGCCGGTGATCAACTCCCGCTCAATTCGCGCGAGGGCGTCGTCGAGGGATTCGCCGGGCGCCGGATGAGTCGCCGAGGTCTTCTGCAAACGCGCTTCCACCTGAAAATCCGGCACACTGGATGGCTGGACCTCGTTGGTCGTCTCCAAAATCAGCGCCCGTTCAATGACGTTGCGGAGTTCGCGCACGTTGCCGGGCCAGTGATGCGAAAGCAGTTTTTGCCGCGCCGGGGAGGCAATGCCTTGAACATTTTTGTTCATTGCCACCCGGAACATTTTCAGAAAATGTTCCGCCAGCAGCAAAATGTCCTCGCCCCGCTCCCGCAGCGGCGGCAGGCGGAATTGCACGACGTTCAGCCGATGAAACAAATCCTCGCGGAAATGTTCCGCGGCGATGGCCTGGGCGATATCGCGGTTGGTGGCGGCAATCAAACGCACGTTGACGCGTAATTCCTGCGTGCCGCCGACGCGCACAAAGGTGCCATCTTCCAGAAATCGCAACACCTTGGCCTGGAGCGACTTGCTCATATCCGCGATTTCGTCGAGGAAAATCGTGCCACCGTCGGCCTCCTCCACGCGCCCGGGTTTTTGCCTTAATGCGCCAGTGAACGCACCCTTTTCGTGACCGAACAATTCGCTTTCCAACAGCGTCTCCGGAATGGCGGCGCAATTGATGCGAATGTAATGCGCGGCGCGCCGCAAACTCAGACCGTGCAATGCGCCTGCCACCAGTTCCTTGCCCGTGCCGCTTTCACCCAGAATGAGCACCCGCGTGTCGGTGGGCGCGACGGTTTGAATCAATTTCCGCAATTCGCGCATTTTCGGCGATTCCCCGACGATCTGGTCGAGGCTGAAAATTTCGCCGGTCCGCAAACGCAACGCGGCGTTTTCCTGCAGGAGCTGGTAGCGTTCGGCGCAGCGCGAAACCGCGTGGAGCAGTTCCTCGGGCGCGAAGGGCTTGGCGAGGTAGTCCATCGCGCCGGCTTTGATGGCTTCGACAGCGAGCTTGGGCGTCGCGTAAGCCGTAAGCATGAGCACTGGCAAATCAGGCCAGCGCTGGCGAACCTTGGTCAGAAAATCATAGCCGCTCATGCCGCCCAGACGCGCGTCGGTGATAACCATGAAAAACTCCTCCCGCTCCAGCAGTTCCAACCCTTCCTCGGCTGATTCGACCGCGTGCGCAACGTAGCCCTCGTCTCCCAGCATCGTTTGCAGCGACCGGCGCATGTTTTTTTCGTCGTCCACCACGAGGACGGATGGCAGGGAAGCGTTCATGGCTTGAGTTTCATCAACGTCTTTGCCGGAAAGTTTAGGGTGAAAGTCGCCCCTTTTCCAAGCCCGGATTCGACGCGTACGGTGCCGCCGTAAAGTTCGACATTATGTTTCACGATGGCCAGACCTAGGCCGGTGCCGTGTTCCTTGGTGGTGTAATAGGCTTCGAAAATGCGCCCGATTTTGTCAGGTGGAATGCCCGGACCGTCGTCGCGCACGGAAATTTCCACTGAATGGTCCCGGTGGCGGTCGGCGGTTATGAAAACATTTCCACTTTCACCAACGGCTTCGCGCGCGTTTTTCAACAAGTTCGCAAAAATTTCGGACAAATGCCCGCGTTGCATCAGCAGGGGAGGGAAAGTCTGGTCGAACTCGCGGTGAACTCGGATGCCCGTGGGCACGGCGGGTGGAAACACCTGCGCCAGGGCGCGGTTGAGTTCCTCGATGACGTTCAATTTTTCAACGCGCCCCTCGGTCAGTTGCGCGTAACCCATGATTCGGGTGACGATCCGGTCGGCGCGCGAAACTTCTTCTTGGATGATTTCGATTTGTTGCGCAGCTTCGGGTTTACCGTCGCGCAGGGCGCGTTGGAGCGAGAAGGCAGCGTTGTTGATGATGGCGAGGGGATTTTTGATTTGATGAGCAAATTCGGCGGCGAGCCGTCCGGCGGAACGCAGCTGTCCTTCGCGTGTGGCAAATTCCTCGGCTTCCTCGGCGGCGAGCCACTGCCGTTCGAGCAGCACCTGCGCGCCATAACAGGAAATCGTCGTCAGCCACAAGACCATCAACCGCAGCACAAATGGCTGCCCCAAATTTTCGTGCGGTATCAGATGCAGGGCTTGCAGTGTGCTTACGTCAAGATCGGTGGCCACGAAAATGTCCAGTACAGCCACCAAGATGTAGCAAAGGCTGATGGCAAAATTCAAAATGAGCTGCGAAACGCCGGGCGGCACACTGACGGCGTTGCGGACGATCAAAGCCACAAACAGCCAGAACAAAATGCTGTCCGAGCCGCCGGTTAACAAAGCCATGCCCACGAGTAGAAGTCCGTCCACCAAGCTGCTGGTGACCACCGTCCATTGCACAATCGCCAGCGGCCATCGCGCCGGGTTCAGCAGCAACAAGGCGAAGGCCACGTTGGCTAGGACGTAAAACCAGAAAAGGTATTGCACCGTTTGAACGGCGTAATCCGACGTGCTCGACAGCTGGCCGAACCACCTTGTGGAAACAAAGGAGTAAAGGATGATCGTAATGGCAAACGCCTTGAGCGGCAGCATGATGTCCCGCTCCATGATTTTGATGCGGGCGAGCAAACGCGCCGGGTCCGGCGCGGGAATTTCCATCAACGCAAGCGCCCGCTTCAGCCATTGCCGATGGCTTGGTTTCATAAAAATTACCGGGAACGGAAAAATCTTAGCGCAACAATTTCAGGGCGCGTTCGGCGATAGCTTCCACCGGCCACAACCGGCCAATGCCTTCATAACCGCAGGAAAGCATCCCCTCGTTTGGCCCGATGAACTCCACGCTGCGCGCCTTGAGCTTGGCGGCATTTTCCTGCGTGGCCGGGTGCAGCCACATTTTGCCGTTCATCGCCGGAGCGATTAAAATTTTTGCCTTCGGATTCAAGGCCAGCGCAACGCACGTCAATGCATCATCCGCCAGGCCGTGCGCCAGCTTTGCCATGACGTTCGCCGTCGCCGGCGCAATCAATAAGAGGTCCGCCTCGTCCGCAAGCCGGATGTGTGTGGGCTTCCAGCCTTCCTCCTCATCATACAGATCGGTCACGACCGGCTGGCGGGTGAGCACCTGGAACGGCAGCGGCGTGATGAAGCGCTGCGCATCGGTTGTCATTACCACGTGCACGTGGCATTTTTGTTTGGTCAACAGGCTCGCCAAATCCGCCGCCTTGTGCGCGGCAATCGAGCCGGTCACGCCAAGAACGATGTTTCGTGAAGCGCTCATGTGTCCAATCTGAATCTAAATTCGCAGTCTGCAACCGCAAACCGCCAGGTCTAGAACTCCGGCGCCGCTGCCCGCGCCGCGCGCAGTTTCTCCGTCTCGACGATCGCCAGTATCCGCCGCAAGTCCTCGGGAATGGTCGAGCTGATCAAAAGATAATCAAAATGCCGCCATTGCGCGATTTCCTGCCGCGCCAGGCCGAGGCGTTTTTGAATTTCCTCCGGTGGGTCGGTATTGCGGTTTTTCAGGCGTTCCGCCAGCACGGCGACCGACGGCGGCGTCAGAAACACTGTCACCAGCGCACGTTGCAATTCCGGCTCGGCCTGCGCGCGCTGGCGAATTGTCGCCGCGCCCTGCACGTCCACGTTGAGCAAAACGTCCCGGCCCGCCCGCAACTTGTCCAGCAGTTCGGAACGCAATGTACCGTAACTCCGGCCAAACACCGTCGCATGTTCGATAAAATCTCCCGCTTGAACGCGTCTCTGAAATTCTGCCGGGTCAAGAAAATGATAATCCACGCCGTTCTTCTCGCCCGGTCGCGGAGAACGGGTGGTGCAGGTGATGGCGCGGGTCATGTCCAAGCGCGCGGCGAGCAATTGCTGGCACAAGGTCGTCTTGCCGCCGCCCGAAGGCGCCGAAATCAAAATCAGCAGCGGCGCAGATTTTTTTTGCGCTGGTGACTTTGGACTTTGGATTTTGGACTTTGGACTTTTCACTCGACGTTCTGCGCCTGCTCCCGGAATTTTTCCAATTCCGCCTTCAGCGTCACGACCTCGCGTGAGATAACAGCATCATTGGCCTTCGAGCCGATGGTGTTGACTTCGCGATTCATTTCCTGTGCCAGAAAATCCAGCGTGCGCCCAACCGGCTCCTTCGATTTCCGGCAGTCTTCAAATTGCTGGAAATGGCTTTGCAGGCGCGTCAGTTCCTCCGAAATGTCCGAGCGGTCGGCAAACAGAACGATTTCCTTCAACAACCGTTCGTCATCCGGCGCCGGAGATTCCAGTCCGGCGCTTTTGATTCGTTCGATGAGCTGCTGGCGGTAATTTTCCGCCGTCAGCGGCGCTTGTTTCTGGATTTTTTCAACGGCCTTTCGCATGACGGCGATGCGCCCGGCCAAATCCTGTGCCAAGTGTGCGCCTTCGCGCCCACGCATTTTCACCAGCGCGGCCAGCGCCTGTTTCAACGCCTTTTCAATGACCGGCCAGATTTTCTCGGCTTCCACCAGTTCCTCGTCGGTCTGCAGAACGCCCGGCGCGCGAATTAACTGGTCCAGCGTCACCTCGCCGGTCAGCTTGAGTTGCTTGGCGAGGCGATTCAGTTCCGTCGTGTATGCCTTGGCGAGCGGCAAATTGATGTGCATCCGCGCCGACAATTTGCCTGCGCCCGCATGAATCGAAACCCGCGCCATCACGCGGCCGCGCGCGATCTTGTCGTTGATGGCGTCGCGAATGGGCGCTTCGAGCATCTCCAGCTCGCGCGGCAGGTTCAGGGAAATCTCGGATTGCCGCCGGTTCACCGCGCTCAACTCGACGGTGATTTCGAAGCCGTTTTGAGCGCATCCGCCGCGACCGTAGCCTGTCATGGATTTCATCACCCGAATAATGCGAGAATTTTAAGCCACAGGCGAACAATTTTTGTGAAGACAAACCAGATTAACGAACCCGGCGGGTTTCTGATTTCAGCGCCTTTTGAGCCTGGTTCTCCGAATTACTTGATGCACAGGGATCCCAGCGCCTCCCGAAAGTCCTCCGGCAGCGGCGCTTCAAAACTCAAGGATTCCTCCGTTTGCGGGTGAACGAAGGAAAGCTCGCGGGCGTGCAGCATCACGCGCGGCGCTTCGTAGCCGGTCAATTCCGTGAGTTTCTTGTTTTGCCGCGCACCATAGGTTTCGTCGCCTGCGAGCGGATGGCCGAGGAACTGGAAATGCACGCGAACCTGATGCGTGCGGCCCGTATGCAATTGCGCCTCCACGAACGTGGCGGAATTCAGCCGTTCCAGCACACGCCAGGTTGTGTGCGCCGCGCGGCCGGAATCGTCTTCACGCACGGCCATGCGTTTGCGGTGTGACGGGTGTCGCGCAATAGCCGCGCGGATTTCACCCGAATCGCGTTCGAGTTCGCCGCACACGATGGCGTTGTAGACTTTTTTGACCTGCCGTCCGGCGAACTGTGCGGAAAGCGCGATATGCGCTTCGTCATTTTTGGCGATGACCAGGCAGCCGCTGGTTTCCTTGTCGAGCCGGTGGACGATGCCCGGACGCGCGACGCCGCCAATGCCGCTGAGTTCGCCGCCACAGTGATGCAACAGCGCGTTGACGAGCGTGTGCTCCTCATGTCCGGCAGCGGGATGTACGACCAACCCAGCGGGTTTGTTCAGCACGAGGAGCGACGGGTCCTCGAACAGAATATCGAGCGGAATTTCCTCCGGTCGCGCGTCGGCGGGTCGGGGTTCCGGCCAGTGAATCTCGATTTCTTCACCGGCGTGCGGGGAATGCGTGGGTTTGACCGGCTGGCCATTGATGCGAACGTGGCCTTGTTCGATCAACCGTTTTAGCGCGACCCGCGAGACGGCGGGGAATTTCCGGCGCAAAAAGGCGTCCAGCCGCTCCGACAGAAGCGATTTTTCGACGATGAAACTTTCTGTGCGCGAGGACATTTAAGCGTCAGGGGCGACAAAAGACGGGTGACGAGTAAAACCGGACGAACGGCGGTCGTAAATTTTTC
>Ga0326728_10006815_pt1 | contig 30275 bp, 29 predicted proteins | sample MB3enrmetagenome_FD_207602 | JGI IMG/M metagenome (GOLD analysis project Ga0326728, IMG submission 207602) | Lab enriched peat soil microbial communities from McLean, Ithaca, NY, United States - MB31MN | ecosystem: Environmental > Terrestrial > Soil > Wetlands > Peat | place: USA: New York...
CGGGACGATTACCATCAGCCCCGATGGAACGATTTCGCAGCAGGGCGCGGTGGTGGCGACGTTGAAGCTGGTTACCTTCAAGCCGGGGGCTACCCTGACGGCGGCGGGGAATTCCTATTACCAGGCGCCCGCTGATTCCGAGCAACCCGCGGACGATCCGCGCCTGTCGCAGGGCATGCTGGAAAGCTCCAATCAGAATCCGGTGGAGGGCGTGGTGAATTTAATGACGCTGCAACGGCACGCCCAGCTTCTGGAACAGGCGCTGTCGATCTTTCATTCGGTTTTTAATAACGCGCCCGCGCAGGATCTATCGAGAGTGACTTAAAGGCAGTGGTTAGTGGCTAGAAACAAAGCAGTGGTTAGTGGCTGGTGGCTAGTGGTTAGAAAAAACAAGGGCGTCTGGATACTAACCACTATCCACTAACCACTGCCCTTCTAAGGAGAGAACATGTTTCGAGCTTTATACACGGCCGCGAGCGGCATGCTCGCCCAGCAACTGAATCTCGACAACATCGCCAACAACCTGGCAAACGCCAGCACCGCCGGCTTCCGTGGGACCCGGTTGCAGTTTCAGGATTTGATCTATCAGGAGATGGTGGTGCCCGGGTCGGCGGCCACGCAGCAGACCACCGTGTCAACGGGCCTGCAAATCGGCTTGGGCACCCGCGCCTCCGCGTCGGAAGTCTTGCAGACGCAGGGCGATTTCAACAATACGGGCAATTCCCTGGATTTGGCGATTCAAGGCGCCGGCTTCTTTCAGGTGAAGCAGACGAATGGCGAAACCGCCTACACGCGCGCGGGCAGCTTCCATCTGGACCAGCAGGGCAATGTCGTCACCGCCAGTGGTGATCCCCTGGAACCGTCGGTGACGATTCCCGCCGGGGCGACCTCCATCAGCGTGGGGGCGGACGGAACGGTGACGGTCTCCATGCCGGGACAAACCAATGCCCAGCAGGTCGGGTCCATTCAGTTGGCTACTTTCCCAAATCCCGGGGGTCTGCTCGCCAATGGCAACACTCTCTTTACCCCCACCACCGCCTCGGGTGATCCCATTGTGGGTACGCCAGGAGGGTCGGAAGGTTTGGGCACTTTGCAGCAGGGCATGCTGGAAGAGTCCAACATCAACGTGGTGGATGAATTCATCCAGATGATCGTGACGCAGCGCGCCTATGAGTCCAACTCGAAGGTGGTGTCGGCGGCGGATCAGATGCTGCAAGACGTCAATCAGATGTCCCATTAGTGGAGCGCGCAATCTAATGCTGACCATGGTTAAAAGCCTGTTCCTTAGCGCATGCTTGCTTTCCGTGATGGTGGCGGCATCAATTGACGCGCGCGCCGCCGATATCCCTTTGCGCAAGGCTTTGGCGACGCCCTCGCAGGAGAGTGAAGTGATCTCGCGACGCGAGCCCCGCACGCTTTCACGCCGGGAGATCTTCCAAGCCATCCAAAACGATTTGGCCCAAATGGGAATTTCCGAGCGTGGGGAACTGCGGCCGGGGGACCTGAACATTCAATCCTCGGTGCCGGTGCTCCGGGATGACATGGGATTACAGGTTAAGAGAATCGGTTTTGACCCGATTCGGCGCGAAACGGTGTTCGAACTCTGGGCTTCCCATGAGCCGCAGTATCTTCCTTTCGAGGTCACCACGCGACGTGATCCGCAAACTTTGGGGTTAGCCTCACACATTGCTTGGAATCCGGGGGAAGCGGGTGGAGGTTTTCAGACGGAGAATCCGACGGCGGGCCAGGGCATGAGCCGGGCTCGCTCCAAGGCCCCCGTTCTGGCCAAATCTGGCAAGCCTGCCACCCTGGTCATGCTGGGGGAAAATGTGCGAATTACCACCACCGTCATCCCCTTGCAGCCGGGAATCAGGGGCCAGCGCATTCTCGTGCGTGAGCTAACCACGGCGCGCGTGATGTCCGCGGAAGTGGTCGACGAAGGGCTGTTGCGAACCAGTTTTTGAGACGGAGAAAGCGATGAACTCGAACCTGCCCAAAACGGATTGGCTGATGGCGACACGCCGCGCGTCAGAATTCAATATTCAAAATTCAAGATTCAAGAGTCGGAATGCGAATTTCGAATTTCGAGTGTCGAATCTCAAGCTTCGAATTTCGAGTTTCGAGCTCCGGCTTTCGAATTTCAAGCCATGCCTGATGCTCATGATAACGATCTGCCTTTTTGCCCTGCCGGGTTACGGGATGGGGTTCAAGAAGAAGGGCCAGCCGACGAAAGACTATTTGGCGGATTATGTCGAGCGCGTGAAGGCAGTGAAGGCAACCACGCCGACGACGGGGAGTTTTTGGACCCCGCAGAGCCCGTACTCCGACATGGCGAGTGACTACAAAGCGCACAACGTGAATGACCTTGTCGTGATTCAGGTGGTGGAATCGACTTCGGCGGCAGAGGATGGAGCGGTCAAAACGGCGCGCACTTTTTCCGCCAGTTCGGGAATTAGCGGATTGATGGGCACGCCCGGCCCCACCGCCGGCATACAAAACATCTTCTCGCCGAGTTCCACCCGGACATTGAACGGCCAGGGGCAAACGTCATCTGATGCCACCCTGACCACCACCCTCTCCGGCCGGGTTGTTGAGGTTTTGCCCAACGGATTCCTGGTGATTGAGGCGGAGCGGCAAATGTTCATGAATAACCAGCACCAGACGGTGGTTATTCACGGCGTGGTGCGTCCGGGGGACATCGGCTCGAATAACGCGGTCCCCTCCACGGCCATCAGCAACCTGGAAGTGGAGCTGAAAGGCAAGGGTGTAATCAGTGATGGGGTCGCACCTCCCAACAAACTGGTGCGGCTGATCTTGAAACTCGTGGGGTTCTAAAGCCATGCGATGCAAGTTATGGGTTGGCATTCTCGGTCTGCAAATGCTCGTGCTTCCCGCTAGCGTAACGGGAAAGGAAGCGGCGGCCCGGCAAGTTCGCCTTCGCGACGTGACCACGGTGGAGGGTGTGCGCGACAACCTGCTGATTGGTTATGGCATGGTGGTGGGCCTCAACGGCACCGGCGACCGCCAGCAGACCGTATTCTCGGTTCAGACTTTGGCCAATCTCCTCCAGAAGATGGGAGTTCAATTCAATGCCTCGGCGGTGGTGGTGAAAAACGTCGCCGCAGTCTTCGTCACAGCTACGCTTCCGCCTTTTGCCCGCCCCGGCACACCGATAGACGTCACGGTTTCCTCGATTGGCGACGCCAAAAGTCTCGATGGCGGAATGCTCCTTTTCACCACCCTGCACGGTCCCGACGGTCAAATGTGGGCCACAGCGCAAGGGCCCCTGGTGAACGGTGGCTACTCGGCGGGGGGAAGGGGCAACTCCGTTCAGGTCAATCACCCGACGACGTCGCGCATTCCCTCCGGCGGAATTGTGGAGCGGGATGCGGCGATGGATCTCAGCCACTTGACGCAACTCACCTTGTTGCTGCGCGACCCGGATTTCCAGACCGCCACGGAGGCCGCCGCCGCCATTGAGCACGAATTGGGGAAAGGCTCGGCGCGGGCCGTTGATAGCCGGCGCATTGAGATTCAGATTCCCGCCCCCGGCCCGGACGTGGTTTCCGGCCTGTTGGCGCGGGTGGATAACCTGCTGGTGGCGGTGCATTCGCCCGCCAAGGTTGTCGTCAATGAACGCACCGGCACGATTGTCATGGGCCAGGAAGTGAGCTTGGGAGCTTGCTCCATCCTGCACGGAAATCTTTCGGTGGTGATCACCACGGAATTCAAGGTCTCCCAGCCTCTGCCTTACTCCCAGGGGCAGACGCAGGTGGTGCCGCAAACCACGGTTAAGGCTACGGAAAGCCCGGCGCGCCGCATTGAACTTCGCGAGGGCGCCAGCATCGACGATTTGATCAACGGCCTGCAGGCCATCGGCGCCACACCGCGCGATATTGTCGCCATCTTGGAAGCCGTCCGCGCCGCCGGAGCCTTGCAGGCGGAATTGGAAATCATATGACCCTCACCGCGATGAATCCCGCGTTACCGACGTCCGCCAACCGCCCAGCGGCCACTTCCGCGGGTGGTGCGCCTGAAACCCCCGCCCACAAAAAGCTGCGCAAAGCTGCCCAAGAATTTGAGGGCATTCTTATCTCGCAACTTTTGGGGGATTTCAAGATGGGTTCTTCGTCTCTCACGGGAGATGCCCCGCTGGCGGGGTCAGATACCTTGAACTCATTGGCAGTACAGACCTTATCGACCGCTTTGGCCAGCCGCGGAGGGCTGGGAATAGGCCAAATGCTGGTCCATCAGCTCGAGCCGAGCTTGAACCAGGGACAGCCTCAAAAGGGAGGGGGAAAGATTAAAACGGCATCAGAGGGCTAAAGTTTCCCCCAAAACCGTCGATAGCAGTGTTGTAGTCTTTAGGAGGCTGTATATGCGAGTTGACGCTCCCCTTTCCTTTCCCGAAAATCTGCAACCCGACAAGGTTGCACGCTCAGGGTCGCCGACCCAGCAGAGCCGCCCCGCCCCGGTCGATTCCGGCCAGGATCAGGCACAACTGTCTGTCGATAACGAGACGATTCAGCAGTTGAAGACCAACCTTTCCCAAGTGCCGGAGGTTCGGCAAGAGCGCGTAAACGCTCTTCGCCAAGCGGTGAGCAATGGCAGCTATCAAGTTTCGGATCAGCAATTGACTGACGCCATTGGATCAGACCAGCTGACGGGACTACTTCGACTAACTTAGTCGATAGGAGGGAGGAGTCATGGACGATTTGGCTCCTGCCCCAGCGCAGCGGACCTCCGATGACGGAGGGCGGAGACTGGATCAGAATTTCATGGCACGCAAGAAGGCCGTGAAGAAGGTTCCGGCGGCGCCTGCCCAAAAGCAGGATGCGGAACCGGACCTCGCGCCCGATGCCGAACCGGAACCGGATCCCGAATCGGACCACCAGCTCGACCTTTTGGCTTGATTATGAAACACGAAGTGCAGCGCTACCTGGAATTGCTCGAACGGCGTTTGGCAACACTTCGCTTGCTCGCCACCGACCTCGATGAGAGCCGTTCGGCTTATGTCACGCTCGATCTGCGGGCAATGCATCAGCACATTTCGCATCAAGAGAACCTGTGCACGGAAATTCGCCTGCTCGACACGGAGCTGCAAAACATGAAAGAGCGGCTCCGCGGCTTGGCGGCGGCGGGCGAAATGCCCTCCACGCTGGGTGAACTCGAGGCGCAACTCGACCCCATGTCGGCCCGGCAACTGCATTTATTACTGGGCGGACTCAAAGCCATTCAGGCCGACGTGCGCAGGCTGAGCCGTGTACATTCGGAACTACTGCGGCGTTCCCGTCGATCCGTGAACGTCTTACTGAATTTCCTGGCGCACTATTCGGGCACGTACCCGCTCCCCGTTACCCGATCCAAGGGGACGCCTTTTGCCTCGATGGGGAAATAATTTATGTCGAGCCTATTCGGTACCATGTCCGTCGCCCTGCAAGCCATGCTGGCACAGCAGAGCGCTTTGGAAGTGGTCGCCAACAACGTCGCCAACGCCAATACACCCGGCTATTCGCGGGAAGTGGCAGTGATGGAAGAGAGTCCTCCCATCCTCAGCGGTAACACCATGGTGGGGACCGGCGTGACCATGTCCAGCGTGGAAAGTGTCCGGGACGACATCCTGAACCTGCGCATTCAGCAGGAAACCTCGCAGCAATCCAGCCTGAACTCTTACGTTAATTCGATGAATCAGGTGGAAGCCCTTTTCAACGAGACCCAGGGTACCGGCCTCCAGACCTATTTGAGTAACTTCTTTAATAGTTTCCAGTCCCTCGCCACCAACCCCACAAGCTCCTCGCTCCGCCAGTCGGTGCTCACCGCCGGTCAGGATCTGGCGGGCGCGTTCAGCCAAACCAGCCAGAATCTGGCGACCATCCAACAGGGACTGGACCAATCCGTGGTGCAGACTGTTCAGCAGGTTAACCAACTCACCGCGCAAGTGGCCAAGCTGAATCAGCAAATTCAGGATGTATCCAATTCCGGGGATAATCCCGGCTCGCTGGAGGACCAGCGGGACGAAGATCTGAGCAAGCTGTCCAACCTGATCGACACGGCGGTGGTTTATTCCAACGACGGCACCGTGTCCGTGACCACCACCAATGGTGCGCTCCTCGTAGCCGGCAATCAAAGTGACGCATTGACGACGCAGATCAATTGCTCCACGGGAATGCACGGTGTGTTTGCTCAGGGGAAGGACATTACGTCCAGCATCACAGGGGGAGAACTCCAAGGTTATATTAGTGCCCGTGATGACAGCATTCCCTCGGCACAATCTTCCCTCGACAATCTGGCCGCCGGCCTGATCTCGGCCGTAAACAAGCAGCAAAATAACGGTTATGACCTGAACGGCTCAAGCGGTGTGGATTTCTTCACGCCCTTTACGTCCTCTACCCCTGGCTTCAACGCCGGCGCCGCCGCCACCATGGCCGTGGCGCTCACCAACCCCGATGAAGTTGCCGCCAGCTCCGACGGTAGCCTGGGAGATAACGGCAACGCCACAGCGCTGGCTGACCTCCAGAATCAGCCGATTGTTTCCGGGCAAACGGCCGGGGATTATTATTCGAATCTGATTGACCAGGTGGGCAACGACGTCTCCAACGCCACCTCCGAGCAGGAAGCGGTCGGTCTGGTCTTGCAGCAGCTTACCAACCAGCAAGCGTCGATTTCTGGTGTCTCCCTGGACGAGGAAGCCACCAACTTAGTCATGTACCAGCGCGCTTACGAAGCCTCCGCGCGGGTAATTTCCGTCGTCGATGAGCTCAACCAGGCGAGCATCGATATGTTTACGCCGAGCTAAAATGGGCATACGCGTTGATCCAAATGTCTACAGCGTCATCCTGAGTGGGTTGCAGACGAATGCCCAACAGCAGGATCAGGCCTTGGAGCAGGTTTCGTCCGGGCAAAAGCTGAATTCCCTCTCCGACAATCCTGCCGCGGCCGCCAGCTTGGTGAATCTGCGGATGCAGTCGAGTTCCGACACTCAATACCTCCAAAATATTACGTCCTTGACGGGATCTATGAACGTAGCGGACTCCGCGCTCACTTCCGTCGTGACGGCTTTGACAACCGCGCAATCCCTGGGCGTAGAGGGAGCGAATGGAACCGTCAACACCCAGAACCGGCAAGCCCTTGCCCAGCAGGTGCAAGGTATCCAACAGGAAATCCTGGGCCTGGCGAACACTACTTATAACGGCCAGTATCTCTTTTCCGGTACCAAAACGACCACCGAACCCTACGTGGCCGACGCCGCCTCCCCGTCCGGCGTGACTTACAACGGAGACAACAATAGCAACAGCGTGGATATCTCTGAGGGGCAGGCGATGCCCATCAATCTGCCGGGCAGCCAGTTGTTCAGCAATGCCATAACCGGCGTCTTTCAATCCCTCCAGGATTTGTACACCGCGCTGAACACCAACGGCGACATCAGCGGCGCCACCACGGAAGTCCAGAATGCTCTGAACTATGTAAGCGCCCAACAGACCTTCTACGGGAACTCCGTCGACCGGCTGAACAATGCCAAAACATTCCTCACCCAGGAACAAACGCAATTGACGGAAGCCGAGGGCAGCACCTTGGACGTCGACATGGCTACCGCGGTTACTAACCTGACCCAAGCCGAGACCACCCAACAAGCTTTGGTGGAAGCCGGCGCAAAGATCTCGCAGACCGATTTGTTCGACTACCTGTCCTCCTCGTGAACTACACGGCCAAGTGATCACAAGAAGGCACGCGAACTTCCCCACTGCGGACTATGTTCTCTGAAGGCATGCTCTCGCCGGGCGAGGGGTCACTCCGCACCGCCAAGATTTCTTAACTGGCTTTGTTTGCTATAACATCTCGGGGTTGGGATAATTCCACGGGTTAGGGGTGGAAGTTTCTCGATTATCTTAATTGTTTTCAATAACATCCCAGGGTTTTTGATAACCCATGTGATATCATAGACTTCTCAGGGTAGGTGACAATATGTCCGACTGTGTTCCTTTGTTTTCATCAACTTCTGGGGAGGTTCCTTCATTTTTCATGTTGCGCGCTCGTTCGAACCGAGCCCAAAACGGTCGAAATGTCCCTGCCGAATGCTAAGCACACCTGGCGAAAAAAGTCGCTTGTAGACGGGAGGGAAAAGGCCTGCTGCGCCGCCTGGCTGGAGCGTACCACTCTCATGCAATTATTCTAGTCTACTATCCTGCTATTTGTCAAGAAGAATTTTTGGCGGAATTCTGCAGCGGGACGCCAAGTACGCGTACCGCTGCGTTACCCCGCCCTCCGAACCATCGGTACCGAAAGAAAAGGGTACCTGACACCGTTCCCTGACACCGTTCCCCCCACCGTTCCCCTCGTTCCCCCTTCGAACTTCTAAACTCGCAAAGAGGTTGACATTCTACAGCCATGGATGTAGATTGCCTACCGCCATGAAACCAAAAAGGGAACGCTATCAAAATCGCATTGAGTTACTGCAAGGCACGCTGGACATGCTGATCCTCCAGACGTTGCAGTGGGGGCCACAGCACGGTTACGCGATCAGCCAATCCATTCGGGGACGCTCGGGCGAAGTCTTGCAGGTTGAGACCGGGTCGCTCTACCCGGCGCTCCATCGCCTGGAAAAGCAGGGGTGGGTAACGTCGCAGTGGAAGCTGACGGAGAGCAAGCAGCGCGCCAAATTCTATCGCCTGACTCCCACCGGCAAGAAACAACTGGTCTCTGAGCAAGCCCGCTGGGCACAGGTGGTCAGCGCCATTGCGGGAGTCATGAATCCCGCACCCCAGGAGGGGTAGCCATGAGCCTTTGGGACTGGCTGTTTCAGCGCCGCCGGCGTGAAGAGGAATTGGACGAAGAAGTCCAGTCTCATTTGCGCATGGCCGCGCAGGAGCACATGGAGCAGGGTGAAACCTCTGAGCAAGCACGCGCCTCCGCCGTTCGCGAGTTTGGGAACGTCACTTTGGTCAAAGAGGTGACGCGCGACATGTGGGGGTGGGGATTTTGGGAGACCTTCCTCCAGGACGTGTCCTACGGAGTGCGCTCGCTTCGGCGACGACCCGGATTCACGATTGCGGCGGGCCTTTCGCTGGCGTTGGGGATCGGCTTCACCACCGCCATCTACACACTCCTCAACGTCGTCGCTCTGCAGCCGCTGCCGTATGCAGATGCCGAGCATTTGGTATGGATGACACAGATCTTAAAGAAGAACAGTGCGGACGAGGTAACACTGACCGAGCATTTTCTGGAGTGGAGGCGCCAGAACCAGACGTTCACGGACTTGGCCGGCTATAACTACCAAACCCGCAACCTGACCGGTCTCGACGAGCCGATGCAAGTGCACACCGCAAGGGTGTCAGCTTCCCTACTCACACTGCTCGGCGTACAACCGGTTCTGGGTCGCAATTTTCTGAAGCAGGAGGACTATAAAGGGCACGACCAAGTCGCCCTGCTCGGAAGTCCTTTATGGCAACAGCAGTTCGGCGGAAATCCGAAGATTATCGGGCAGGCCATCGTATTGGACGGCAGCCCGTTCACGATTGTCGGGATACTCCCGCCAGACTTCGCATTTCCGGGACCGGATCAGGTGCAATTGATCACGCCCCTGGGAAAGGATGAGGCCGCCGAGTTGCAGCACAAGGTGGGGTCCATCGTTTTCAACGTAATTGGCCGGTTGAAGCCGGGAGTGACTCTGGAACAAGCCAGAGCGGACTTGGCCGTCATCCAGTCCCGCTTGCCGGTGCCGCCTTTTCGCCCCACGATCACCCTAAAAATGTTGCCGCTACGCACCTACTTATTCGGCAACGTGAAGACGGCAGGCTTGGTGCTGCTCACGGCGGCCGGTTTTCTGCTGCTGATCGCGTGTGCGAATGTCAGCAATCTGCTTATGGCGAGATGGATGCGGCGCGATAGGGAGTTGGCGATCCGTTCGGCACTGGGCGGATCGCGCACCCGTCTGATTTGCCAATTGCTGACGGAGAGCGCACTGCTCGGAGCCCTGGCGTGCGCCGCCGGAATAGCCCTGGCATTCTGGGCACGCCACGCGCTATTCGTGCTGAGTCCGTACCACCTTTCCAGTCTGCGGAATCTGCCCTTTGATGGGCGCGTACTGGGATTTGCCCTTGCTTTGGGAATGTCGACCACTTTGCTCTTCGGGCTGATTCCGGCATTTCGCGCTACGAAGGTCCGCCTTGCCGAAGCCATCCAAGTGGGCGAGGCGACCGTGGTGGGAGGGCGAGGCTCGCTGCGCATTCTCTCTATGATCGCAGCAGCGGAGGTCGCCACGACTTTGGTACTGTCGACGGGCGCGGGGCTGATGCTCCAAAGTTTTTGGAAACTGCGGTACATGAATCTCGGCTTTCAGCCGGACCGTCTGGTGGTTGCCACTCTGAATCTTTCCAACCCCGAGTTGCGCGAAAAGGCGCCGCAATCCGCATTCATCCGGGAACTTCTGGAGCGCGCGCAACGTCTTCCCGGCGTTGAACTCGCAGCCGTCACGAGAGCCAGTGAGATCCCGCCCGGAGATTTTCACGCCACCAACAGCTTCGCAATCGAAGGGCGTGACCAGCCGCTGGGGGGGCCGAGGCCCATTGCCCGGTACCCGGTGGTCAGTTCCGCTTATTTCGTCATTATGGGAATCCCTCTGTTAGAAGGCAGGCTGCTGCAAGATTCCGACGGGGAAAATGCCCCGCCCGTGGCGGTTGTGAATCAAGCCCTCGTTCGCCGCTATTTCGGCCACGAGAACCCGATCGGGAAGCGTGTTCGTACGGGAGCCAATGACCAGCCTTGGCGGACCATCGCCGGTGTGGTGGGAGACGTCAAGACCTCCGGGCTTGCCTCCTCGGCAGAACCAACAATTTATCTTTCCTATCGCCAGACCGGCACTCCCACGGAGATCGGCTTGGTGATGCGCTCGCCCTTGGCGGCGGGGATAATTGCGCCCGAACTTCGCAAAATGGTCGCGAGCCTGGATGCGAACCAGCCGATCGCCAGCATTCAAACGATGGGGGATCGCCTTAGCGATTCCGTATCCGGGCCGCGATTTACCACAGTTTTGTTGTCCGCTTTTGCTGCTCTTGCCATCATGCTGGGGATGATTGGCGTGTATGGCGTGATGGATTGCCGCATTCGGTGGCAACTGCGGGAGCTCGCCGTGCGCCAGGCACTGGGCGCGCGGCGCAACGATGTAATCTGGCATGTCCTTCGCCAAGGGATCACAATAATCGTGACGGGCTTGGTTGCCGGCCTATCGGGCGCCATCGGACTCAGCAGACTGCTGTCCAGCATGCTTTACCAGGTTTCGGTGCACGACCCGCTTACCTTCGCAACCGTCCCTATCGGCCTGGTCAGTGTAGCATTGCTTGCTTGTTGGATTCCCGCCCTGCGCGCTGCCCGGCAAGACCCGGTCCAATTGCTTCGGCACGATTGAAGAGGTAAGGTTGGCCATGAGTCTCTGGAACTGGCTGTTTCACCGCCGCTGGCGTGAAGAGGAACTAGACGAAGAAGTTCAGGCCCATCTGAGTATGGCCGCGCAGGAGCGCATGGAGCAGGGCGAATCGCCCGAGCAGGCGCGCACTTCCGCCATCCGCGAGTTCGGCAACCTCACCTTGGTCAAAGAGGTTACACGCGACATGTGGGAATTTCGCTGGCTGGAAGAGCTACTGCAAGACCTCCGCTACGGCGTGCGCATGCTCGGGAAGTCGCGGGGGCTCACGGCGATTCTCGCCCTGACCCTGGCGTTGGGCATTGGCGTCAACACGGCCATTTTCAGTGTGCTCAATGGATGGCTGTTCCGTCCGCTGCCTGTGCGCGCTCCGGAGCAGATCATGGTGCTGGGCTTTTTTCAGCAGGAGTTAGGTTCGCAGTTTTCCTATCTCGACCTCGTGGATTTCCAGAAGCAGGCGGACACGTTCTCTGACCTCTTCGGGTACGCCACCGGCGGCGCGGGGTTTAGCATCAACGGCAGCAACGCGAGTGAATTTGTCTACAGCACCGTAACCGGCAATTATTTCTCGGCTCTGGGGCTGAAGCCCGCGCTCGGCCGGCTGTTCGTCCCCGGCGAAGGCGAAAGGCCGGGCGAAGAAGGTCTTGTGGTGTTGGGTTACTCCTTCTGGCAGACGCGATTTGGCGGTGACTCCGGCATCGTTGGGAAGCAGGTTCAAATCAATGGGAAACCGCTGACGGTTATCGGCGTCGCGCCCAGGGAATTTCACGGCACGTTCTTTGCCTTTGACATGGATGGTTATCTGTCGCTGAATGCGGCGGCATTGGTTCAGGAATCGAGCGGGTTTTGGACCGACCGTCGCGACCGGCGATTAATCGTGCTGGGGAGGCTTAAGCCCGGCGCCAGCCGGTCGCAGGCGCAGAGTTCGGTGGATGTGATTGCCGGCCGCCTGGCAGCCCAGTATCCCGCCACCGACAAAGAGGTGAAGGTTCGTGTTATCCCGGAACGATTGGCCCGCCCGGCGCCCTTTGTTACCAGCTTCGTTCCCGCCATTGCCAGTCTATTTTTGGTTTTGCCCGGCCTGGTCTTGCTGCTGGCCAGCATGAACGTGGCGAACATTCTGCTGGCCCGGGCGGCGGTGCGCCGGCGCGAGATGGCCATTCGCGTATCTCTGGGCGCGGGCCGCGGGCGGTTGATCCGTCAACTGCTCACGGAAAGCCTGCTTCTGGCGCTTCTGGGTGCGATCGGGGGCTTGGTTCTCGGAAAATGGGCCATCGGCGCGAGCGGCTCGATGCTTCATTCGGTGACCTCTACGACCTCCAACATCGGCTTCCGGCTCGACACCAGTCTGGATTGGAGGGTCTTCGCGTACGCCCTGGGAATTGCACTCCTCACCGGAATCCTGGTGGGCGTTTGGCCCGCTTTTCGCGCCAGCCGCGCCGATGTAAATACCGGCCTGCGCGAGGGTGGGCGTGGCGATAGCGCCGGCGTGGGTCGCCATGGAATCCGCAACCTGCTGGTGGTGGCCCAGGTGGCAGGCTCGCTTATATTGTTGATTGTCGCCGGCCTTTTCGTTCGCAGCCTGGAGCACGCCGAGCACATGGATCTGGGGTTTGATCCGGATCATGTCGTGGACGTCATGCTGGACGTCCGCCAGGTCGGCTACGACCAGACGCGTGCGAAGGCTTTCTTTCGAGAACTTGAGGAACGCATGCAGTCCATGCCGGGGGTCCAAACGGCCAGCCTGGCGTTGACCGTGCCCTTGGGAATGCCCAGCCCGAGGAATCCCATTTATGTTGAAGGCCGTCCCCTCCCGGCCGGCCAGTTACCCCCTAAGATTTCTCACAACAGCATCGATCCGTTTTACTTTGAAACTCTGCGCATTCCTCTTCTGAGCGGCCGGCCCTTTACGGATTCTGACCATGAGACGGCGCGGCCGGTGGCCATTGTGAATCAGGCGATGGCCGCGAGTTTCTGGCCAAACCAGGACCCCATTGGCAAGCGCTTCAGCTTGAACAGCGATGCGGGACCTTCCATCGAGGTGGTGGGTCTGGCCCGGAACGGGCAAAGCATGTGGATGTTGTCTTTTCAGCCGCAGCCTTTCTTCTATATGCCGCTCGCCCAGAATTATGCGCCGTTTCTGTCCCTGCTGGTTCGATCCAAGGGCCCGCCGGAAGCGCTCATCCCCGGGGTGGAGCAAGAAATCCGTCAACTCGCCCCCGGTCTTCCCATCCTCAACGTCGCGACGATGCGGCAGGCCGTCCATGGCCTCGCCGGCCTGTTCATCTTCCGTCTGGCAGCGTCCTTGGCCGGAGTAATGGGCATCCTGGGTCTGACGCTCGCGGTGGTGGGCGTTTATGGCGTGGTTTCCTATTCGGTGAGCCAACGCACGCGCGAAATTGGGATCCGCATGGCCCTTGGCGCCGAGCGGATGGAAATCCTCAAGCTCACTCTTGGGCAGGGGATGGTTTTGGTTATCACCGGTGTGCTCGCGGGCCTGGTGGTAGCGTGGGCCCTTACGCGCGCCATGTCCCGGTTGTTAATCGGCGTCAGCCACAATGACCCAACGACCTACGCGATCATTTCGGTCTTGCTGTTAGCCGTAGCGCTGGCCGCGTGCTACCTTCCGGCCCGCCGGGCCACCAAGGTGGATCCTATGGTGGCGTTGCGGTACGAGTAGGGCAGTAGTTAGTGGAGGGTGGCTAGTGGCGAGCAGGAGAGCGGGGCGGGCAGAGAATGGGGATGGTTTCACGATTGTTCCGCCGATAGATGCGGAAATTTTCCTCGTCCACGGTGATCACCGTGTGGTGGGGAAAAATTTCGCTCAGGCGGATCAGGCACAGGTCAGCAAGATCCGGGTGGCGGTCCTGATATCGTTGCGCCAATTGTGCGATGCGCTGCTGGTGCTTGGCCATTTCGAAAGCGATGCGCAACATCCCGTCCTCTATGAGGGATAGAACATAGGGTACGGAGCGAAGATGGAATGCGGCCTCCGCCAACACTGCTTCGCAAGTCAGCAACGGCTCCGTAATGCTCTTGGCAATGTCCACCGCCCAGGGATGAAAGCGGTCGGTGCGATTGCCAAAAGCCACGATCAGGCCGGCGTCGGCAATGGCCCTCATGTTCGTGCGAATCCTTTGCGGGAGGAAAGATCCGACGGGCCGCTGATCTTGCCCGCATGGCGAAGGAATCGTTGGTTCCCCGCCTCGGATTTGGCCCGCTCGAGTTGGTGGCGGATAATCCGGCTGACCGGCAAGCCGGTCCGCCGGCGCCTTTCCTGGAGCCACTCGGCGAGCTCGGCTGTAAGACGAATCGTAATTGTCTGACTCATAGGATCAAAATGTAACACAAATGAACAATGCCGTCTACTTCGCCGGTGGCCATGGTGCTCCGGTGGGTGTGATGAGTATATAAATTTCATATATCTGGTGGGTAGCCATGAGTCTCTGGAATTGGTTGTTTCGCCGACGACAGCGCGAAGAGGAATTGGACGAAGAGCTCCAGTCTCATCTCCGCATGGCCGCTCAGGAGTACATCGAGCAGGGTGGAACCTCCGAGCAAGCGCGCACTTCAGCCGTGCGCGAGTTCGGCAACGTCACCCTCGTCAAAGAAACCACGCACGACACGTGGGGCTATCGTTGGCTGGAGACCTTGCTGCAAGACCTCCGCTACGGCGCGCGCCAGTTCCGCCGCAATCCCGGCTTTACAGCGGTCGCCGTGCTCACCCTGGCCCTCGGCATCGGCGCGAATACGGCGATGTTCAGCATTGTCGATGGCGCGTTCCTGAAGCCTCTGCCGGTTTCAGACCCGAGTGAATTCGTTCGCATGGGGACGCAGGAGGCGCACGGCGTATATTCCAGCGTTTCATATCCGGACTACCTGGACCTCCGGGCCCAATGCTCATCGCTCGCGGGCGCCGTCGCCTACGAACGGGAGAGCCGGTTTGTGAATTCCCTGGATGAGTCAAGCATTGTCGCCGTGGACGTCGTTTCGCTGAACTATTTCGACTTCCTGGGAATCAAGCCCTTGCTGGGGCGCACATTTCCTCGGGAAGCGGAGGGAACTGCGGCTCTGGGGCCGACGGTGGTGATCAGCTATGCGCTCTGGAAAAGCCGGTTGGGTGGTGACCCCAGCATCGTAGGGAAAACCATCAGGTTGAACAATCAAAGCACTACCGTTCTGGGAGTTGGCCCTCCGCGTTTCCGGGGGCTGGAACGGTTTGTTCCTACCGACGCCTGGCTGCCCGTGGACGCCTTTGAGCCTGCGGAGATGAAGCACCGCGAATACCGCTATTACGAGGTGGTGGGGCGCCTAAGGCCGGGCGTGGCCCCGGAGCAGATGCGAGCCGAACTTGAGACGATCAGCCACCGGTTGGCCCAAGCGTACCCCGCCACAAACAAAGCAGCCACTTTCTATGGCGAGCCGGAATCGGGACGCCAGCACGGCTTTCTTCTCATTTCCCTTTTCCTGATGTCGCTGGTGGGGCTGGTCTTGCTGATTTCCTGTGCCAATGTTGCGGGCCTGCTTCTGGCGCGTGGTGAAACGCGGCACCGGGAAGTCGCCGTGCGCCTGGCGCTGGGGTCGGGCCGTGGACGCCTGATCCGTCAGTTTCTGACTGAAGGCCTCATGCTCTCGCTGGCCGGAGCGGTGCTGGGGTCGCTGCTCGCCGCTTGGCTCATCGCCATCGAGCCTTCCTTGCTGCCACCTGCCCCCATCCAACTCGGGCCGGACCTGCGGATTGACGCGCGGGTGATGCTGGTCACACTCGTCGTTTCGCTGCTGGCGACACTAATCTTCGGCGTTGCCCCGGCGCTTCGAGCGTCGAAAGCCGATCTCACCGTGACGCTTAAAGGGGGGGAAGCGAGCTTGGCGCGTAGTTTCAGACGCATGACCTCCCGCAATGTTCTGGTGGTCGGCCAGGTTGCGCTCTCCGTCCTGATGCTGTCCGCGGCGGGGTTGTTCCTGAGGAGCTTGATATCCACGCTCCGGGTGCCTTTGGGATTCGATCCTCACAAGAATCTACTTGTCGTGCCCATCGGCACCTTGGCGGGCAGCGCGGAGCAGCGAAGAAACCTGTTGCCTACAGTTCTGGAGAGAGTCCGGGGACTTCCGGGGGTCGTGCGTGCCACCTCTGCGATGCGAATTCCTCTGAGCGGTTCCGGTGGCGGAGCCGAGATTAGGATTTCCATTCCGGGCCTCGAACTGCCCGAAGGTCAGGAGAGCGTCGCGGTCAAGCTCAATGCAGTCGGCCCGGACTACTTTCAGACGGTCGGGACGCAAATCCTCAAAGGCCGCCAATTTACCTCCGGCGACAGCGCCAACGCTCCCAAAGTGGTCCTGATCAGTCAGACCATGGCCCGACGTTTCTGGTCGAAGCAGGATCCTATCGGGCATAGCCTGCGGATCGAGAAGAAGGATTACGAAATCGTGGGAGTGGCGGAAGACGTCAAGATCAATCACATTCAGGAGTCGCCGGAGCCTTACATGTACTTCCCCCTTGCGCAGAGTTCGTATGGAGGAGAACTGATTATCGAAACCACGGGTGACCCGCGCCTGTGGATTTCTGCGGTCAAGCGGGAGGTCCGGGCAGTGGACAAGAATGCGTTGGTGGTTTGGATTCAGACGGGCGCGGATCTTCTCCGCTCCGAACAAAGCATTTACATGGAGCGCATGGCGGCGGCTCTGGTGGGCAGTTTGAGCTTGCTGGGGATGTTTCTGGCCTCCGTGGGCCTCTACGGGGTGGTCGCCTATCTTGTCAACCGGCGGACCCATGAGATCGGCATACGCTTAGCCTTGGGAGCGGGCCGCAAGGAGATCCTGCATCTCGTCTTGCGACAGGGATTGAATCTCGTACTGGTTGGGGTCGGCGTCGGCATCGCCTTGGCCGTCGCCACGACGCGCTTTATGGCCAGCATGCTCTTCGGCGTAAGCCCTCTGGATCCGGCGGCTCTGGGTGGAAGCGCCCTCCTGGCCGGCATGCTCACGTTCATGGCCTGCTACATCCCAGCCCGCCGGGCCACCAAGGTTCATCCCATGGTGGCGCTGCGCTATGAGTAGGGCAGTTTTGCCGGATCAGGGCCCCAAGGAAATCTCGCGCACGGACGTGGCCCAGGCGCATGCCGACTGCAAGTTTGCGCGCACATTCTCCAGGCGAGCTTTTTCCGCCAGGAGCGAAAACTGAAGGGTCTCCATAACGCCCCGCAGGGCCTTCAGATTATCCCGGTACTTCAGCAACTCGTAGGCAGCTTCCGGCGCCCCCACGGACGACCGGGAATTTGCCGCGAGAGATTGGGAGACTTGCTTGAGCCGGAGGTCGACTTTGTCCAGTCGGCGAACTGCTCCGCGGGACTCCACCACTTTCGAGCCATTTTGGGCAACCTGCTCAATAAACTCTTGGAATTCGCGGTTCGCGATTCGAATAATGTCCAGCAGTTCGTTGTTCATCGAGTTTTCCTCATTACCCCTTATTTAAATCGGCAGGCAACCCTCTGGTCTTTAATCGTTTTGGCTCCAACCCATTCGCGAGGAAGACAATTGCCCACAGCGCAGATGTGCGGAGGCGTAAAAAAGTCGCTTTTGCTCTTAAGGTGCTGTTTTGAGGAGACTGGCGGTCAGGTTTTTGTGGTTAGGATTTCTGAGACGAAATTCCTGTATGGAGATACCGTAGATTCTTGTTTTCTTAGCAAACAATTTGGCCATCTCGTACGGGCACGCCATGGCGTGCCCCAGCCTCGGCCCTGCCGACGGGGGTCTTGTAAGGCCGAACAGCGTTCGGCCTTAGGGCGAGCGACCGCTCGCCCCTATGCCGCAACCCGGTGAAACGTGGCCTGAGCGTTGCGAGGCGCGGCGGGGGCGGGCGGGGTCTTGCCGTAAATGAAAACGATTCTGCCGGGCGCGGGGAGGAAGGGCAGTTTTCAGCCCTCAGCTATCAGTTTTCAGTAAGCGCCCAACGACGTGCCGCCTTTACTGACGGCTGATAGCTGATGGCTGATAGCTGCTTTTCCCGGGCGGTAGACGAAAACGATTCTGCCGGGGTCGGGGACGGCGTCGCGGAAGAGTTGTCGTCAGTCCTCAGTTGTCAGTTCTCAGTAAGAGCGTGAGGACGTGCCGCCTTTGCTGAGGACTGAAAACTGGTGACTGATGACTTTTCCAAAGGCTTCGCGATAGGTCAACCCGTCGCCCAGATCGGCCACCAGATGGCGCTGGACCGCGCCCCGATGCCTTGTATCGGGGAAAACGGCCCGCGACAATCTTTGGCCGTCCCTATGCACCACTCGCCAAACCCGCCCCCGGATTTCCGTATGTGACTTTCAATCTCTTCAATAAGCTCTTCGCGACCGATAAACATGGCTGCGGCCCTCCTGTTCCCTGTAACCTGTCACCTCTAACCTGTCCCCCCGCCCCTGACACCTGACGCCTGGCACCTGCCACCTGCTTTCCCGTCCCTATGGACCACTCGCCAAACCGCCCCCCGGATCTCCGGATATGGCTTTCCATCTCTTCAATGAGTTCTTCGCGACTGATTAGCATGGTTGCGGCCCTCCTGTACCCTTTAACCTGTCACCCGTCCTCTGCTTCACCAGCCGGTACCATCATCCAATGGTCTATTCTCTATGCCAAGAACTTTGGAGCGAATGGTAAACCTTCCCTAATTTCACCGTCTCAACTCAGCGGTGCGGTCCAGTGCCTGGCCCAGTTTTCCTGCCAATCTCGCTCCTGGCGATAGTCAGCGAGGCGGACCCAGAATGCGATATGTCGCAACGACCTCATCGAAAAGCGGCAGTAGAACGGCAAGGTCATCCGGAGAGCAATGTAACTCCAGATGGTAATTGATCCCATCGTCCCTCGTGTGAATCAGAATCTCCTCATCGAACCAAGCCTCTCCGAATGAGTTCCTATAGCGAATCGTACTCTGAATCGCTGGGAGTCCCTGCACCGCCACTCGCGTCTTGCTCAAGACGGCCAGGTCCTGGGTACGCGGGCTCGGGCGTTTCCTTATAGCATTTAAGAAGAATTCAAAATCCTCTTCGAGTGTGCGGCACCGATGTTCATCAGCGGCGCTGGGTTGGCCTACGCCACCTCCTCCCCCGATTGCCGGCGGTAAGCGAAAGTTGGGCTTGCCGCGAGGGGTCAAGAGCATCCCGTTCACTCCTTCATACAGCGACCACCCACGCGCAGGATACTTCAACGAGAAATTATATTTTTCGTTATGATATGTTACCCACGGCTCTTTTCCTTGTGTGACCGACTTGGAACTCTCGTGCGGGGGTTGAGATGTAATGCAATCCTGCACGCACCCTACCAGTCCTGCTCTCACCCCCATGAGAACAAGCCCAAGAACCACCGCGGCACGGGTGCGAAGGATTGTCTCGTTCGCTCTCATTGGACGGCCCCATAACAATCCCCTAAGAACTTGGCAAACTTTCGAAACCATACGTTAACGTTGTTAATCCACGTTTGCTGAGTGTCCACCCCACCCAATTCATAAACTTGGCCAATTGGGGGGTTTAGCGAATTTTGAAAGTTGATCAGTGCGCTCAAAGGAGTACCCGGAGTGTAGGTATGAGTTTCCAGTTTCATCACGGTCTGAACCCCGCTAGCCACCGACGCTGCAAAAGTCGTGGCGCCATTTGCACTAAATGGGTTCTTAATGTTGCCCGGGGACAGTGGTTTAGGCGCATTACCGAATGATGTCTCCGCACCTACGATTCCCACAAGCAGGCCGGGGTTGAGCCCTGCCGACAAGGCAGCGAACCCCACATCCATCCCGTTCCAGGATGTGGGAGCATTGGATTGGGACGCGAAAAACGCCTCTACTTGGTCCGGACTGGCGAATAAATTGTTATAGAACGTGCTTGGGTTGTTCAAGGTCAGGGACGTGCACGGCACCGGTACGAGCCTATTGAACTTCATTGGCCGGAGCGGCAGCTCTCTGATGCCGCCGCGCCTGCCACCGCCGCACCCGCCGCCGTTTTCATATGCGCTTTCAAATAAACCCAATGAGTCGGTGAGGCTAGGCGGATCATTTAGGACGTAGGCATACTGGTTCCATGTTTGGGGATTCGTAGCGTCAGCAGCCGCAAGACCCGCAGGATCAGGGCTCATCCACCTGCCCAGGTTCTCCTCGTAATTGCGGAACCGCGTATGGTCGTTGCCAGTGAAGCCATCGCGCTCCATGCCGGCGAATTTGTAATCCTGCGGACAACTGGTAGTGTATGCCATTTCGTACCCGAAAGGGGTGAAGTCGGAATCGTAGCACACCGTGCCGGAGGAGTTGGTAATCGTCTGCGCCGAGTGGATTTGGTCGGAGAAATAGTAGTACACATTGGTTGTCGAATCGTGCCGCGCCGTGCGGGCACCATTGAAGTAGATATACTCGTTCTGCGTAGCGCCGCTGGTGTTGGTCTCAGCCAAGGGGACGCCCTCCGGGCTGAACCAATAATAGTATCCATTGAACGAGTTTTCCACCCGCTTGCCGTCCCCGTCATAAGTATATGTGTACGACCCCGCCACCGACGCTTCTTTGCCTTCCGCGTTCCACGTGTAGCTGTTGGTCGCGTCTGTAAGCATGTTGCCGGAAGCGTCATAAGTGTACGCCGTAAGTTGATTGTATGCGTTGGAAAAACTAGGGACATGCGTGCCTGTCACCATCGCCGCGCAGCGAAATCTCACACTATGCCGTAGTGAGTGAAGGCATAGAATAGCCCGCCCCACCACACGAACAGCCATGCAACGGCGAACGCCGCGTCGATCAACAGAGCTTTGGTCCCGATCTTGGCCCTCCGCATCCATAAGAATTCAAGGCCGACATAGAGCGGCAACAAGATCGAAGAGGCAAAGAACCACCGTAGGATGATTCTATCCAGAGGCCCGTTCGCCACTCTGCGCCAATATTGCGGGAACATCATCTCAAGCGCAAATTCCGTAATATTCGCGCCGGCAATGAGCCGGACGGCCAAGTGAGATAGCCTGTCCAGCGCCCCGGCCACAGACTTAGCCATGGGTTCGCCTCCCTGGTTCCCGTAGGTGCCAGCTCATGGCTTGCTGCAAGCCTTTTGAACATTGTTTATAAAGTTGGTCCATATGTTATTTTCTGGGGATGGGGACAGACGGGAAGTTCCCGGGTTTTTTGGGAATAGCGACTGGCACAAGTAGCACCTCTAGTGACGCATCGTCGCCAGTTACTGGTTGGCACCACCCACCGGCTTGGGGGGGCGGCCGCCCTTTTGGGGAGTGAGGCGGCGGTGCGTGTTCCGTTCGATCATCTCGGTGAACTCATCCGAGCGCAAGGGACGCCCCGAGTGAGTGCACTGCCGCGGGGCGCTAACGTCGGCGGCCGATTCTTCCGCCGCCAAGAATTTCCGCCCGCGGGGTGAAACCATACCAGAAAATGTCCTGTCTGTCGCGAGGGTCTTCAATACACAAAACCCGGGAACTTCCCGTCAGTCCCCATCCCCTTAAAATGCCTGAAGAAAACCCGGAAACTTGGTGTCCCGGGTTTCCCCTCTACGTCCGCGCTACCCGCTTCCCCCGACCTCAATGAATCCTTTTTCCATCCATCCAGAGTGTATCCGTGGTCCCCCCGATGAGATGGAATGTCACCGTAATTTGCTTGTCCGGTTCGAGCCTGTCCCCCTGAAACACCATGACTTTAAATCCCGGTTTTGTGAGGAAGGTCTCGAGGGTCTTCTCACTCTCTTGTGCATCGTACCGTGAGTAGGCCTTGCCAACGGTGAGAGGAATCCGCGGCCACTTGGGCTCCGGGGCTTCGGACAAGAGCCCATATCGTTTGTAGAGAATTCGTCCCACCTGGGTCGGGTTCGCTCGAGCCGTCAGCGTGACATCCCGCCATTCCTCATCTGGCGAACTTTCACCAACGTGGGGCGAAATCTTAACCTCCAGCGTAGAAAAGATCCCGGTGCCCTTGAGCTCTCGTGCTGCCTGGTCAATTTTTTCCTGGGAGAAACATGACGTCATTTGTAGATTGAGAATATCCTTCACGTATTGGATGGGTGTGTAGTCGTCGACGTCGATCTCGTTTATGTTACCGACGAGGACATGACAATTCGGCCGGGGGTAAACGGGCTCTTGCGGGGGAATGGGCGGCCCTTCCCAAGCGTTGTATTGGACCGTGGCCGTCTTCTGGTCGTAGTCCAGCACGGTCCCATAGGTTACGAACGCCAGGACCCCCTTGGACTTCAGGAAATCGTCCAATTTTCCTTTCGCCTGAAATGCCTTCGAGCTGTCGTACGTTTCGCCGACGTGCGGTGCAATCTCATCCTCACTCAATAGATGTTCGAACTCAATTTCGCGATCAGGTGGGAGCCCGAAGTTCACCTTGGTGAGAGTCAGGGCTGGAGACTCGAGCTCGAATTTGACGGTGGTGTAGCTGGCGTGCGGCTCAACAACGACATTCCCTCCGGTGAAGTGCGGATGAGACAGGATTGATTTCAGGCACACGTCCGCCGCCTGGCGGTCAAACGGCTTACCGCCCAGGTCGTTTACGCAGGAATAGTACTCCCGAACGGGCGGTGTCGACCCCGTACTCAGCACGAAGGGGTGGGTTTCAGATGGGCCTTGGCCAAGCAGCGCAATGGGGGCCCAGAGAAGAAATGGCAAAATTAGCTTACCGGTCGACATGTTTTCCCTCCTCTTTACAGGGGAGAAGGGGGTCAGGACCCTTTCCGGGAACTGAGGGAGAAGGGGGTCAGAGGGAGAAGGGGGTCAGGTACCCTTTCCGGGAACTGGAAAGGGTACCTGACACCCTTCCTCCTGCCTTCCTCCCCTGACACCCTTCCTCCCTGCACCCTTCCTCCCTCCACCAGGCGTCGAAGGCGCGACATGGCGCCCCTTATCGGCCTCGAACCCGCGCCCGCAAAACGTCATTTCCCCAACAGGAGCCGCAGACGAACGCAAAGAACGCGTGCGTCTGCGCTACCCCGCTTGCTCGCCGAACCAAATACCTATGGGTTCGTCCGCCGAAGAAAGGGGTAGTGGCGTATCTGTTCGAGGGTCAGACCCCTGCCGAGCTGCGCGAGGATCTCTTCTGGGTAAATGTCGCCCTCTTCGGGGTATTTATTGTAGAACTCGGTCAAGGAATCAACGTAGTACTGGGAATCTTTTGAAAAATTAGTGATTCGGTTCTCGCACTTAATGAGTCGTTCAGGCTCCCTGGTGGAGTACTTGCTTCCTTCCTCGCAGCCCATGTTGAGCCCGTCTAGATAGCCAAACAAGTAGGCGCCAACGAAGATCTGACGCCTCTCGTTATTCCATTTAAGCCAATGATTCCCCATGTTGGATATCCGCTGTCCCGTCGAGGGTTGCGGTCCCACAAGCAATGCAGCAATAACAACCCCGAAACAAAGAATCCAAAACGGTTTTACAAGCCGAATGAGCATCCTCATCATATCGCGACCCCCTTACTGGGAATGTCCTGCTCCGCGTGTAGCTCTAAATTGGGTCCTTCCCGTTTCCGTAGGAGGAGAAGGGGGTCAGGTACCCTTTCCGGGCGAGAGGGGAAGTTCGCGCGGTTCAGCGCATGATAAATCATCCGGCCAACCTCCCCTCGCCGCGCTCTGCCCATAACCGAATCCTATCGCTTATTCCTCGAAAATAAAATGGTTCCTGACACGCATTTCCCCCTATCTCGGCTGGTTTCGCCCAGCCCATGCGAGTACACAAACCATATCCTCAAAAGTTCTCAGTGGTTGCCAGTCCCCAATACGCCACGCCTCTTCAGAAGGCATTTTTTGGCCGAGCCGCTTCAGAATGCACTCCAAATCATGGTCGGTATCATCCCCTTCCTAATTGAAGAGCACTGCCATCTCATCGGACGGTGAGATTTCAAAGGATCCCCAAATAGCTTTGCGATGATAGTAATCGAAGACAGCGGCAGCGAGCGCGGCATCGAACCCGCGATCCACAAAATATCTCAGAAAGGAGGTCCTTGACATCCCTCGATGTCTTCCGAGCCTCCGCCGGAACTGAATGTTCAACACCAGAATATTCAGAATCACAAGGACAATTGTGATTCCCGCAAGCAAGCAAAGCACCCCGCGGAAGCGATCGGCTGTCTCTTCGACCCACTCCCTGACCCCGCGCGCTTGGGCCTTCGGTATGGCGGCCGCTATTACGCGCATGGGAAGTTACTGGAATAAATCTGCGTGGTTGGCGAGTCAAGAGAAAGGTGTTAACCAAACGCGAAATCTTTTAACCAAACGCGAAAAAAGTTAACAAAACGCGCTACGCGGCTTGGGCGACCAACCACCGACACCGCGAGGGTGGGTGGCTCCAATATTTTTTAAAGTCGCGGGTGAATGCCTGCATGTGGCGTTCCCTGTACCCGACAGCGTCCGCCACTTCCTTGATCTCCAGAGTGGGATCGGAGAGGAGCATTCCCCGGGCTTTGGTCATGCAAACCGCCAGAAGGAAGGCCTTGAAGGTTTGCCCGGTTTCCCGCTTGGAGCGCCGCCCAAATTGAGAAAGGCCCAGGCGCACTCTTCTGGCGATGTCCCTCTCCAAAAGCGCGTTCGCGAATTCGCCTTTGATGATGTTTAGCGCGATTTGTATCTTGATGTCCATGGCGGTCAGACGACCTCTGGCATCTCCAGCCGCAAGCTGACGGACCCGTTTGCCGTGTTCACGGCCTCCCTGTCCATGCTGATGTAATTGCGCCGCGCGGTCGGTGTGGGCGTGGATTGATCGCGAGAGAGGTTATTGATCTGCGGTAACACGGCACAGGGAGGTGGGGAAAGCAGAGCAGAGAGAAACCCTCAAAATACTTGGGAATTGAAATCGCTTCGTCACGGCGGGCCTCCCGATTAAAAGGAAGACGACATCCAGAACGACAGCTAGATTTAACGTTATGCGGAATACGATAATCCCGTAAAAGTGGGGTGCCAATGACATATCTCAAAAAGTGTCAACATTAGAAAAATCTAATTTTCGTTTTTAGGTACTTTGGGTGATGCGAGACTCCGGGAGAATTAAATGGGCCGTGGCGGAGGGACAATTTGGCATGTCTGGGGGGACAATATGTCGCGCTTCAGGGCGGCGGCGGCACTTGGCGTACCACGTCCCACCTTGCAGAGTTGCGAGGAGGATTGGGGGTTATCGGAATATCCACAATCAAGTCCAGTTTCCAAGGTAAGTGCAACACGCTCCTGATTCCGACGGTGGAGTGCGCATTTGGGATTTGTGGCATTGGCTCGGCAAGAGCCGCTGACCCCAAATGCGGCGGGACAGCGCCGGTCGTCACACGCGCAGGAAGCGCGCCGTAGGGGCTGGTCTCGTGCCTGCCCTCCGCGTCGGTATGACCGACGCCTGGGCGCCCACCACGGGTGCCCCTACAAGACGCGTTGGTTCCGGGTCATGCCCATGCGGCTACCAGCGTGGCGCAACCGCATTGACGAAATTCAGCCCGTTGGGCGTTCCCAGTCCGGTCACATCGTCCCAGCCCCAACTGGTCGACAGGGACGTGTCTGTGCCGAACGAAATGACGTACCAGGAGCCGTCGCCCCCCTCCGCCAGGGCACTCAAAAATGGCGTCAGAGTTTCGGGCATTACTAATTGGAACGGGTTCTCGTAGGTGGTCCGGTGGCCGACGGTAATGGATCCCGTGACGTCAAACGGCGAACTGACCGGAACGACATCGGTGATGGCATCGGGAGGCAAGCTGTAGATGGAGCGCGCTGCCTGCCCCAGGGGGCGTCCCGACCGCTGGTTGGCGATGGCCCAGAGCGAGGAGAACATGGGGCAAGACAAGCTGGTGCCACCGACGAGGCTGAAATAGATGTCGTTCGGATCGTTGTTGAAGCAACTGGCGCCCGTGCAGAAAAACTCGATGCCGGTCTGGGGGTCAGCCAAATAGGAGATGTCTGGCACCAAGCGGGCTCGGCCGGGCAAGCCATTTTGGAAGGACGGCTTGCGAAACACTCCACTTCTGCCGCCGCCTGAGCCGAAGATGAAGCCCAGCCCGTCATTGGGTGAGGTGTCTGGCGGATCCAGCGGTGTGCTGTAGCCATTCACGTCCGTGGGATTGGCAATCTCGGTTAAATTGTTGCCCCAGCCCGTCTGGAAAGCCATGGTCAAATTGTGGTTGAGGAATAAGCTGGTACCGCCGACAGCGGTCGCGTAAGGCGAACTGGCGGGATAGCTGACGTCGGTGTACCCCTCGATCGGGGACCAGTCGCCGTAGTCTCCCGACGAAAAATCCACGGAGATTCCCTCGGCCGCGGCGATCAGCAGAGTGGTGCCGAAGGGATCATTCGAAGGCAGGCCCTCTTGCGACTCGGGCTCCCCGTAGCTATTGGAAATAACGTTGCCTAGCCCATTGGCAACCGCGTAGAGAATGGCCGCATTCAAGTCATCGTCGTAGTCCGAGGCGGCCTCGATCAGCACGATATTGGCGCCCGGAGCCACGGCATGCGCCGACTCCACGTCGAGCGAGGTTTCGGTGGCCCAACCTTGGCACAAGGCCAGATTCGTCCCCGCACTCGCCGCGCAACTCTGGCCGAGCGGAACAACCGTAAGATTGAGCGGGGGCAGTCTGTAAACGCCAGCATAGGTGGCCGCGTCGGTGGCAATCGTGGGCGATCCATAGGCGTCAACGATCACCACCGTCTGGTTGCTACCGGTCAGGCCATGATCGTAGAGGGCATTCAGGCCGTAAGCCGTCTGCAAATCGCTGGGCTGATAGCCGCACGGCGCCAGGGTGCCCAGGTTTGTGTTGGTGATAGGTGCTCCATACGCGTTGCCGAAATAGCTTGCCTTCGGGCTGCTGCCATCCGTGCTGAAGTTCTCAGACTCGAACCCCTGGAGGCAATAGGGAGAGAAGAAAGCTCCGTTCGGCCTGGCGGAAAGAGGTTGCGCCGCGAAGGGTTTGCCGGTGGTCGGGTTCACATGATGCAAAACGTGGGGTTGCAAGTGGAAGTCTGACAAGCCGCCCACACGTGACACCAGCGCTCCCGCCGGCCCTTCCATAACCGGATCGGTGGAATTGCCGCGGTAGGTTTGCCCACGCACGTTAAACTTGTGAATCTCCACGTTGAAGGCCGCCTGGACAATGGCAACGCTCCCTTGCGCCTTCACGTACATGTTCTGCTCACCCACGGACAATACGCTCAGGCTGTGCGCCGCTAGAAATCCTTTGACGGTGGCGACGTCTTCCGCCGAGGGGGCATAAGTGGAAGTGAACTGGTCCGCCGTCACCCAGTTATGATAATTCCCGGAGCTGGGATCGTACTGCTGCTCCACCAATTCCTGAAGGGCGTCCACATTGTGCAACTGCAACCACACGTAGATGGTGACCTGCTTGGTGGATTGCTCCGGACCAAGGTCTTTTGCGGTCGCGGCAAATCCAAATTTGCTGTTGGGGATGGTGTGCCGGGAGTTGTCCTGCGCGAATAACGTGGATGCTGCTGCCAGACTTAGCAACAACACGGAAACGGTAGCCGAACCGAGTTTGCCGACTTTCATGCGAGCTCTCCTCCTTCTCGTAAGATCCCAGGACGCAGAGAGGCGTCGGTGATCGATATTCAATGTTGTCGGATAGGCTTAAGCCCGGTTAGATTTTGTTTATTACCACGGTTTTTGTCAAGAGTTTTCGGACAAAAAGTCTCACATTGGGTCCTTGAAACCCGTCTCCCCCGTGTGCGGCCCGCCCCCAATAGGACGTTTGCCTACGGCTCTTCCGCCTGCCTGATGTGGAAGACTCTGGTCATTTCTGCACAACCAGCGGCTTGGCGATCTCGTCAAGCAAATCGGGTTTCCCTTCCACGCGCACCAGGCGAGGGTACCGCTCACCGCCGTGATAGTTGACCGAGATGGTCTTGTAGTAATCGTCGTTCACCACCAGGAAGCGGATGGGCTGATCATTGGTCGTGGCGGCCTTGATCGCGTCGCGGAGCAAATCCGGCGTGTAAGCGCGATCGTTGATGGCCACCACGCGCATTCCCGGCACGATCCCCGCCAGATGAGCGGGGCCGCCGTGCAGCGATTCCTGCACGGCCCCGTCCATCCCCAGGCGCAAGCCGATGGAGTAGACGGTGTTCGCTCCTCCTCCGAATCGTCCACCCCCGCCCCCGCCTCCTCGGGCAGCCGGCGCCTTGTCGCTAAATTCCACTTTCCACCCACCCGCCTCAATCCCACCCACGGGAGCTTGCGGGGAAAGCGAGGTCAGGCGGTCATGGAAATACGCCGCCCAGTCGTAGGGCGCCACCGCCTTCAAGGCCGCCGCGAGTTCGTCAAAGGTGTAAGGTTTCACTTCCGGACCCCGATTGGGGCCGCCATAAAACGCCCGGCAGAAATCCTCGAGGGATTTCTGGCCATGGGTCTGATCGTGAATGATGGTCGCGACCTCCAACCAGATCAGGTACCCTTCGGGATAATAGTCCACGCCGCGCCGCCAATCGCCCCAGCCGCCGCGTCCGAAGGGTTCGGTAGCCACCGCGTCCGCAGTATCCTGGAGAGGCCGCCAGGTGCGGCCCGGGCGCCCCGGCCCCATATCCGCGGCCGTCGTCGCCAGGTCTTCGCGAAATTGCTCGGGATTCCAAATGCCGCAGCGCACCGCGAGCAACGGGCCCAGGTAAGAAGTCAGCCCTTCGTAGACCCAGAGCAGATCGGTTTCCATGGGGGTTTCGAATCCCGAGGTGGCCAGGTCAGCGGGGCGGCGGAATTTTCCGTTCCAGGAATGAACGAACTCGTGCCCGAGCAGGCCCGCCACCCCGCGCCTGCCTTCCGGCGTCAGCAGGGCTCGCTCACCGGTGCGGCTGTCGTCGCACTCATTATGTTCGAGGCCGAAGTGCGCCACGTGGTCGCTTAAGGTGAGCAGAAAGTGGTAGTCGCGATAATGACGCGCGCCGAAAAGCTTTCCGCTTTCCGCCACCATGCTGGTGAAGGCCTTCTGCGTCTCCGGGGACATCTCCAGCGCCGCGGCGCTGTCCGCCACCAGGTCGAGTTCGTGATGGATGGTCTCATTGGGGGGCGTGATATCCACCGCGCGGTAGAACTCACCGGCGATGACGGGCGAATCCACCAGGCGGTCGAATGCGACGGGCTTGAACGTCACCTCGTCGCCCGCCGTGTTCTCCACCGGCAAGGGTGTTCCGAATTTCCAGCCCGAGGGCAGACGCAGCGTGGGCTTGATGATGGTATCCTCGGCCCGAATCCACGCGGGATTAAGGACGTTCTGGTTCCAACTGATAATCACCAGTTTGTCGGTGGCGGAGCCGCCCCCGCTGAATGCCCCACTGCTGGGCTCGATGTAGTCGAACGCCGCCTCCAGGCGATCCACACCCGCGGGCACGTCCACATGAAAGGTAAATCCGTCCAGCAGGTCGCGCCTCCAGGGCAGAGCCTTGCCGTTGGCCGTGAAGGTGAGCCCCGCCATGTTGGCCACGGGACCCGACGGCGTATGCTCGCCGGGAATCCACTTGGGGTAGTAAAGCGTGACCGGTCCGGGTTTCACCGGAATGACCATGTGGGTGCGAACGATCTTTTCCGGCGCGTGCGTGGCATCGACGGTCAAGCTGATTATCCCGGATGACTGGGCCAGCGCGGAAGCCACGCCCAGGATCAAGACCTCAAGCAGGAGAGTGGATAAACGGGCACGGATCGAATTCATCAAATTTTCCTTTCGTGTGCAGGATCGCCACAATGTGTTGGGCTGCCCAGCCGGGAAGGGTTGCGGAAAGAACCAATTTTCCGCGAATTCCCAGCGGGAAATCCTACCCCCCGGCACACGCCCGCGTCAACGCCCGCCGGAAAAATAAATGGTCTTCTTCTTGTCACTCGTCACTCCTCTTGAAATCGGGTCATCGGGTCATTGAATCATCGGACCATTGAGTGATTTGCGATTGGT
>Ga0326728_10006816_pt1 | contig 30273 bp, 31 predicted proteins | sample MB3enrmetagenome_FD_207602 | JGI IMG/M metagenome (GOLD analysis project Ga0326728, IMG submission 207602) | Lab enriched peat soil microbial communities from McLean, Ithaca, NY, United States - MB31MN | ecosystem: Environmental > Terrestrial > Soil > Wetlands > Peat | place: USA: New York...
TGGTTTTCATGGTAGAACCTGGCACCAAGCCCGCCGTCGAAGAAGCGCTGACTCAGATGGGCGGGCAGATCATCAACTTCGCCTTTTCCCGCACCGGCTTGGAGGTCTGGGCAGACCAGCCGGAGCATACTCAGGACAGTGCCGAGACCGCCCTGCCCTGACTCTGGGGCTGTTCTTCTTCTCAACGGAAACCTGTGGCGATTTGGCGATTCTTCTTGTGCACCGTCGCGCTAGGCCTCGTTCCTGAGGCCAGATTTGTAGTCATCATAGGGGCGAGCATCTCGTCTCAGGAGGCGTCGCCCCGGACGCGGTCTCTTTTCTTTTCGAAATCTCTGCCCTCCCGCCAGCTTTCAAGAACACAAACCTCTTCCTCAAGTGGCAGCCCAGGGCGCGGCCGGCCTGAGGTTTCAAACTTCCCGAGTCGAAATGCCGCTCGAGGACAGACTCTTCCTGATCGCGGTCAGCATGGAGTTACTCGATCGAGACCCAAAGCGGTTTCGGTGTTCGTCCGGGCTGCTTCGGAGGCGCACCTCCGGTAACTCTGGGAGTTTTATCCGCATCCGTCGTTAGACCCCGGTATGCATCCCTTTAGCTAATTTGGCCATTTCTTTGGTTTCCTTGTCGGAACTCGGACCACCCGTCTTGTGACTTGAAGTGTCTCTTTTCTTCCGACAGGCATTCAACATCGGGATCCCCTCCCAGTCAGCTTTGGTCGCATATACGATGCGACTGAAGCCAGTGGTAGCAGGATGAATCATGGCCGGCGTGGCAGCCTGGCGCAGCCAACTGTTTGGCACGAAATCACTTCATGTCGCGATCTACAAGCCCCAAAGGTTTATGATCTCCTCAAGGCTACCTTGATGCTCGCTGTGTCCTACGTTTTGAACGCCGGCCTTTAAATTCATACTCGCCGGCCATCGCATATACTCTCCCAAGGGTCTCCGGACAATCAACAAAGTCGCGGCGGGCTGGACTCTTGCTTCAAGCCACAACTCTGAGAAAGCGTGTCCACACTGTGTCCCCTTTCCCATGCGTCGGTGCGCAGGCGATGCCGATGACCTTGCGGCGATTTGCAGCTGTTCGAATCGATATTCGGCCACGGCGGCGCGAGAAGAAACGTTGGGGCCATGAAATATCACGGGCCGCGCCATGATTTAGCGAATCTTCATCAAATCAAGGCGCGGGAATTCGTCCCGCTCGGTCAGAGCCAGCACGGCACCTGCCCATTGAGCTGCCGAGTAGGCGTCAGCGCAGTTATCGAGGTGTTGTCTTTCTGATCAGCCGGGCCGGTGTTTCCGGGCAGGTTGAAGATCGAGGTGTGAGGTCAAGTGTGGCCTGGGCCACGCCGGGAAGGGAAGTTGCTTCACCTCACGGAGGGCACCCGAGGGAACGCAGAGCAGGACGCCGCGTTGGGGAGCCGAGTGTCGCCTTTTGAAACCAGCCATCCGCCTGTTCTCTCGAGGCGGTTCCCGGAGCCCACCTATTCTCCGGCCTCAGAATGACTAGGACTCCCCGTACGACAAGGCCAGTCGATTCTTCTGCATATCCACTATATGCGCCAGCGTAAGGAAGCATCCAACTGCCCCGCCTGCAGGAGGCATTGGATATGTTTGAGCCGGATGTAGCGGCTGGACTCTACATCCTCACGTGTAAGACCCTTAGAGCGATAGGCTTCGTAAAGTTCTCGGGCCCCTTTGCGTGCGGTCCACTGCGGTTGGAAACCGGGCACCAGGCGGCAGATCTTATGGAAATTGATGCGGTAGCAGCGGCGGTCCGGGCTTCCGTCCGGGGCATATTCGATACGGGAACCCGGCACGGTTTCAGCAACAATTGTGGCCAACTCGCGAATGCGGTAATTCTCCTCGCTCCGGCCAACATTGAAGGTTTGATTGTGGACAGCTTCGCGCGGCGCTTTCAGTACTGCGAGAACAGCGCCCACAATGTCGCGGATGTGGACGATGGGGCGCCAGGGTGTACCATCACTTTTGATGTACACTCGCCCGGTGGTGTACGCCGAGGCCACTAGGTCGTTCAACACGATGTCCAGCCGCAGGCGTGGAGAGACACCATACGCGGTAGCATTTCGCAGGTAGGTGGGGGTGAAATTCTCGTCCGCCAGTAGCGCGATGTCTCGTTCGGCCAAGACCTTGGACTCGCCATAGGGGGTCACCGGATTGAGCGGAGCCGTTTCGTCGTGGAAATCGTCCCCGGCAGCACCATAAGTGCTGCACGATGACGAAAAGACAAAGCGCTTCACCCCGGCGTCTCTGGCCAGTTGTGCGAGACGGACCGAGGCTAGATGGTTGATATCGTAGGTGAGCCTGGGATCCAGGTTGCCGAGCGGATCGTTCGAGAGCGCGGCAAAATGCGTGACCGCGTCAAAGCCCTCAAGGTCGGCCATCGTTAAGTCGCGCAAGTCTTTTCGGACTTCTGGAATCGCGCGAGCCGGTTCGCCGAACCCGCAGCCCGCGAAAAGGTCGCTATCCAGCCCCACCACTTCGTGCCCGGCAGACTGCAAAATAGGTCCGGCTACCGCCCCGATGTAGCCCTTATGCCCTGTCAGCAGTATTCTCATTGCCACTCATTTCCCCTTCCAAATCGACTTGACCTTGCGAGCGAGACAGAAAGCCTCCTAATTGCAGACCCATCGAAGGCTTGCACTGTCCTCCACCGGAACCACTTAGCGAATTGGCCGCGAGTACACAGCAGTTTGGCATGTTCGTATGGCTCTGACTGGCGATGCATTCTCCGGTAGGTGCCGTCTCGAGAAGTGACCGAAAAGCTCCCCAGCACCAGCCCTGGATTAGAACCATGACGCTCAAGCTCTTTCTGGCTACAAAAGGAGCGGAACGAATCCACCCTTACCACCATGGGGCAGGCGGTAAACCCCGAAAACCCCGGAGAGCTTGGCTTCACAAAACAACGCACGAAAGATGTTGCGGTTAACAGCGGACGATCTTCTCCCGATGTTCTTGGACAGCATGCGTGGCATTGCGCGTGTCAACCACCAGGCGCCCGTGCCGGACGATGGCTGGGTAGTCATAGCTGGAGTGATCCGTGGCAATGACCACTGCGTCATAATCGGCAAGGGTCTCAGGCGAGAGATCCACCCTTTCGAGGTCAAAGCGGTATTTCCGCATCTTGGGGAGGCGCGGAAAGTAAGGGTCGTGATAGTCGACTCGTGCCCCCGCCTCCTGAAGAAGCTCGATTATTCTCAGACTGGGCGACTCGCGCGGGTCGTCGATGTCTTTCTTGTACGCCAATCCCAAAACCAGGATGCGGGCGTCCCGTAAGCATTGTTTCCGCCGGTTGAGTGCCTCCGTTATGGCCGCCACCACGTTTTCCGGCATGGAAGAGTTGATTTCACCCGCCAGCTCAATAAAGCGAGTCGGGAATTCGTATTCGCGCGCCTTCCAGGTCAGATAAAACGGGTCAATGGGAATGCAATGGCCTCCCAGGCCTGGACCCGGATAGAAGGCGGTGAAGCCGAAGGGCTTCGTCTTGGCAGCTTCGATCACTTCCCAGATGTCGATTCCCATCCGCAGGCAGAGAAGCTTCAGTTCGTTGACCAAGGCGATGTTCACGCAGCGGTAGGTATTCTCCAGAATCTTGGTCATCTCCGCAGCGCGCGTTGAACTGACCAGAAAGGTTTTTTCGAAAGCCTGCGCATAGAGCGCTTGCGCCGCCCTCGCACTGGAAGCGTTGATCCCTCCCACCACCTTCGGCACCTGATGGGTTTGGAACTGTTGGTTGCCAGGATCCTCGCGCTCGGGGGAGAAGGCCAAAAGGAAGTCGGCTTGCCGCTCTTCCCCAGCCGTGACCTCGAGCCCATCTGTAGTGTAAGAGCTCACGGGGCAGCGCAGGCCTGATCTCTCCAAAATCGGCAGCACCACCTCCTCAGTCGTGCCGGGGTAAGTCGTGCTCTCGAGCACCACCAGTTGGCCGCGCTGCAAGTGGGGGGCGACGGCTTCTGCCGTACCCCGCACAAAAGAGAGATCGGGCTCCCGGTGCGAATCCAGCGGAGTCGGGACGCAGATGAGAATGGCATGCACGTCCCGGAGGTGGGCAAATTCCGTGGTGGCCTCGAAGTGTTTCTGCTCCACATGCTCCGCGATAGTGGTTGCAGGGATATGGCGGATGTAACTCTCGCCCCGCCGGAGCTGAGCCACCTTGACGGGGTCCAGGTCAAAGCCCGACACGGTGAACCCCTCACGAGCAAACAAAAGTGCGAGGGGCAAACCCACGTAACCCAGCCCGATGATACCGACTCTTGCAGCCCTGGCATCGACCTTGGAATGAAAAGCTGACAGAACTTCACATCCCACTGCCGTCTCTTTGTTCATAGTTTCCTCTGGCTCTTTCCGAGAGTTGGTTGTTCGCCTCAGCTTGTCTGGTTAATTCGGCATACGCCGAGGCCTTAAGACTGCAGGAAATAAACACGAACGTCCGCGACATCACGAGGATGTCATTTAACGCCGCGGGTCGCGGCAATGCCGTGGATCACCCGCAGACTCCTGAATACCTGCTGGGTCTTTGCCCCTTCACAATCCGCAGCAGATTTACCAATCCGTTGGACATTGTTGTTAGGCTTCACTGGACATCGGCGTCTTCACGCTTTCGCATCCCAAATCCCGGCAAGAAAAATGACCAGCCGGCTGCCACATGCAGTTGAGGATCCGCCGGGCAGTTCTGGCTGCCAGTTTTAGGAGCCTGGACCCGCCAGAGGATTTCCAATCTTTACGTGCGCCCACCCCGTGGTGTCCTTGCTAGCTCGGAAAGGCCTCAGCTTTCGCGAACTTGTCAGGGATCACGCCGCGGCTTGCCGCGTATTTCTGGAACCAGGCTGGCGGCAGCGCGCCGGAATCCAAATGACGGACCCTCCCTACGCAGCCCAGCGGAATTTGAAGCCGGGACAGGCACGGACCTGCGTGCACTTCCGCCATCATATGCCGTCAAGGGCTATCCCACTCTACAAATTGGAAGTACTGGCGGAGTTTGACTTTCGGTTTAAATGGTGAAGGCTTTTTCATCCGGCCCGTTTGCAGGGTCTAACTACCTTCCTCAGTCCAGCACTCTCGGTGACCTTGCTTTTTGAAGGATGGCCGTGCGATTCCTCGTACCTGAGTCTTTTTTCAATGGCACGCGGCCGCCTCAATTCCTCGCCTATTATAGTAGAGCGCGGCCTTTGGCCGCAACCAACCCGGATGTGCATGTCGCGGCAAAATGATAATGTCCGGTTTCAGCAAAGTAGAAATGTCCTGTTGAACTCCGTCAAACTCGACGGATGGAAAAACAGGAGATGCTGATGTTGAGTGGGAGAGAGCGGGATCGATTAAAGGTGTTGCATGAAGTGCAGAGGGGACATTTAAGGCAAGAGGCGGCGGCGGGGCAGTTAGAGATCAGCGACCGCGAGGTGCGGAGGTTGCTGGCGCGGATCGCGGCGGAGGGCGATCGCGGAGTGGTGCATCGGCTGCGGGGAAGGGCATCGAACCGGCGTTTGCCGGAGAGCCTGCGTAGCCGCGCGCTGAAGCTGGTGAAGGCCAAGTACCGTGACTTTGGCCCCACGCTGGCCTGCGAGTACTTGGCGAAAGAGCACGCGGTGGAGGTGAGCAAGGAGACACTGCGGGGATGGATGATGGCCGCGCGGTTGCGGCGGGGGAAGCGGCGCCAAGTCGAGGAGGTGCACGTGTGGAGGCAGCGCCGGAGTTGCCGGGGGGAGTTGGTGCAAGGGGACACCTCGGTGCACGACTGGCTAGAAGAGCGGGGGCCGCGGCTGTACCTGGTGGCCATGATCGATGACGCCAGCAGCCAGGCCTACGCAGGTTTCGTGGAGCAGGACAGCACGGAGGAGAATCTGCGCGTGCTGTGGGGGTACCTGGAGCGTTGGGGTCGGCCGGGGGAGTTTTACACTTAACTCTCAGCAGGCCAGAACCCGCCGAATCGGCTAGCTGGTTGATCTTCGGTAGGTTTGGGCATTCACACATCCTCGGGAGATATGAATAACTTCCTAGGTCTTGTAACCCAGAGTGCATCGTAATGCTACCGGAAGTCGAACTTGCTTGAGCGTTCATGGTGAGTCGCCCCTTCAGCATTGACAGGTACACTCCGGCGGTTCCCCATTACATCCATATTTTGACAAACGCGCGGCTCGACTGCTCCTTGAAAAACTCCCATACCATGTTAAACTTGAAGTGGGATTCTAAAGGCCCTGATGGAGAGAAACCGTGAACACTAAACGCACTCACATCGTCATTCCTGAGCAGTTGGTGGCTCGAATTGACATCATCGTAGGCAAACGAGGCCGTAGCAAATTCCTGACCGAAGCTGCTGAAAAAGAACTGATGCGGCTACGCCAACTCAAGGCCATTGAAGCTGCTGCCGGCTCCTGGAAAGACAAGGATCATCCCGAACTGCAACGCGGCGCAGCAAAATGGGTGGACAAGCTGCGGCGGGAAGACGAAAAGCGCTTTCAGATCGTGATGGCCCGCTAACATGGCCACCTACCTTCTCGATACGAGTGTCATTATTGACGCTTTGAACGGCAAGCGTGGCCGGGACGAGCTCTTCAAAGAACTCTTGCGTCAAGGTCACCTGCTGGCCTGCTGTTCGATCAACGTGACCGAAGTCTACGCGGGTCTCCGATCCCATGAGGAAACTCGGACCAGGGAGCTGCTGGAGAGCTTGCAGTACTTCCCGATTAGCTGGCCAGTTGCCCGTTTGGCGGGCCTGCTGAAGCGTGACTACGGCCGCAAAGGCATTACCCTGGCGACCACCGACGCTACCATTGCGGCGGTCAGCATCCACTACGAACTCACTCTCATCACCGATAATCTTAAACACTACCCGATGAAGGAACTGAGTCTTTACCCGCTGACGTGATCCCACCCGCGGGTGAGGCATCCGATTATCCGCAACCGTCCGGTGAACCTTTCAATTGCCCACAAATTGGGCTTGCCGGTGTATGACCGCTTCGACTTCCTTCGTGGCAACGTGGAACGGGATGTACAGGGTGCGATGGCGAGAGCCTTCCGTAGAACTGTCGCAATGTCTCTTTGGAGTCTCCGGTAATTGCGGATCCTCCGTATGCATTCCTGAGCCACTTCCTTGCTGACGGTCTTCGTTGTTCTTTTTCCTCCAATAAACCCTGTCCATCGATAGTAGATGCCGTGCAGGCGGGGCGAGCTGAGCTTGCACGCGCAACCGGCTTTTCCGCAGCGGCTTCTTGCTGTGGAGATACTTGCCGCCGTAAAGGTATGCTGAGCGCGCCTTCGCCACACTGAAGATCTGGTTCAATATGGCCCCTCCGCCGACACTCCTCGACGGCCGGTCTTGGGATCACCGGACTGAATCACACTTGGCGCGAGCCTTGGGTGTAACCCGCCGCGATATTCTCCCTCTCCGCAGGTTGTTTTTCTCAGATTGAGTTCGTCCTGGACGGAAACAAGTGTGCTTTACGGCCGGCATCGAATGTGGAACTCCTCAGTGATTGAGTTATTCCAGGGCTCAGCCCGAGATCTGCGTTGATTTGCTATGCCCTGTTACGCGAGAATGTGAGGGCTCATGGAGACACGTTTTCCCCCCACGCCTGAAGATGTGGAACGATACCGGAGACTGCGGGCACTGACTGCAGATCTGAATCAGCGGATTATGAAGGCCATTCCCCGGCGGGCATTGGACGAGGTGGGAGAGGCGATCGGCATCCGGCGTGATGGCATTCTCGTATAGGACAGCATGGACATGACGAGCGTGCTGGTGGACTGCTGCCTTTACGATTGGTTTCAAGACGGCAAGAATGTCGTCCAACGCTATGCGGAGGCGCACCCTCCCAAGCCGGGAACGGACGAGGGCTATCTTTTGCAGGCCTGCCTCCAAGCGAAGTATCGGGTGCTCGTCGTGCAGTCGGCGGTGACGGGCGCTGGCCTCTATTGTCAGGATGTTCTGAGCAACGAGGGGTTATTCCTTATGGATCTTGCCTTGAGCCAGAGCGCCAAGCACGCCAATGCCGCGTTTGCCACGCGCACCATACCCTTGGGCGAGTACTGGATGACCAGCGGCGCCGGCCTCCCGATCAACTCGAAAAAAGCTGCGCTGGATGCGTTGGCACGAATCGCCGGCGGGAAGCCGCAGTTACTGGAAGGTCCGGGCAGCGTGGCGCTGTTGATCGTGCGTGCGTGTCTCGCCGCCGGAGCTGCCGACCACGTAAGTTACGCAAACCTGGCGGCAGAACCAGGTAAGTCCCGCCGTTGTCCCCAGTCCTAATCGGGCCCGGCCGCCCGATGCAGTTGAGCGCCGCAGCATTGCTTGAATTTCTTGCCGCTTCCACACGGGGAAGGTTGGTTGCGGCCGATCTTCTGCCGAGTGACGGGGGCAGACGCGGAGGTTTCACGCAGCAGGGCCGCGAGATTCGGCAACTCGCGGAGAGGCAGTCCGGTGCCACCGTACTTGACTTGGGTGTTTTGCCTCAGAACCTTGCCGCCCGAAAGGCTATCCAGAGTGGTCTCGCTGGTGGGGGGCAGCGGCTTCGGCCTCTCGCCAGAACTCTGCCGCCTCTTCGTGGCGCCCCTGCTCCTCAAGGAGGTCGGCGAGCCGTTCGGCCATGTCGGCGCGATCCCGGACGCCCGCGATGGAAAGCCCTTCCCGCAGAATCTGTTCACAGCGCTTCAAGTCCTGTCGCTCCGTGCGCGTAAAACCGTAACGGTCAGACCAGCCAATCCAACGCCATCCCCAACCAGGATCAGCCTTCAACCAATCCTGGTAGAGTGCCTCGGCTTTGTCGGCTTCGCCTAGTTCGAAATAGGATTCCGCCCAGGCGCGCCGGCAGTTTTCGATCATCAATGCATCATCCGATGGAAATCGCCGCAGTGCTTCTTCGACTACCGCGATGCGTGCGGTGAGAAACTGCCGGTCCCCCAGCCCCGCATTCCACAGCTCTTGCTCCAGATCCTGAATCCAGTTAAACAGCGATTGAGTCACGCGGAATCGGTCATCAAATTCCTGGATGGACTTCAGTCCGCTTTTGTTGAAGAGCCTCAGTACGTCGTTCCACGCCTCCAGCCAGATGCGGCAAGCCGCCACTGAGCCGCTGGAGGCCAGCAGATCGTAACCGAGCTGCATCTTGTCATCCAGCAGCTCGATACCAGCCCGGTCGGGGAACCAGCGCTGCCACAACGTCGCTAAACCAATCCAGATCCAATCGCTCTCCAGTTCTTCGCGCTGGCTCTTGAAGACACGCTGCTCCAACAGACGACGGGCAATCTCTTCGGCCGAGAGGGCCTGCTCCGAAAGCCGTTCCAACCCGGGCCGGTCGATCTCGACGCCCAAGGAGCGCAGCTTGGTCAGCAGTTCCTCGTCGCTCAGAGGCTGGGCATGGGAGCGCCGAGGCCTGGGGGTCACCTTTTTGCGGTACTTCGCATCAGCGGCCATTTCTCGTTCTACGATTCTTTCTATCGCCACCCAGGACAGCAGGTTGACCTTTCTTCGTCCGGCGCCATTACAGTAGACCTCGTCAGAAGTTGCTCGCCCTTCCCGAGGAGATCTGGTGCAAATCCTACACCCTTTCGCTGGTTCCGTCCGACAGTATGACGCAGAGATTTCTCATCCCGACCGTTACCGTCCCGACCATTGCCCGCAATGTGGGGCTCAACAACCTCTGGTCGGGCACGGTTTCTATTCTCGCACGCTGGTGGACAGCGCCTTTGAGGGGGTGATCCGTGTGCGCCGTTATCTGTGCCCGTCTTGTCAGCGCACGGTTTCCCTCCTGCCCCAGTTTGCCTTGCCCTATCTCCGCTTCAGTGTTTCGGTGATCGCCCTGTTCCTGATGGCTCGCCTGCTGGAGGGCCGCACCCTGGTCGCGGCGGCGGTAGCCGCTGCGCAGCCCCACATGCCCTACCAGCGTGGCCAGTTCTGGGTGCACCGCTTTCGCCAGCAGGCCGAAGCCTTGGGCGCGGCGCTGGCCGCCAAGATCACTCCCATGCCAACGGCCAATTTCGTGACCAGAGCTTTGCTTATGTTGCAGTCCGTCGGTTGGATCACCGCGCATCGGTTCTTGTTCTCGGAACTACGGCTGCACCTGTTGGGTTGGCCGCGTTTTCTCGCTCCCCACGGTCGTCGCGCCACGCTCGGCTCGACAGGGCCACTCCAGAAATCGAAAACACACAACACTTGTCTAGTTTCCCGACCTCTTCCCGTATAGATTCGCGGGTGAGGAGAGAAAAAGTATGGAGAGCAAAGCCGAAAAAACTGCCTTGTTCCGCTATGGTCTGATCGCTCCCTTGGTGCTCGAACCCCTGCCGCGCGGCGAACTCACCCGGCGCGCCCAGGAGATCGCGGCTCGCCACTACGAGATCCCCGGCTCCCGGCGAACTTCCGTCTCCGTCGATACCTTGCGGGATTGGGCGCTGCGCTATCGGACGGGTGGCTTTGAAGCCTTGACTCCCAAGCCCCGCCAGGACCGCGGGCAGTCGCGCGCCATCCCACCCCAACTTGCCGATCTCATCGAACGCCTCCAAACGCGAAAATCCGCATCGCACCGGCACCACGCTTCTGCGCGAGTTAGCTCTCGTCTCCGGCCAAAACGAACCTCCCCTCTCGGCCTCCACCCTCTATCGCTTCCTCAAACAGCGCGGCCTCTCCGAGCGCCAACTGCTGGCTCCCCCGGGGCACAAGGAATTCGAAGCTGAACACTCCAACCAGATCTGGCAGTCGGACATGCTCTACGGCCCCTACGTGCAGCACCCCGGCGGCGGGAAGTGGCAAGCCTTTCTGCACGCCATCCTGGACGATGCCAGCCGCCTCATCCCTCACGCCCAGTTCTACCCCGACCAGGGACTGGACACCTTCTTGGACTGTCTTCGTCAAGCCGTCGCCGCCCCGGCCTCCCCGTCCGCCTTTATGTGGATAACGCCAAAGTGTTTCGTTCCCCCCAGTTAGCCCGCATCGCCGCCTCGGTCGGCATCCTGATTGTCCACACCCCACCTTATCAGCCCGAAGGGCGCGGCAAAATCGAACGCTTCTTCCGGAGTGTGCGAGAACAGTTTCTGGCCAATCTGGACTGCCGGCAGGCGCCCACCCTCGAGGACCTCAACCAGCGTTTGTGGGCCTGGATCGACAACGCCCATCACTCCACCGAGCACAGTTCCTTGGGCGCCACCCCGCTCCTGCGCTGGCAGCGCGATATCGAGCACATTCGCCAACTGCCCCCGGCCACCGATCTCCGTCGCCTCTTCTTCCATCGCCTGGACCGAGTGGTGCGGCGCGATTCGACCTTCCTGCTCCAGAATCGTTTTTACGAAGCGCCCCCTGACCTTGCCAGCCAGACCATCGAAGTGCGCTTCGATCCGCTCGACCCCACGAGCGTCGAGATCTATTTTCAGGGTGAGCCGCACGGCACCGCCCGACTCGTCGATCCCGTCGTCAATGCCCAGTTGCCTTCCGCTAAACCGCCCCGGGCGGCGGAGCCCCAACCCACCGGCATCAACTTTGTCGAACTGCTCAAAAAGAAAAAAGAGGAGGAATAGCGCCTATGTTCGAAACCTTTTTCGGTTTTAAGAAAACCCCCTTCGTCGATAATCCCGACCCCGAGCAGTTGTTCGCCTCCCAGCCTTGGACGCAGGTGAAGGCGCGGCTGCAGTTCCTGGCCGATCATCATGGCGCCGGCCTGCTCACCGGCGAAGTGGGGGCGGGCAAGAGCACGGCCGCGCGCACTTTCACCGCCAGCCTCAATCCCAATCTCTATAAAGTCCTCTACCTGTACTGGACCTCGGGATCAGCGGTCGACCTGCTGCGCCAACTTGCCTTGCTGCTCGACTTGGTCCCCGCCCACTATCGCGGCGATCTGGTGCGCCAGATCTCCGACACCATCGTGCGCCTCAATCAAAGCAAGAAGCAGCATCCCAGTCTCATCTGCGACGAGGCGCAACTGTTGCCCCATGCCGCCCTCGAACAGCTCCCCTTGCTGCTCAACTTCGAGATGGACTCCGCTCACTACCTCACCTTGTTGCTGGTCGGCCAACCACTTTTGCGCCGCACCCTGTCGCTGCAGATGCACGAACCCCTGCGCCAGCGCATCGCCGTGCAGTATCACCTGGAGGGTCTCTCGCGCGAGGAACTGGATGCTTACCTGACCCACCAGCTCAAAGCCGCCGGCGTCTCTCAGCCCTTATTCGATGACACGGCCCGCCAGGCGCTCTATCAGGCGAGCAAAGGCATCCCGCGCAAGATTAACAAACTGGCCCAAGCGGCCTTGAGCTTGGCCGCCCAGCGCAAAATGTCCAACGTGAATGAGGCGATTCTGCTCGACGCCACCAGCGAGGCCCTGCTATGAGCGTTGCCGGGTGCCCGAAAGGCGCGGACTCAAGCGTTCTCTCGTCGGCCCAGTTGCTGGAGCAACAGCCCACGACCGCGCCCGCCTGTCTGGTCGAACCCGGACTGTTGCCGCCCCAGGGCATCCTCTTTGTGGGTGGAGAGCCGAAAGTCGGCAAATCGCTGCTGGTTGCCAACCTTGCTCTGTCGCTGGCCGCCGGGTCGGACCGTCTGGGCTTTCCCATTCCCACGCCCTGCCGGGTGCTGGTCTGCCAGTTCGAGCTGCCCGTCCCCCAGTTCGTCAGCCGCCTGGCCACCATGCGGCGCCTCTTAGGTTCGGCAGCCGATCAAAACTTGCTCGTAGACACGCGCGCCAGCGGCCATCTGCTCAGTGCGCCCCAGGGCCTGAATCACTTCCTGGCCGCCGCCCGCGCCGCCGCCGCTGAAATTATCCTCCTCGATCCGCTCTACTCTACCCACGATCAAGATGAAAACGACACCCGCGCCATGGCCGCCTTGTGCCAGAGCCTGCTCCGCCTGCGCGAAGCTTCTCGCGCCGCCCTCATGGTGGTCCACCACGTGCGCAAATCCATCGGCCGCTACGAGATCGGCAGCGCCTTCCGCGGTTCCAGCGCCCTCCATGCCGTCGGCGATAGTTATCTGCTGGTGACCCGACCGGCTCCGCAGCTCCCCACCGTCGAGCTGCGCTTCCAGTTCCGGCACGCCCCTCCCCAGCCACCGCGTCTGCTCGAACTCGACCCCGAGTCGCTGTGGTTCTCTCCGACCGGTCGGGCGACGCCTACAGTTCCCACCCGGGGCAAAGTCGAACCGGCGGATGTAACTGAGGTGCTGACCGATCTCGGCGGGCAAGCGCGCTACGGCCAACTCGGCCAGCAAATCATGACCCTCGCCCAGTGTTCCAAGCATACTGCTCAACGGGCTATCACCGAGGCCTGCCAGCAGGTATGCATCATTCAGGACGACGGCCAGTATCGCTTGCCCTTATCGAGAGAATACCAATTGGGAGGAGGGAAATGACCAGCCCTTCCGCCGCCCAGCGGGAAAGGCGGACCCTCCTCCAGAGACCGGGTGAAACGGAAGCGGGCTCTGCGGAGACGCAACCATGCCGAGGGAGAGCCCGGTGGGGCTCATCGAGTCGATGAGATAGAGGGAGCGCGCGATCCCACTCCGCGTGACCAACGCTCCCTCTCCCAACCCACACCCCATTCCTCGGATGATCTCATCGAACGATAGACCCCTCATGCCTCGAAAATCTCTGCCCCGATGGGCAGAACACCTGACCCTACAAAAAGCCCTCCCCCTCCACCACACGCTGCATGGAAACTGCTCACTCCCGTCCGGGCGGGGTAGGATACCTGGTTTACCTACACACGCAAGTATCCTACCCCACTTGGGTCCACGCACTGGCGGGGCGCATTACGCAACCTGGAGGAGAACCTGAGAAACCTGGCGAAAAATACCGTGAGAAAGTAGGTGGGGAAAATCGTGGCGCGCAAACTGTAACGCGCCACTTTATTTTCCCCCGTGCAAAGACTTTTGTATCAAATTCAGTCCGCTGTCGGGGGAGACGATTGTGACTGGTCCTCCAGCTGCAAGCGAAGTACCCGCCGCAGCCTTTCCCTTTTAGGAGGAGACGTTGGCTCAGAACGGCCCGCAGCGGTCAAGGGCGCATCGTAAGGCGTCTCTCCAATTCATTTGGTAGAAACGGGCTTGCACTTGTAAAATTCAGTTCTCTAGCGAGGGACTACCGTCTATAGGACCGCGATCCCCAAAGTTTGGGAGCCGGAACCGTTTGAGTTGAACGTGAGTTCGAAGATCACATACTCGCAACGTACTGTTACCCTGCCCAGCTCCATGCGGAGTTTTGTCGAACGGCAGACGACGCTGCCGTTCGCGAATCTTTTCGAGAATAATGACACCCCTGTCTATCCATACGGTGAGTACTGGCGCCGAGCAGTCGCCGCAATGCTCCTCTCTGGGCGGATTGCGGCCAAGGGCGACGGATTCGCCAACAAAACTGACGTGAACCGAATCTGCAAGGAAGCAAACTTCGATCAATACCTGTTCGAAGCAACGGGCCGGTTTCTGGTTACGGCGGAAATCGTCCGGCCGCACGTTCAGGGTTCCCGCTATGAGCCCGCGCAGTACAGCGATGCATTTTGGAGCCACCGACTCCAACCTTTGCAGGAAATCGCACGGCAAGCCTTTCTGGATTTGGTCCAGCAGTTCACTCCGTTTCGGGCGTGGCGGTCCGCGTTCGCCATGAGTTCTAAGCTGGACGACCTTGTTGCCTTGTTCGCTGCTGCGTTTGCGGACGTGGCGATCCCCAATGACCAAGTTGGCAATCCTTTCCTAGAATTCTGCAAGTTGCCCCCGCAGGACCTGGTCGATCTTGGCAAGCAATTGGGTCTCAAGACGGACGAGTACGATGCCATGGGTTGGGACTGCTGGTTAGACAGGCCCGGACAACAGGCCTTGGTTTCTGCTCTCGATGTTTCCAGTTGGGTAGATTTAGTCGAGCACCAGAAGCAATGCTGGTTCCGCCTTAGCGACACGGCACGGATCATTTTGGGCCTCGTAGGACCGCCGGAACTACCGGCTCCGGTCGTTGACCTCAAAGTTCTTCCCGACCTCTGCGTGCTGGCCGGTGCGGACCTGCCGCCGGATAAACTTGTGCCGTTGTTCCGCCATTGCAGGATCAGGCGGATCGACCGAGTCATCGAATTCCAGTTGGACAAGCGGCATTTGACGGAAACAACACCGCAAGGGCCGTCGCACCGGAACCTGCGCGAAGTGTTGGAAGAGTCCGGGCCCCTGCCTGCGACGGTTGACAGCTTGCTCAGGCACCGGCCTTCGGGCGGCGGCGAAATCCGGATTCGCGCCTGCAGTGCGATAGTCCAGCCCGAAAGTGCTGAGGTTTTGGACGCGATTCGTCAGCACAGTCGCCTGAAGGGATACCGGGAGGCGGGGGCGCCTAAAGATTTCCTGCTGGTTAAGCCGCAGTCGAATCCGAACGACTTTGTTCAGCGCTGTCGGGAACTTGGATTCAAAGTTACTCTATTGCAGAGCTAAGGCTGGAAGGAAACGCATGTCCGCCGCGCATTACGAGAATCCCTTCATTGTGCAGAGTGACCACACGGTTCTGGTCGAAGTGGACAGTCCTCGCTATGTCGAGGGGCGGGATGCGCTGGCGCGTTTTGCCGAACTGGTGAAGTCACCCGAGCATGTTCACACCTACCGGATTACGCCCCTCTCGATTTGGAACGCATGTGCCGCAGGGGTGACGGTGGAATGGATCCGTGAAACGTTGCGCGGGCTCTCCAAGTACGATGTGCCGCACCATGTGGGGATCGAAATTGCCGAGTACGCCTCGCGCTACGGAAGACTGAAGCTCGCGCGGGACCGCCGGGGTTTGGTGCTGAGCATTTCGGCGGCAGCGCTCGCGGAGGAACTGGTTCGCCATGAAAGTGTGGCATCGTTCCTGGGTCAACGTATCGGACCGCGCGAGTTTTTGGTTGACCCGGCGGAACGCGGGCGTTTGAAATAGGCCCTCATCAAGGTCGGCTATCCCGTCGAAGACCTGGCAGGCTACCAAGCGGGTGAACAGTTGGAGATTGTCCTGCGTGGAGAGACGCGAGGGGGGACGAGTTTCCACCTGCGCGACTATCAACGCGAGGCGGCTGAAATCTTCTACGCCGCCGGTACGGCGCGTGGCGGTTCCGGCGTGATCGTATTGCCCTGCGGGGCCGGGAAAACCATCGTCGGCCTGGCGTGCATGGCCCGCCTCCAGACCTCCACCCTGGTCTTGACCACGAGCGTCACGGCAGCTCACCAGTGGATCGCGGAGCTCACCGATAAAACCACGCTGCCCGCCGAGGCGATCGGAGAATATTCCGGCCACGTGAAAGAAATTCGCCCGGTGACGATCGCCACCTACAACATTCTTACCTGGCGCGCGGATCGCACCGACACGTTCGCTCACCTTGAGCTGTTTGACCAGCGCAACTGGGGGCTGATTATATACGACGAAGTGCACCTGCTGCCGGCCCCCGTGTTCCAGGTGACTGCCGGGCTCCAAGCCCGCCGGCGGCTCGGCCTGACGGCCACGCTGGTGCGGGAAGATGGCCGGGAGGACGATGTTTTTGCGCTGATCGGCCCGAAAAAGGTCGACATGCCCTGGAAAGAACTGGAGCGGCAAGGCTGGATCGCGTCCGCCCGGTGCTACGAAGTACGGATCGAGATGCCGGAGGCGCTGCGCATGGATTACGCCATCGCGTCCCCGCGCGACAAGTTCCGCATCGCCTCGGAGAACCCGCTCAAAAAGGATATGGTGCGCCAGATTCTGGCCTCTCACCCGGATGCACAGATCCTGATCATCGGAATGTACGTGGAGCAGCTCCGCGAATTCGCGGAGGAGTTCGCAATCCCTCTCTTAACCGGAACCACGCGCCAAAGCCGGCGCGATGAGTTGTACACGCAGTTCAGAGCCGGCGCGATCCGCTTGCTGGCGGTTTCGAAAGTTGCCAACTTCGCTGTCGATCTTCCCGATGCGTCGGTGGCGATCCAGGTTTCCGGAACTTTCGGTTCTCGTCAGGAGGAGGCGCAGCGCCTTGGCCGAATTCTGCGTCCCAAAGCGGGCGAGAACCAGGCCCACTTTTACACTCTGGTCTCGCAGGATACGGTCGAGCAGGATTTTGCCTTAAAGCGGCAGTTATTTCTTTGCGAGCAGGGATATCAGTATGAAATTCACGATTTCGACCAAATGCGCCGGAAGAAGCTCGCCGAGTGGAGCTGTCCCGAGCTTCCTTTCCCGGCCAATGACGGCGCGACGGAATGACCGCGGATGTTCCCTTCGGCGGGAGAGGCGCAGGGTGGCATGAACTCCTCGACTGATATCTTGGATTCACTTCTGCCGTTGCTCCAGCCCGAGGGCCGGGAGCTGCATCTCAATGCGGCCATCGTGGAGATGGCGGACCCGGCGCAACTGGCGGAATTGGCTGCCAATCCGCGCATTCGCAGGCTCCTGCTGGCGCGCCTTTCGGACACCGTTGCCTTGGTCGATCCCGGCCATGCCGGCGAAATCGAGGCTGCGCTCCTGGCGGGGGGGCACACTCCCAAGGTGCTCACGGGAGATGGGGAATGAAACTCGGCCACGTTCTCGAATCTTCGCTCGCCGTGAAGATCGACCTTAATCTGTATGGCTCCATGGAGTTGAAACGGGCTGCGCGGTTCTGGGTAGGGAAAGAAGCGGGTAGCTTTACCAAGGAGAAGTGCATTGCCGCTCTGACCCGGACCATGGCCGCTGGTGATGCCGCCCGGCGTGTGCTAGCCGGCTTGACGGAAAAGGAGCGCCAGGTTCTCGCCATCTTCGCGCGTTACGGCCCGACGGTGTCCGGCGGCCTGTTGACCGCCGAGGTATACGCCCGCGGGATCATCGCGCCGCCACCCAAAAACCAAGCCTCTGATCGCTACTACCAGGCTTATCGTAACTGGAGCGACCTTGACCCCGTCCCCGGACTACGCGAGAAATTCGTCCTGGTGGGAAACTACTACGACTCGTATTACTCGAGTTCCGATCGCCACCGCTACCCTCAATTAACCCTCCATCCCACGCTGGCCCAGGGGATGCTGCTCGCCCCTCCTGTTGCCTGGCGCGCTTCTCACCCATGCGCCGAGGCGGTGAGCACCGGCCACCGCTCGTCCGCGCAGGTGGGACTGGACCTTTGGCGGGTGGCTGAGGCCCTGCGCTCGATGGGGACCTGGCAAACGGTCAAGGGCGACTCGCCTGCCAAGGCGACGCGAGCGCGGCTGCAGAAAGAGGTGGGTCTGCGCGATGCCGAAAAAGACCCAATGTCACCACCCGATGCGGAGTCGCTCTACTACGAGCTGCTCCACTGTATGGACTTGCTGAAAATTGGTGACAAGCGCTCATGGATCCACGGGGAAGCCCTGGAGTGGCACCTGCAGCAGCCACCCGCCGCACAGGCTAGGCTCTGGGTACGCGTCTGGCTGCGCATGCCGCTGTGGCAGGATGGCATTGGCGTCGTTCCGGACCGCGACAGCGATTACAACCCGGTTCGCATCAGGCCCTCCGCGCTCGAGCCCGCTCGTGAATTGCTCGTGTGGGCGCTGTGCGGCGTAGCCCATGCGCCGAGTTGCTGGCTCGACCTGCAGACCTTTCTGCGGGACCTTTGGCGCGCAACGCGGGAGACGGAAATCAACTTCTATTGGGGGAGGTACTCCTGGGATCCGCAGTTCGAGATGGGCAAGAAGCGGGAGCAATATCATGCGGGGGATGAGCGCATGCTGGCGTTCTGGCTCGCGGATGAGGCAGTCTGGGTGTCGAATGCCCTAATGGTCACGCTGGCCGCCCTGGGGCTGGTCGAGCGTGGCCAGACGACCGGCAATGACGTCCGCCCCTGCTTCCGCCTGACCGAGTTGGGACGCGTGGTGTTTGGCGCACCGGAGGCGGAGGCCGCTCCAAAGTCGGGAGAGGCGCGTTTTCTGACCGTGCAGCCTAATCTGGAAGTGGTGGCGTATCTGGATTCAGCCGATGCCCGGCAAGTTTGCACCTTAAGCCGGTTTGCTGCCAGCGCCTCGCGGGCCGATAGCCCCGTCCAGACCTTCGAGCTTCGCCGCGATTCCCTCTACCGGGCGCTGGAATCCGGCATGACCCTGGAGGAGGTTCGCACTTTCCTAACCGAGCATGGAAAGACCGAACTCCCGGCCAATGTCGAGCGGATGCTGTCGGAATGGGCAGGCCGTCGTGAGTCACTGGTTTTACGGACGAAGGCTGTCCTGGCTTTGGGGCCGCTCGATTCCCAAATTCGCGGCCGGGCGTTGAACAACAACGTATTTCTGCTGCCTTCGTCGACCGCCAAGGTAGTGGCCTTGGGGTTCTCGGGCTGGACGATTCTGGATCATGAGCGTAAGCCGGAGCCGGCCTGGACGACCGATGAACTGGGCAGCGTCGCGCCCGACAGTTGCACGAGCATTTCGCAACTGCGGCTCGCCCGCATCGCCGACCGCACGACAACGGGTTGGCAGATTACGGCTCAGTCCGTCGGGCGTGCGCGCCTGGGTGGAATGACAGCGGAACAGATTCTGGGATGGCTCGGCGAGCAAGGCTAGAAGTCATTCCAGTGGGTGCGAGTCCCACCGACCGAGCAGTCCAGTGGCTGTCGTAGTTATGTCCGGCGGCGAGAAGGGCGACCGACTCGTCGCAAGCCTGGAAGTAAGAGCCCGGTGACTGGGAATAATCCCGGTCAGATCCGCACAGGGGCCGAGCGACTTGACAGGCTGCAGCGGAAGCGAACCAGGAACCCCCCGAAAGTTCTGGCCTGCGAGAAGCGGATTGCAGGGCACTTGGGAGAGCCGAGCCTCTTTCAGCTAAGGCAAAGGCCCATGTCGGTGTCGCAGGACTGGACCATTGTGGCGCTGATCTTTCCGGGGTCGTAGAGCGTGGCATGCCAAGAAGGAGTGACTTTGAAAGCCTGGAACCGCTCATCGTCGGCCTAGCGGTAGTTTACTGGCGCGCCGTGAAAAGGCGTCGATCCACAGCGGGGGAGAATCCCGCCCGGGAACTGGTTCGCTCCACCCGGTAGCAATCGGAGCAACAGCGGAGGTGACAACGCTGCTGAAGCCTCTGATGGAAAGGGTCGTCTCAGATAGAAGAGGAACTGCCGGATGGGCCAGTGTTGTTGGTTACGCGTCGCCAGTGCCAACCCACGTTCTTGGCACACCTCAAGAAAATCTTCAACCAACGCGTCATAGGGACTGGGCGCCGGATCCGCATCGCGGGCCAAACGGCCAAAGCTATTCAAAAAGCGGCAAGCAACAGAGTGGAACTGCTCCTGGGGCCAGCGAGGAGCAGCGGCTCATCCCTGTACCACACGTTGCGCTGCCCAAGAAGCGGCGATGGCCTTCAGTTCGGCAGCATGGAAGCAATGATCTCGAGGCCACCGCTGGATCTCCCGGGCGATGCATAAGCAGGAGCGAGCCTGCTTGAGCACGGTGCCCAGGGTCAGGCCCCGATCATTAAGATATTTCAGATACTCAAGTCGTTCCGAAGCAAGTGGTCCTTCACGACGTCGTCGAAGAACAGCAGGAAATGAGAAGATCTTTTCGAACATGGTGTGCACCTCCTTGGAGAAGGATTACACCATGTGCGGGGCTTCAGATTAAGTCGAATTATGTGGCCAAGTTGGGAACCGAAGTGCTGAGCGCAGAGGACTTGGAATCCTTTGGCCACATTTTTGACTTCTCCACATTACCAATAAATTGTTGTCGACAACATTTTAGTGGGGAACACCCGCCGTACGGAATCTTAGGGAGGCTAGTGGAAACGACGGCATCATACTGAAGCCCGAACCGCGCCACTGTTCTACCCGACCCGGCCGCGACGTTCGTTGTGGTGGTGCTGGGGCTGGGACTGTTCGGCCTGGGTGTCTGGGCAACAGTCGCTGCGCACGCCCTTGCGATTGCGCGAGCGAGGGGATAACCGTGCGGGCAACCATCCAAAGCGCACGACAAATCAACTTCCACATCACGCGCTACAATCCGTGAGAACACACCACCTGGGCAGAGGCTCGGCCCCGGCGTTCCGCTGTCAAAGCGTCCAAGACTTCGTAATACCAAGGGTCCGGGACGACCCTGATCGTACCCGATTGAAGGAGGTGGAGGGCGCGGAGGGATACGCGTGGCGTGGGTGCGTCCACTATCCAACCCAGAGCAATGGAGGCATCAAGGACCAGCCCTTTCGAAAGCGCCTCCCCTCTTCGATCAGATTCCTGATTGTGACACCTCGGTGGAGTCTTATCCGGGGGCGGCTGCGGATAGAGTCAAAGATCTCTTTTAGCGTCCGCCCGCGCTCTGCAGGCATTGGAACCAGGCGCGCTTGCTCTTTTCCACGACGGGTGATAACGATCCCTTCGCCCTTCGATGTCCGCTCAACAAGTTGCGGAAGCTTCTGCTTGGCTTCGAAAAGTCCCACGCTCATGATGCCGGACCTCCTGGACAGCGAACAGGTGAACAAGATTTTGCAATCCATATGGCCAAAAGTAAAGCGACAGTTGTTACCCCGTGGTAACTTTCTCCCTGGGGTGTTCAGTTGCTTCTTGGTTTTGACCTGCTGCAAACTCTGAGCGCGGGGACCGAATAGAAAAGCTGCCCGTGCTCGGCCATGTGACAGTAAGCACACAGCGTCACGAGGTTCGCGAGCGCATCATCCCCTTGCTGGCTCCTCTTGATCTGGTGGTGCACCTGCAGGTTCTCGAGTGACCGGCAAGCCGCATAAGGTGGATGAAGGTACTCAACCAACGGACCGCGCGGCGAATCACATTCAGCGGCGCAAGAAGTAGACTCGATTGGTCCAGTCCCACCGCCCAGCTTCCTCGAAGAGGCTGAATAACCCCCGCACTAAGCCGCCGATGTCATGCGGAGGTATGGTTTTGTCGTCCACGAAGATCACGCCCCCATGAATCCGGTCCTCTTGCGCCCATGCTTTCAGCAGGGGTGGAATTGTCCTTCGATCATAGGTAACCAGCGTCAACCCTTGCGCAGCGGCTTTCTCCAAGCCAGCGGAATCGTTCAAACCCAAGTAGCTGCCTTGCTCCCACTCGGCCATACAATAGACCTCTACGCCCCGGCCCCGGCGGCGCAGGCCAGCGGCCACCTCGCGTGAGACGTGCTCGTCGGGAAACAGTTTGAGCACTCAGCCTTTCCTCCGCTTCCGGCAAACGACATCGGCGGCATGGGGCGCCATGTGCTTCAGCGCCTCAAAGTCCACCGAATCGTTCTCAGACAGTGCCTCCTGGATTTCTTCGGGGAACGACTCCGCATAGTTAAGGGCAGCTTGAACCTTAGGTTCTGGCCACCGGAGGTGTCGGGCCACCCTGGATATGTCGGCGTTGTAACTTCGGACCAGCAGCATGACCTCCCACACGGCCAGGCTGCTGCCCTGAACGTAGGCCTGCCGCCCGGCGGCCGAATCTCGAAAGTCGATGAAGGCAAATTCCGAACGCCTCAAGCCCTCCTCGACCAAGCGTGCGCCGGCGTCGCTCGGAGTCCATCCGTGGCGGTTTGCCATGCGCTTAAGGCGCTTTCCGCTCGCCATGGGCAGACGCATACTCACCACCATCGAATGACTTGCTTTCATGTACTCAGCCTCCCTAACGTAACTCGTGTAACTATTGTAACATTGGAAGGGAGCTCGATGGGAAGGACCCTTTTGAGCCACACGACACCTTCTTGAGTCCCTCGAGCGCGCAGGGTCCTCACTTCCTTCGTGGCTTTGGCTTGCTGCAGACTCTTAGCGCGGGGAGGGGATAGAAAAGCTGCCCGTGCTCCGCGATGTGGCAGTGCGCGCAGAGTGTCACCAGGTTCTCGAGCGCGTCATCCCCTTGCTGGCTCCTCTTGATCTGGTGGTGCACCTGCAGGGTCTCAAGCGAGCCGCACTTCTGACATCGCCATCCGTCCCGCTCCAGCACCCGCTTCATCAACCGGCGATAAACCTGCCGTCCGAGTTTAATCGGTTTAACTTTCTTCAGCATCTTGCGGCTCTCTCCAACTCCTCCTCCCGCTCTTGACCCGCAAGGCCCGCTTGGTATTCCGGTGGCAGTAACTTCACCAGATGTTGGGAGCGGGCGCTCAATCAAGCACGGCGCGATGCCCATCGACCTCGGCAAGGCAAAGTCGCTCCGCGCGGTCTCCAAGAGCCGGTATTCGAGTTCCCGCGTTGTTCCGTCCCGCCCATAAAGTGCGCCCGGCAAAGGCATGCGTTGCATGGCGGTCCTGCCTGTCCGCGCCGTGGCGGAAGCGCTCAAAACCCATCGTGAATTCCCGCTGCCGTGCCGATTCCCGACGTGCCGCCGGTCGCACCTTGGCCGCCGTTCTCCAGGCTGCCGGTTCCGGGGGTGGAGCGTTCGCGCTGCGCAGCCCGACGCCTATGGCAGCAGCTTGCCGCCGCTCACGTTGGTCACCGTCGTCTTTCCGGTCTTCAGGTCGCTGGACTTGATGGTCTGCGAGGTCACCTGGCCGCTGTCGGTGCGCCAGGTGCCGGTGATGATTTTCTTGCTGTCCGAGGTAACTAACGTGCTGTGTTCGAGTTTCATGCTGACTCCTTCTGATGAGTGGATTTTCGAATCCTATCCGCAGCAAGACTCCCGATGTACGCTCAAAACATGTTCCGGGGCGGGCTGGTAACAGGCGCTATCGGGAGCGCTCGATTCCTGGGCGTTGTGCAACCGGTTGCACAGGCAAATTGTCCTGGTGCAGGCTGTCGAAGAACCTGAGCATCTCGTCCCAAGTCGCATCCTTAACTGTGTGCAACCGGTTGCACATCCCGCTGGCCCTTCTCTCGAGCCCCCGTGCCACAGTCCCGGCCCCTTCGCCCCCCCACCCTTACTTGCCATGCGCCGCGCCTCATTCCTACCGTCTACCTGTAATATACCTTGCAAATTTGAATTTCCTCGGATCTTGTTGGCCAAGCCCGCAAAAGCGTTGACCAGCTGGCTAGGACGGGCCGGATACGTGCGGGGCCCGGGTGGGACAGCCCCTCGATCGCTAGCGCATGTTTAACTTTTTTGGCCCAGTTCCGGGCGGCTGCTCCTCGCAACCCTCTGAAAATACAAGGGCGGACTTTGGCCGGGCCAAAATGCGTAGTGACAATATTCTGTGATTTAATCTCATTGTTTTATTGACTCGCCAGCTCGGCATTGGAATAATCGTGGTGTATTTTGTGAGCTGCGATGTTCCTTCGCCAAGCCAAAACCGGCGATCACACTTACCTCCGCTTGGTCGAGAATTATCGCCAGGGCGGTAAAATCCGCCAACGCGTCGTGTTGCATCTCGGCCGCAAGAACCTGTTGGCTCCGCATCTGGATGCTTTGGTTCGCCTGCTGCAAGACGATCAGCCTTCCCCACGCTGGTGCCGCCTCGATCAGCTCCCCACCCCGCAGGCTTGGACTTGGGGCCCGTTTTGGCCGCTCGCCATTTGTGGGAGGAGCTGGCGCTGGGATCGATCCTGGATGGGAAGCACCCCCGCCGGCGTCACGGCCAGCCGCTGTCAGAGTGGGCCTTTGTGTTGATCGCCAATCGGCTCAGCCGTCCGGGCAGCGAGCACGCCTTGGCGGAGTGGTTGGAGCAAGCTCACGTGTGCAATGGCGCTGGCAGCCGCAGTGGAAACCGTGGCAGCGCGTGAAGGTCAGCTTCGATCAGTTGCGTCTCTGGTACCAGATGCTCGACGATCTGAGGACGGAGAAGGCGCGCATCGAAAAGGAGCTTTATGGCCAACTGCGCACGCTCTTCAGCTTGCGCGCCGATCTGGTGTTTTACGACATTACCTCCACCTACTTCGAGGGGGAAGGGCCGGCCGAGATGGGGTGCTTCGGGTACAGTCGAGATGGCAAGCCGCGACGTCACCAAATCGTGTTGGGGGTGGTGATGATGGACGGATGGCCCGTTGCCCATCACGTGTTCGCCGGGAATCGCCTCGACCAAACGGCCGTGCTTGAGGCAGTGCGAGATCTGAATCAACGCTTCCAACTCGAGCGCGTTGTGTTGGTGGGGGACCGGGGCATGGTCAGGCTGGCCAATCTGGAGGAGCTGCGCCAGGCGAACAAGGGTTACCTGGTGGGGCTGCAACGGCGTAATCGCCAGGATGTTTACGATTATATCCGCGCCGCCGAGGCACGGAGCGATTGGCAAGAATGCCCGCCGGGGATCGAGGCCTCGGAGCGCTCGACCCCACCGCGCACGCGCGTGGTGGAGGTTCCCGGCAGGCTGCCGGGCGCGCGGGTCTTCGTGGTCCGGAGTGAGGAGCGCAAGCAGTACGAGCGCGGCCTGCGGCAGTTGGCGATGGAGCGGACGCGGCAGAGTCTGGAAGCGATCCGCGTGCGGGTAGAAAAGGGGGAGCTGAAGGAAGCGGAGAAGATTAGGGCCGCGGTGGCGCGGGCCTTGCGGGCGCATCACGGGAACCGTTACTTCGCCTGGCAACTGCGCGGCGGCCAACTGCACTAAGGCGAACATCCGGTGAACTTGCCGCGCGAGCAGGCGCTGGAGGGCAAGTAGGTGGTTCAGACCGAAGAACCGCACCTGTCGGCGGTCGAAGCAGTGGCGGCTTACAAGGAACTGAACGAAGTGGAGCGCGGCTTTGCGCAGCTAAAGGGATGGCTGGAGGTGCGGCCCATTTACCATCATTGGCCCCGCCGCGCGGAGGCCCGGTGTTCGTGGCGGCCCTGGCGTTTTTGCTGGATCGGGCCATGGAGAAGAAACTGCGCGCCGCCGACAGTCCGCTTTCCTCGCCGTTTGCCTGGCGCGCCCTGGAGACGGTGCGCTGTGTGGAGGTGCAACTGGATCAACATCGCAAGCTTTGCGTCAGTCGGGGGAGCACTTATGCCGCCCGAGTGCTGAAGGCCCTCGGCATCAGCCGGTTGGATCCACCGCACCCTCCGGCTGGGGAGGAAACGGTCATATTGTGACCAACTGCCAAAACCGCCCATGCACTTTCAACAAGTTACGGCCAAAAAAGTGAACATGCGCTAGAGGATTCCCTCCGGCATCCACTCCTCGCCGCTCCACGCAGGAAGAACCGGTGGAAGTTACCAAACCAATCCGCCGCACCGGCCAGATCTACAGACACGAAGCCGTAATCGAAACCCGTGTTCCGAGGTCCGCCAGTGATCCGCTTGTTCGCAGCTCGTCGCCGCCTACAGGGATTCTGCTCGGCCAAGGGTTCTACGCTTTTTCCGAGACTGCGCTCGGAAAAAGTGGCCCCTGCTGGGGCAGTTGAAAATGTAGGTGTGGTGCCTGTATTTTCACGTTCATGTCTGACGAACTGAGTACCTACTACGCTGATTTGGTTGAAGGCAGTTACTCCTGTGTGGATCGCATCGTGCTGAATGCCTACAACCCGCTTTGCCACACCCCCGGCGGCTTTCGGACTTGGTGGCGCCGACTGTGGAACGGCTCCGACGCCCAGTTGGACGATGCTCATCTGATACGCATGGCAGGCCGCTTCAGCCGTCGCCTTCATGCCTTCGCCAAAGCTCACGGTATCCCCGTCATCGACTGTGAGCGCGGCGCGAGAGGAAGCACGAGATCGCCGAAGAGTACCTCGCCACCCATCCGACGGTGCAAGGCTTGTTCCTGATCTTGGCCTCGCGTGCCGTGGCTCCGGTGTGGAAAGTTCGCCGCTCGAAGAAGGGGAAGCTCCGCGAGCTGGTTCAGCAGAAACCTTACGTGAAGCACTACAGTTTTCACATTCTGGACCGGGAATGGGGACACGTGACGATTAAGATGTCGGGGCATCCTCCGTTCGGAGCCCAGATCATGCTGAATGGTCACGAGTACGTGGCCTGCCAAGCGCAGCAGGACGGAATCACCTTTACTAAAGAGGGGAATTGTTTCACCCATATCGCTGACGCTGCAGGCTTGGGGAGAGTCGCAGACACCTTGTCGGCCCCGCCGGCTATAGGGCGCTTGAACCAAGTCTGCGAGCGTTGGATCTATACCTGCCTCAGTCTGGCTCTGGATTCGCAAGAGCAGGCAGCCAGTGATTTTCGCTATCAGTATTCGATCTATCAGGCAGAGTACAGCCAGAACCTGTTGTTTCGATTGGGGGGTCAGATGGAGCAGGTCTTTCACGGATTGATTGACCGCACCCGCGCCTGTCTCAACGTGAAGCACCTGAAAACGATTTTTGATGCGAAAGCGCGCCCCCATCGCGATCCAAAAGGGAAAACACCTCAGGTAGGGGTCGCGGTCGAGACACCTACGTATGACCTGACCATCTTCAAGTTGCATTTTGGTAAGCTGACGTTGAAGGGTTATACCAAAGGCGAACGCGTCCTGCGCTTTGAGGCGCAAGTGCATAACACCCGGGAGCTGGGCTGCGGCCGATTGTTGGCGAAGTTCACCCAGATCGTGAGCCGGTTGAAAACCATGTTGGAAGCCTTTCTCGATCATCTCCACTGCGTGGATGCCTGCTTTATAGCCCCTGACATCCTGGAGAACCTGGTCACCCCGGCCCAGGTGGGGAAAACGCGCGTGGGTGGCGTCGATCCGAACAAACCCCGAATGCGCGCCGCCTTGGGAGCAGTCCTAGCGCTGGCCCCCTGTCCGAACGGTTTCACGATCTCGGAGTTCGCCTCCCAGGTGCGGGCTATCACTGGACAGAACGAAGAGGAATACGGACCGCGGCGTGCGGCCTACGACCTGAAGAAAATTCGAGCGGAAGGACTTGGTCACCAAAGTCGGCTTTTCCCGCCATTACCAGCCGCTCTCGCAGGGACTCAAAACTGTGGCCGCTCTGGTGGTTCTGCGAGAAAGGGTTATCCAGTCCCTCTTGGCCGGCATCGCCACGCCGAGACTCGGCCGGAAACCCAAAAATTGGAGCCGCATCGATCAACACTATGAAACCCTTCGCCTCAACATGCGAACCCTCCTGCAAGAATTGGGCGTCGCCGTATAGACAATTTTTTGCCAATGTAGGCGCTCCAAGCGCCTAGGTGAATGGCAATTCAGGTCCCAGGGTCACGAGTGCCATTTCAAGCTGCCACCTACAAGCCAGTCCCCGGAAAGCGCTGCACCAAGCCGTCACTTTCTTCCTGGTTTGGGGTGGCTCGTTGTCGGCGCGTTCGCCAGAATGGCCGGAGTATTATGCCTTCAAATCCCGAGGTGCCACTTCTACGGCGGCTCCAGGACGAAACCGCCGCCCGAGTTGAGCGGATGCTGATGGGTTAACCGTTGGCGTCGGATCGAGGCGGTCAGCGCCATGCTCGACCGCCTTCTTCGGATTACGGAGCGGTCGCAGGATGAATGGTGCGAATGGGAAGCGAAGTGATCCGGTTGATTGGCTTCTCGGCCCTTTCGCTGGTGACAAATTCTTCCGCGCCCACGGAAACTGCTGCGGCTACATGGAGGGCATCCATGGCGTGAAGGTCGGAGAATTGTGCCTGTGCGAAGGCTTCCCTCACTAGGGGTTCAGCGAGTGTCGCCCAGGCTGTTACAGACTGGAAAAAGGCCTCGTAAAATCGAGCCTCGGCCTCTCGCCGATGGCGCAACGCCTTCGGCAATACCTCAAGCCGAACAAGTCCGCTGGAGGCAATGCTCCTGTTGGGGTCATCCAAGATTGCCAAGGCTCGACGGGCGACATCCGCGGAGCCGCGTGCGGCAGCGATGAGGACTCCGGAATCCACAAATGTGAGCTTGGTCATTCCTGTGGCCCAGGATCCCGGCGTTGTTCGCCCACTTCCCGCTCAATTTCATCCCAGCTCAGCGTTGTTCGCCTGATGCGAGAATCTGGCCCCGAATCTCACAGAGGAGCCTTCCGAGCTGGGTTCGAGGCTGATAATCAACCTCCGCCTCGCGCGTTGTTGCAGTCGGGATGTCACTCACACGGTTCCTCATGACGCAGCCATCTTCAAGCTACTATAGCACAAGGCGTGTTCCAGCAGCACTCATCGCTGCGATGATCGAGGTGGCGATGCGATGGGTGGTGTCCCTGGCTGACGATCCACCTGCGGTGTTGTGAGGGCTGAACCGCGCCCTCGCCGGGCAACTGCGCGGCCAGTTCGGCACTGCCGGGTACCTGTGGATCGACATGGAGCGCAGCAGGGCTTTGTACTCAGCGGCCGGACACCCACCGCTTCTGCGCTGGCGGGATGGGGGCAGGAGCGCATTGAAAGCAGCGGCCTATTGTTTGGAGTCATCTCGGACTCCGACTAGCCCATTCATGACCTATGCGCCGGGCAATGGCAGGCGTTGCATTGCGGTCCTGACGTGCCGCTGCCCCGCGCACTCCGATTGCCTTGCTGCCGTTCTCCAGGCTGCCGGTTCCCGGAACGGAGCCTTCGCACTTCGTCCCCGGACGGCTACGGCAGCAGCTTGCCGCCGCTCACGTTGGTCACCGTCACCGTTCCGCTCTTCAGACCTATGGACTTGATGGACTGTGAGGTCACCTCACCGCCGTCGGTGCGCCAGGTGCCGGTGACGATTTCCTTGCCGTCGGACGTGACTAGGGTGTTGTGTTCGAGCTTCAACTCCTTCTAGCGATTGGATTTTCAAGTCCCATCTGCAGCGAGACTTCCGATGTACCTCGAAACTTGTTTCAGGGCGGGCTCGTAAGAGGCGCTATCGGGAGCGCTCGATTCCTGAGCGTTGTGCAACCGGTTGCACAGGCAAATTGTCCTCGTGCAGGTTGTCGATCAACGCCAGCATCTTTTCCGAAGTCGCATCCTTCCTATGTGCAACCGGTTGCACAATCCCACGGCCCTTCGCTGGCGCGTCCTCAATCCTTCTCTTCCGTTCTGCTCGCTTGGCCGAGTTCCTGGCCATCTGCCGTGCCTCATCGTGTCCTATACTTATAGTATACATTGCAGATTGGAATTTTCTGAAGGTTTTTGTCGGCCCAAGCCCGGAAAAGCGCCGACCAGTTCTCGAGAGCGTGCTGGACTGGTGCGGGGCGCATCCAGAACTCCGGTTCTGAAATGGCGGCCGGTACTGGAATGTGGCGCAACGCGGGAACCTGCTCTGGCGAGAGGGGCCGAGTTGGAAATACCTTGAGCGAGAAGAGGGCGACACCGTAGGCCTTGCGGAGTGCGCGATTGACGGCGCGAGTTTCGGCCATGCGCATTTCGGCGTGGTTGAAGATTAAAGGCGAAACATTGCCGGGGTGGGCGTCGCCAAAGCCCACGAAGCCGCGGCACTTGGCAGATTTGTAGACAGGCGGGGTTGAGGTCGGGTTCGTAGCGGCAAGCGCGGCTGACGCCGGCGCGAGCATTGTCAGGAACGACCAACCTCGGAACGGCAGCAAGAAATTCAAAGGAGCGGACGTGAGCGCCCAGCCAGTCTTCTAATCCTTGGCTCCAAGTGGCTTCGGCATAGGTGTAGTTGCTGGCGCCCAGAACAGCGACAAAGATGAAAGCCGGATGATCCGGTCCGCCCTTCGGGTCA
>Ga0326728_10006819_pt1 | contig 30270 bp, 26 predicted proteins | sample MB3enrmetagenome_FD_207602 | JGI IMG/M metagenome (GOLD analysis project Ga0326728, IMG submission 207602) | Lab enriched peat soil microbial communities from McLean, Ithaca, NY, United States - MB31MN | ecosystem: Environmental > Terrestrial > Soil > Wetlands > Peat | place: USA: New York...
GGTGCGGCCCATGGGAATGCGGCTCACCATATATTGAACGGTTTCCTTGGCGATGCCGTCCAGGATTTTGGTTTTGATCACGGCGGGGGAAACGGCGTTGACGGTGATATTGCCTTTGGCCGCCACTTCCTTCGCGAGCGCTTTGGTCAGCCCGATGACGGCGGCCTTGGTGCTGGAGTAGGGAATCAGCGTGGGGTTCCCTTCTTTGCCGGCAATGGACGCGACGTTCAGAATTCGCCCGTAACCCTGCGCCAGCATCCCGGGAATCACAGCGCGGCACATCAGGAAGACTCCCTTGAGGTTGACGGCATAGACCTGGTCCAGATCACTTTCCTCGAGCTCCCACAGGGGCAGCGTCCGCCCGGAAATCCCCGCGTTATTCACCAGGATTTGAATCGGGCCAAGCTGCCGCTGAACCTCTTCGAGGGCCTGCTGGACGGAAGGAGCGGAGCTGACATCGCAGTGCACGCCCACGCCCTTCAGGCGACCGGCCACCTCTTTTGCAGCCGCGCGGTTAATGTCGAGGATCGCCAAGCGCGCGCCCGCCTGACCCAGCCGCCCGGCAATGCCTTCGCCGATTCCCTGCCCCGCGCCGGTCACCACCGCAACTTGCCCTTGTAGGGAGAAAAAGTTTTCATTCGCCATAGGACTGATAAGATACACGAGTCCTGCAAATCGTTCAGGAGAATTACTTGGACTACGTTTACGTGGTCGCCCCCGCCCAGACGTCGCCATAAGGTCCTTCCTCTGCCGGTTGGGAATGGCGCGGAGCGGAGGGCCTAGCAAATTGGAAGCGGAGGTGACATACTTCAGGGCGCAATTTCACGATGGTGAATTTACATCGTGATTGACTCTACAGCCGAGGAATGTTATACGACGCCTCAACGGCTTTCGCGGGGCGAGGTGTGAAGGGATAACCGCCCGCGAGGCCTGCTTCCTATTCCCGTTGAACGGAGCTCACTATGGAAGTTTTTGACAAGGTCAGTCAGAAGACAATCGACCGCCACGGCCAGCACTTGTCCATCCTGGCAGTGGTCATGCTCATTATCCTGGGAGGAGGGATGGCCCTGCTGATGTATCCGATGGTATTCGGCAGAGCTGCCGTAATTCCCGTGGCGCCCTCCAAAACCCTCTTCTTCGGCTTTTGCGCGCTGTGCATCCTCATGGTGGTTTATCTGGTCAACCGGATGTTCGTGGTCCGGGGCCTCCGCTCCAGCCTCATCGAGGAGCGTGAACAATTGGCGCAAGTCCTCCAGCAGTCCAGCGCCGAGTTGCTGGGGACCTTGATGGGATTCAGCCACTTTCAGGACCGGCTAACCATGGACTTCCGCCGTGCGACACAAACCAGCGAGCCGCTCTCCATCCTCCTGGTGCGCCTCGACATGTCAAAGACGTTTGCCCAGGGCCCGCAAGCGCAGGTGGCTTTGGGAGACGCCGCCAAAGTCCTCAGCCGCAAGCTGCGCATGGAAGATTCGCTTTACCGGCTGTCTTCGGAAGCCTTCGGAATTGTGTTGCCCGGCGCCACCAATGCGGTGGCCCAGCAAACGGCCACTCGTCTTGCGGAAGGGTTGGCGGACGCCTCCGGCGCCAGCAATCGCTATACCGCCGAAATCCAGGTTGTCAATTATCCGGACCAGGTCAAATCGGCTTCGGAAATGGAACGCCGCGCCGCTTCCCTGATCTCCGAGGAGTAACCCCCCAAGCTCGACACGCCAACGTAGCGCCGTCCTTCCGGGCGGCACTTCCCGTCTTCGGAAATTGTATTCGGCAGGGCTGTGGGTATCACGAAAGTGCCGGGCTGAAGCCCGGCGCTACGCCGGGCGCCATTCCCGGCACCATGCCCGGCGCGAAACCTGCCGCAGTAGAGTTTGCATTGTGCAAATAAAATTGATATTTTGTGATTAGGTTCAGGGAAGCCTAAATCAAACGATGGTTGGCGTGCCCGGTTGTGTCTCCTGCGAGGCAGGACTATGGGCGGAGGGACGTGAATGACGCGCACAGAACTCTTACAGTTCATGCGCGGCCACTCGTTGGCCGTTGAGGCATCGGTGTCGCCATCGAAGGCGCCCCAGGCGGCTGTGGTAGGGTTCATAGTTACGGACGACTTCGAGGTTTTTTTCGATACCATCGGAACGACGCGAAAGGCGCTCAACCTGCGCCAGAACCCGAACATTGCATTCGTTGTCGGAGGCCTTGCGAATGGTGACGAACGCACCGTGCAGTACGAGGGCTTCGCAGACGAACCGGCCGGGGGCGAACTGGAGCGTTTGAAGGAGCTCTACTTTGTTCGATTTCCAGACGGGCGCGACCGCCAACGTTGGCCAGGATTGATTTACATTCGGGTGCGGCCGCGTTGGATGCGCTTTAGCAACTTCAACCAAGCTCCGCCGGAAATCGTTGAATTCACGTTTGATTAATCCGGGGAGCTGTCTTGAAAGTGCGTGGTCGGTACGGACCCTCTAAAAGAGGGACGATTTTTGTATCTTAGGACGCGGGCTGCACCCAACGGGTGGTATGAGTGTTCATCGGTAAAGCGTGCGCCCACTAAATCGCTTTGAAAGGAGCGCAACATGAGTTCGGTACGAGTATTGGTGGGCACGAGAAAGGGCGCGTTCATTCTCACCTCGGACGGCAAGCGCGAGCGGTGGAACATCAGTGGTCCATTTTTTGCAGGCTGGGAGATGTACCACCTCAAGGGCTCGCCCGCCGATCCGAATCGAATCTATGCCTCGCAGACCAGCGGCTGGTTTGGACAGATCATCCAACGCTCCAGCGATGGCGGCAAGACATGGGAAATCCCCGGGGGCGAAAAGCTGCCCGCGCCCGGCGGTATGCCCCCCCCCGCGGCAAATAAATTCGTCTACGACACCTCTCCCGAAACCGGCAAACCCCTCACCACCCACCAGTTTTTCGACGGCACGCAGCACCCCTGGGAATTCAAGCGCGTGTGGCATCTCGAACCCTCACTCACCGATCCGGACACCGTCTACGCCGGGGTGGAAGACGCTGCGATTTTCCGCACCACCGATGGCGCGAAGACGTGGCACGAACTCGCCGGACTGCGTGGCCACGGCACCGGGCCCAAGTGGCAGCCGGGCGCCGGCGGGCTGGGCTTGCACACCATCCTTCTCAAACCCAGCGACCCCGGCAGAATCTACATTGCCATCTCGGCCGCGGGCGCGTTCCGCACCGATGACGGCGGCAAGACGTGGAAACCGATCAACCAGGGGCTGCGGTCCCAATACATCCCCGACCCGAAAGCCGAGATCGGGCACTGCATTCATCACATGGCGCTGCACCCGTCGCGCCCGAACACTCTCTTCATGCAGAAGCACTGGGACGTGATGCGCAGCGACAACGCCGGCGATTTGTGGCACGAGGTCAGCGGGAACCTGCCCACCGACTTCGGGTTCGCGATTGACGTTCACGCCCACGAGCCGGAGACCATTTACGTGGTGCCCATCAAAAGCGACTCCGAGCACTTTCCGCTGGAAGGTAAACTGCGCGTGTACCGCAGCCGCACGGGCGGAAACGAGTGGGAGGCGCTCACCAAGGGCCTGCCGCAGCGGGACTGTTACGTAAATGTGCTGCGTGACGCCATGGCCGTTGACCAACTCGATTCTTGCGGCGTGTATTTTGGCACCACCGGCGGGCAGGTGTACGTTTCACCCGACGCCGGAGACAACTGGGCGCCCATTGTCCATGATCTTCCCGCCGTGCTTTCGGTTGAGGTGCAGACGCTGGCATGATCCGAGTGGTGCTTCCGTTCCATCTTCGGACCCTTGCGCAGGTCGGCGGCGAAGTGCAACTCGAGATCGAAGGCCCAGTCACGCAACGCTCGGTGCTGGACGCGCTCGAGGCCCGCTATCCGGCGCTGCGTGGGACGATGCGCGACCACGTCACGCTCAAGCGCCGGCCGTTCGTGAGGTTCTTCGCCTGCGAGCAGGATCTGTCTCTCGACTCACCAGACGCTCCCTTGCCCGAGGCCGTCGCGACCGGAGCCGAGCCTTTTCTGGTGGTGGGCGCCATCGCCGGCGGTTAGGGGCAATCCACGTTATAATGCCCCTTGCTCCCGTCCATGCCACAAAAAAACATCCTAGCGCTGCTGCAAGGAGGCGACCGCCGGATGATCGGCCGCTCCAACCAGGTCGCCGCCATGGTGTCCAAGTGTCCGGGGCTGTTTCCCAAGCTGATTGCCGGATTATGGTCCGAGGATCCCCTGGTGCGAATGCGGGCGGCCGATGCCGCCGAAAAGGTGACGCGGAAGAATCCTGAACTCCTCCGGCCGCACAAGAGGGAACTGTTGGGTTTGATGGCTGAGACCAGTGAACAGGAATTGCGTTGGCACCTGGCCGCCATGGTTCCACGGCTGATGCTCAACGTCCGGGAACGCCAACTTGTAATATCCATGTTGAACACTTACCGGGAAGACCGCAGTTCCATTGTCAGGACCTGCGCACTTCAGGGGCTGGCTGACTTGGCGCAGGATGACCCCGGCATTCGACCCCGCGTGATAGAAATTCTGCGCGAGTCGGCTCGGACCGGCACGCCGGCGATGAAAGCTCGCAGCCGAAAGTTGCTATTAACCTTGGAACGTGATTGACCGTCAGATGACTGCCCGATGGCGCGCCGGAGCCGTGAGTGCAGAATTGTGGCGACAGAGTGCCGGATTGCAGTTGCGAGCGCGCCGCGCGGGTCGATATACTGCTGTTACTCAGGGATCAAATTGGAAATCCAAATTTCTACCAGGGGGTAGGGGCATGAGAAAGTTTTGCGGACTGATGGCGGTACTGCTGATTTTCGCCTGTGTACTGGCTGCGGCGGCGCAGGCGCCCGAGGCAGACACGAAGAAGGAGCCGGAGGCGAAGCCCGCCGCGGAGGCCACCCCGCCGCCCAAGGAGGAGTCCTCCGTCACCGATCACAGCATTCACATCGGCGGTGAGACGATTGCTTACAAGGCCACCGCGGGCACCGTTCTGCTCAAGGACGACGAGGGCAAGCCCACGGCCAGCCTGTTCTACATCGCCTATACGCGCAGCGACGTGAAAGATCTCAGCCAGCGCCCTCTGGCATTTCTATACAACGGTGGACCGGGCTCCTCATCGGTGTGGATTCAGATGGGCGCCTTCGGCCCGCGCCGGGTTGACACCGCCAACGCCGCGCCCACTCCTCCGCCGCCTTATCGCCTGGTGGACAACCCCAACTCGCTGATCGGGCTGGCGGATATGGTTTTCATTGATCCCGTGGGCACCGGCTTCAGTAAGGCGGTGGGAAAGGCCAAGAACAAGGATTTCTGGGGCATCGATCAGGACGTGAAATCGCTGGCCAAGTTCATCAACACTTACGTCAGCCGCAACAACCGGTGGAACTCGCCCAAATTCCTCATCGGCGAAAGTTACGGCACCTTCCGCAACGCAGCCCTGGTCAATTATCTCCAGTCGCACAACGGCATGGACTTCAACGGCGTGGTTATGATCTCCACGGTTCTCGACCTCGGTACGATTTCCTTCCAGCCGGGCGACGACCTGCCCTACATCCTCTATTTGCCCAGCTACGCCGCCACCGCGTATTACCACAAGATGCTTAAAGACCCGCCATCCGACCTCAATGCATTTCTCAACGAGGCGCGACACTTCGCCGCCACCACTTACGCTACGGCTCTGATGAAGGGTGCGTCACTGGGCGAGGCGGAGAAGGCCGATGTGGCCAAACAGGTGGCGCACTTCACCGGTCTCGGCGAAGATTACGTCAAGAAGGCCGACCTGAGGGTGAACCTCCCTCAATTCATGGCGGAGCTGCAGCGCTCGCGCGGCCTCATCACCGGCCGCCTCGACGCGCGCTTTTCGGGCCCCACCTTCGATCCGCTCTCCGAGTACGGCCAATACGACCCGCAGGAGACCGCCATCAGCGGCGCCTTTACCGCCGCGTTCAACGCTTACGTGCGCGAGGAGCTGAAATTTGGCAAGGACCAGACCTACGAAATCGAAAGTGAGGATGCCGGTAACCAATGGGATTGGAAGCATGAGGGCGGCCGCGAGTATGGTTTTCCCGGTTCCCCCAACGTGGAGCGCGACCTCACCGAGGCGCTCATCTCCAACGCGCACCTTCAGGTCCAGGTGGAGAACGGCCTCTATGATCTGGCCACGCCGTTTTTCGGCACCGAATACACCATGCGCCATCTCCGGATCCCCGAGAATCTGCAGAGCCACATTCATCTGGAGTATTACGACGCGGGCCACATGATGTACCTGCGCGACGAGGACCTGGGCAAGCTCAAGAACAACGTGGCGAGCTTTATTCAGTCGAATTCAGCGCACTAACTTCGCGCCGCCGTATTCCGAGCATACCGCCCGCGCTGTTGCCGATTCGCGTGAACAGGCCCAAGGCTTGCAGGCCTCCCGGGGCTGTGTCAAACTCGCCTTATGGTTTCGGCGGAAACTCGGCAGCGATACACGGAAGAAATCGCGAAAAATTCGAAGGTCAGCTCCACCGTTTTGCTGCGAGCCTTTGCCAAGGTCCCGCGCGAGGAATTCGTCGGAGAGGGCCCCTGGAAGATACTTTCGTCGCGTGCCAACGGGCCCGCCGGGCAGCAGGTGGCGGAGGTCTTAGTTCCGGCGGAACTGTATCGCGATGTTGCCGTCATACTGGATCCCTCGCGAAACCTCACCAATGGGAATCCCGGCACGCTGGCGCCGTGGTTGGAGGCCCTCAACCTTGCCAAGGGGAAATCAGTCTTTCATCTCGGCTGTGGAACAGGCTATTACACCGCAATTATCGCCGAGGCGGTGGAACCGGCCGGGCAGGTGACGGCGTTTGAGGTTGACCCCACACTCGCGGCCCAAGCACGCGTCAATTTAGCCCGCTATTCCCACGTTGAAGTCGTCGAGGGCGACGGCGGTGCGGCGGATACGGGTGCGCGCGACGCCATTCTGATTAATGCGGGCGTGACCCATCCAAGAGAAAACTGGCTTGATAACCTGCGGCCGGCGGGCAGCTTGGTTGTGCCGCTGACCGTGGAATTTGGAATGCCGCACGTGGGTAAGGGGATGGTGCTGCACGTCTCAAGACTGGAATCTGAATTTGCCGCGCGGTTCTTTCCTGGTCCGGTGATGATTTATTCCTGCAGCAGTGTCCGCGACTCCCAGCTCAGCAGCCTGCTGGGCCAACAGTTCAGGTTGGGTACTTTCACCTCTGTGCAATCACTGCGGCGGGACGCGCATTCTCCCGACCCAAGTTGTTGGCTGCACACGTCCGGCTTCTGCCTCTCGACGCGCCCGCTCGCTTCAAATTGACATGGCTGCCTGCTCCCTCTGAGGGCGCGGTGGATCACTGCTTCGGCTTGGTGAAATCCACCTTGGGAGCCTGCCGCGCGGACTCGGCCGCGGCAAAGTAGTCGTTATTCCGCTGGAATCCCGCCCACCCGGCAAAAATGCTGTTGGGGAAAAGGCCGATGTAGGTGTTGTAATCCTGGATGGCCTCGTTATACCGGCGGCGCTCCACGGCGATGCGGTTTTCGCTGCCCGCTAACTCGTCCTGAAGGGCCATGAAATTCTGGTCCGCTTTGAGATTGGGATAATTCTCCACGATCAACAGCAGTCTGCCGAGGGCGCCATCCAATTGGCCATTGGCGGCGATCTTGTCGGCGGGCGTCTTGGCATTCAGCAGTCCGGCGCGGGCATTGGCAATGTCTCCGAACACGGTCTGCTCGTGCTGCGCATAACCCTTCACCGTTTCCACAAGGTTCGGAATCAGGTCGGCGCGCCGTTGCAGCACCACATCCACCTGCGCCCAGGCTTGCTTGATGGCTTCGTTCTTGCGGACCATTTCGTTCTTGCTGCTGACGTAAGACCCGCCCACAATGAGGATACCCAACACCAGCAACACCACCACCAACCCCACCACAGCCAGCAGAATCTTCATGACCTTCCTCCTCGTGATGTAGAGGCGGCGGAACCTGTCCCGACTCTATCGGGACGCCGCCATGTGGCGAGGTAAACTCGCCGCTACTTATCCCTTTGCCGGTGGAACCGCCAGCCGGCGATCCATCTCTTCCGTGACCTGGGAGACCCTGTCCAGGTATGCGCCGAACGTGGCCATGACATCCAAATCGCGCCCACGCTTTTGCCCTTCACGAATCTCGAAAATCGCGTGAAAGGGAGCGGGATCAAACCCCAGCACCGAACCCAGGCGATCCATCGTACCGCGCTTGGTGGGCGGCGAATCCTCTCCCAGCGCGATCAAGGCATGGCGAAACAGCGCCGCAAACGTGGAAATGGACGAGGTCATCAACTCCAGGGTCCGCTTGGAATCATCCGGATGCCTCAGGTAGTGCTGCCGCAAGCGCAACGTATTGTTCCGCAACTCCCTTTCCACTTGCAGGCGGTGACGGTCCATGGGGACGTGGAGCGAGGTCATTACATCCTCCCCGTGAAGAACCCGATGAGCCGCTTTGATGTCCAGGAGTTCGATGGCGAAAACATCGGCGGAATGCTGAAGCTCGTCGAGTGTGAAATAGAGCGGCGCGGGGTGCCCCTTCTTGGCCCACCACGCCGAAGGAGGGTGCAACTTGCTCAAATCGTCCCGGCCCAGGTTCCGCATGACGCAGAGGATATTCAGGTCCGAATGCCCTTCGTGAAACTCGTCCGTCGCCGCGGAACCGTAAAGTATTACGGATAGCAGGTTGCCCCCCGCCGCATCTTTCAATTTGGTGACCAAGTCTGTCAAGTCTTGCTCATTGATCATGGATCTCGCTCCTGGAGTCTCTCTCGGTGCGATGGTTTGCTACCAGCTTCCGCCGGCTCCGCCCCCGCCCGAGGAACCTCCGCCAAAACCTCCGAAGCCGCCACCGCCACTGCCAAATCCACCTCCCCCCCAACCGTCACTTCGGCGCCCACCGCCCCCGAGCAAGAGAGAGATGAAGAACCATGGACCTAGAAACTTGAGTAACAAGGGCCCCACAATGATAACGAGAATGAGAAGAAATATGATCTGACCGCCCGTCAGGTGTATTTCCTGCGCCTCGCCACCGTGGGCGGCAGGAACGGCGGTATGGAAGCCGGCCAGACTATCCAGAGTAACGTGGCTATCCTGCGCGATCACCTCCGCGATCTGGCTCATCATTTGCATGACGGCGCCGTTGTAGTCACCCTGGCGCAGCAAGGGAACCATGTCGCGTCCAAACCCGCCCACCTTGCCGTCCGGAAGGATGGGTTCGAGGCCGTACCCGACTTCCGTCCAATACTTGCGATCCTCCGTGGCCAGCAGGACCATCACGCCACGGTCCGTCCCCTTGGCCCCCACTCCCCACTTCTTGAAAAGGTGATTGGCAAAGTCTTCCACCGGGTCACCTTCCAGCGTCTTGATGGTGACCACGGCAATCTGCGCCTTGGCTTTTTGATCCACTTCCGTGCTCAGTCGCGTGAGGCTCTCCACCGTCGACGCGTTGAGCGCGCCGGCAAAGTCGTTGACGTACCCCTGGGGGTTGAGCTTTTGCCATTGTTCGGCGCGGGCAGGCGCAACGGAAATGACCGTTACAAGCAGGATGAGGATGGGAAGCAGGTTGCAACGGGAGCGCATTTTGAAGAAACCGGGTGTGGACCGCATTATTCACCTGCGAGTCGATCCGCAAAAGCGATTTGTCTGGGCCGCATCCTTGTGCCCCCGACGGAGGATCGAACGCGCAGATTGCTTGCACCTAATCGTACACGGCATCCGAGCCCAGCGCAACTTCCGGTTTGCCCGGGGTGCACGGCATAGATCGGAGGCGTGGCATGGGCGTCCGAAGCTGTAGAGAATCAGTATTCCTACCGCAGAGACGCCGAGGCGCAGAGAAAAGGGCCTTTATCTTCATTCCTCCGCGCCTCTGCGTCTCTGAGGTAAAGGGGGTCTGGATGATTTTTTCACACGTTATGTCGCCCGTGACGGTCATGGCCAAGATGGCCAAGATACAAGAGGGGCGGTTCGCGAACCGCCCCTACGACGTGCGCGGGAATTGGCGATCTGGCACTGCGCTGAATCGACCACCCCTTGCTTTCTCAGACTTATAGTCCGATCTAGTCGGCCCATCGGAGCCCACGAACCGGCGCGTAAATCGGACGTTATGTCCTAAACAGGGAAGGGAATGAGCGCAGAAACGTATTTCACATTGTGAAAATCCTACCCGCAGGAAATCCGAAAGAAAAGTCGGACATAATGTTCATGCTCGGACCCCTTTTGTGCGTGTTGGCGTCGACTCTGGCCGCCAGCGAGCTGGACTACATATGAAGCGCGGCGCCAGCGTGAAATCGCGCAGTTAGGGGTTAGGTGTCTGGGCAAGTGGCTCGTGCCGGGTGGTGAGTGGCTGGCGAAAGCCACCCGAGCCAGGGCCCTGCGGCCAAGTCCCGCATCTCACCACTAGCCACTATCCACTGCTTTGGAGGTTTTATGTCTTTAATTCACCAGCAAGAAATGACGGAAGAAAACCTGGCGGCGCATCGTGCCAATGGCCAGAAGACCCATGGGCCCGTGACGTCCGAGGGGAAGGCCAACTCCGCTGCGGCGAATTTGCGGCACGGACTTTATTGCCAGGTGCAGAACCGGGCGTTGGCAGCGTTGGGGGAAGACCCGGAGGAGTACGCCGGGCTCATGAATTCCCTGCAAGACAATCTGATGGAGGCCCTGGAGGTCGAGTTGCGCGAGTGCATCGGGAACACCTTTTGGCGGATGAAGCGCGCCGCGCGCACGCAGGATGGCCTCGCCCTGAAGCGGATCAAGGCCGCGCAGGAAGCCCAGGAGATGACGACCATGCCCATACGCCTGCGGGCGCATGAAAACCTGGAGCGCTACGAGCACCTCGCCAAGGCGTTGCGGCGCCGCGGGGACGGTCCCACTCCGGCCGAAATCCAAACCTTTGTAAAATCCTTTAACGATGACCCTACCGAGGAGATGCAGGAATTCTTCCTTCTCCTCAAGTCCCTGACCAAGTTGGAAGCAGGCCCGGAACGGAAGGCGGCGCTCCACCAGGCCCGGGCGCAACTGGCGGAACTCCACGAAAGCTACCGCTTGGCTTGCGTCAGGTTGGCGGAGCAACTCGACGAAATGCAATCCCCGGAAAACCTCGCGGCGTTGGCAGCTCCCGACGACGAAAAATCGCTGCACATGCAAAGGATAGAAGATTCCAGCCTGCGCCGGTTGTGGCGGCTCATGAATATGCTTTTCCGGGTGCGCGACGGGCAAATGACCCCTAGAGATGTTAAAAATGGAGATCGATCCGGGTATGTGCATGAAAACACAGGCGACAGTGACAAAATGTCAGGTGAAATACACGATTCTTCCCAGGAAAATGCCGCAACTGCACCTTAGTTGACAGAAATCGTGCGGACCTAATTGTCCGAAATGCACAAATCGCGCGGTAAGTCGGCGTCAAACCAGAAGCCTTTTCAGGGGAAAGCACCCCAGATGAGGTGCCACGTGACGGCTAATATCATTCCATGGGCACGCGCGCGTTTGGGGATCGTCCCGAGGTCGGCTCTCGGCCGGGAGAGGGCACGACACTTGAAGAGGGACCCAGCGCTGTCTGTGTCTGGATTATTCGGAAGGTGGCGATTATACTGCTCGGTTTGCACGCACGAGGAGGATTGCCGTGAGAATCCTAATCCCCAACCTCGGCTCGACCTCGCTGAAGTACCAACTGCTGGAGACCGAAAACGAAGCCGTGCTGGCGCGGGGCAAGATCGACCGCATCGGCGGCGCTGAGTCGCAAATCATCTGTTGGGAGGCGGGGAGCGCGCAGGAGTGGCGAAGCGCCGCGCAGGTGCCCGATCATCGCGCCGCGATCAAGATTCTGATCGAACGCCTCGGTGGCTTGGGGACCGGGGCGGGTGCAGGCGGCGGAATCGCCGCGGTGGGCTTCAAAGCCGTGCATGGAGGCCCACGCTACTGCGGGAGTTTTCTGATCGATGACGATTTGCTGGCCGCCATGCAGGAGTTTGTTCCCGTGGCGCCCGTCCACAATCCGGTTTACATTCAGGCCATGCAGATTTTCCGCGATATCCTGCCGGGTGTTCCCATGGTGGCAGTGTTTGAAACCGGTTTTCACGCCACCATTCCTGAGCACGCCAGCACATATGGTGTTCCCCATGAATGGCGCGAGAAGTACGGCGTGCGCCGCTACGGCTTTCACGGCTCGTCGCATCGCTACATTTCCCAGCGCGTTCCCGAAGTGCTTTGCCGGCCGGGGAGGGACCTGCGGATTGTCTCCTGCCACCTGGGCGGAAGCTCTTCCATTACGGCCATTCAGGGCGGCAAGTCGGTGGATACCAGCCTGGGTTTCTCGCTGCAATCGGGGCTGGAGCAATCCTCGCGCTCCGGCGACTTGGACCCCTTTGTGGTTCTGTACCTGATGGAGAAGGAAAAACTCAGCATCGCGGAAATCACGCAAGCGCTTTGCAAAAAGAGCGGACTGCTGGGCATCTCGGGAATCAGCAATGACGTTCGAGATTTGGAGAAGGGCGCGGCGGAAGGGAACCCGCGCGCCGCTTTGGCGCTCGAAGTGTTCATCTATGAAGTGAAGAAGTACATTGGCGCGTACGCGGCGGCCCTGGGAGGGCTCGACGCGCTGGCCTTCGCGGGGGGGATTGGTGAGAACTCCTGGCACGTCCGCCAGGAGGTGTGCAGCGGGCTGGAATATTTGGGAATTCATCTGAATCCGGCCATCAATCGCGCGCCCGCCCCAGGCGACCACGTCATCTCGCTGCCCTGTTCGCGCGTGGCCGTGCTGGTGGTTTATACCAACGAGGAGTTGATGGTGGCGCGCGAAACGGTGAGGGTTTTGGTCGCCGTGCCATAAGCATTCCGGATTTGATCTTCCTCACACCGGAAAAGCAGGCGGCGACCTTGCGCCTCCCTGCCGGAGCCGCTGCCGGAGTCGTAACCCGCGGCGTGTGGGCGATGTATAATAGCTGAGGTGTCACCCCGCAGGTGCTTGTCAGCCGCCTGCCAGGATCAGGGACCATCGTGAAGCACTGACGGCAAGGGGAGGAGAATCGTGAAGGTCCGCGTGATGGCTGTGGACGATGAGCCCGCTGTCTTGACGATGCTGAAGGCCCAACTGGAATCCCTGGGGTGCGAGGTTGTTGATGTCGGGGATAGCCGCGAGGCGTTAGCGCGGTTGGAGACAGAGAAAGTTGATGGACTGTTCGTGGATGTGTTCATGCCCCACGTGGATGGCCTCCTACTGACTCGACGGGTGCGCAGTTCGAGGCTGAACCGCCGCGTCCCGATTGTGATGCTCACCGGCTCGGACGACGGCGAAACCATGCGTAAGAGCTTTGAAGCGGGCGCCAACTTCTTTCTCGGCAAACCCTTCACCCGGGAGCGGGTTTATAACTTGCTGGGAGCAACCCGCGGATCCATGCTGAAAGAGAGGCAACGCTACGCGCGAATCCCCTACCGCACAGAGGTTGATTGCACCTGGGGAACCGAGCCGCTGAGGAATTTCCATACCTTCTCTGTGAACATCAGTGAGGGTGGAATGAAGTTGACTCCTCCCAGGGGATTGGTCATCGGCCAGGAGTTGGAAGTGGCCTTTAATCTCCCCGGTATCTCCCACATCACCAATGCGCGCGCCAGGGTGGTTCGCGAGGCCCCGCCCAACGGAATTGGCATTCAGTTTTTGAAACTCAACGACCGGGACGAAAAAGATTTGCAAGGCTATATCAGCGCCCGCCTGATGGAATGAGTTACAACTCGTGGCGGACCCTGCAAATGTTCCCGCAATCATGACCCAATTTAGCGAAGAAGAATCCAACGTCGCGAAGCACTACAACGAGACAATCTTCGAAGCGGAACAAGTGCGTTTGCCGCACGATTGTCCCGTGGAGCTGGCGGTGACGCGCCGGTGGCTCGGGCGTGTGGCGAAGGCTGGGGACGTGGTCGCGGAGATCGGCGTAGGGGGCGGCCACTACACGGAATTCCTGGCGCGCCGGGGTTTCCGCCTGCACCTCGTGGACGTCTCCGCCCGCCTGCTGGACGCGGTGGAAGCAAAGCTGCGTCAGGCTGGACTGGAAGATCGCGTGGCGGGCCGCCATCACGTTTCCGGCGCGAGGTTGGAAGGATTGCCCTCCGCGAGCGTTGACTTGGCGCTCTTGATGGGACCCCTCTACCACTTGCAATCGCTCTCTGACCGCCTGCGCAGCGTGGCTGAGTCAGCGCGAATTCTGAAACGCGGCGGGACGCTATTCGCCGCGGCCATTAATCGCCTCTCGTATCTGCGCGACTTGCTGTGGCTGAAGTTCGGACCTGCCTCCGAGCGCGTAGCTTTCCATCAGCAATACCTGCGCGACGGGAATTTGGACCCTGAACACGCGCCGCCCATCGGTTACGCTCATTTGACCACCGCCGCGGATTTCCTGGCGCTCTTCGAGGGCCAATTCGAAAAGGTGGCGTTCCTGGGTGTCGAGTCCTTCACCACACCGTGCCAAAAGAATTTCAGCGACCTTCCCTCGGCGGAGCGGGAACTGTGGTTGGACCTCGTGGAAGAGACCGGCCAGACTCCTGAGGGCATCGGCCAGTCGGATCATTTTCTATTTGTGGGGAGGAAATTATAGAATGGCAACCCTGGGCCTGATCGAATACGCAGACGCCAGCGCGGAAGTCCGCGCGGTTTATGATGACATCATGGCGACGCGGAAGACGGACCGCGTCAACAATTTCTGGAAGGCGATTGCCTGCGATCCTGCCACGCTGCGCCGCACCTGGGAAAGCGTAAAGCAGATCATGGGCGCGGGCGCTCTGGACCCGCTCACCAAGGAGATGATTTACGTGGCCGTGAGCGCCACCAATCAGTGTGCGTATTGCATCGCCACGCACACCGCCGCCGCCCGCAAAGCCGGCATGACCGACGCGATGTTTGCGGAACTCATGGGCGTGGTGGGGATGGCCAATGAAACCAACCGCCTGGCCAGTGGCTACCAGGTGGAAATTGACGAGCAGTTTAAGAAAGGCGCCGCATGAAACATGTCACCACCAAGAACGAACGCGATCGGCTGATGATCGAAGCGCTGATTTTCAAGCACGGCCAGCTCTCGCGGGCGGAAATCCACGAATTGACCCACGTCCAACGCAGTGAAATTTCCCGGATGGTCGGCGAGTTGCTCGCCGGGGGCCACCTCCTGCCGGCCGGGCGCGCGGACAATCCCATGGGTCGAAAGCAAGTGCTGCTTCGGCTGAACGAGGAGCGGCGGTTTGTCCTGGCAATCGGGTTCGATGATGAGAGCGCCCTGGCGGCGGTCCTTGATCTTCATCTGCACATGCGATCCAGCCTGCGCGAGACCGCCTTGCTGGATCAGGGAAAGGAAGGCCTCACCCGCCAACTTCTTTCTCTCGCGCACCAGGCCATCGTGAAGGCGGGCGTTGACCCCCAATTGCTGGTGGGCATGGGAGTGGCCGGTTCGGGTCTGGTCAATAGTCGTGACGGGGTCATGGTGATGTCTTCAACGGTGGAGTTCTGCCAGGACTTCCATCTTCAGGAAATTTTCGAAAAGGAGTTTGGCATTCCCACCGCGGTCGAGAACATCACGCGAGCTAAAACCGTGGCGGAAAGAGGGCTGGGCATCGGCGAGTTGGCCCAGGACATGATCTATGTCGAGTACGGGCGGACGGGCATCGGTGCGGGAATCGTTATCAACGGCAAGCTTTTCTACGGTGCGGGTTATGCGGCGGGCGAGCTCGGCCACACGCACATGATCGAGGATGGCCCCGCCTGCAAGTGCGGCAGCTTTGGCTGCCTGGAAGCCATTGCCGGAGCCGCGGCGCTGGAATCGCGCCTCCGCAAGGCCATTGCCGAAGGCGGGGCTTCCACGGCCCTGGCTCTGGCGGAGGGCGACCCCAACAAGATTACCGGTTGGACGGTTCTCCAGGCCGCCGGCCAGGGTGACAAGATCTGCGCGGCCATCGTGGAGCAGGCGGCAAACTACCTGGGCGTGGGGTTGGCCAATCTCGTGAACCTGTTCAACCCCGCCGTGATCGTAATCGATCAACGACTCAGCTTGGCCGGGCCGGGCTTGCTCGATCAGCTCACGCGGGTCATCCAACGCAAGGCGCTGAACCATTCGGCCCAGGGTTTAACCCTGCGATTTGGCAGTTTGGGGAACGAAGCAAGCCTTCTGGGCGCGGGCCGGGTGGCACTGGAGAACTACTTTGAAATTCCCGCGCTGAAACTTCCGCGCTTCATGATCGAGACGGTCAAAGTCCCCCGCCGCAAAAATCCCGCGGCGAGGACGGCCGCCTGAGAACAGTTGTCAGTCATCAGTTCTCAGTCGTCAGTAAAAGCGACCCGGGCCATAGACTGTTACTGAGAACTGATGACTGATGACTGACAACTGCTTTCGGCCTTCTCTTTACGCGGCCGGCTTTTCTCCGAAGTGCCGCCAATGGTGTTCAATCGCTTCCAGAGTGCGGCCCTTGGTCTCTGGAACGAAGTAGTAACAGAAAATGAAAGCCGCCACACAAATGCAGGCGTAGAGCCAGAATGTTTTCGCCGGTCCGGCGCTGTTGAGGAGCGATAAGAATGTGCCCGCCACGATCCAGTTTGATCCCCAAACCGAGAGTGCCGCCAGCGACATGGCTTTGCCGCGAATCTTGGTGGGGTAGATTTCCGAAATCAGCAGCCACATCACCGGGCCCAGTCCGATGCCAAAGGAGATGATGTAACCGATCACCTCGTAAAACACCACGATGCTGCCCGCCTTCCGGTAGAAGGCGGCGCCCATCAATGCCAGGGCCGCCGCCATTCCGGCTGTGCTCAGCAGGAGCAAGAACCGCCGGCCGAGGCGATCGACCAGCGCCATGGAAACCACCGTGATGAGGACGTTGACCACTCCAATGATGGCCGCCGCCCAGATGGCAGCCTTCGCCGAGGGATAACCCGACATGCGCAGGATGGCAGGCGAATAGTAAATGATCGTGTTAATACCGGTGATCTGTTGAAATATGGCAAGACCTATTCCTACTAATACCGCCACACGAAACCCCGGCTGCAAGAGAATGCCAAACCCCTCCTGCTCCTCTTGCAGGGCGCCCTCCACCTCCGCCAACTCTGCTTCCGCTTCCTCGCCCCGGCCCAAGCGGCGGAAATTCTCGAGCGCCTGATCGCGGAACCCTTTGCGCGCCAGCCACCGCGGACTTTCCGGCAGGAAGATCATACCGATCAGCAAGACGAGGGCAGGAAACACGGCGCTCGCGAACATCCACCGCCAGCTTCCGGACGTCGCGAAGAAGTAGTCCACGAAATACGCCACGCCGATGCCGATGGTAATGGCGAGTTGATTGAGCGAAACCAATGCACCGCGAATCCGTGCCGGCGACATCTCCGCAATGTAAAGCGGCACCGTCAGCGACGCCATTCCGATGCACGCGCCGACAAAGAGACGCGCCACCGAAAACGACACCAGTCCCACCGCCAACCCGCTGAGGACTGAGAACAGGCCGAATCCCAATGCCGTCACCAGCAGCATCCAGCGGCGCCCCCAACGATCTGTGCAGTAACCCGCCGAGGCCGATCCCAAAAGCGCACCCGCCAGCGCGATCCCTACGGCGAATTCCAGTTGTACATCCGAAAGGTGGAAGTCCGTGCGCAGGAAGAGCATCGCGCCGGAAATCACGCTGGTGTCAAACCCAAACAGCAACCCCCCGAGAGCCGCAACCACGGCGGTAAGCACGACGGTGGCGCGGCCGGCAGAACCTTGCGCGGAGGAGGCTTTAGTTCCCGTGGCCAGTGATGAGTGTTGTTCCATTGATTCCCCTGAAAGCTCTCAATTCGCCCGGATGCGTTCCCATGCACATCCATCTGGCGCGAGTAGTCTACCGGAAAAACGCCCGCCGCGTTGCTTTGATGTGCGGAGGGCGCGCCCGCGAGGATGGAATGCTCCGCACGATGGGGAGGCGAGGCGCCCAGGCCTCCACCTCCATTATTTGCCGAGGTCCACGGGTTTTCCTGCGGCCGGTAGTTTTTTCATACTAGAATAACCTTTCGTATGGAATTTACCTTTCGCCTTACGCCGGATGTCCGGGACAAGTTCTTACAGTTCAAGCCGCTGGCATCTGGAAAGAGAATTGCTACACTCCCTGATGTTCAAAATGCTTGAGCACCCGATTGGAGGCCGGAAACATGCGCAAACGAATCACGCTCTGCCTCATGATGAGTCTGGCGCTGTCGCTCTCCGCACGCGCCAGTTCGAACCGTGAAGACGACATCCGCCGCATCGAGGATTCCGCCCAGATCTTTCAGGAAATCATGGGAACTCCGGACAAGGCCATTCCCCAGGACTTGCTGGGATCGGCGCAATGCATTGCCATCATTCCGGCGGAGAAGAAGTTTGCCTTCGTGGTCGGTGGGAATTACGGCAAGGGCCTGGTGACTTGCCGCGCCCCCAAGAGTTGGAGCGCACCCGTATTCCTGACCGTAAGCGGCGGGAGCTTCGGTTTCCAAATCGGCGGCTCCTCGACGGATCTCATCCTGGTGTTCCGCGGGCGCCGGGGATTGCATAGGCTTTTGAGCGACAAATTCAAGATTGGCGGTGACGCCACGGCCGCCGCGGGACCGGTGGGCAGAAGCACGGCGGCCAGCACGGATATTGAGTTGCACGCCGAAATCCTCACCTACTCACGCAGCCGTGGAGCGTTTGCGGGAATCAGTCTCAGCGGCGCCGTCGTGCAGCCGGATGATACCGGCAACCAGGCGTTGTATGGCGCCAACGCCAACCGGGAGAATATCCTCGACGGAAAGGTGGCCATTCCGGCAGAGGCCATGGTTTTGGTGCAGGCGGTCAGCCGAGCAACGCGCACGCCGGTCCCCAGCAGCCCGCCCCCTGTGGCCGGCAAAGTCATGTGAGATGCCGCCCGCAGCTCTGAGGCGAAGGTTGCCAAAAGGTGAAGAGCGGATTCCTTACTTCAATCCTTCGATGATCCGTTGGAAAGCCACCATTCCAGGATCGTCCCTGCCGATACTCTTCTCCCCGAAAATACGCGCGCGCCCTTGACGCGCGGGTTGGCTACGAAATTGGTCGAGACATTTGCCCACCGCCTGGTCGGCGGCCGCAAGCAGCGCGTCGGGCGCGTCGATTCCTCCGGTGGCCGCGCGCACCGCCTCCAACGCGTCGAGGACGGTCTTCTCTCCCAATTTCCCTCCGCTGCGTTGCGCCATAGCTTGTCCAGCGCTCGCCAGCAGCGACGAGACTTCCGACCAGGGAACCTCCGTCCGTCCCTTCGTGGCCTTTGCCGCGGCCATCAACCCCGTCGCCAGCAGCGTGCCGTACGTCGAGCCTGAAAGCTTGGTGAAAGCCTGCGCGCACTTCAGCAGCGCCATGCCCACGTCGTCGGGAAGGTTGGGGAGTTCGGACGCAACGGCTCGGGTGCCGCGCACCATGGTGACACCCAAGTCGCCATCGCCGAGTTGCCCGTCGAGCGCGTTCAACTCATCCGAGCATGATTCCATCTTCGCGGCGATACGCGCGAGTGCGCTGCGCAGGACGGCAGTGGTGATGGCAGCAGGCATGGGAGTTCCTCATCAATTTTGATGAAAGAGGGCACTTTCGAAATCTTCAGCGAATCGTGAGAAAGGGGCAATCGCACGGAGCCTTCAGCAGGGCTTCCCGCTCCGCATCGAGCTTGCAGAACGTCAGCGACATGCCGGCCATTTCCATGGAGGTGGCGTAGCGGCCCACCAGCGGCATGACGATTTCCACGCCCAGGCCGGTGAGCTTTCGGGCCACATAGCGGTACACGATGTATAGCTCTTCCGGCGGCGTCGCACCCAAGCTGTTCACCAATAACGAAACCCGGTCTCCGGATTGCAAGGGCAGGTCGGCCAGCAGAAGAGAAAGCATCTCTTCCGCGATGGTGTCAGCGGGCCGCATCGGACCTCGGCGCACGCCCGGCTCACCGTGAATCCCCATGCCGATTTCCATTTCCGTCTCGCTGATTTCAAAGGTGGGGCGACCCACCGCCGGCACCGTGCAGGGCGTCAGTGCCACGCCCACGGACCGGCAGGCGTCCGCGGCTTTCTGGGCAGCGGCAGTCACCTCGTCGAGTGTCGCGCGCTGGTCCGCCTTGGCCCCCGCGATTTTGTAAGCGTACACAAGGCCCGCCACGCCGCGCCGCTTTGCGCGTTCCGACAGCGGGGCGCTGGCCACGTCGTCCGCCACGCGCACCGTGGTGGTGCGGATGTCCTCCATTTCCACCATCTCCCCGGCCATATCGAAATTCATGTTGTCGCCGCCGTAGTTCCCGTACAACCGTAACACTCCCGCGCCCCCATGCGCAGCGCGGATGGCTTCCGCAACCTGCTCGACCGCCGGGGAAGAGAACACGTCGCCAATCGCGCAGGCATCCAGCAGGCCCTTGCCGACATAACCGGTAAAGACCGGCAAGTGCCCGGAGCCGCCTCCGGAGACGATTCCCACTTTGCCGCTGATCGGCCCGTCGGCGCGGACGATGACCCGGCCTGCTGTCCCCGTCTGTTTGTAATACTGCGGATGCGCCAAGCACAGACCTTGTAACATCTCGTCGACATAGGCAAATGGTTCGTTGAGGATCTTCTTCATGGATTTCCCCTAACTCGGGCATGGTAGGTCAGCACGGCTTGGGAGCAAATTTCTCCGCCCAGCGGATACGCCCGGTCATCTGCATGACCACGAATAGGGTGACGATCGATCCGATGGTGATTGCCAGCCCGGTGAATCCTTTCAGAAAGAATGCGTAAGAAAAGAGGACCAGATAGATAAGCTGAGTAATTCCCGCCTCGACGGCCGCGAACCGCAAGCCGGTGACCAGACGCAGGTAGCTCACCACCAGGAAAACGGAGACCGCTGAGCAAATCGCGAACGCCGCGTATATCGAAATATGGTCAACCAGGTACGCCAAGAGCAAGTGGAAGGGAAAAAAAGCGCCGGCCAAAAAGAAATAGTTCATCGGATGCAGATCAATACTCTTCAAAGTAGTGATGATGAACATGAGGAAAAAGAAGAAGAACAATGACACGGGAGCAAAGTAGCTGATTTCTCCAGCGAGCGGGCCGGGCTGAATTTTCTCCGGCAGCTCCATGCCCACTGCGAATCCCGAAAGCATGTTTTTGTAGGCCCAGGTGAGCTCCCAGCCACCTGGTGTCTCACGCTTTTCCGACGGTGACATAGTATTATTGGGGAAATTTACCGCTTTGAAATTGGTCGTCATGCGGAGCTGGAAATCCCGCACCTGGGCCACTTCACCTCCAAACCTGTAACCCCAGGTGTCGAGCCCTTGCGAGCGGTAAGACACCTTGAGCAACGCCGTCTTGCCCGCTGCCACATGTGCCGTGCCCACGGCAGAGGCTTCTTTCGGGGCCACCTGGAGAGCCACGCCATCAACGGAAAGCGACAGGTCATCGTACATGGCCTTTACTGCGGGAAGTGGCAGTGTGAACGTAACTGCCTGCACTTTATCGCTGGTATTATGAAAGGTGTAATCTCCGGCGAAGTCAACTTTGTAAGTACGATACCAGAGGAGCCCCTTTTGCCGAGGTTCGAGGTCGATGGCCACGGTGATTCGGCTGCGGTCAATTGGCAAGAAGATCGAAGAGGTCTCCTTGTAAGTCCGGACAATCTTCTTACCGTCCTCACTTCTTTCTTCGGTCTTATTCTCGGCGACCTCGTACGCGGCGGTCGGTGGAGTCTGAGTTTGCGCCGCTCCCCAATTAGAGACGACCTCCTCTGTCAGACCCGAGCGGAAGGAATAGGTACGGGAAAAAATGGTCGTACCCAGAATAATCCAAGCCAGGGTAGTGCAAAGGAAGATAAAGACCAAGGCGGCGATGCGTTTCGTCACGGATGCGGCTCCTTTCCAGCAAATGCGAGTGGACGGACAACCCGCGGAGGAGGCGAATGTCCCTTAGCAAACCCACATCCCGAATCCCATGTCCCCTATCCCCACCTTCTTACATGATTTCTTCCTTTTGTTCGTCCCATTGCACAGTTCGCCCTTGCCGGTAAGACTCCACGGCCATCCGGCAGGTGACGGCGGCGCGGAATCCCAGACCGAGGGGACAGTTAGTTTCTTTGCGGCTGCGCATGCAGTCGAAGAAATTCTGCATGTGCAGAACCGTGGTATCGCTCATGCCGACGATGTCCGGGCCCTTGCCAGGCGCTTCGCCCACCATGGGGGCCGCAGACTTCTTTTCCGGGGAAATGTACCGCACGTCGGATTCTCCTATGCGGAGAATTGTTCCTTTGTTGCCGAGCACTTCGTCACTCCCCCCGCCCAATATGTTGTTCCCGAACATGGAATTCCAGGTGAACAGAATCTTCTCCCGTTGAATCATGCTCACATCCATGGTGTCGGGCACCTGCATCTCCGGTGAAAGATAGTTGGCGCCCACCATCGTAACCTTCTGGGGAATCTTCAGGTCGAGGAGTTTGTACCAGAAGCCCACCTGGTGCACCATATTTTCATAAACGTTCCCCCCGGAGTATTCCCAGAAAAAGCGCCAATTGATAAAGCGGTTGGGGTCGAAGGGATATTCTTTCGCCTCGCCTTCAAAGGCTTTCCAGTCCAGGTGCTGAGGGTCGCAATCGGGAGGAATAGAGCGCTTCCACCCTCCATAGGGAGTATTGCGATAGTGGGAGGTGCGCAGTTGTGTGATCACTCCCATACTCTCAGGCTGCAAGTATTCCCGCACCTTCGCGACAGCCGTTGAACTGGTGGATTGGATGCCCACCTGCACGACGCGCCCGGAACCCGCCAGCGCTTTGCGCATGCGCTTGGCGTGGTCGGCGTTGAACGCCATGTTCTTTTCCTGGTAAACGTCTTTGCCCGCCTGAATGGCCGGAACGAAATTCAGCGCGTGCAGGTGCTGCGGTGTGGCAATCAGCACCGCATCGACGCTCTTGTCATCGAGCAATTTGCGAAAATCCCGGTAGGTGGTGATGGTGGGGATCAACTCTTTCACCGCATCGAGGCGGCGCGTGTAGATGTCTGCCACGGCTACGCCTTCCACGTTGGGGCATTTCAATGCCGCCTTGAAGATTTGCGTGCCACGCCCGCCCGCTCCGATCAGTCCAATGCGGATGCGGTCGTTAGCGCCCAGCACGCGGCTGGAAGGGAAAAGTCCGTAGGCCGCCAGAGCGGCGGAACCCCCCAGAGCCTTTTGCATAAATGCGCGTCGAGTTGACATGTTCAGATTCCTCCTGCCCGCTGAAATTTTCGGGGGTCCATTCTAACAAATTGCGGAGCCATTACCCGGACTTTGTGGTGGACGGCCGCGCTGAGGTCGAGTGCGGGTTGGACTTTGCACAAGAACACCTGCGAAAAAGCAATTCGCAGTGGCAAAATACCTTCACAAAGGCGCTTTTTTCGGCAAAAAGCGTGTCGGTTATGTAGAAATGTCCGATTTTTCCTCCGACATTTGGTCAGACTTTTGTTTGTTTTCATACACATAACAGCTTCGAACGCATTTTTTGTAACATCTTTTTTTGAGGACTTTGCTTGAACTTGTTGTAAATTAAGGGCTAAGGTCGAAATTCGGCAAGTTTCCATGGTACGGAAGCCTATGGCGCGGGATTGGGGATCAGAAGTCAGGATTCAGGGTACGACCGGTGAGTAATTCCCGCATCCAACACCTGGCTCCGGCGCCCAGTACCCATCACCTAGATAAGTATATGTACAGTTGTAGGCTTTGTCAATAAGAAAATTGAGGCTAGCTGATATTGCTTACAAAGCGGACAAAATGACCACCCTTGAGGTGAAGAGCATCGGCGGGTGGAAGCGGGTCATTCTTGCCTTTCCTCCCGCAGGCGCACGCGCGCGTCGACGGCGCGGAAGTCCGCAGCGAGGGGGAAGACCAGGAGTGGGTTGATCTCAATTTCCGCAATCTCCGGCAGGTCCTCCGCAAGCTGCGAAAACCTTTGCAGGACTTCCGCCAGCGCGTCGAAATCCACCGGAGCTTCTCCACGGACACCGCGCAGCAGACCGTAGCCACGAATCTGCTGAATCATTTCGTGGGCCTCGAGATCGGTGAGCGGCGGCACCCGGAAAACCACGTCCTTCACCATCTCCACGTAAATCCCTCCCAGCCCGAACATCACCAGCGGACCATACGTCGGGTCATGGGTCATGCCCACAATCACTTCGCGGCCGCCGCGCACGTATTCCTGAATCAGGAAGCTCATCCGCCCGGCCGCCGCCGGATCCCCTCGATACCGGACGGCGGATTCCCCCATCTTTTGCGCGGCTGCCAATAATTCCTCCGGGCCCCGGAGATCGAGGAGCACACCACCTACGTCCATCTTATGGGTCACATCCGGCGCGGCGGTCTTGAGGGCCACCGGGTAGCGAAGCCCTTTGGCCACGCGTTCAAGCTCCTCCCAGTTCGCGGCGGGGATGGATTTGGGTATAGGAATTCCGTAGTACCCGATCAAGCGCAGGCTTTCCTCGATTGTCAATTGCCGCCGTCCCTGCCGACGAACTTCTTGGATCAATTCTTCCGCCGCACCGATTTGAACCTCGAAGCGCTTCAATTCGCCCACGGGCTTCTCTCGCCAGGCACGATAACGGTCGAGGGCCGCAAGGGCGCTCACCGCGGATTCCGGGAAAATATACAGCGCCATATGGTTGGGATGATCGCGGTTCAGCTCCACGAAAAACTCATCCGTTGCCATGATAACTCCCACCACCGGCTTGAGATATTTATGGCGCAACTTTTCCAGGCCCAGGATGATTTCCATGGTGCTGATCATCATGGGAGGAACAAAAACCACCAGCAGCATGTCGATGCCCTCATCTTCCAGCAGAATTTGCGCGCAGGCATCGTACTTGCTGCGATCCGATTTGGGAGTCATGTCCACGGGATTCTGGACGCTGGCCTCGGGAGGGAGCAAGCGGCGGAGCGCTTGGCACGTTCGTTCCGAGAAATTCGCCATGCTCAAGCCATGGGCGATGGCCGTATCGGTGGCCATGATGGCGGGCCCGCCGGCATTGGTGAGAATGCCCAGGCGGTTACCCCGGGGCAGGGGATTCTTGGAGAAAGCCAGCGCCAGGTCAAATAGCTCCTCCACCGTGTTCACACGGACCACACCGCATTGCTCCATCAGGGCGTTGGTGGCCACGTCGAGTCCCTGGCGCGCCGCCAACGCTCCGGTGTGGGATGTCGCCGCGCGCGCGCCCGCTTCCGTGCGGCCGGATTTGACCACCAGCAGGGGCTTCCGCTTCGAAATCCTCCGGCATATTTGCATAAAGCGCTTGGCGTTCCCGAACGACTCGAGATACATCAAAATCAGATCGGTCTGCGGATCGTCTTCCCAATACTGCAACAGATCGTTGCCGGAGACGTTGGTCTTGTTGCCGAGACTCACAAAGAAGGAAAACCCGATGTCAAGCTGGCGCGCGATATTCAGGATCGCCACCCCCAGCGCGCCGCTCTGCGACATGAACGCGATGCGCCCCGGCAAAGGCAGGGTGGGAGCAAAGGTGGCGTCCATGCGCACCGCCGGGTCGGTATTGATAACGCCCATGCAATTCGGCCCGATCATCCGCATTCCCTGTTGCCGGACCCTTTCACCCAGTTGGGCTTCGAATCCTTTCCCTTCCTCGCCGGTTTCGGAAAAGCCCGCGGTAATAACCACCAGGCCCCTCACGCCCTTCTTCCCGCAATCATCGATGACGCTCGGCACCTCATCCCGCGGCACCACGATGATGGCCAGGTCCACCGGGTCGGGAATCGACGACACGCTGGGAAAAGCCTTTATGGAGTGAATGAAATCTGCTTTAGGGTTAACCGGAAAGAGTTTGCCGTGGAAGTCGAACTCGATAAGCTGATGCAGAATTTCGCGGCCGATAGATCCCTCGCGGCGGGAGGCTCCCACCACGGCGATGGATTTCGGTTTAAGGATGGCATCCAGGGGATTCACGGGTATTCCTTTCGTGCGGGCGCGTCCGAGGCTGGGATCAGGCGGGAACTCCCAGGGTCCGAGGCAAATGCGGCGCCCGGCAGGCCACAATTGAAAGCCCAATTGAAGACGATGTCAACGGGTTACGGAAATTTTGCCTTTTGTCTTTGCCATCTCGCTGTACCCCCGCTGCGCGGTGGAAAGTATAGGCCGAAACCCGCCGCTTGTTGCAGCGCAGTCCTACCGGTGGCGGCCAGAGGCGATTAATTCCAAGCATGGCTGGACGCGCGTCCGCCGGAAATCTATAATCCCCCACACCACCTTTAGGGGTTGATTTATCTTGGGGGAGGCAAATTCATGTACAACGAGGGCAGAATCGCGACCCCGGGGAAAGCACTGACAGGGACTTGGCTGGCTGCTTTGTTCGCCGTGGCCTGGTTAGGTTGGGCGCCCAGTTTAGACCTGAGCGCGCGCCCGCAGGCTTCGATACAGGCCGCTACCGACCAGATCACTTACAACGTCGGCGAGGAGGTGTGGCTCAGAATTATTCCCCCTTCGCCGCAGGCAATCCACACACTGGATAGCTATCTCTTCGCCGTACGTTATGAAGGGGAAGGAAAACCTCTGCGGGATGGGGTGATTCTCGGCGGCGAGGAGCGTGGTGCTGCACCGCCCTCAACAACCTATCGGTTGCTTTGGAAGGTGCCACTGAATGCGCGAGCGGGGAGATATGAAGTCGACTTGCGGGTGCAAAATCCCAATTCGCATGAGGTTATGCAAGAGATTCCCGGCATTTGTTCCTTCGTGGTCCATCGTCAAGTGATCCAGATTGTTTCTGCTGAGGTCGGGCAGCCGTACTACACATCCGGGGACATTATCGGCTGTCATGTGAGGATCGAAAATCTGAGCGACGAATCACTGCAAGGGCTCCGGCTGGAATTCTCCGAGCGCTATTGGCCGTGGATTGTCCAGCAGAGGGAGCGCGTGGGGACTGAGATCGAGAAGTTGGAGAACGACATCAACCTCAAACCGCACCAGCATTTGCAAGGTGCCTTCTCGCGATGCGTGGAGGCCCCAAAAGTCGAACAACCCACCGTTAAGCAGTATGCGGCGGTGGTTTGGGACCACGACCGCAAAAACGTTTACGCCATAGCGATCACGCCGCTGGTCTTCGTCAACCCACCGGGAGTGGTAGCACCCCGGCCTTACCCTTTGCAATACGTCTACCCCAGCCTGGATGCGGTCAAAACCTCCAGCTATCGGCATTTTCATCCTGAGCCCTTCGGAGCGGCGGCGATTCAGTTTGATACCCACCACACGATGTTCCCTTCGGGCGCCGAAGCCACGGTGAAATTCTCCCTGGCCAATCCCACGGAGGCTGCGTGGCGCCAGGTCACGGTGCGCGCCCGACTGCTGGGCCCGGGCGGAAAAGAGCCGGCGAATCGTGTGGTCGCCGAACGATTTGACTTGAACCCGCACGGCGCCAAGTTGACGCAGGAAGTGAAGTTCCCGCTTCCTGCGGAGGCGAGTGGGCTCTTCCATGCCTGGGTGGATATAACGGATGCCTCAGGTCAGGTGCTTGCCACCAACGTGCTGGAACTTGGGGTCAATCCTCTTCCCAAATCCGTGCTGGTGTTCTGCGCGCACGAAGACGACGATGGAACCCAGATGGGTTTCATTCGCGCCTTGGTGGAGAATCAAATTCCCCTCCACATGATCTATTTCACCAGCGGCGATGCGGGCTCCTGCGACCGCTATTTTCAGCATTCGTGCGGACCGGCTGAGGCGCTGAACTTCGGAGCCATCCGCACGCAGGAAGCGCGCGCGGCGATGGGCCATCTGGGCGTGCCGCCGGACGACATTCTCTTCCTGGGTTTGCCGGATGGGGGGACGGGCAAAATCTGGTACAACCACCCACACGCAAGCGATCCCTACCTCGCCGTGCTTTTAGCCAGCGACCATGCCCCCTACGAAGGCCTCTTCCGCCCCAATCTGCCTTTCGCCCGCGATGCCGTGGTGGAAGCCACGGAAGAGATCATCAAGAAATTTCAGCCCGAGGTCGTTTTCACCAACCACCCCCCGGCAGAAGGCCATATCGATCACATCGTGAACAACTACTTCGTGGTGAAAGCGCTCCAGGAGCTCCTGCGCGCGGGCGCCATCTCCCCCGATATGGAAGTGCGGGTGGACCGCATCTTCAACCCCCGAGAGCATCCTGCCACCCCCTACCAGTATGAAGATCACGAGTTCTATGTCTCCGGCGAAGCCATGGCGCTGGCGCAAGAGGCTGGGTGGTTTTATCAGTCGCAGGGAGGGAACCGCGGAGAGGGGAATTTGCGCACCTGGGACCAACTGCGGCGCAGCGAAGGTTACCGCAAGGTGTTAGACTGGAAGGAACACGAAGGCTGGAACGAGAAAGAGTGAAGGATGGAAACACCGAGCGAGTGGGCCAAAAGGTTCAACCAACAGAAGGCGGACTCAGAGGCGGGCTCGCCCAAGCCGGAAGTCGAGGCCGCCGATAATCCCGCTCCCCTTGCGGAATTCCCCAGCGAGCCGTTTCAATGTCCGGCATGCGGCCAATTGCTTGCCCCCACGTGCCGGGTTTGTGTGGCGTGCAAGCACCCCATCAATCCTGCCGAGATCGCCCGCCCTCGTGAGGTAGCGTTGCCCGCGGCGCCCGCGCCGGGCACAGGACCCAGGCGCGAAGCGGTGCGTTACCCCTGGCGCATCTTCTTTGCTGTCTTTGGGTCCGCTTTCTTTCTTGTCCTCCTATTCAAAGGAGTTTGGGGAGAAGAGAGGGCTCAGTTGGCATGGGCAGGGGTGCAGACCCTCGTGGGTGTCTGGGTCTTTTTCGATGCCCTTCGGCAGCGCGTTCCCAGGCCCTTACGGTGGGCGGTGGGCTCAATGCTGCCCATTATTATCTTCTTAGTCTTTCCCTGGTACCTGGCGCGCCGAAGCAAGCCCCAATCAACTGTCCCGTTTGTGGAAGCAGAGGTGGGGCCCGTCACCAGGTTCCTGCTTATTGCGTTGTTTATATTTTTCCTGGCCAGCATGATTTTCTATATCGTGCAGGGCCCTCCCCCCGCCCTTGCGCCCCCTCCCCAACCACCGGAGCATAAGAGCGGTGGCGCCAACCAAGCCCGGATTAACAACTTTCGCCCAGGGAAAGAGAATGGCCCAGGAAGGAGGGCATTGGAAGGATCGCATGGCCTGCCTTACGCATCGAGCGCTCAGGCGGAGACCAGCGCGCCATCCGACGCCTGGCAGACGTAGATCTCGCCCTTGAGGCCGAGCGCCTTTTCATAGCCTTCGCCCACCACTTGCGCAAAACTGTCTGCGGCGTCGGCGCGCACCAGGTTGACGGTGCAGCCGCCAAAGCCCGCTCCCGTCATGCGCGCGCCCAGAACCCCAGGCTGTTGGCGGGCAAGCTCCACGAGGGTGTCCAGTTCTTTGGAGCTCACTTCGTAATCATCCCGCAAACTTTCGTGGGATTGATTCATCAACTCACCGAAGCGTTCCAGGTCGCCGGCTTGCAGGACCGTCACTGCTTCGAGTGTGCGCTCATTCTCCGATACCACATGGTGGGCACGCCGCCACAACAGGTTGTCCATTCTGCCGCGCGCGGCCTCGATGTCGGAAGGCTGCACGTCGCGCAGCGAATTTACCACGCGCTCGGTGGCGGCAATCCATTTCACCGCCTCGCGGCATTGCTTCAAACGAACCTCGTACTCGGATTGCGCCAGCGCGCGCTTGACGCCGGAGTTGCAAACTACAATCTTCACGCCGGCCCGGAGAGGTACGTGACGGTAGGTGAGGTCGCGGCAGTCGAGAAAGAGCGCGTGGTCACGGCGGCCGAGCGCCGAAATGAACTGATCCATGATCCCGCAGGGCACGCCCACAAATTCGTTCTCAGTGCGCCGCGAGAGTTTGACGATGTAGACGGGGTCGAGCCCCAAATTCAGGAGTTTATTCCAGAACGCCGTCGCACCCACCTCTACCGCCGCGGAAGAACTTAAGCCCGCCTCACGGGGAACGTCGCCACCAAAGGCGATGTCAGCGCCGGTCAGGCGATGGCCATCGGCTTCCAGAAATTTCGACACGCCGCGCAGAAAGTTGCTCCAGGTGTTCTCGCGGTCCTTTTGAATGTCGTCCAGGTCAAATTCGACTGTTGCTTTATAGTTGTCGGAGTGAACGCGCACGCGGCGGTCCGCGCGGCGGCGGCCGGCATAGGTGATCGCCCGGTCGATGGCCGCTGGTAGCACAAAACCATCATTGTAATCCGTGTGTTCGCCAATCAGATTCACGCGGCCGGGGGCCCGCACGACAATTTCGGGTGGCGAGCCGAAGGTTTGCTGAAATGCTTGTTCAATCATCACTT